>WNFP01004607.1_pt1 | contig 11084 bp, 13 predicted proteins | sample 5400201 | NCBI WGS metagenome assembly WNFP01 (sample SAMN13153355, study PRJNA577476) | soil metagenome | isolation source: 115 cm saprolite under Madrone tree | place: USA:California | collected 2016-06-14
CCACACGACCTTGCGAAAGCTCTTGCCCGAGTACTTGAGCGTCATAACGAACAAATATGGTCGGCGATATTTTCCGTTCGCCAGTCGCGTCAGTGCGCCCTCGCCGAAGTCAACTTGAGATTCTTCGCCGGGCAACGACTCGAGCACATCGAAGCGCTCGGGCTCGCGGGCCTTGAGCGCGCCCACGAAGCGCTTGACTGAGTTGTAGGCGTGGGTAAATCCGTGCTGTTCCACCAGATCCTGGTAGATGCTCATGGCGTTGCGGCCGAGAACCACTTGAGCTTCGATCCACTCCCGGTGGATCTCGCAGGCCGTGCACTTGCTTCCGCACCATTGGCCGCACACCCGGACAATCAACTCATACGATAATAGGCTAATAATACTGTAACGCGAGCCCACTGGGCCCCAAGGTAAGATTAGTGTAGAAATAGGACTTTCATGCTGATGGTCTTCAAGGTAGCGCCCTTTCTAGGGCGGCTTTGGTATATTCCCGGACCGAATCATTGTCGGGAAGCGGCGATATGGATGAGTCTCGCGGCGGGTCACGGATTGTCTACCCAAGTTATTCCCGACGCTGACGGAGGCCGATCTGGCCAGCCAATTCCGGTTGATGCCGGAAGAGAGGGCTTGGGCGGGAACGGCGGCGCGGCGGGGCCCATCGATGGGTTGTATTGGTGACCCAGCTGAAGGTATTTCAGAGCATCGGTCACTTCCTGCCCCTCGCGCAGATACCGGCAACAGCTTTGTCATACATTGCGAAGCAACTTTCACTGGCGGCGCCCACTGACGTTTCAATCGACCCGCGCACGACATATCGGCAAAACCGTGCCATTCGCGCTCACTTGGGTGTTACGCCATGGGGTGCAAGCGCCCGAGCCATAGCTTCGAGGGCACTTGCATAGTTATCGGCAATATGCCGGTAGGCGATGCCGCCGACGGCGACGGGGGAAGGGCTTGAGGTGGCGTCACAATCGGCCGGCCGTCTTTGCCGCGCCGCAGATAGCCCTCCTTGCCATCGCTCAATGCTCCCTTAAGGAATGCCTCCTGCCGCTCGAGTGATTCGCTCACCGATCGGATGAACCCGTCGGCGCCCTCACTCCAGCCTCGGGAGGCGGCGTAGGCGGCGATCGCGGCCGGATCGGCCGCTTCGCGTGGGAGACGGTCCCAGAACCGATCGTAACTCAAAGAACCGACGACGAACATTTCGCCGGCTTTGATCGCCGCGGCGAGCTCGAGCATTGTCACGACTTCCAATTGCCGCCGATTGAAGGCCTTTTCATTGCTCGGATCATCGAGCACGAGACCACGCCAGTCGCGGGGTAATGAGCCGGCCTCGACGTTCTCGATCAGGTAATAGTCGCTGTACGGCGGCTCTTCGTTGGAGACCGCCGAGACAAATCCCAACAGATCCCTGGTCATCGCCGTTGCTTGCAACGGCAGTATACCGGCTACTCGCAAGAGGGTGCTACGCAATCGCTCAAAAGCGTTCCTAGCAAAGGGGCGCCAATTCTGCTTCTCGTGGCGCAAGTGCTGGGCGCAGGACTCTTTGAGCTTCTCCCGTCCGCCGTGCGCCGTAAAGAGCGTTTCGAGTCGTTCCACTTTGCGCGCCGGCGGATCGTCGCTGTCATGCACGATGAGCGACTCATGAAATGCACGAATCAGCGAATCCGTCGTCGCGCGGCGACCCTGGTACCATTCGTCATATTGCTGCTCGCTCTTCCATTCGATTTTACGCACCAGCTTGAGCAGCATCTGGGTCAAATCATCGAGCACCTGTCCTCGCGCCTGGCGAAGCAACGCGAGTAGCAGCGCCTCGCGGCGCGGAGCTGTATATTCTCGCAATTCCGGCGCCTTCAGGCGTCGCGCCTCATTGGCCCACTGTAAGATTTTGGCATCCGCAATCGGTTGCAATGCCACCGTCGGATCCGGGAGTCTCTGCAGCCACTCGTGCCGATCGATCAGCGCGACTAAGTTTTTGCGGGTGGCGCGCCCCGGCGCGCGGCAGATCAGGGCGAAGGGCGATTCTTGGGTCGTCGGATCGACCACCAGGAGTGCCTCGAGCGCCGCGCGCTCCACCTCCTTCAGGAGCGCGCCGACGCGCTGCCACTGCGCCGTGTTGACCTGGCTGTGAACTCGTCTGGCAAGGCGCGTCAACGTGTCCAGGCTCGGCAGTTCGAAACGATGGCGAACCAGGGCATCCACGGCGGCATTGATGAGATCCGCAGGATCCGTGCGCACTTGAGCAATGTCCCCCATGGTCCGGCGGGTGAGCTCGCGAGCGGCCGCGCCCCAGGCGGTGATGCGCAGACGTTCAAGGACCGCACTGTGGTGCCGGTAGAGTGTGCTATCGGAGTACAAATGCCGGATTTCCTCGTCGACACCGAGCTCTCGCGCCACGTGCTCAATGGCCGCTTGCGGGATCTCCTCCACCGGCAGGAATCGACCGACCGCTTGGAAGATCTTCAGTTGCACGAGCAGCGCTACCTGGGATGATGGCGTGCGCGCGACGGTTGGAACCCAGCGGCGCTCCTCATAGCTCGGCCTAAAGAGCCGGTGCAGATCGGCCGACGTCATACGCTGCGCAAGCTTCGGGTAGATATGCCGCGACGCGGCTTGCGGCGCAATGGGGTCGATACTCACCTTTGATATTCCTCATGCGACTTCAAGTGGATTGCGCCCGCGCCCGCGAACTTGCGGGTCGGCAACGGTTTCAAGATTAAGGGACCTCAAGACCTTGTGGCATAGCCCAAGGTCCCGTGACTTACTCCGGCGCTGGCCTCACGTTATCCTAGCGAAGTGCTTCGAAGCCGGGATGCGCCCCCGCCTGTCGATCAAACGTGACGGTTTTGGAACACCCCGCATCAGATCCAAGTTCGACAATCACCGCGTCACTGAAATCCGCTTTCGATTCCCGGTACGCCTTGAGCGCTCGCCACAGGACATCGGCGCGCTCCATCATCAACTGCGGCGCCGTCAGCAGCCCTTCGACAATCTCGGCGACGGACGCTCGGCTCGCACCGTAGTTCGAGGACATCACCCACACGATTTCAGCGAGCGTAACGATCGAGATGAAGCCACGCACATCCGCCGACAGAGATCCTTCGATCAACCGAGTCGCGATTGCAGCTTGGCGCGCATCGTCTTGGGCCAAATAGCGCACGACGACATTGGTATCGAGACCGATCACCGAATGCGGCCCATTCGGGAAATACTGCGATTCATATCTTCAATGCTCACGGCCCGCCGCGGCTTGGGTAAAATCCCCTTGAGAGATCGAATATCCCGGGTAGCCGGTTTGACGAGAAAGCCCGCATCCGTTTCGATAAACTCCACCCGATGGCCGGCCTCGAGCTTCAGTTTCGTTCGAACGGATTTCGGTATGGTGATTTGTCCCTTGCTGGTAATCATTGCGGTAGCCACATAGCCTCCATCAATTCAGTTACTACAAGCATGGAATCTTACATCAAGTAAGGAATTATCGCCAAAGTTTTAGGCAGAAGCAGGGCGATTCCGTATGCTAGATTATTGATTTGTATGGAGATCCGTCATCGCCGACCGCTAATCCCGACTGCAGCCTCTTTGGTCGACTACCCGCTATGACCGAATATGCGCGAATCTTGCCGACAGGCCTACAGCTTCTGATGACTGCCGTCACACAACGGGCTAACTGTGCTCTGCTTGCATCCGCAGAAGTAGACTGTTTTAGACTCCGTAGCCTCGAATTTCATGGGCGAGAACCCGCCGCCCTGATGGCTGCCATCACAGAACGGCTGGTGGGTGCTTTTCCCGCAGGCGCACCAGAAGTAACTCTTACCCGCCTCGACTGCCACAGGATAAGGTGCTTTTTGAGCAATATTCGGCTTGGACATCAATGGGTCTCCCAGGTTAAAAAATGACTTCACTGCCCGGCACCGAATCGGTAACTCAAGCAGGGTGATGAACCAAACAGGTCTCGTTGATGATAGACACAGGTCGCCGGTTCGTCTTGGGCAGCGCCGACTGGCACCATCAACGGCAACAGATGATCTTCCCGTGGATGCACGAAATGCCGCCGGGCCTCCGCATAATATTCCCCCACCTGAGCTGCGGTGAGCTGAAGAGCTTTGATTTGAGTACGTGAGTCGACTCGCCCCCTCAGATATAGCCAGACGCTAACTGTAGATCTCGTTGTACACCATGTCAACTACGACAAAGTGATCATTTTGTGTGGCGGCGAGCCTGCGGATCAGGCTGCTACCGCTGCCACAGCTCGGTGATCTTCGTGAGCGCGCTCGTAATTCTATATTGAATAGTGTGTCATTATTGACAGACACTTCAAATATGCTAGGATACTCGCCATGGGGGTGCTCTCGATGAGGCAAATTCTGAGGGCAGGCACGCGGGCATGGCGGCTGTGAGCGAGGCCGGTATGAATCCAGCAGGACATTTCATAGCTAACAAACCCGAGCCGTGCACGAGCGGGTCGCCGATCTTCAATCCGGCCACGGGAGAGCAAACAGGCATCGCGGCAGAGGGTTCTGCCGAAGATGTCGATCGCGCTGTCGCTGCGGCTCGCGCGGCTCTGCCGTCGTGGGCGGCGACCGGGTTGCAATATCGCGCCGGCATCATGTTGACTCTGCGCGAAGCGATTCAGCGCGCTCGCGACGAGTTGACTCAGATTGTGGTCCGCGAGCTCGGGAAGACGCGGGCAGACGCGTATGCGGAAGTGGATCGAGCTGTCGAAGTTCTGGGTCAGTCCGCCTCGGTTGGTACCTGGTACGGAGCGAGCTTCAGTCCGTCGGTCTCGCGCGGTGTTGATGCCTATGAAGTCCGGTACCCAATCGGCGTAGTCGCGGCGATCAGTCCATTCAATTTTCCAGTGCTCATTCCGACTGTTCAGAGCGCTACCGCGATCGCGTGTGGCAACACTGTGGTTCAAAAGCCGAGTGAGCGGGTCCCATCCGCTACCCTGAGAATTGCCGAGCTGTTTGCAGAGGCCGGTCTTCCGCCGGGAGTCTTCAACGTTGTGATCGGGGGTAAGTCAGTCGCAACCCGCCTCATCGAGCACCCCGACGTCGCTGGGATTACCTTTGTCGGGTCCACATCAGTCGCGCGTGCCATTCGGACACGCGGAGTGGAACTCAACAAGCGCGTCCAGGCCTTCGGAAGCGGCAAGAATCACATGGTCGTGATGCCGGATGCGGATTTGGATGTGGCGACCGACGCCGCAGTATCCGCAGCATTCGGGGCCGCGGGGCAGCGCTGCATGGCCGTGTCCGTCGTCGTTGCGGTCGGCGGAATTGGGGACGCGCTCGTACAGAAGATTCGCGATCGCCTGCTCGCGTTGCGAACCGGCGACCCGGCAGATGAGATGACTCAGGTAGGTCCTTTGATTTCGCCGCAGAGTCGCGATCGGGTGGCATCGTATTTGGCCGCAGCCAGCGAGCAGGGTGCAGTGCTCGTAGCCGATGGACGCCAGACTCGAACGGAGGGTGGCTGGTATATGGCGCCCAGCTTGATCGATCGTGTGCGGCCGGGCATGAGCATGCACAGCGATGAGATCTTCGGGCCTGTATTGAGCGTGGTTCGAGCCGAAAGTTACGACGAGGCGGCGCAGGTTATTGCGTCCCATCCGCTCGGCAACGGAGCCTCGATTTTCACGCGCGATGGAGCCATCGCGCGGCGTTTCGTCGACGAAACACAAGCGGGACAGATCGGCATCAACATTGGCATCCCATTTCCGGTGTTCTTTCACAACTTCGCGGGATGGAAGGATAGCGCGTTCACCGAGAGCAAGCTCTTTGGCCCCGGAGCGTTGGCCTTTTGTACGCGTACCAAGACTGTCTCGGCACGATGGCCTGAGACGGGCACTACGAAGGTCGATCTGGTCTTTCCGACCTCGCGTTAAACGTCACCCTGGATAAACCACTATGCGTTTCGTCTCCTATCATTCCCCCGATCGTCCGAGTCGCCGGGATCGCGCAGTGGGGGTGGTTATCGGCGAGTTGGTGGCGCCACTCGCGCCTGTGGACGAATTTTACGACGATGTGGCAGGCTGGGTTGATCGAGCGCGGCCGCTGACTCGCGGCTCTATACTGCTCGAGAGCCTGCAACTCGCGCCGCCGGTGCCTCGTGACGCAAAGATCCTCTGCGCAGCCATCAACTACGTGAAGCACGGCAGCGAGACCAAGTTGGAGACTCCGAGTTTTCCCAACTTGTTTGCTCGATGGAGCTCCGAGCTGGTAGTTGATGGCGCAGCCGTTCCGGTACCCAAGGCGGAGCCCGACGGATTGGACTGGGAGGTGGAGCTCGCGGCAATCGTGGGCGTTTCCGTGACGGACGCGGACGAGGCACAGGCTGCGCGCAGTGTTTTTGGCTATACCGTTGCAAACGATATCAGCGGCCGGGCTGGGCAGCTACAGGCGGCAACACTGCGAACGGGGCAATGGGCGTTAGGTAAAAACGTCGAGAAGAGCTGTGCGATCGGCTCTTTCGTTGAAACCGCGGATGCGGTGAATCCCACTGCCCTGCACCTCGAGACGATCGTAGACGGAAAGGTCATGCAATCGGGTACGACGGCCGACATGATATTCAGCGTCGACGCATTGATCGCATTTGCGTCTCGGCACGTGACGCTCAGGCCCGGCGATCTAATCCTCACTGGTACACCCGATGGAGTGGGATTTGCCCGTAATCCGAAGGTTTACATGAAGCCCGGCTCGAGCGTCACCTGCTGGATCGATGGACTCTGCAGTATCACCAATTTAATCGTTGATGCGTCCTATCGGGGATGAGAACGGAGAACAATGACATGGCGGCCAAAGAGCGAACAACAGCGGTTCCCATGGAAGTGGACACGACTGCACCGGACAGTGCCCTCACTCGCGACCAGGTCGTAGAACGCAACCTGCGGGTAGTCGAAGCTCATTTCCACAACGAAAATCCCGAGCATGTCGAGGAAGCAATTGCTTTGTACGCCGACAACATCTCGTGGGAAGCACCTACCCGTGGCATCGTGATGCACGACCCCAAGGAGATCCTGGAGGCCTATCGGGGGATATTCCGCACGGTCGCTTATCGCAAAGTGATCCCGCTGCGGCGATTTGCGACCGAGAAGTTCGTATTCGATGATCAAGTGGCTCACATAACCGTGGTGGGCGACGAAATGCCTAACATCCCGTATCCCAGGGGGACGGATCTGTGCGTGCGGCTGGCGCACGTGTTCGAGATGGAGGATGGCAAGGTCGTGCGCGAAATCGCGTATGAGATGTGGCGCAAGGAGGGGGCGGTGAATGCAGTTGATTTTATCCCGGAAGGCGCGCCTGAGTTGGTGTTTTAGCCGCCCGCAAACCCTGCCAGCGCGAATTGAGGTGGTGTAGCGGTAGCGGTGTGGCGGTAACCAGAGCGGCGCATGCGGGAAGGCTCGTGCGATGGGGTAGCGCTCTTTGAGTCAACTCTTCCGCCGTGTGGCGGAACGTGCCTGTTTGGGCTCCAACATGCCGCTCACCATAACCAAGGTGCGCGAGCGCTTGATCAGGTCGGGCGCCAACGCATCGTCTATCCCAGGAAATCGCAGGCTGACGCGGGCGAAGCGTTCCTCATGCGCGAGAATATCGCCTGTCTCAACGAGCGCGTTGAGCTCGGCAATCAGCATCCAGGGATACATTGTCAGCCAAGCCTTGTGGCCACCCGCCGGCTTCAGACGGCCACTTTTGACCGCGCCCTGCTCCGCGCTCACCATGAACGGAACGGCGGCTTTCTTGAATTCCGCTACCAGCACATATGGACGGCCGAGGAGCCAGCGAATAGCCGGATCCTGCCACAGCGTTCGCATGATGACGCGCGCCCCCACGCACGGCAACAACTCCACGCGTTCGGCCTTTTCCAGAATCATTCCGGTGCGCTCCGCCACTCGCTGCAAAGATGCCTCCGCCAGTGCGGAAACCACATCATCCAGGGACTTGAAGTGGTTGTAGAAGGATCCGTAGGCGACGTCAGCTTCCTCGGTAATGTGGCTGACGCTGGCGTTGTCGACCCCCATCCGATGAAACACGCGATCAGCGGCCTCCAGTATCATTGTGCGGGTGCGCCTGCGACGGCGGTCGTTTCTATTGACGACTGCTTCCGTGCCGGCATTAGCTCGCCCTCCCAACGAGCCTTCGTCTCGTTCCGAAGAGGCGGGTTTGCGTCGTTTCATGCGAACCTCGGGGACGTTTCGTGGAAGAAGGATATTGTACGCGCAGCGCCAACGATTGCATTCGCGCTTGCGTCGTTTCCACCGACCGTTCGATTTGAGCGTTTGCGGCGGTCGGGCCTGTCGACTTCCATCCGAGTGAAACTCATTGACTAGCCTCAGCGCTTTCGGAAGCTATGGGTCCCTGGGGAACTCTTGATGAGCCTAAAAAGCAAGACCTTGTTCATTACAGGTGCGAGCCGGGGAATTGGCCTTGCGATTGGGCTGCGCGCCGCTCGCGATGGGGCGAACGTCATTATTGCCGCGAAGACCGCAGAGCCGCACCCCAAGTTGTCCGGTACCATCTACTCCGCGGCACAGCAGATAGAGGCGGCTGGTGGTCGAGGCTTCCGAGTCGTCGTCGATGTGCGCAACGAGGCATCCGTGATCGCCGCCGTCGAAAGCGCTGTGGAGCACTTCGGCGGCATCGACATCTGTGTGAACAACGCGTCTGCTATCAAGCTGACGGACACGCTCGAAACCGACATGAAACGCTACGATCTGATGCACCAGATCAACGCGCGTGGAACCTACCTGGTCTCGCGGCTATGTATTCCATACCTGCGTCAGGCGAGCAATCCTCATGTGCTCTCGCTATGCCCACCGCTAGATCTGAGGCCGCAATGGTTCGCGCCGTATCCCGCCTATGCGGTTGCGAAGTACGGAATGAGCCTCTACATGATGGCAATGGCCGCCGAGTTCCAAACCGAGGGTATAGCCTTTAATGGGCTGTGGCCACGGACGACTATTGCAACCTCGGCGGTTGAGTTCGTCCTGAACGCGACTGCGGACCACTTGATGGAACGCTCTCGTACGCCCGAGATCGTGGCGGATGCCGCCCACGCAATACTCTGTCGACCCTCGCGCTCTTGCACCGGCCGATTTTTCATTGCTGATGAGGTGCTGTGGGCCGAAGGTGTGACACAATTCGAGCGTTACGCTTGCCGTCCCGGCCGCGAGTTGGCGGTGGATCTCTTTGTCGACCCGACTACACCTGCGCCGCCGGGAGTCCGCGTAGCCTAAGCAAACGGAGCCTGCCCATGGAGTCCCGCATCCTGTCTGGTCATGACATCGAGTTCCTGCTCTACGAGTGGCTCGATGTGGAAGCGCTGACACAACGCCCGTTCTTTGCAGATCACAACCGCGAGACCTTTGACGCCGTTCTCTCGGTGTGTGAGCGGGTGGCCACGCAGAAGTTTGCAAATCACAATCGCAAGGGTGACCAGCAGGAGGCTCACCTCGAGGGTCAGACGGTAGAGACGATTCCGGAAATCGCGGAAGCCATGACCGCATTCGCACAGGCGGGACTGATGGCCGCCGGGCAATCTCATGAGCTCGGTGGCCTGCAGCTCCCCATGGTGGTCGAGAAGGCCGGATTTGCCTGGTTTCTGGACGCCAACATGGCGACCTCCGCCATTCCATTTCTGACGATCGGTAACGCCAACCTGCTCACAGCGTACGGCACGGAGTCGATGATCGATAATTACGTGCGTCCGATGCTGCAGGGACGATTCTTCGGGACGATGTGCTTGTCCGAGCCGCATGCTGGATCTTCGCTCGCCGAGATACGCACGCGGGCAGTCGCCCAACCAGATGGTAGTTATCGGTTATTCGGCAGCAAGATGTGGATCTCTGCAGGGGATCATGAGATCGGTGAGAATGTGATCCACCTGGTTCTCGCCCGAATACCCGACGCGCCACCCCGGGGTGAGGGGTATTTCACTCTTCCTGGTACCGCGCAAGCTACTCGACGCGAACGGGTCGCCTGGCGAGCGCAACGATGTTGCGGTCGCCGGTGTCAACCACAAAATGGGTACGCGAGGTGTTCCCAACTGTTTGTTGAGCTTTGGCGAGGGGGCCTTCAGGCCAGGCGGTGACGCGGGAGCAATCGGTTGGCTCGTTGGAAAAGCTCACGACGGGCTCGGCGCGATGTTCCACATGATGAACGAATCGCGGATCGGTGTCGGACTCACAGCGGCCGCCGTGGCCTACACCGCATACCTGCACGCGCTGGAATATGCGCGCGAGCGCCCTCAGGGTTATCGCCCTGGACCACGCTCCGCCATGTCCAAGCAGGTGCCAATCATCGCGCACAGCGATGTGCGGCGAATGCTACTGGCCCAGAAAAGCTACGCCGAGGGCGCTCTGGCGCTCAATCTCTATTGCGCGCGTTTGGTGGACGAAGAGCGCACGGCTCCCGAGGCCCCGGCGCGTGAGAAGGCGCGTCTGTTACTGGAGCTGCTGACACCGATCGCGAAAAGTTGGGCGGCGCAATGGTGCGCTGAAGGTTGCAGCCTCGCCATTCAGGTGCATGGCGGGTACGGATATTCCCGAGAGTACAACGTAGAGCAGTTCTATCGGGACAACCGGCTCAACGCCATCCACGAAGGCACCCACGGGATCCATGGGCTGGACCTGTTGGGCCGTAAGGTCATGATGTCCGAGGGAGCAGCGCTAGAGGCTTTGATCGAGACGGTTCAGAGCACTCTGCAACAAACTCGACCGATGTCCGGCCTGTCGGATTTCGCGCTCGAGCTCGAGCGGCGCCTGGAGCGCCTGAAAAGGGTGACAGTTGTGCTCTGTAAGCAACCTGATTCCGAGGTCAGGTTGGCCAACTCGAGCGCCTATCTGGAGGCCGTGGGACATCTGGTGATTGCGTGGATATGGCTCGAGCAAATGCGGGTTGCGGTGCGCGACACGCCCCTGCATCGCGGCAAGCGGCAGGCTGGGCAGTACTTCTTTCGCTGGGAGTTGCCGAGAATGGATGTGTACTGGGATCGTCTCGAGGCACTGGACGATACCAGCCTGTTGATGCAAGACGGCTGGTTCTAGGTCTTTCGCCGCTAACTGAGCCGCTCGGAGAGCGGTCCAT
>WNFP01004608.1_pt1 | contig 11084 bp, 9 predicted proteins | sample 5400201 | NCBI WGS metagenome assembly WNFP01 (sample SAMN13153355, study PRJNA577476) | soil metagenome | isolation source: 115 cm saprolite under Madrone tree | place: USA:California | collected 2016-06-14
ACGAAAATGACTTCAAAGTTCGGATAGTGCTGCGCAAAGATAGCTCTGATATTTTCTTTCAGGCCGCGGTCCACTCCGCGGCAGGGTACAAAGATCGTCGCGAAAGGCGTGAACTGCGGGTACTGCTTTGCCAATTCAGATTTTAGGTATCGCCCGAATCGCATTCCACCGCGGAGCGAAACCAAGCCGAGCCAGATTGAGATGGCAGCGAAGAAATAGAACGTGAAAGTAATGAGACCGAGCAGCGGAGACACTCTTATTCTCCGTTTGCCGGCACAGCTTTTCCGCCGCTTATCTTTACGTCCTTACGCTGATAAATCGCCGCGTTTTTCAGTTTTGTTGCAGCGCTTCTTAGACCGAATGTGTGCGTTCGACCGCCACCTTCCGATCCCGCGGTGCTCGCTTCATATTTCCAGTCTTCTTTCGTCAGGAACACTACGTTGACTCGCCAGATGATAACCGGCTTGTTCGCCTCAAGTGACATTGTGGAATCAACCAAATATCGCCAAACGATGTACCAGCCAGAATGATCGTAGTGGGACTGTAACGCCCAGGGAGGTTTACTCGCCTTCGATTCCAGCGAAACTAACGGTGCGGGATTCGGGCCGCTTCCTTTTTTTCTCAAATCCGGAAACCTCTGTTGGGCAAGATCCTGATGACGATGCTTTTCATAAACGCTGGTTGCATCCAACGCCTTTGCACCATAAATTCCTACAAGGGCACTGAAGACGTTCGCCTGCTCGAGATAAATTTCGACCAGATCAGCCAATCCTTTCTCGATGTATTCTATTGCCTTCTGAATCGCAGTGGTGGTCAAACCGGAAGGCAGTGGGACCTTACGGTTAAAATCTTCTTTTCGAGCCATGAATCCTTCTTCTAGACTTCCAAATCAGCGAGTCGAGGAATTGCTGATTCAGCCATTGAGAAATACTCTGCTCGTAGTTCAAGACCTATGCTATTGAGCCGACAGGCGGTGGCCGCAGCGATAGTAGATCCCGAGCCCATGAATGGATCGAGGATTGTCCCTTCACCAAGCGGGAGCGCAGCGCGCACAATTTGCCGAAGAAAGTTCTGTGGTTTCAACGATGGATGTGGAGCGATCTCTCTCTCGCGGCGCCTCGCCGGTGAAGATAGAATGAGATCTTTGAACGGCTCGGACTCCGAAATGCGTCGCAGGCCACCAGTTTTCCACTTTCTGAGATTGTCCTGGACCCTTCCTTCGCATGGTTTGCGAAATAGGCCCCATGGCTCCCAACAAGATTTGGGCATTACACTTACACCGGAAAACTCATCATGAGCATTCTTAGGTCGGTCTCCACCGCGCAATGTATAGACCGTGCGTATTATTTCCGCTCTCTTATCAAAGCCGTTCTTCAGGAAACTCTCGTAGACTAAATGAGAGACTAGTGGATTAGTCGCGATGAAAACATGCCCTCCGGGAACTAGGACGCACTTCAACAACGTTGCCAGGCGAAAAGAAAAATCTCGTAGTGATTTCTGATCAGACTCAGTTAACACAGTGAACCGAGGTAGTGGCATTCGCTTACTTCCATCGAAGGAAGGCGGAAGCCGCCAAATCCCACCCTTGCCGTTCTTAAGCTTAGTTAGTTCCTTGTCCGAGTATTCGACGAGACCGTAAGGTGGATCGGTCACAACGGCTTCCATCGAATTCATCGGGGCACTATTGAGCCATTCAAAAGCGTCAACATTCTCAATGTCATAAAGACGCTTAGGAGACGACGTTTTCGCAGACGTCGATAATTTGGGGGCCTGTAAATCTTTTACTGCTTTGTGGGGCTGCATTGGATCGAACTGAAGGTATCAGGACTCCAATGATCGCGCAACCGCAGCGCTTTGCGCGCATTCGGCTGCTCGTTCGAAACTTACCAGTCTGCGAATCAAAGCATTGTAACGCGAATGCGCGGCATCGGGCTCGTCTTTCGCCAACAGGTCATACAGGCGATGCTCTGGATCTTCCGGCAGCGAGTCAGGCAGTTCAATTCCCAAACGGCGGAGTCGTGGAGATCCAATCGCTACCCACAAAGCGGCGGCCGTCTCTCGTCCTGCGCGCAGATCTGCGACGCCTTCGTCAATCAAATCTCCGCCGGGTAATGCTGAGTTCATGACGGCTAGTGTAGTGCTTCGAAAACGTCTGCACAAACGAGCAGTCTGGTTTCGCTCGTTCAAGAAAACAAAACTGATGAAGGTGGCCGCGGTATTCGTGACTCTTCGTGTGTTTCGGGGATCGCGTCATGGCAACCAGAGACTCGATCCACGAACGACACAAAAAAGGCGCTCGAAACTCTACTTAGGTTCGTCCATGGATGTGACGGGTGCTGCTTTTGAGGCTGCCGGAGCTGTGAGTTGGACCGCGGGGAAAAGTTTCTGTGCCAGGACGATGAAGGGCTGCGGATACACACCGACAAAGAGAATTCCGACCAGCGTGACTACCAGCGCGGTGCGCAGTGCCGGCGACATAGTTAACGGCTGAACATCGGCGATGCGATCGCCGAGATACATCACGCGGATGAATCGCAGGTAATAAAAGAAGGCGACAACGATATTAATGGCAGCCCAGGCAGCGAGCCAGACATACCAATTCCTGCCATCGGCTCTGCCGCGATCAAACAAGCCATACAGCAAGTACCACTTGCCGATGAATCCGCCAGTGCCCGGCAGTCCTCCCAGTGACAGCATGAAAATACCCATCATGGCGGCCATGCCAGGCGCCTTCTGCGCGAGACCGGTCATGTCGTCGACGTTATCACCAATGATTCCCCGGCGACGTAGGCTGATGATCACGCCAAACGCACCCATATTCATCAACGTATAGACCAGCAAATAGATCACCAGACCTGTGTTGCCATATTTATTATTAGCAATGATTCCCAGCAGCAAATACCCGGCATTCGAAATCGAAGAGTAAGCCAGCAAGCGCTTTGAATTCTCCTGAGTTATCGCGGCCCAGTTCCCGACCACAATCGTGAGGGCCGCGACGATACCCAGCAGCGGCGCCCAGTCAACCTGCATGGGCTGAAGCGCAACGAAGAAAATGCGCGCGTACAAAGCGAAGCTCGCGGCTTTTGATCCGGTGGAGAGAAAAGCGGTGACTGAAGTTGGCGCGCCTTCATAGGCATCGGGCGCCCACATGTGAAATGGCACGGCTGCGATCTTGAAAAACAACCCTGCGGCCAGCGCGATCATTCCCAGCACCAGCATCGGTCTCAATGCCGCCGGAGCCGCCGCGACCCCGCGCCCAATCTCACCCAGATTCGTCGAACCCGTCACTCCATAGAGCAGAGACATGCCGTAGATGAGAATGCCTGAGGAAAACGCGCCCAGCAGAAAATACTTCATACCGGCTTCGTTCGAGCGCCGCTCGCGCTTGGTGAAAGCCACCAGCACATAGAAGGTCACGGCCATTAATTCGAGAGAGATGTAGAGTGAAATCAGATCATAGCCACTGCCGAGAAACATCATGCCGACAGTTGCAAACAAGACCAGCGCGTAATATTCGCCGTGCTGTTCGCGCTCGATATCCAGATACCGCATCGCGATCAGGATCGCCAGCGCCGCGGCAACCAGGAAAATTGCTTTAAAAACGAGGGCGAAACCATCGATACGGATCATCCCAAAGAAGCCGTCAACCGCAGTCAGATTTTGCAAGGCGTCGAGCTTGAACGTCCCACCCATGCTCAGGAACTGCGCCCCCAGCGAGATCAACGCCAGCGCGATTCCCGCCAGCGAGAAGTGCGCCGTCCACTTGCTCAACTTGTAAGGCAGGATGACTTCGATCACGAGCGCCACGCACGCTGTGACGGTGAGGACTATCTCAGGCGCGATCAATTGCAGATCGCGAATGCTGATCAGATTGGTTTGAAAAAGGAGGGTCATGTTTCAGCAATTCGACATCACTAATAAGAGGCTGAGTCCGCGAAGCGGACGATTCGAAAATAGCCCAGCACTTTAGGGCTGGGATGGTCCGCGTAAAAATGAATCGAAGCCCGTGGAACGGGCGACAGAAGGTACAGAACCGGGAGCGGTAGCGACCGGATGCGAGCCTTCAAGCTGCGAGCAATGAGTTCATTCTCTCAAGTTACTTCTAGCATGCCCTCGCTACCGCTCGGGGTTCTGTAACCTCCGTTTCGTCTGTTCACGGACTGAAATCAAAGCTCAACATTACTCTCCCAGCGATAAATCGCTGGGCTATTTTCGGTCGTCCGCTTTGCGGACTAAAGTTCAATCTACTTCTGCGCCCGCACCGGCGCGACGTTCACAGGCGGTTTTGGTATCGGATAGTCAGGTCGTATTTGTTTTACTACCGCATTGACCGGCCCTTCGATGTAACGAAGAAACGGTCCCGGATAGATACCGATCCACAGCGACATAATCACCAACGGCAACATGTAAGCCCACTCGCGCAGATCGAGATCCGGCAGTATTTTGTTCTTCTCGTTTTCGATTTCCCCAAAGAACATGCGCTGATAAAGCCAGAGCATGTAGCCGGCGTTCAAGATGATTCCCAGCGCGGCCCAACCGGCCCAGGTGGGATTGGCTTCGAAAGCGCCGCGCATGGCCAGAAACTCGGAAATAAAAACAGCCAGCAGAGGCAGACCAATCGCAGTCATAGCCATCACCAGGAAAACGGCGGCATATCCCGGCATGACGTGCGACAACCCCCCGAACTCGTTTACCTTGCGTGTGTGTCGCCGCTCGTAAATGATCCCCACCAACAGGAACAATGCGCCGGAATAGACTCCATGGCTAACCATCTGCATCACTGCGCCATTGATGCCATTCGGATTTAACGCGAACAATCCGAGCATGACGATGCCCATGGAAGAGACGGACGAGTAGGCGACCAGCTTCTTAACGTCACCATCTTTCTTTACGACAAAGTACATAGCGGCCAGAGCGCCATAGATGATTGAGACGATCGCCAACATGACCATCACACTACGCACACCGAATTGGTGATTGGTGCCGCTAAAAAAGTAACTTTCATCCGCGGAAGCTTTGGGAAACATCGGCAGATTGAAACGATAGAAGCCGTATGTGCCCAGCTTCAGCAGAACACCTGCCAGGACTACTGAACCGGCCGTGGGCGCTTCGACGTGAGCGTCGGGCAGCCAGGTGTGAAACGGAAACATCGGTACCTTGATCGCAAAACCCAAAGCAAACGCGAAGAACAAAAGGACCTGGAGTGTTCCCATTGGCAGAGCAGAGCCAATTGCCTGCATGTAGAGAATGCTGAAGTTCCCAGTGCCGTGTAACGCCGCTTGCTGCACGGTATTGGCCACCATCGCGCTCGCCTTGGCGTTGCCCGCCAGGAGATCCAAGGTCGCTTGAGTCACTTTCCCAGCCAACGCCGTGTCCTGCGTCAGGAAATACATTTTCAAAATGCCGAGCAGCATGACGACTGAGCCGACGAGCGTGTAAAGGAAAAACTTGATGGCCGCGTAAAGCCGGTTCTCTCCGCCCCAGATGCCGATCAGGAAGTACATGGGTACCAGGGACACTTCAAAGAACAGGTAGAACAAGAACAGGTCCATCGAACTAAAGACGCCGAGAACGAAAGCCTGCAACAACAACAGCAGAATGTAGTATTCCTTCTCGCGTTTGGCGATGTACTTCCATGAAGAGAGTGCGGCCAGCACGCCCAGGAAAGTCGTCAGCACCAGCAGCAAAACTGACACACCGTCCGCGCCCATCTGATAACGCGCCCCGATGGCCGGGATCCACTGATGGTCTTCAAGAAACTGCATGCCGCCAATGCCGCGGTCGTATCCCAGCAGCCAGAGCGAGGCGATAAAGTCGAGCACCAGCCAACCCGTCGCGAACTTCTTGATCAGATCGTTCTGTTCCTTGCGGAATAGCGCGAGGATCAAAATCGCGCCCAGCGCCGGCAGCCAGGTGACAATTGAGAGAATGTTGTTAGTGAACACTTCAGTCCTCGCGTGTTAAGCCGCCCCGTCCGATCAGCGAACAGTCCCGGCCGGTAGATTGAGGCCCGTCATTGGAATCGATTCTGTCGTACCTTCGGCGCTCTGAATTCAATCTTGCGCTCCGTCCACGACCTGACGGTCGCGGCTATTAACTGGCGGACCTTCGGCCCTCTAATCAGCCTCAAACCATCTTGATCAGATAAAACGCGACCGCCAAAAGTAACCCGATAACCATCATCAGAGCGTAATTCTGCGTCAAACCGGTCTGCGCCGCGCGGACAATCGGCGACATCAGGCGGACTACAAAGTCAGCAATCGCATTCACCAGGCCATCGACGAAGTACCTATCGGTACCGCCGGTTAGTCTGCTCGAGAGACGGGTCAACCAGGCGGCGCCGTTCACTCCGCCATCGACCACCTTAGCGTCAAACTGGAAAACTAAGCGCGCCAGATCCATCGTGCGCCGCGTGATCGCCCAGCCAAAAAACTCGTCAATCCAGTATTTGTTGTAGCTGGCACGATACAGCGGAGCGAGGCGCGCCGCCCATACGTCCGGCAATTGTGTGTCCTTAATATAGAAGAGCAAGCCCAAACCAATGCCGATGCCAGCAACGATCAGCGAAATCGCAATAAACAATAATTCAGTCGGAGTCTCTCCCAATTTGCTTTCGACCGAGTGGGCCAGATTGAACCCCGTGTCGCCGTAAGGTAAAGCTGCTTCAGTGCGCGCCTCATTATTGACTGGCGCTTGCGCTGGTTTGGCTTCTCCTGGTTCTGTGCCGAAAGACTTAGTCACCGGATTCCAGATGATCGGGTTCAGCCAGTTGACGATATTCATCCGCCCACCAACTTCTTTGCCGCCGGTGAACGCAGTGCTGATGCCTACGAACCCGCCGACGGTCGCCAGGATCGCCAGTACGACCAGCGGTATCCACATCGATTTCGGTGATTCATGCGGCTCGTGCACATGTCCTGCAGGCGTCGGATGATCGTGGTCGCTGGCATCGCCCTCGTGTTCGAGGCTATGCTTATGGGCTTTCCGAAACTTCTCTTCTCCCCAGAAGGTCTTGGCCATCAGCCGCGTCATATAAAACGCCGTGCAAGTCGCCGCGATCGTACCGACGATCCACAGCAGCCAGCCGATGGGAATATGGCTGGTTGAAGCGGTGCGCCAGAGAATCTCGTCTTTCGACCAGAAACCGCTGAACGGAATGATGCCGCAGATGGCCAGCCATCCGGCCATGAAGGTGAGATAAGTCCAGGGCATATACTTCCGCAGCCCGCCCATCTTGCGCATGTCCTGTTCGTGATGCATGCCGTGAATCACGCTGCCGGCGCCGAGGAACATCAACGCTTTGAAGAACGCGTGGGTCATCACATGGAAGATCCCAATCGCAAACGCGCCCACTCCGCAGGCCAGGAACATGAAACCGAGTTGAGAGACGGTTGAGTAGGCGAGGACCTTCTTAATATCGTTTTGCGTGATTCCAATCGTAGCGGCAAAGATCGCGGTGAACGCGCCAATCACTGCCACGACCAGCATCATCGTCTGTGAATGCTGAAAGATCACGTTGGTGCGCGTCAGCATGTACAGGCCCGCAGTGACCATCGTCGCCGCATGAATCAATGCCGAAACCGGCGTGGGACCAGCCATCGCGTCCGGCAGCCACACGTGCAAAGGAAACTGCGCCGACTTTCCGCAGGCGCCGATCATTAGACCGAGCGCAATCCAGGACAGCAAACCCCAATGGCCGAGTGCTTCAATCGGGTAGCTTGCCGCTTGCGGCATCACATTGGTGTATTGCGCGGTGCCGAACGTCGCGATGATTCCAAAGATGGCGAGAATGAAACCAAAGTCGCCAATGCGATTCGTAATGAAGGCCTTGCGCGAAGCATTCGCCGCCTCGGCGCGATTGAAGTAATAACCAATCAGCAAGTAAGAGCAGAGCCCGACGCCTTCCCAGCCGACGAACATCATCACGAAGTTCGAGCCCATCACCAGCACGAGCATCGAAAACATGAACAAACCCATATAGGCAAAGAAGCGATAGAAGCCAGGATCGTCATGCATGTAGCCGGTAGCGAAAACGAAAATACACAGACCCACGCCGGTGATGATCAGCATGAAGATCGCCGAGAGAGGATCGAGCTGGTAACTCCATTCAACATTGAGGAGAGACCCGCGCGTCGCTGTGAAGCTTACCGGCTGATTCGCTATGGAAACCGTCTTTGACTCTCCCGCGACTGATCCGGCCTGTCCCAGTGTCTGCTTTACCGCGCCCCCCGGAATCCAGGTGAAAGCGGTTTGCGTGCTCACATAAGGATTGGGCCAGAGGGAATTGCCGCTGAAGCCATACGAGTAAATGGCGGCGAGACTGATCAGAAATGACAGCGCGACTGTTCCGACGGCGATGCTACCGATCAACTTTTCGGGAAAGCGCAGCCACCGGCCAAAGATGCCGTTGATAGCGGCGCCGGCGAGCGGAAGCAATGGGACCAGCCAGATGTACTTGTTCATTGATTGTAGGGGCAGGGCTCGTCCCTGCCCGATCTCTTTGAGCCAACGGCGGGCAGGAGACAAGCCCTGCCCCTACAAAAGATCACCATTTCATCAAATCAATCTCATCTATCCAGATCGTTTCGCGATTGCGATAAAGCGCGATCACGATACCCAGTCCGATGGCCGCTTCAGCGGCGGCGACGACGATAATAAACACGGTGAATATCTGCCCGGCCATGGGATTACCCGCGCCGGTGTCCTGCAGGTAACGCGAGAAAGCAATGAAGTTCAGGTTCGCGGCGTTTAAGATCAACTCGATCGACATGAAGATCACCAAAAGGTTGCGCCGAGTCAGCACGCCGGCAACACCGATGATGAAAAGAATCGCGGCGATCACCAGGAACTTTGAAATATCCGGATGCTTCACGCCATCAAAAGCCTTGGACCAACGGTCGTTAGAAGCTTCCTGAAAAAGCATTGCGAACAATGGCGTTAGATGATTCATCGTTTCGGATTCAGCCGCGTAGCGGCGAACTGTTTATAGATGGTGCAACCCGTCGGAGCGCGGACATCTTGTCCGCCTGAGCGCGCAGCGCGAACCGACCTCGGGAGCAATGCTTCGCGTAAACCTGAGCGGGCCTTGCCCGCTGGCGGACAGGATGTCCGCGCTCCATTTCGTTCTATAAACATTTCGTGCCTTACGGCACGTCAGTCGCCCGCCTTAGCCTCTAGACTCCTCACCGAAGCAGCTGTTTGGAGCGTGTCGGGATCGACGTCGTCGGCCGCGGCTTCCTGCTTCAAAGTGCGGGCCAGCATTACCGAACCAATTATCGCCACCAGCAACAGCAAGCTGGCAATTTCAAATGGCAGAGAGGCGTAGGTATACAAACTGTTACCGACGCCTTCCGTTTGAGAAGAAAGGTGACTGACGCCGGTTGCGCCGGTCTGCAACTTCCCTTCCTGGTCTGCTTTGGTAACCTCCGCCCTTTGCAATGCCTCTGAGTCTCGTTTCTTCAGGCCCTCATAACCCTTATTAATCGCCGTCAGCAAGCCGAGCACCAGCATCAATGAAAACACCAGAGCGGTTGCAACCTGTGAAGGTCGATGGAAAATCGGTGCCCGGCCTTCCTCTTCGGCGCCCACGTTGACCAACATGATCACGAACAGAAACAAGACCATTACGCCGCCCACGTAGACCAGAATCTGCACGCCGGCGATGAATTCAGCGCCGAGCAAAATGAACAACGCGCCCACCGACACCAGTGAAGAAATCAGGAACAGGGCCGAGTGCACGGCATTGCGGGCCATCACGGTCAACAACCCCGCGAGGATCGCAGAGATCGAGAAGGTCCAGAAGAAGACTGTTTCCCAGCCGGAGAGAATCATATGCTTCTAAGGCAAAAGTAAAAAGGTAAAAGTAAAAAGTAAAGACAGAAAATCAGCTCGAAGATTCGTCGCTACTTTTGCCTTTTTACTTTTGCCTTTTTACTTACTTCAGCTCTCGTACTTCACTGTCTCGCGTCCCTGTTCGAGCATCTCGCGGTTCCAGACAAAGCCGGCGCGCGAATAGGTGGCCAGTTCGAAGTCCTGGGTCAACTCGAGACAGTACGTCGGGCAGGCCTCCTGACAGAGGGCGCAGAACATGCAACGCGATGTATCGAAGATAAACTCGTCGAGAACTTTTTTGCGGCGCGGCTTGCCGGCTACGACGACTTCAACGTCCATCGGAATGACGTCAATACAATCTTCCGGGCAGGCCAGGGCGCAAAGATTGCAGGCGATGCAAAGCGTGTCGTGCGTTTCCGGATCCATGTTCAGCCGCGGCGCGCCGTGAAATCGCGGCGCGACATCCGGGCGCACCGACGGATATTGCTCAGTGTAAATTCCCTTTCCCGCGACCGAATCCTTAGACGTCAACGCACCCAGGTTGAATTTCAGAGTCAGGCCAAGTCCCTTTACAAGGTCGGCCATGAAAAAGCGTTTCAGCTTCTGCGAAAACGTTGGTTTGGGAACGGCAACTAATGGCATGGTGAAATCTTAGGTTTCAAAATTCAGTTTTGCAATCAAGCAACCAGTGTCCGACAAACTTCAGGGACCTCGGAACAAGTTAACAGGTCCTTAGCCATCCAAAACCCGCGAGCGGGTGGAAGAATAAAGCCGGAGGTCAAAGGCTCGTCGATGTCATTCGCTCCCCAAAGGCGCGACGGCCGGCTTTCCTTTCGGTAAATTCGCGAGACGGATCTTTCTTCGTTGCTTCTTCAAATTGAAATCGCGCGAGCGCCAGTTGATTAACGACAGGATGGCCGCGGTCACGAATAAATTTCCCACGCCGAAGGCGATCGCAATCCCCTTGCCCGTCGGCGTCAGGTTCAACCCGGCGTTTATCGAATCGATCGCGTGGATTCCGTGCCAGCCATCGAGACCCTGAAGCGTCACAACCGCGATCGCCGAAACGACGATATTGACAAGCGCGGCCGGCAACAACCATTTCCAACCCAAATCCATAAGTTGATCGTAACGAAAACGCGGCAGCGTCCAACGCAACCAAAAATAGAGGTAGAGCAATAGACTGGCCTTCAGGAGAAAGACAATCAGGCTGACGACCACGTAAGCATTGTGAAAACCCTTCGCCTCGGTCA
>WNFP01006276.1_pt1 | contig 11084 bp, 7 predicted proteins | sample 5400201 | NCBI WGS metagenome assembly WNFP01 (sample SAMN13153355, study PRJNA577476) | soil metagenome | isolation source: 115 cm saprolite under Madrone tree | place: USA:California | collected 2016-06-14
GACGCGGCAAACCCCGAGGAGGAATACCCCTCCTCGGCCCCCAAGGGCGTTATCATTCGCGTCACGGGCTCCTCTCGGGACGGCGGTGAGCTTCCGCTGATCCGCACGCTGACGCGAGACACACGCCGGGTCTTCGGCGAGACTCGGCGGCGAGGCTTCCGCCGTGCGGCCGCGCGGACCTTCGAGGATCTGGAAGCCTTCTACGTCTCCGAAGAGAGGCGGCGGCGGCTCGCCGGCATGGGCCGGCTGCGGCGCTGGCTACACCGCAGCGGCTGGCTGCTAAAGAGCCTCTTTCTGAACCTGGCCCCCGCACGGCGTGTGCTGCTCGCGCTGGCGATGCTGCTTTGCGTCAACGTCCAGTCGCATGGCGACGGCCACTCGCTGCAGATCGACTTCGGCGGCTTCCCGATCGTCCTGTTCCTGTTGCTGCTTATGCTCGAGCTGAAGGACAAGCTGGTGGCCAAGAGCGAGCTGCAAGCGGGCCGCGTCGTTCAGCAGGCGCTGCTGCCCAAGGAGGCGCCGCAGGTTGCGGGCTGGGACGTTTGGATCTCGACCCGACCCGCGAACGAGGTGGGGGGTGACCTGGTCGACTTCGTGACCCATGAGGACGGGCGCGTAGGGCTCGTGCTGGCCGACGTATCGGGCAAGGGACTGCCGGCGGCGCTGCTGATGGCTCGGCTCCAGGCGACACTCCTGGCCTTCGTCTCGGAGCTGCCCTCCCTCGCGGCGCTCGCCTCCAGGCTGCACGAGGCTTTCCGCAAGCGGGGCCTGGAGAACCGCTTCGCCACCCTCGTTTACCTGGAACTCGAGCCTGGATCGGCGCACATCCGCCTGGTGAACGCGGGGCACATGCCCCCGCTGGTCGTCGGACCGGGTCACATCCAGCCGCTGCCCGCGGGCGGCCCTGCGCTCGGTATCCCCACGGGGCAACGTATGAGGAGCAATCGCTCGATCTGGCTGCGCCCCAGACCCTGGTGGTGTACTCGGACGGCGTGACCGAGGCCCTGAATGAGGGTGGCGCGTTCTTCGGCGACGAGCGGTTGCTGGGCAGCTTCCGCGAGACTGCTGGGCGCCCCGCCGACGAGGTCGCGCACCAGCTTCTCGGAGCGGTCGAGGCATTCGTGGGCGAGGCGCGCTGGCACGACGATGTCTCGCTCTTGGTCGTAAGACGCGCGGCCTGAGAATCGGACTATGAGGGGCCCCATTGTCCTAGACTACTCCCGGCCAAAGGGTCGCCAGCCGAGACAGCGCAGCTGGGAGCCCACGTGTATGGCATTCACGAGGTCATGGGTTCGATCCCCATCAGCTCCACCAACTCCAGCAACAACTTAGCGGGACAGCGAATCGGCGAACCGCCCGATTTGTCTATTTCTTGTCTATTTTCGACAGGAACGCCACGAAACCCCGCTGCACTTCTTGGAACCACGAGACCGGCACATTTGCCCGTCGGCGACGTCCCACCGTGAGCCAGTAGCCGACGTGCCGAGGCCCGTACGCAGGACCATGAGGCACGAGCGTAGCGCAGTCATCCGCCAGATCGTGTATTCGACCAAGTCCGCAGGCCGACGGCGATGCATCCACGGAACGACTCCGCGGTGACGAATTCGAGTGTCTGCCTACGCTAGCGGTCCACCCGCTGCCGCCTCTTGCTGGTGCTGTACAATCCGCACGACAAACCCCTCGCTGATGTTGTGCTTCCCTAGAAGCGGCAGGTTCGGCGCTGCGTTTTTCTGGAGGGTGGCCGGGTGGCTGAGCTGGAGCCGATCCGCATCCTGACCGTGGAAGACCATCCGGTCTTCCGGGAGGGCCTGGGTACGATCATCGGGTCGCAGAAGGACATGCGGCTCGTGGCCCAGGCCACGAATGCGGTGGAGGCCATGGCCGAGTTCCGACGCCATCGGCCGGACATCACCCTGATGGACCTTCGCCTACCCGGCACCAACGGGACGGACTCTCTCGTCGCGATCCGAGGGGAGTTCCCACGCGCGCGCGTCATCATGCTGACCACCTCGGACAGCGACGGCGAGATCCAACGCGCGATGCGGGCGGGAGCGTCGGCCTATCTGCTCAAGAGCATGCCCAAGGACGAGCTACTGGCCGTCGTGCGATCGGTCCACGCGGGCCACCGGCACGTGCCGCCGGAAGTGGCGGCTCGCCTCGCGGAGCATCTCGGCGACGAGGACCTCACCGCCCGTGAGCTGGAGGTGCTCCAGCTGATTCGAGACGGCTATCGCAACAAGCAGATCGCCGACCAGCTCAAGGTCGCGGAGAGTACGGTCAACTTCCACATCAAGAACCTCGTGGGCAAGCTTGGCGCCAACGATCGGACGCACGCCGTGACCATCGCCCTTCGGAGGGGCCTGCTCTCGATGTAGGCGGCCTGCGAACCTGTAGAAACCTACAGGCTCGCAACTAGGGCGCTTGGCGGGGCGCGAGAGAGACAGGAGCGTGTAGTCTTCCGACCAATGGAGCAGAGCCGGTGACTCTTGTGCGTGCGCTTCTCCCCTCTTTCGTAGCACTCCTCACCGCGAGCCCTGCCTGGGCGCTCAATCCGAAGGCACGGATATCCCAGTACGGGCACTCCTCCTGGAGGACGCGGGACGGTTACTTCGGCGGCGCTGCTCCCACCGAAAGTGTCCAAACCAGGGACGGCTTCCTGTGGATCTCGACCAGAACAGGGCTGATCCGCTTCGATGGCGTGCGTTTCCGTCCTTGGTCGCCGCCTGAGGGACAGCGACTGCCGGGTCCGGTGGAGTCGGCGGCGCTCCTGGCGGCTCACGACGGGAGCCTCTGGATCGGCGCCGACGGCTATCTGAGTCATTGGAACAACGAGCGGCTCATCAACTACCCCGTCGATCTCCGTATCTACTCGATCCTCGAGGCCCGTGACGGTACGGTCTGGTTCTGCGGCTCGTCCCTGACAGGGAAACAGGGCGGCTTGTGCCGAGTCCAGGGCTCCGGAGTGCGGTGCTACGGAAAAGCTGAGGGCATCGAGGCCGGCTATCCCAAACCGATCGCGGAGGACGAGGCCGGCAACCTGTGGATGGGCGCCGACGCCAACGTCCTCCGCTGGACGCCCGCGTCGCACACCGCGTACCCGGTCCCTGGACTTCGCTCCAAAACGGGCCAGACGGGAGTCGCCGCCCTCGTTCCCGCGCCGGACGGCTCGATTTGGGTGGGCATAGGGGCTCCCGGTCCCGGCCTCGGCCTCCAGCGCCTGGTGGGCGGGAATTGGAAGGCATTCACCGGCGCAGGGCTGGATGGCACCACGTTGACGGTGACAGCACTCCACATCGACCGCGATGGCGCCCTGTGGGTGGGTACCTTCAGCAAGGGCGTGTATCGCATTCACGGAGAGACGGTGGACCACTTCGGAGCCACCGACGGCCTGTCCGGCGACAGCGTCATCCAGCTCTTCGAGGACCGCGAGGGAACGCTCGTGGTGACGACCCCGAAGGGCCTCGACACCTTCCGCGACCTTGGGGTCGTGACGTTCTCGACGCGCGAAGGGCTTAGCACTGATGAAGTCGATTCGGTCCTGGCTGCACGGGACGGGACCGTCTGGGCAGGAGGCGCCGAGGCCCTCGATGCCATCCGTGACGGCGTCGTGACCTCCTTCCGGATCGGCCGAGGCCTGCCGGGGACACAGGTGACTTCGATGCTCGAGGACCGTGCCGGCCGACTGTGGGTGGGCCTCGACGACTCCTTGACTGTCCTCCGCGACGGCCACTTCCAGCGAATCGACATCCCGGCCGGGATGGTCATGGGCTTGACCGAGGACGTGGACGGAAGCGTCTGGGCCGAGCTGGGCGGGTCGCCCAGGAAGCTGGTCCGCATCCAGGAAGACTGGGTTCGCGAGGTCTTTCCGGACCCGCGTGTACCCACGTCCCGGCGCGTGGCGGCCGATCCCGCGGGCGGAGTGTGGCTGGGTCTGGCGAGCGGCGAGCTGGCTCGACTGCGGGGCGGGGTGCTCGAGTCCTTTTCCTTTGGAGACGACCCGAATCGACTCCCGGCCCTCACCCACATCCAGCAGATCGTGGTCAGCAGCGAAGGCACGGTCCTAGGGGCGACCGGGTTTGGACTCATCGGTTGGCGCAACGGAACCAAACGCCTCCTCACCGTGCGGAACGGCCTCCCCTGCGACCGCATGACGGGCATGGTCGAGGACGGCGAACGCGGGATCTGGCTCGCCACAGCCTGTGGGCTCCTCGGCGTCACTCGTGAGGAACTCGACGGGTGGTGGAAAGACCCACAGGTCCAGGTCCATCCGAAAGTCCTCGACGTTCTGGACGGCTGGCTGCCGGGCGGGGCGGCCTTCCAGGCCGCCGGGCGGTCTCCCGATGGACGGTTGTGGTTCGCAAACGCCGGCATGCTGCAGATGGTCGACCCGGAACACCTGCCTCGAAACACGTTGCCGCCCCCAGTTCACGTCGACGAGGTCATTGCCGATCGCAGGAACTATGCCCTTTCGGCGGATCTCCGCCTTCCGCCGCTCACGCGCGATCTGCAGATCAGCTATACGGCTCCCAGCATGGCCGTGCCCGAGAAGGTGCGCTTCCGATACAAGCTGGATGGCCGAGACCCCGACTGGGTGGATTCCGGAACGCGGCGGCAGGCCTTCTACAGCGACCTCGGGCCCGGCGACTACCGGTTCCACGTGATCGCCTGCAACAAAGACGGCGTCTGGAACGAGGAGGGGGCGACGCTCCGCTTCAGCGTCGCGCCGGCCTGGTACCAGACGAACGTGTTCCAGGTCCTGAGCGCCGTTTCCGGCGCCCTCATTCTCTGGGCGCTCTACCGGCTACGGGTGCACCAAATCGAAGCAACGGCCGGCGCCCGCTTCGACGAGCGTTTGGCGGAGCGCACACGATTGGCCCGAGACATCCACGACACGCTTCTCCAGACGATCCAAGGCAGCAAGATGGTCGCCGACGATGCACTGGACCCCGCCACCGACGCCGCTCGGATGCGTGGCGCCATGGAGAATCTCGCCGAGTGGCTCGCGCGGGCCATGCAGGAAGGGCGCGCGGCGCTCCACTCCCTGCGCACGTCCACCATGGAAGGGAACGACCTCTTCGAGGCATTCAAGCGCGCGACCCTGAGCGAGGTCGTTCCAGTCTCGATGGCGGCCACGTGCTCGGTCGTGGGCGATCCCCGAGAGATGCACCCGATCGTCAGGGACGAGGTGTATCGCATCGGCTACGAGGCGATCCTCAACGCCTGCCTGCACTCGAGGGCGAGCCGATTGAGCGTGGCGCTCGAGTACGCGCATGACCTGACCCTGCGCGTCACCGACGATGGTTTCGGAATCGATGCCGCCTACCTGGACCAGGGGAAGCCCGGCCATTTCGGCCTGCAGGGAATGCGCGAGCGGGCCGTCCGCATCGAAGGCAAGCTCACCCTCACCAGCTCCCAAAGCTCCGGTACCGCGATCACCCTGGTCGTTCCCGGAGGCATTGCCTTCCAGAAGGCACGCCCGACGCCGCTCTCGCGAGTGCGCGAGTTCCTCACGGGGACTAGCGGCGGCCGGGGTTAGATCAGACCTGCAGAAAAATCCAGGCTCTCTTCCGTAGTTCCTGGGGTGTCGCAGAAACCGGAAGGGTCCTACCTTATCGCCAGGTCGTTCGTCCTCGCGGACGCAGTGTTCGGCGAGCTTCGGAAAGACGAGCGGCGAAGGAGGTCAAGATGAACGCAAAGATTCGTGCGGGGATCCTGGCAGGCGGGGCCCTGTTGGTCATTTCTGGGGAGGCTGTCATGTCACATGCGAGCGCGGCCGGCGCCGTACGCAACGTGGTCCTCGTCCACGGTGGCTTCGTGGACGGATCCGGCTGGGAAGGCGTCTACAAGGCATTGAAGAAGGACGGCTATGCCGTCACGATCGTCCAGAATCCCACACTCTCTCTGGCCGACGACGTGGCGGTCACCAAGCGGGCCCTCGCGGCCCAGAACGGTCCGGCGATTCTCGTCGGCCACTCGTACGGTGGCGCCGTGATCACCGAGGCGGGTAACGACCCGAAGGTCGCCGGGCTCGTATACGTCGCTGCGTTCGCACCGGACAAGGGCGAGTCCGTGTCTTCGCTGCTCAAGGACCCGCCGCCGGGCGCTGCGGTGCCTCCGATTCTGCCGCCGCAAGACGGATATCTCCTTCTCGACAAGGCCAAATTCCCCGCCTCGTTCGCGGGGGACGTTAGCCCGGAGGCCGCGGCCTTCATGGCCGATTCCCAGGTGCCGTGGGGTGTCGAAGCACTGAGCGGCAAGATCAGTGAGGCGGCGTGGAGAACGAAGCCCAGCTGGTACCTGGTCTCCACGGAAGACAGGATGATCCCGCCCGACGCTCAGCGCGCCATGTCCAAGCGCGCCGGTGCGACCGTCGTCGAGGTCAAGGGCAGCCACGCCGTCTATGTGTCGCAGCCGGATGCGGTCGCTTCTCTCATCGCGAAGGCCGCCAAGGGAGTGGAGCTCGCGTCGGCTCGGTAGCTGGTGGACGCGCCGGACCATCGATCCCAGATGGTCCGGCGCGCCGTCGTTTCAGAACTTGGTCTCGAAGGGCGGCGGCCGATGGCTCGGCCTGGAGACCTCAATGATGGCATTCACGAGGTCATGGGTTCGATCCCCATCAGCTCCACCAACTCTAGCAACGAGCTCCCAATCACACCTGCGCGCGAGGTGTCGGCCCCGCTGCCGAGCCTGAGCCCGTCACTGTTGGGAAGACCACCGAAGAGCGCCATTGAGCACAAGTGCAGCCCCTGCGAGGCATAATCCGTGACGGTGAACGCCCATATCGATTTCGGCTATCCCTGGTGGCTCAGTTACGGCCACGTCGTGGTCCTCGTCCCCGCCCTCGCACTTCTGCTGATGGCGCTCGCCCGGAAATCGGGCAAGGGAGCCATCGTCCTGTTCGCCGCTGTGGTTCTCTGGTCCGGCGTCTCGCTCTTCATGAGCAGGTTCCTGTTCAACATCAACAGCGTTCCGCCGCTTCCCACCGCCAATTTCTTCCGGGAAGGCAAAGGCCGCGTTCTCGATATCGGCGCCGGAACCGGCCGCTCCTCCATCATGGTCCTGGCCGCGCGCCCCCAGGCCACCCTGGTCGCTTCCGATCTCTTCGGCCAGTCCTTCGAGGAGCACTTCGGCCCTGGCCAGAGCCCCCAGGAGCGCCTGCTCGCCAACCTAAAAGTCGCCGGCGTGGACAACCGCGCCACCATCGAGACCGCCGACATGCGCCAGCTTCCCTTCGCCTCGGCCTCTTTCGACGCCGTCGTCAGCGCCTACGCCGTCGATCACGTCAACCGCGAGGGCTCGGCCAAGGCGCTCGCCGAGGCCTTTCGCGTCGTCAAGCCCGGCGGAGACTTCCTGCTCATTCTGATTTCCAATGACCGCTGGGCCAAGTTCGCCTACGGCCCCATGCTCGCGCACGGCGGCACCCGCGGCCCTGCCTGGTGGACCGCGCGTCTCCAGGAAGCCGGCTTTCAGGTCTTGGAACAGGGAACGCAGCCGGTCACGCTCTACCTTCTCGCGCGCCGGCCGCTATGAGTTCACGCCGTCGCGGAGCCGATCTGTCTCAAGCGAGCTACTCAAATCCACAGTCTGTCGAACCGCTCAGCGCGGGCGGGAGCCTGGCGAAGCCTTTAGGTTCGAGCCCGATCGGGCGCACCAAATCGTCAACAACTGCGGCCTCAGGCCTTTGCCGAGTGCCGCCTCGACCGGCCGTGCTGCTCGAGGAGGAACTCCGCGAGCAGATCCGCATCGCGGCGGCGCGGAGACGTGCGCCGCGCCACGAGCGCCAGCGTGCGCGCGGGCGCCGGCGGCGAGAGCGGGCGCGCCACGAGCCGAGTGCCTTTGAGGATGCCCGCGTCGAGCGTGATCCCGGGCAGGAGCGTCACGCCCAGTCCGCCTTCGACCATCTGGATCAGGGTCGCCAGGCTGGTGGCTTCGACGCGGGATTCCCAATCGCGCCGGGAGCCGCACGCGGCGATCGCGTGGTCGCGCAGGCAGTGCCCTTCTTCCAGGAGCAGCATGTCGCCGGGGTCGATCTTCCCTAGCGCGACGCCCTTCCCCCGGACCGCGGGATCGGCTTCGCGTGCGACGAACGAGAACTGGTCCTTGAACAGCCCGCGCACGTACAGGTCGCCGGTGTCGAAGGGCAGCGCGATCAGCGCGACGTCCAGGCCGCCCGCGCGCAGGCGCTCGAGCAGGCGCTTCGTGAGGTCCTCACGCAGGTAGAGCTTCAGTTCGGGGTGCGCTTTCCGCAGGGCCGGAAGCACATTTGGCAGCAGGTAGGGCGCGATCGTGGGAATCGCGCCGAGGCGCAGCGGCCCGGACAGGGGGCGCGTCGCGGAGCGGGCGGCCTCCGCCAGGTCCCGCGCCGCGGCCAGGAGGTCTTTCGCCCGCGCGACGACGTCCTCCCCCACCGCGGTGAGTCGTACGTGGCGCTTGTCGCGCTCGACGAGCTGGACGCCCAGGAGCGTCTCGAGCTCCTTGATCCCGGCGGACATCGTGGACTGGGTGACGAACTGAGCCTCGGCTGCGACGCGGAAGTTCAGGCGCTCGGACAGCTCGACCAGGTAGGCGAGCTGGCGCAGCGTCGGGAGGGCGGGACGGTCCATCGAGAGATTCGATCATTGTAACCAAAATAAGTCGTTGGACCGTTCAAGGCGCTTCGGACATGCTGGCTCGTAATCTTGAAGCGCGAGCGGTCTGCAGAGCTGAAAGGAGCGCCATGAGCACCGAGACGGTCGGAGGGAAGTGCCCGTTCAATCACGCCGCCGGCGGCGGCACGTCCAACCACGACTGGTGGCCGAACCAGTTGCGCGTGAACCTCCTGCACAACCATTCCTCGAAGTCCGATCCCATGGGCGAGGACTTCGACTACGCGAAGGAGTTCAAGAGCCTCGACTTCGGAGCCCTCAAGAAGGACCTCGCGGCCCTCATGACCGACTCACAGCCCTGGTGGCCGGCGGACTTCGGTCACTACGGGCCGTTCTTCATCCGCATGGCCTGGCACAGCGCCGGCACGTACCGGACCTTTGACGGCCGCGGCGGCGGCGGCCGGGGCCAGCAGCGCTTCGCGCCGCTCAACAGCTGGCCGGACAACGTCGGCCTGGACAAGGCGCGCCGCCTGCTCTGGCCGATCAAGCAGAAATACGGCCGGAAAATCTCCTGGGCCGACCTGATGATCCTCGCCGGCAACGTCGCCCTGGAGACGATGGGCTTCAAGACCTTCGGCTTCGGCGGCGGCCGCCCCGACGTCTGGGAGCCGGATCAGGACGTCTACTGGGGCTCCGAGAGCGAGTGGCTGCAGGACAAGCGCTACACCGGCGACCGCAACCTCGAGAACCCGCTCGGCGCCGTCCAGATGGGCCTGATCTACGTCAATCCGCAAGGCCCGAACGGCAATCCCGATCCCGTGGCGGCGGCCCGGGACATCCGCGAGACTTTCAAGCGCATGGCGATGAACGACGAGGAGACGGTCGCGCTGATCGCTGGCGGCCACACCTTCGGCAAGGCCCACGGTGCCGCCCCTGAGTCGCACAAGGGAGCCGATCCGGACACGGTGCCGGACGCCCACGACAAGTCGAAGCGCATGGCGCCGTCCATGCTGACCACCGACCTCTCGCTGCGGTTCGACCCGGTTTACGAGAAGATCTCGCGCCGCTTCATGGAGCATCCGGACCAGTTCGCGGACGCGTTCGCCCGCGCCTGGTTCAAGCTGACGCACCGCGACATGGGGCCGCGCGCGCGCTATCTCGGACCGGAGGTTCCCAAGGAAGAGCTGATCTGGCAGGACCCGGTCCCCACGGCGACCTACAAGGCGATCGACGCGCAAGACGTCGCCTCGCTCAAGAGCAAGGTCCTGGCGTCGGGCCTGTCCGTCTCCGAGCTGGTCTCGACGGCCTGGGCGTCGGCGTCCACGTTCCGCGGCTCGGACAGGCGCGGCGGCGCCAACGGGGCCCGCATTCGCCTGGCGCCGCAGAAAGACTGGCCGGTCAACCAGCCGCAGCAGTTGGCGAAGGTACTCAAGACACTCGAGGGCATCCAGGGCGAGTTCAACAAGACGACAACGAGCGGCAAGAAGGTCTCGCTTGCCGACCTGATCGTGCTCGGCGGCTGTGCCGGCGTCGAGCAGGCGGCGAAGAAGGCCGGCCTCAACGTGACGGTTCCCTTCACGCCGGGGCGCTCGGACGCCTCGCAGGCGCAAACCGACGTCGAATCCTTCGCGGTGCTCGAGCCGATCGCCGACGGCTTCCGCAACTACCTCAAGGGCAAGCAGACCGTGTCGGCCGAGGCGATGCTGATCGACAGGGCGCAGCTACTGACGCTGACCGCGCCCGAGCTGACGGTCCTGGTCGGCGGGATGCGCGCGCTGAATGCCAACGTCGGGAACTCGCAGATCGGCGTCCTCACCAAGCGGCCGGAGACGCTGACCAACGACTTCTTCGTGAACCTGCTCGACATGGGCACGGAGTGGAAGGCAGTCTCGGACGCGAAAGACGTGTTCGAGGGGCGCGATCGCAAGACGGGCCAGGTCAAGTGGACGGGCACGCGTGTCGATCTCGTCTTCGGTTCGAACTCCCAGCTCCGCGCCCTCGCCGAGGTCTACGGAAGCTCGGACGCGCAGGCGCAGTTCGTCCAGGACTTCGTGGCGGCGTGGACCAAGGTGATGAACCTCGACCGATTCGACGTGGCCCAGCCTCGGCAATGACCGGTAGGTGATTTGGCCCGACTCCGGCCGGGCGGCCATGCTGCCCGGTCGGGGAGCGCCCACGTCGAAGCGCCGCTCCGACCCTCAACAAGACTCGGTCTCCGGCCTTTTTCCTTCTCCGAGCCCGGACCCTGAGCGACCCGATGGCCTGAACCCGAGGCATTGGCGCAGGCCGCCAGGCCTGGATGATGGCATTCACGAGGTCATGGGTTCGATCCCCATCAGCTCCACCAACTCCAGCAACAACTTAGCGGCACAGTGAATCGGCGAGACTGCCGATTTATCTTATTTCTTGTCTATTTTCGGGGGAACGTAACGAAACGCAGCGAAACCGCTTGGAACCGAAGGATTGCTGAGGGTGGCTCGATGCGATCCGCACGAGGAC
>WNFP01009206.1_pt1 | contig 11084 bp, 6 predicted proteins | sample 5400201 | NCBI WGS metagenome assembly WNFP01 (sample SAMN13153355, study PRJNA577476) | soil metagenome | isolation source: 115 cm saprolite under Madrone tree | place: USA:California | collected 2016-06-14
CAATGAATCGAAAGCCGACCTCTTCATTTCCATACACGCAAACTCCAGCCATGACCACGCGGCGCGCGGCATCGAAACCTATTACTTGAACCTGAAGGGCTCGCCCGACGCCATGGAAGTTGCCGCGCGCGAAAACGCCACGGCGCAAGAAAGCATTCACGACCTGGAAGACATCGTGAAGAAGATCGCGCGCAGCGAAAAGATCGACGAATCGCGTGAGTTCGCCGCGGATATTCAGGAGTCGCTGGCCAAACGCATCCAGAAGCTGAACAAGACGGTAAAAGACCGCGGCGTGCGCAAAGCGCCCTTCGTGGTTCTCGTGGGCGCGGATATGCCCTCGATCCTCACGGAGATTTCCTTCCTCAGCAATCCAGCCGACGAACGGCTTTTGAAAAATCCCGACCATCGCCAGCGCGTAGCGGAGGGTTTGTACCAAGGCGTGGCAAACTACCTGCAGAGCCTGAACAGCATGACGCTGAACGTCCCGGGAAAATCCTCTGCTCCGACCTCCGCAAGCGCCTCAGTTGAACAATCGCGGAACCAACGTTAATCTATTGGTGTCGAATTAAAAGGTCGCAGGGATGCGTTTTCACCGTTTGCAGTTCCTTTCCGTTCTTCTTGCCGCTCTCCTGAGCGCCAAGAACATCTCCGCCCAGCAAAGTCCTTCTTCGCAGAAAAACAGTTCTGAGGGGCAGCAGGTCTTGCCTGACGCGTTCGGAAGCTGGCACAGCAGCGGCTGCGACGGGAATGCGCAGCGCCCCGCCGTATCGCAAGAGGCCGGCGAGCGCGAATTCCGCCAGTGCCAGTTCACCTCCGGCAAACAGAGCGCCACGATCTGGGCCGGCAAGTACCGCGACCCAAGCAGCGCGTATGAGGTCTACACATCCCTTCTGCGCCCCGGGATGACGCCGTCCACAGTGGGGAGATTCACTGCGGTAGACGACAAGGGCCTGCTCATTCTGTCGGGGGACGTCGTCGTTGGCGTGGACCAGCCCAGGAACGTGCCTACAAAGGATTTGCAGGAATTGACGTCGATGATTGCGGCGCACTCGGACACGGCGCCACTGCCGCCGATTCGCGAGTATCTGCCGAAGGACGATTTGGTGAATGCTACGCAACGATATGCCCTGGGCCCGTTGGGGCTGAGAGACGCGGCGGAGTCCGTGGGCAAGCCCGAAATCGCCGGCCTAACTAGCGCGGTTGGTTTCGCTTCCGGCGCGGAAGTCATGCTCGCGCAGTATCGTCACGGACGCGATGCGGGCGTGCTGCTTCTGATAGATTATCCCACGCCACAGCTAGCGGAATTGCATTCGCGGCACCTGGAGACGGCGCTCGCGGAAAGCGCAAAGAGTGCTGGCATCAAGATCGAGCGCACAGGGTCGCTGTTGTCGATGGTGATCGCGCCAAGTTCGCCGACGTATGCCGATACTTTACGGAACGCGGTGACGTATCACACCCAGGTGACCTGGAACGAGCCGAGCCAGACGGCCACCGATCCTTCATGGGCTTTGGTTCTGTATCGCATCTTCTTCGGCACCGGCATTTTCATGGTTGCGGCCGTGGTGCTGGGAATTGCCTTTGGCGGCTTGCGGGTATTCACGAAGCGCTTGTTGCCCGGCAAAGTGTTTGACCGCCACGACCGGTTGGAAGTGCTGCAGATGGGATTGTCGGGAAAAACGATCGATACCCGCGATTTGTACTGAGTTCACTGGGCAGCTTGCCCCGGCGTCTGTGGGACTAAAAACGACCCCTTTTTAGAGTCGGCATTCTCATACCGGATTCTAAAGCCGGCTTGCGCGGACTAAAGACTTGTATTTCGCGGGACGGCGGTTGGAGAAGTAACGCAATTGTCTGTCAAACGTCTAATCAAGGGACGGGTGTTGCGTTCTTTCATATAAGATATATCGTGTCATAAACATTTGGCACTCCTCAGGAGCCTCACGCGCATATGTCTAGTTCTCATGTCCTTGACAACAGGCCACTTAGGTTGTGTGCCGTGACACTGGCAGTGGCCGCGGGGTTGTGCGTGATGGCGGGCTGCGGGAAGACTTCGGCTGGCGACCCCAAGGCGAGTGGCGCGCCGCAGGCGATGCCCGTCCAGGTGAAGATTGCGCAGGCCCAAACCGTCCCCGAAACTACCGAATATCTCTCCGTTCTAAAGTCGCGGCATTCCGCGAACATAAACCCACAGGTGGAAGGCTATATCACGAAGATTTTCGTGAAGTCCGGCGATCGTGTCACCGCCGGCACGCCGCTGCTTCAGATTGATCCTCTGAAGCAGCAGGCGGCGGTGAGCAGCCAGGAAGCGGCGAAGGCGGCGCAGGACGCAAACCTCCGGTACGCGGAGATCCAATTGGACCGCCAGCGCAAGCTATACGCCGCCGGAGTGGTACCGAAGGCGGAGGTAGACAATGCGCAGACCGCCTACGATGCGGCGGTGGCGCAACTAAAAGCTTTAACTGAGCAAGTGAACCAGCAGCAGGCGGAGTTGCGCTACTACCGGGTGGCGGCGCCGATGGGTGGCGTTGTGGGTGACATCCCTGTGCGCGCTGGAGACCGCGTCGGTGTGACAACGCTGCTGACTACGGTCGACGAGCCGGGACCGCTGGAGGCATACATCTATGTGCCCGCGGACCGCGCCCGGAATCTCAAGCTAGGGTTGCCGGTGCATCTGACGGATGACGCCGGAAACAAAGTTGCGGAAACGCGGATCACTTTCCTCTCGCCGCAGGTGGATACAGAGACGCAGACCGTGCTGGCGAAGGCGATGTTGGAGAATCCGCGGGGGCTGCGCGTGGCGGAGCAATTGCGCGCGCAAGTAGTGTGGTCCACCCATGAGGGAACGGTCATCCCGATTCTCGCGGTGACGCGCATCAGCGGACAATTCTTTGCGTTCTTGGCCGTCAAGGACGGCAACAACACGGTGGCGCGGCAGAAGCTTCTGAAAGTGGGCGACACGCTGGGCAACGATTATGTGGTGCTCGATGGACTCAAGCCGGGTGACCACATTATTACTTCGGGATTGCAGTTTTTGCAGGACGGTATGCCGGTGATGGAGCAAACGCCGCAGGCGCAGCAGACCGGCGGGAAGTAAATTTGCGATTGCCGCAGGTAGCAGAAATCGTATAGACGAGATTCACGAAAAGCCTCGAGCCTAAAACAGGCGTGAGCGATAGCGGAGCTGAACTTGGTTGATTTTTTCATTCAACGGCCGGTGTTTGCGACGGTTTGCGCGCTGCTGATAATTTTGGGTGGCGCGATCTCTATTCCGACGCTGCCTGTAGCGCAATTCCCAAACCTCGCGCCTCCCCAGGTGACTGTTAGCAGCTTTTACATCGGCGCGAACGCGCAAACTGTGGAGTCCGCAGTCACCATTCCTCTCGAACAAGCGATCAACGGTGTTCAAGGAATGAAGTACATGACGTCGACGAGCGGAAACGACGGGTCCAGCGCGATTACCGTTACTTTCGATATCACGCGAGACGTCGATCTGGCTTCGGTGGACGTGCAGAACCGCGTGAACCAGGCGCTGGGGCGCTTGCCGAACGAGGTCAAGAACACGGGAATTTTCGTCAATAAGCAGGCGAGCGGGTTCGTGTTTGGCGCCGGTGTGTACACCGAAAACGGTCAATACGACAGCCTGTTCCTCAGCAACTACATGGACGTGTACGTTCGCGACGCCATCAAGCGCGTGCCGGGCGTTGCCGACGCTCTGATCTTTGGCGAGCGCAAGTACGCCATGCGGCTGTGGCTCGACCCATCAAAAATGGCGCAACGCGGGCTGACCGCGACGAATATTCTCGCGGCGCTGCAAGAGCAGAACGTGCAGGTGGCCGCCGGGCAGATCGGGCAACCACCGACGCCCACGGGCCAGACTTATCAAATCAGCGTGCGCGCGATCGGGCGGCTGACGGAAGCCTCGGAATTCGAGAACATCGTGCTGAAGACCGGCACGGACGGAACGCTGGTGCGCGTGAAAGATGTGGGCCGCGCCGAACTGGGAGCGGAAGATTACAGTTCGCGGCTGCGGTTCGATGGGCACGAAGCTGTCGGCATGGGCGTGACGCAATTGCCCGGAGCCAACGCTCTGGACGTGGACAAAGCGGCTAAGGCCGAGTTCCTGAAGCTATCCAAGAATTTTCCGCCAGGACTAAAGTACGCGATCGCATTTGACACCACGAATGTGGTGAGCGAATCCATTCGCGACGTGATGATCACTTTGTTGCAGGCCATCGCGCTGGTGATCGCGGTCATTTTCCTATTCTTGCAGGACTGGCGCAGCACGTTTATCCCGGCGATTACCATTCCGGTATCTCTGGTCGGGACTTTCATTTTCATCAAGGCCTTCGGGTTCTCGATCAACACGTTGACGCTGTTCGGCATCACGCTGGCGACCGGGTTGGTGGTGGACGACGCGATTGTCGTGATTGAAAACGTGGAACGGCACATTGTTGAAGGCATCACCGAGCCGCACAACGCCGCCTCGGTGGCCATGAAGGAGGTAGCCGGCGCGGTTGTGGCTACCTCGCTCGTATTGGTGGCGGTGTTTGTGCCGGTTGCGCTTTTCCCAGGGACCACGGGCATCCTGTTCCGCCAATTCGCGCTGACCATTGCCTTTTCCGTGGCCATTTCCGCATTCAACGCACTGACACTGACTCCGGCACTTTCCGCTGTCTTCCTGGGACATCACCGCGAGCGAGCGCAAGGACGCTTTTTCCGCGCGTTCAACAGAGTGGTCACGGGTGGCACGCGCATGTATGAAACGTCCGTACGGCGCGTGCTCCATGGCGGCTGGAGATATGCGGCGTTTGCGGCCTTTCTGGTGGCTCTGGGTGGCGCGTACTGGCTGTACCAAAAAGTTCCGCGGTCGTTCATTCCCGAGGACGACGAAGGCTACCTGATCGTAATCGTGCAGGCCCCGCAAGGCGCTTCCCTGGAGTACACGCTGGAAGCGATGCGCAAAGTAGAGGCCGCTGCCGCGAACATTCCCGAGGTAGAGGGAGTCTTTTCGGTGGGAGGATTCAGCTTCTCCGGCTCCGCGCCGAATCGCGCGATTGTATTCGTTCCGCTGAAGCCGTTCCGAGAACGAGAAGGCAGCGAGCACACGGCGGCTTCCGTGCTAAACCGGCTGCGCGGCCCGCTGATGAGCATACCGGAAGCGCTGGTGATCCCGTTCAATCCGCCGGCTATTCAGGGCTTGGGGCAATTCGGCGGATTCCAGTTTGTGCTGGAGGACCAGGGACGCAACACGCTGCAAGCCATCGCGGATACGGCGAATCGGCTGGTGGGGGAAAGCCGGACGAATCCAGACCTCGCCGGACTTTTTTCGAGCTTCACGGCCAACGATCCGCAGTACCTCGTTCACATTGATCGCGAGAAGGCCAAGAGCCTGCAAGTGCCGCTGAACCAGATCACCAATGCCCTGCAGGTGTACATGGGCTCGGTTTACGTGAATGATTTTGATTTCAATAATCGCGCGTATCGCGTCTATGTGCAGGCCGATGAAAAATTCCGCTCCAAAGCCAAAGACATCGCGCAGTATTACTTGCGGTCCGATACAGGGAAAATGATCCCGCTCGACAATCTGGTGAACATCGAGCAGACGGCGAATCCGCAGGTAATCAGCCACTACAATTTGTTCCGCTCGGCGGAAGTCGATGGCTCGGCTGCGCCCGGGCGCAGCTCTGGAGAGGCCATGGCCTCAATGGAAGCCTTGGCGAAAAGAGTGCTGCCCAATGGAATGACGTTTGAGTGGACGGGACTCTCGCTGGAAGAAATCGAGTCCGGCGGCAAAGCGGCGATGCTCTTCGGGCTCGGCTTGACCTTTGTGTATCTGACGCTGGCGGCGCAGTACGAAAGCTTTGTGCTGCCGTTCATCGTGCTGTTGGCCGTGCCCGTGGCACTACTCGGCGCGATTGGCGGACAGGCTCTGCGCGGATTGCAGAATGACGTTTACTGCCAGATCGGGCTGGTCATGCTGATCGGACTTTCCAGCAAGAACGCGATTTTGATCGTGGAGTTCGCGGAGCAATTGCGCGAGCGCGGGATGAGCATCGTGGACGCCGCGATTGAAGCGGCGCGCATCCGGCTGCGTCCTATTCTCATGACCTCACTGGCGTTCATCTTGGGCGTCGTGCCTCTGGTAATCGCGCGCGGCGCCGGTGCGGCGGGGCGCGTTTCCGTGGGAACGACGGTGTTTGGCGGGATGATCGCGGCGACAACATTAAACCTGATCTTCATTCCTGTCCTGTATGTGCTGGTGCGCAGCCTCGTGCCGAGCCGCCGAACGCACACCGCGCCGGTCGTCGAGCCCGCGGACTAAGAGGTCGCCGGGAATGCCTTCACATAGGTCAAGCATCGTTCTCTGACAATTGTAAACAACGTGTCTCCGAGCCGTCATTTGTTCGTCTCACGGGCCCATCGAGGGAATTTTCGAGCTAGAGTTAAGTACTGCTCATCGAGGGCCATTGACGGCGCGGTGCCGCGTCGATGGAGGGTGAAGCGATGATGTCTCCCGTCTGTAAAATTTGTGTCATCGGGCTTTGCTTGCTGCTCGGTACGCTGGTCAATTCGGGCAGCGGCCTAGCGCAGAGCGCGCCTGATGCTGCGGCCGCGCAACAGGCACCCAATGGGCAAGAACTTAACGGCAAGATCGAGACGCTCACGCGATCGCTCGAGCAGACGCAGACAGAGCTTGCGCGGTCACGGGCGGAGATCGAGCAACTGCGCGCGATGTTGGGAGAGGTGCTGAAGCGTATGGATGCCGGCGCATCGGTGGCGACTCCGCAAGGGGCGAATAGCGGACCGGGCCAGGCTGCGACGCCCGCAGCGCAGATTTCGCAGGACGACTGGGATTTGCTGAACGCGCGCGTCGAGGAGCAGAGGCAGACGAAAGTGGAGAGCGCGTCGAAATTTCGGCTGAAGCTCTCGGGGCTTGCGCTGTTCAATGCCTTTGACAACACAGGTAACGTGGACAATCTGGATTTGCCATCGATTGCTTTGCGAAAGTTCTCGGGAAATCCCTCGGGCGGAGTTGGCGCGTCGGTGCGGCAGTCGATTATTGGTTTGACGGGATTTGGTCCGCAAATTTTTGGCGCGCGTACGAGCGCGGACCTGCAAATGAGTTTCTACGGCGGACTGCCGAGCGGGTATACGGCGACGACTTCCGGGATCGCGAATCTGCGGATTGCACGCATTCGGTTCGATTGGGAAAACACGTCGGCGATCGCCGGCCTGGAAACTCCCTTTTTCTCGCCGAACATGCCGACCACGTACATGTCCGTGGTCGTGCCGGGCTTTGCTTCGGCCGGAAATTTATGGACGTACACGCCTACGATTCGAGTGGAGCAGCGCTTCGGCGTTGCGGGAGCGCCATTCAAGCTGGAGGCTGGGCTGCTCGATCCGTCCGCAAACATCAACTACACCACGACGAATAATCTGCGCCAGCCGAGCCCGGCGGAGAGTTCGCGTATCCCCACTTATGCGGTGCGCATTTCGTACGACAAAAAATCGGAAGAGCGTCCGGCGTCTTTCGGAGTTGGCGGGGTGTACTCTCCGCAAGAATTTTTTGGCAACTATCACCAGTACGGATGGGCGACAACGGCGGATTGGAAATTCGCGCTGCTTCCGCGAACGGAGATCAGCGGACAATTTTTTACCGGGCGCGGGATCGATGGGTTTGGCGGCTTGCCGGAAAATCCGTATCCGCTGCAAAACCAATTTCTGTATACGGCTCTTACCGCGCGCCTGTTGGCCAATGTGGGAGTGATCGGCGGATGGTCGCAGTTCAAGTTCAGATGGAACGCGCAGCATGAATTCAACGGCGCAGTGGGGACTGGTCAACGCAATTCCGTTGCGCTCCGTTCCGGCGCGAAATCAAATGTTCTTCGCGAATTACATTTTTCGCCCGCGATCCGATTTGCTGTTTTCCGCGGAGTACCGGCGCTTGCGAACGTACGAAATCACGGGATCGCCCGACAGCGCGGGGCAAGTGGGGCTTGCGGTCGGTTTTTTGTTTTAGGTACTTATGAATATTCGCCTCATTCTAGCTGCGTTTGCGATAGCTGCCGCAACGACGAACATCGCCGCAGACAGGCCGCCCGATGCGAGCCAGTCCACGTTTACGGTGAACGGGACTACCAGCCTGATTGCAGCTGGTTCGCGGCGCCCGGCCCAGGATGCGTCCCGGATTGTTGTGTGGCTCACACCGATTGACACGGTTCAGCCGGTGAGCACCACTGCCACGGCGCGCGCACACTACCGTCTCCTGCAGCGCAACAAGCGATTCGACCCTGGACTGCTTGTGGTGCCGGTTGGCAGCGTGGTTGATTTCCCGAATTACGACCCGTGGTTCCACAATGTTTTTTCGCTCTACCGGGGAAAGCGGTTTGATCTGGGGCTGTATCAGGCCGGTGCGAAGAAGTCGGTGAAATTTGACCGCATTGGCCCATCCTATCTTTTCTGCAACATTCATTCGGAAATGACCGGCGTGGTGCTCGTTGTGGATTCAGATTTTTTCGGCATCACGGAAAAAAACGGGCGCTACTCCATCCCCGGAGTGGCTCCGGGCCGGTATCTCCTACAGGTTTGGTACGAAAACGCGACGCCAGAATTTCTGCAAGCACTGCAACGGCAGGTCACGATACAGAGCGACAACCAGAGCCTGCCTGCGATCTCGGTCAAGGCGGCGAAACAAGTGCCGGCGGAGCACAAAAACAAATACGGGCAGGATTATGACCCTGACACCCTGAAGACGGACTACTGAGGCAAGCCGCGCGGGAGAAAATTGGCGCGTCCGTCTAAGAAGGCGGGACGCCGCGTGGCTCCACTGAAATTGCTTTGAGGAGACTCAAGCTATGCACAAACCCGGGCGGATCGCATGAAGCCAACGGAAAAGGACGAAAAAACTATGGAGACAGTATTGGTGGTGGAAGATAGCCGGGCGATGCAAAGGACACTGCAGCGGCTGCTGGAAGCCGACTCGCTGCAAGTGCAAATTGCCTCGGACGGAATCACGGGCCTCGAGACGTTTCGCAAGCAGCCGCCCAGCGCGGTTCTGCTGGATTTGAAATTGCCGGGACTCTCCGGCAAGGAGTTGTGCCGCGAGTTCAAGACGATCGCCGCATCCGTGCCGATCGTGGTGCTGAGCGCAAACGCCGAGGTTGAAGACAAGGTGCTGCTGCTGGAGCTGGGCGCGGACGACTATGTGACCAAGCCCTTCAGTCCGCGCGAGCTGCTAGCCCGCGTACGCCGGGCCATGCGCCGCGGCGGGGCGAAGGGCCAAAATGTCGCAATGGTACCCACGAAAAACGTGAGTCACGAGACGTTAGCGTTCGGCGATGCGCGCGTTGATTTCACCAGCATGGAAGCTTCGCTGGCCGGGAAATCGGTGACGCTGACGGCGCAGGAGTTCAAGCTGCTGAAGTTTTTCGCCGGCTCTCCGGGACGAGTGCTTACGCGCGACGAGCTCTTGAATGAAGTCTGGGGTTACCAGAATTATCCTTCCACTCGCACGGTGGACAATCACATCCTCCGTTTGCGGCAAAAGCTCGAGCCAGACTCCGCGAATCCGCGATTTTTCCTGACCATCCACGGCGCGGGATACAAGTTTGTTCCTGGCAGCACGGCAGCCAGCGCAAACTCTTGAGGCAAGCTTTCTTAGATGACGATGGAATCGCAATGACCCATTTCCGGCTGCGCACACAACTCTTTATCGCCACGCTGCTGATTATTTGCGGCTTGACGGGCGCGTTGCTGCTCATCATCCGCCATACGGTAAGCGTGGAGACGGAACGGCAGGTGCGCGATGGCACGGACGCGTCTGTCCGCGCATTCGAGAGCGTGCAGCATCAAAGGGAGCAGCAACTCTCGCGCACTGCCGCAATGCTCGCCGATCTGCCGATCGTGAAAGCGCAGATGACCACCGAGCACGCGGCCACCATCCAGGACGCGTCGACGTCCTGGTGGAAACTGGCTGGCAGCGACCTTTTCATTCTAGCTTTGCCAGACCGGCGCATTGTTGCCTTTCATATGACCAAAATCGGCTGGCCGCTCGAAGCCGCCGAGCGCGACCTGAAACGCTCCGTCGAGCAGGGCGAAGACGCATCCTGGTGGTATGACAGTGGCCGGCTTTACGAGGTTTTTCTACGCACGATAACTGCGGGAGCGGGGCCGAGTTCGCAGGAACTGGGCTTTCTGGCCATCGGCTATCAAGTGGACGCGAGCGTGGCGGAACATCTGGCGCTAGTCGCCAATAATCAGATTGCGCTCGCCACTGGGGATCGGTTGATAGCTTCGACGCTGCCGCCAAAGGACGAAGCCGCTCTGCAGCGGCGGCTGAGCGAAGGGGCCCCGGAGGCGAATCCAGAGCAGCACGAAATCGCTCTAGACACCGACCATTACGCGTTTTCTTCCGTACTTTTGCATGGCGCGCTTCCCTCTCCCGTGCGCTGTTACGTGATGATGCCGCTCGGCCCGGTGAATAGTTTCATGACCCGGTTGAATCGGACGATTTCTATATTGGGTGCGTCGGCTATTCTGTTTGGCGCGCTGGTGTTCGGCTTTGTTTCGCGCAGAATCACAAGGCCGCTGGACAATCTCGTTTCCGGCGTGCGCGCGCTGGCTACTGGAAACTACACGTACTCCATTACGCCCGAAGGCGCCACGGAGGTGGCCGAACTGAGCCGGGCCTTCGCGAAAATGCGCGGAGAATTGCTTGATTCGCAGCGGCAACAGATCGAGACCGAGAGGATCGCGGCGCTTGGGCGCGCGGCAAGCTCCATTTCTCACGACTTGCGGCATTACCTCGCTGCCGTGGTGGCCAACGCGGAGTTTTTGTACGAAGCCGAAGAACTCAAACTCGACAAAAGCGAAATCTATCAGGAGATCAAGACCGCCTCCACGCAGATGACGGACTTGATCGACTCGCTGCGCGAGCTTGCGCATCAGCGCAGCACGATTTCGCCCGAGCCCACCGATCTCGAGCAAATCATCCGCAGGGCGATTGAGGCCGTGCACGCGCGTCCGGAGTTTCGCAATTGCGCCGTTACTTTGAACGCCGATACGGAGCTGGACGGAATGCTCGA
>WNFP01012731.1_pt1 | contig 11082 bp, 7 predicted proteins | sample 5400201 | NCBI WGS metagenome assembly WNFP01 (sample SAMN13153355, study PRJNA577476) | soil metagenome | isolation source: 115 cm saprolite under Madrone tree | place: USA:California | collected 2016-06-14
GTGTACTCCGCTAGGTCCCAGTCGCCGATATCTCGTGCGATCCGGGCAATGGAATCAAGCTGCAAGAGGGCCCCGCTCCAGGCATCCGGTCCGGGTACGGCGACAACCTGCTCCTCGACCTGCTGCATCAGAACATTGCCTTTGTCCCAGTTCTTTTCGCGCAGCATGATTTCGGCACGCAGCATTACAGTATCCTGCAATGACTTTATGACTTGGGCGGGAAGGTGCTCCATTTCTTGCTCCGCCAGCGCCAGCTCGCTCCTTGCGTCTTCTATGCGGTCCAGCGCCAGCAGCGCTCGCCCAGCCAAGGAATGGCCGGCGAATCGGCCCATCGCCCAGCGGCACTTCACCAACTCTTGAGAGGCTGCAAGTGCTTCCTGGGGCCTGCCGCGCTCCAGTAAGAACTCCGGCCACGCCCGGCGGTTGAATTCCTCGAAATCCACGTGAGCAGGGAGCGAAAAGGCTTCATGGAACGCCGCCTCGGCCGCCTTCATTTGCCCTAGGGCTTGGTAGCTCATGCCCAGGAGTTGCAGGTTATGCGCGTGATGCCAGTCATATTGGGGGGGAATATTCTCCGCCCGGTAGTAGGCGTTTTCCAATTCCTCCGCTTTCAGGAATTCCCGGATGGCTTCCTCCGTGCGTCCTAGCCGCCGAAGATTATGCCCGTGCATATGGTGTGCGTGTGGAATCGCAGGAGCGAGTCGTACGTATTCTTCACTCTGCTCCAACGCTTTCTCTGCCGGCCCGTGGTTTTCAAATGTATGAGCCAGATAGTGATGCGCGGCAGCAAAGCCGCGCAAGATCCACAGCCATGGATCGTTCGGACTGGCCGCGAGCGCATCCGTTACAGCCTGACGGTACGCGAAGTACAACTGCAGGTTGCCGCTGTTTTGCAAATACTCAATTTGCCGCGCACGGATCGTCAATTTTGCTTGTTCTTCTTTGCTTGCGTTTCCGGCCAGCGACTGCGCCTTCCCGAATGCCTCTTGCGCAGCCGCGACGTCGTTCAGGCCGATGTACGCATCGCTCAGCCCCACATACGCCATGGCCATCGATGGATCGAGCCGCACCGCCTGGTGGAAAGACCGCGCCGCCTCGATCCACACGAAGGAATGAATATATACAAGCCCTTGGTCGAAGAACGCCTGGGCATTGGCCGACTTCGTTGTCACCGCCTGGTGAAGTTTGCCTATGCCCTGCCGTAGCGGGACTGGGCGCTCCAGCAACTCCCGCGGTACCCAACCAATCGAGCCTGACGGCTCATGCCCCTCGTGCTGCGCCTTGGCAGGCTCAATCGCAATCGACAAACACGCAAGACAAAGCACGCAATTTGCGGCCAAAGTGCTAAGTATCTTGTATTTCTGGCGACGAGACTTCGTCCTGCGCAATGTCGTCATCATCAAATTTCCCTTAGACGCAGTTGTGCCGAGAAGCTTGCCCATGGCAAAGGGATTGCTAGTTGACTCCTGGATCGATCACAGTCACGCGATCTTCCATGCCCACAGGCAAAGCCGCAACGACTGATCCTCGTAGCTATTCCTTTCGGCTCATCTTTCAGCTAGCTTCAGTTATGGTCGTTACCCTTAGTTAGGTTCTCTTTGCATGTTTCGAAGAGAAAAGTCTACACCCGCGTTTTCCATACCGCCGCAAAAACAAAGGCCCTCGAACTTGCCGAGGGCCTTCGCGTCAAGGGTTATCGTCGTTCCTCAGAAAGAGAACCGCGCGGCAAACTCCATGTCTCGTGCTCCGGCCGATCCGGTCTGTGGTCCCGCCGTCGTGGTGAAATTGCCGAACGTGCCGGGGCTCGTCGGATCCGTGGTGAAGTTATTGAAATTGACGCTGTTGAAGACATTGAATACCGTGACGCGGAACTGCAACTGCTGGTGTTCACTCCAGGGCATCTTGAACGTCTTATAGAGACCCATGTCCGCAGCGGCGTACGCGGGCCCGGTGAGGTCATTGCGCGAACCTGGCAACCCCGGCAAGGTAAAGCTCACTGCAGACAGCGCCGCGTTGGCATTGCTGAACAGATTGGGCCGCCCAAAAGTGCCGTTTCTCGTGATATTGGTCTGGAGCGGCGCCACGATTGTTCCCGGAGTCGTCAGGAAGAAGTTGGTTGGAAAATTAAAGCCGTTGGATGGGCTAAACGGAAAACCGGAATGCCACCGTGCCGTACCCGAGTACTCCCATCCGCCAATCATTGCATCCACGAGGCGACTGGCACTCGCGCCGAACCGGCGCCCTCGTCCGAAAGGCAGGTCAAGGATATAGTTTCCATTGAAGTTGTGCCTCAAGTTGAAGTCCGAAAGGCCGCGTCCCAGGCGCAAATCAAACGGGTTCTGGATGAGTCCCGCGAGCGTTCCGTTACCAAGTGGGCTTAGATCCCCGTTCTCAGCCGTTGAATCGTTGTCGATGGACTTCGAGAAAACGTAGTTCGCCGTAAAGTGCGCAATCCCCACGTTTTTTCGAACACTCACCTGCAGGCTGTGGAAGTTGGAATTGGCCCAGTTGGTCCAGCCGGGCAAACTCTGGAACTGGGGTTGAAACAGCACGAGACCGTCCCTTTGTGGGTCCACAGTCGCGTTCCAGGGACTTGGAATACCCCCAGGTGAAGGATCGGTATCTATCGGGAACAATGCGCAAGACCACGACTGACCTGCAGCGCGGACCGAGAATGCATAGAAGGCCTGCGTCGGAGTCAAGCTGGAGTACCCGGCGGTCGAAGGAAATTCAGCGGCCAAGAATGCCGGCATATTCGGGAGCATATTGTCGAAGAAAGGTATCGAAGCAATGGTTGATAGCTGGGCTACGTTCTTGGGATTGATCGACGGTCCACTCGAAGGCGTGATATTGGCTATTTTCGCTATTTGCCGGAACGCGCTAAACAGATCCACGCCGCTCTTCGGATCGCGGATATCAAGATACTGAGCGTAGTCGGTCTTTCCCAGCAGCCGACGCCCCAGAGTGCCCACGTACGCCACATCCAGCACGAAGTGCCTCGGCAGTTCACGTTGAACAGAGGCGGTGAGATGGATAGAATACGGCGTCCGTAGATTCTGGTCCACCGCAAAACCAAGAGCGCTTACATTGGAAGGTGGAGCAAAAGGGAACGTGGCCTTGTGCCCGGAGACCCGCTTAGGTCGCTGTCAATGGCTAGAGACTGGCCAATCTTATCGTAGAAGATTCCTGCCCCGAGACGTACGGAACTCTTCCCCGGTCCGCCAAAGATGGCCTTAACAAGCCCGTCATTATAATTGGGAGAATAAGCCAGGGATAGCCGGGGCCCGAAGTTCTTGTAGTCGGGGTTATACCAGGAGGCGGAGTTGTTGGCCTTCCCGGCTGGCGTCCAGCTCAGGAGAGGCGAGCCATCCGAAGGTAGCCCGGCGTTCATGTCTATAATTCGCTTCTGGAACCATTGCATGATGTCGAAAGTCGGCCGTACCTGTAACCCGCGTGTCTCCCACACCGGAGTTTCATACCCCCACCGCAAGCCAGCCGTGAGGGTCAAGTTGGAACGAAGCCGCCAGCTGTCCTGTACATAGACTTCGCCGACCCGCTCGGCGAAATCCCGCGATTCGGGGGTGCCAGCCGGTGAAACAGCGCCGGTGCTTGGGTTCGCAAAAAACGTCGCGTTCACCTGCGTGATCGATCCCGTTAGCATCATGAAGGCCCGTGTAACGGCTGTGCCGTTCGCCGCCGAGGGGAGGGAGGCGCCTGCCGGACATGCCGCGTTCCCTAGGCAACTTGGAACGTCGCCGCACAGCCGGACACAGAAGCCGTTGTTCACGGAATAGGCGGGAAAGGATGAAGTTTGCGACACCCGATCATTGACCACAAAGCGGATAACTCCGCCCATCTGTAGAGTGTGCTTGCCTCTGCTCCAACTCACGTCATCGTTGATTTCATGAACCGGCACTGCTCGTGCCACGGGCCGCGCACTGTTCGCGAAGTTCAGGACATTGTCAAACGAGCGTACCGAGAACGAGCTTCCCACTGTACCGGATTGGGCTACTCCGAGCCGCGTGTAGCCATATCGCGCTGTGTTGATCAGTGTCGAAGTGAGCTGACCCTGGTACTGAATCGCATAACCGCGGCTATTGTTCAACAGTTTGACCGCCGCGGATTGCCCCGGCAATTGCGCCGGAGTCAGGTCTGTCTTTAGCCCCTGAAGACTTCCGCGCCAAAAGATCGAGTGACGCCCGTTCTTGGTGATGTTGTAGTCCAATCGGCCAATGTAAATATTGTTGAAAGTTTGCACCGGTGGATTGAACGTAAACCCAATGAAGTCTTGCGCCCCCGTCGACGTTGCGTCCAGCCCCTGCGTAGTGTCGGTCCCGTGCGGGAACAAGTTCATGTAGGGAACCATGGCGGTATTGATTCCAATGCCAGCCGGATCCAGAGATTTAATTGTCGCCTGGTCTAATCCTTCAAAACCTGCCGGTATGGTGTGCGAACTAGTAAGTCCGTTTACTGATCCACCCGGGCAGTTGGATGCCGTGGCGCACTTATAAACCAACACCCCATCCCGCAAGAAGTCCGACGGCACGATGCGAGACCCTGACGCCCCTACTGCCTCCCGGCGCTCCTCATTGTCCAGAAAGAAATACATCCGGTCCCTCTTAATGGGTCCACCGAGTGATCCTCCGCCAATGTTGCGCTGATCCTTTGCGCGGGGAATTTTGGCCGCATTGTTGAAGAAGGAGTTTGCAGCTGTACCGGTTGTGCGATAGTACCACCGCGCATTCCCATGGAACTCGTTGGATCCGCTCTTGGTAACAAGTTGAACTTGCGCTCCGCCCACCAAGCCGTTCGTGGCATTGGCGTTCGTCGTGGTCACGCGAAACTCCTGGACTGAATCCAGGGTTACAGGCAGCGCGCTCGTAAACGCCGCCTGATTCTGCCAGTCGTTTGAGTCTACGCCGTCAACCGTAACGCTGTTCTGGTTGCCCCGAATTCCGTTCACTACGCCTTCTCGCAAGTCAAGCGTGGCGATCGAGCCCATCGACAGACGGTCCGTATCGGATCTCCCCGTGAAAACGACGCCAGGCTGCAGGGTGAGGAGGTTTACGACGTTGCGCGCCAGGAAAGGCAAACTCTTCACCTGATCTTCCGCAAATGCGTTGCCTACGCTTGCGTCCTCGGTATTGAGTGTCGGAGCCGCCGATTCCACCATCACCCGTTCGGACACGGAGCCCAATTCCAAGCGCACGTCCAAGCTAGTCGTTGTAGCTACAACGACACTGACCTTGGATGCTACGAATCCTCTGAATCCATTCATGACGACTTCGAGCTTATATGTCCCAGGCGAGAGCTGCGAGAAGATATATTCGCCGCTGCTATCGGTCTGCGTCGTGCGCGTTATGCCGGTAGAAGCATCCGTGGCCGAGACTTTGGCTCCGATCACGAAGGCACCTCCCGGGTCGGTAACTTGCCCTTGCAAGCTGCCTACATTCTGGGCTCGGAGGGCAAAACCTGCCAGCAGTGTGCAGAGCAATACCGCCAGATTGCGAATAGCAAATAGACGCTTCATGGACTGCTCCTTTCGCGCACCTTCAATGGGCTATGAAGATTCAGGCAGGAATGCCAAAACGCACAGGGAGCTACGGCAGTGTGCCGAAGCAAGGTCACATTACTAAATGTAAATTTTCCCCGGGCAACCCCGCCACCATTCTACTGAGCTAATGTTGAGATATCTTTTAGGATAAAATGAGGAAAGATGTCAAGACAAGTTATTCTAAACTCTTGATCAAGTCTCGTCGATTTGCCATTCAAATTGATGAGAATAAAGATGTTGACTGTAGCCGATTTGAAGGAAGCAGACCCTAGCCCAACCGCACCAGCTTCGCCTCGGTAATTGCCGAAATACCCCGGATCGGCCCGAGAATTGAGGGCGACACTTCTCCGTCCACGCGAACAAGACATACGGCATCCGCCCCGCGCTGGGCCTCCCGGCGGCCGAGGGCGAAAGTAGCAATATTGACTCCGAGCTTGCCAAGGGTCGTACCGATCTGGCCAATGACCCCCGGCTCGTCGCGGTTTCTCAAATAGAGGATGGTGCCTTCGAGCTGTGCCTCCAGCGGAATCCCTTCGATCTGCAGCACCCGGGGCGAGCCGTCGTGGAGAACTGTGCCTTCCGCTGTAAAACCTCGCGCAGTTCCAGTTTTTTCGGGCAATGCGGAGACTTCCATGGTGTTTGGGAAGCCGTGTTCGCGCCTGCGAGTCTCTTCTTCCACGGTCAAGCCCCTCGCCGCCGCCACTGCCGGTGCATTGACGACGTTCACCTTCTCATCCAGCACCGCGTTGAGCGCCCCGGCCAGCACCGCGCTGCGCAGCAGATGCGTCCCCACCTCAGCCACTTCCCCCGCATACCGGATGCGAATCCGTGCCGGGCGTGAATCCGCCGCCTGCGAAACCAGAGAGCCTAGCCGCTCCGCCAGTTCCAGGTAAGGCCGCACGCGGCGGTATTGGTCCGCCGAGAGTGCCGGCAGGTTCACAGCATTGCGAATCACTCCTTCCAGGAGATAGTCCCGGATCTGCAGTGCAACCTGCGTGCCCAACTCTTCTTGCGCCTCTGCTGTGGAACCCGCCACATGCGGCGTGGTAATCACGTTCGGAAGCCCGATCAGCGGGCAATTCTTCGGCGGCTCTTCCGCAAAAACGTCGAGAGCAGCACCGGCAACATGGCCACTCCTAATGGCCGCCGCCAAGTCCGCTTCGTTGATGAGCTCCCCGCGGGCGGCATTGACGATGCGCACACCCTTCTTCATTTTCGCAATGGAGGCGGCATTGATCATCTCCCGCGTCTGCGGACTAACGGCCGTGTGCAGGGAAATAAAATCGCATTCGGCCAGAAGTTGCTCGAGCGGCACCAGTTCCACCGATAGTTCTCGCGCAGCCGCTTCACTGATGAATGGATCGTAGGCAACGACGCGCATATCGAACGCTTCCGCACGGGATGCCACCTCGCTTCCGATGCGGCCCAGACCGACGAGGCCCAGAGTCTTGCCGCGTACTTCGGCGCCCGAAGAAGATTTCTCCCAGCGGCCCTCGCGCATGGCCGCATCAAATTTTGGAAGCTGGCGAACGAGTGCCAGCAACAGCGCAAAGGTATGCTCGGCAACGCTTACCGAACTTCCTCCGGGCGTGCTCATGACCAGGACACCGCGCTTCGTAGCCTCGTCCAGGTCAATGTTATCCACGCCTACGCCCGCGCGGCCCACCGCCCGCAACTTTTTTGCCTGATCCAGCAGATCAGCAGTGACTTTCGTCGCACTGCGCACAATCAAAGCATCCGCGTCGGCGATCTCCCCATTCAGGTTATCTTTCGTCGTCAGTACGATGTTCCAACCCGGCTGCTCCTTCAGCAGTTGCACGCCCCGATCGCTGATCTTGTCCGCTACGATGACTTTCATGAGCCCCGTCGTCTCCCGCAGGTTTTTCCCGCGCAATGTAAGCAATCAAAAGTAGCGAGCCGCTCGCGCACTGTCAAATAAGTACGGCTCATGCCGCGCCGGGCCTCCGCGAACCATTCCTTCGCGGTGGATTTCCCGGTCTGCTATATTCAATGACGTGAGGAACCTCAGATGAGTCTTGCGGAGAAAATTCAGAAGGATCTGGTCGACGCCATGCGCGCCAAAGAGGAGCTGCGCCTCAGCGTCCTGCGGGGAATCAAAGCGGCCATCAAGCATAAAGAAGTCGAAAAGATTCGCCCGCTCGACGAAGCCGAAGCCATCCAGATTTTGCAAATGCTCGTAAAACAGCGCAAAGAATCGATCGACCACTTCGCCAAAGGCAACCGACCCGAACTCGTCGCCAAGGAAACGAAAGAGCTCGCCATCATCGAATCGTATCTGCCCGCCGGCGCCAGCGAAGCCGAAATGGAGGCGGCCATCGCCAAAGCCATCGCCGAATCCGGCGCGACTTCGATCAAGCAGATGGGCACCGTTGTGAAGGCAGCTAAGGCGGCTCTGGAAGGCAAGACCGTTGATGGCAAATTGCTCAGCGATCGCGTGCGCGACCGTCTCTCGAAAATGAACTGAGAATTCTCATACTTTATTCTGCATGGCTCTCCCGGAAAACATCGCGGTACGCTTCACGGAAGAGGATGCCGGCTATGTGACCGTGCGCCCGGTCGTGAAGCAATCGTTTCGCCTTGCCGAGCTTGCCGACATGGTCGTGAGCGTAACCGGCAAGAATGGCCCGCGTGTGCAGCAGATTTTCCGCGCCGGCACAGTGGTTTACAACGGTTATCGATATTGGTGGGACGGCTTCGCTTCAACCGAGAACGAAGTCGCTGGCCTGCTGGCCCCTTTCCCGGATGACGACCCCTCGCTTCATTTCAACCCGGCCCAGGTTACCGCCGTCTCTCTTGAAATCGGCGGCGGCGCGCAGCGTTCTCTGGTGAAAATCACTCGCCGTGAAGCTTCGGCAAAAAGACTGTGGCACAAACAAAATCCCTGGGAAATCCTGCTGAAAGCGGCCCGAGACTCAACTCCACGCTACGACAACTATTCCCACGCAGAACGCGCCGATGTCTATCGCGTGCACCTTTCTCCCGGCGTGGCTGCCTCGCTCATAAGTGCGGCGCTAAAGGCTTCACCACGCACGCTGCGCAAAAAATTGGCCGCTCTACGGCCTCCTGCGGCCATCCAGTTTTTTGTCCCTCGCAAAGACTCTTCTGGCGCGAATACTCCGCCGTAGCAAAGGACCAACCATGGCACTTACTTCAGACCCCAACGCTCGCAATAGTTATGCTTTCGCCCTGCTCCGCATCGGCGTTGGCATCTTTTTCCTGATCTTCGGCCAATACAAAGTCTTTGGCACGGCCTTCACCCTTCATGGCGGCTTCCAATTCTGGATCAACAAATTCCTCGAGGGCGGCACTTACCCATTCATGGCACCCGTTCTGCGTGGTTTTGTTCTTCCGCATGCCACCAGCATCGCCTTCCTCGTGGCCTATGGCGAATTCGCAATCGGGCTAGCGCTAGTTCTCGGCATTCTCGTGCGTTCCGCAAGCTTCTTCGGCCTCATCTTCATGCTGACCATGCTCTTCTCTTCGGACTATCCCGGTGCAGGAGCGCCTTTCTGGCAATATTTCGGCGCCAGCCTCAGCCACTCGGTATTTGCGCTCTGCTTCGCCGCTTTCCTCCTCGGGCGCGCGGACTCCGTTCATTCAGTGAAAGCTCTTCGAAAAAAACCGAGCGAGGGTTAATAAGGATGGAAATCAGTGAGCCGCAGGCTTTAGCACCGCGGTATTCCGCTCGTCGCCTGCAATGATGCGGTAGAACTTCTTGAGGTCATCCATTTTGTTCAAGGGAACGCTGAGTTCCTTGATCTCAAATGTCCGCGTATAGCGCAGCACGTTCCCTGCAGCTTCCGTCTTGCTGTGATAGCTCGCGAAGCTGTAGTCCACATCCACCGCCGGAGGCAAATCGTCGACCTCGTATCCCGCCGGCACCGTGATTTCGATCGTGTCCATATTCTTCGCTGGCCCATCAAACTCCACCGGGAACATCCGGGGCTCCTTTTTCTCCAGAAGATCACTCGAATTGGAGCCCAAGACCCTGGGGCGCACCAGCAGCAGGTTTCCGGCGGCCTTCGCATAATTCTGCGCGACCAGGGAATACTGATATCCGAATGGCTGGTCCACCTGATTCAAGTTGGAAAAAGACGCTTTGGTGAGTTGAAATGCCGAAAGCCGCCATCCGGCGTCACCAGCAGGCCGTAGTTGGATTGCAGTTCACCCCGCAATTGTCCAAAGGGCGTCCACTCATCGGTGGGATCGAAGATCAGCAAACGTCCGAGCTTTGGATGCTCCGCGACCGCCACGAGAGCGGGGTCTTTCAAGTCGGCGGGCAATCGCACCGCCAGGATCTCGTGGTTAAACCAGCCGACCATCGCAGGGCGGTCAGGGGCGGCTCCCCCTCTCATTGTATTGATGGAGATAAAAAATGATTGGATCCCAATTTCGCGCAGCATCGAACTCATGAGCGTTGCTTTGTCTTTGCAATCTCCGTAGCGATGCGTAAAAATCTCCGGCGCAGGATGCGGCTGCCATCCTCCGATTCCGAGTTCGATAGCAACGTAGCGGATGTCCATTTGAACAAACCTCGCCAGTGCCTGCATCTTCGCCATTTGTGTTGCAGGCGAAGCCGTTAAGGCTGCAACCTTCTGCTTGATTTCAGGAGAAGCATCGCGGCGCCCGTGTTCAAGACCTGCTTCCCAATCCCCCATTTCTTTCCAATTCTGGAATCCTCGGCTCGTTCCGCCCCCGGGCGGCACAAAAGTAGTAACGAGGATCCCTGCAATCCCGTGCCACGGTGGCATTTCATTTTCCGGTTTGATGGCCTTGATGTCCCTGACAACCCACTGCATCTGGTTTCCCGCCTGTGTTGGCTTGGCTTCAGGATAATTTATCCATGTGGCCTTGTATTCCCATCCCGCGGGCAACTGCAGCGTGTAGTGCGCCTCCCGTACCGGCACATTCACTTCCTGAAATCTCCACACGTCCTGCAAAACGTATGGCCGTACCTCCTGTTCGATCTCGTAACCGACCGTGTTGCCCGGATCGGCCGCGGGAATCGTCAACAACTTGGTCTTGATGTCCGACATCAGTTCCCCGTTTTGGACTCCGAACAGGGCCGTTTCGATCGCATCCTTATCCTTTATCTCGTAGTCTTTGCCCTGAGCCGGGATGCACCAGCCGTGAATGCTGTTGATCTTGGTTTCGGAGTCGAAACTCGCGAGAACCGTGCCGTATTGCCGGCCATCCGGGCGCAGGATTTTGTATACCCGGCGCTCCACTTTCTTGATCTTTCCATTTGACTGGACGCTCAGCACATCTTCGGAGTACAGCAGAACCGCGTTCGTCTTCTCGTCATGCTCCGGAAGAGTTGCATTCGCAACCGCGTGCATCCACTGCGGCGCGTCTCCGCATCGCGCGGCTGGAACCGTCGCCAGGAGAAAAAGAAAAAATCCGCTGGCCCCAAGTCCGCAGCGGGCGCTCTTAATTTCCGCCAGAGGTCCCCATCGGTTGCAATACGATTTGTTGGTCATCTCCGCTCCTCACGGATTGATAGAAAT
>WNFP01032335.1_pt1 | contig 11082 bp, 15 predicted proteins | sample 5400201 | NCBI WGS metagenome assembly WNFP01 (sample SAMN13153355, study PRJNA577476) | soil metagenome | isolation source: 115 cm saprolite under Madrone tree | place: USA:California | collected 2016-06-14
AACCCGTGAAAAAGTTCCCTGGAGAGTTTTCATGCAGTTATCGATCACGCGTGGAACCCACCCGATAGGTCCTTCGTTTTCCCCTGAGCCAAGCGTTGGCGCGCGGGGAACAATGAGAGAGAGGAACCGTTCGAATGAGGAACAAGCTTCTGATCAGTACGGCTGCGCTGTTGGCGGGAGTTGCCTTGGCGTCAGCCCAAAGCATGCAAGGCGGAGGCGAGCAACGCGGCGGCGCGGCCCAAGGCCAGCAATCGCAGTCCTCACCAAGTAGCGAGACCCAGCGCGGGCACGAGAAGCAGGGCCAATCGCAGCAAGGTCCGCAAGAAAAGCAAAAGCCGCAGGGCCAATCGCAGCGCGGGCAGAAAGGAGAGACCACTGGCCAAGCGCCCCAGGGTCAGCGCGATCAGGGGACGCAGCAGGACAAGAAGCAGGGTCAATCCCAGCAGCGTAGCCAGGGACAGCGGGATCAGACCACGGGCCAGAGCCAGCGTGAGCAACGCGAGCAGGCTCAGCCGCAGCGCGAGCCACGAGACCAGAGCCAGGGGCAGGCCCCGCAACGTCAGCAGGGTCAGCAGGGCCAGACCGGTCAGCAGGCTCCGCAGGGCCAAGCGCAGCAAGGCCAGGCAGGCGGTAGCGGCGTGACCCTGACCACGGAGCAGCGCACCAAGATCAAACAAACGGTCTTGGCCGGCGGCAATGTACCGCGTGCCAGCAACGTCAACTTCGCGATCAGCGTGGGCACCGTGGTGCCGACGAGCGTGCGCGTGGTCGAAGTCCCCTCGGTCATCGTGGACATCCATCCCCAGTGGCGTGGATTCTGGTACTTCGTGGTCGGCGACGAGATCATCATCGTCGATCGCAACCACAAGATCGTCGCGGTAGTCGCGGTCTGAGTTGGAATTAACCGACTGAGACTTGGGGCGGCCTCTGATCGGAGGCCGCCCTTTTTGCGGCGCACGGGATGCGCATTCTTGAACTCATCCATCCAGCACTTCGCCCATAAAGAAAGAGCTCAGTGCCGCTGCCGGGTTCATAACCTTAAACCGCGCCGGGATCGCGTTAGTTCCAACTGGAAGCGCGGTGTGACGCGAAGGTACCTCACTTTGGTCGCGCTACCGAGGATCCGAGTGCTGCGCTGGCGGGCTTGCGGCAGCCGTGCCTGGGTGAGCGAACATCTAAGCGGTGAAGTCTGCCACCAAGAAGAAGATCCTGAGGGCGATCATCGCGACAGCGAATTTATGGTCTGCGGTCGGCGCGCTATATCCTTCCCAGTAGTACGAGGATGAGAAGGATAATGACCACGATGCCGAGTCCGCTGGAGGGATAGTAGCCCCAACCGGCGCTGTAGGGCCAAGTCGGGAGGGCGCCAATGAGGATCAAAATCAAGATGATGAGCAGTATCGTTCCGAGCGACATAGTCGCCTCCATTTAAAACAATGCCGGCATGCCTCAATGGCCTTCGCCGCAGATATGTCCGTCATTAGTAACCAGCAGTCCGAGCGCAAGTTCCGTGACGCATCGTGCGGCGCGACCGCGAGTTCGCCAAGCACATGGTCGAGGTCATAAGAAGGATATCAAAGCTTCGCGGCCGGTTATGCCAAGGAGGCCTTGTCCACGCTGCACAAACATTTGGAGACGGCGCAGGCACTAACCGCCGCCGCCACGACCGGGAAGCGCTGAAAAATAATCCGACGTTCCAGGAACCACGCCGCGCTTTGGATGGCGAAGCCTGCGGGCCTAGGAGTCAGTCGGCGCGGCGGCCGAAGCGGCCAATCAAGTATCCTATGCCGAGGGCAATCGCCGCCGTCGTGTAGGGGCGCTGCTCGATCGTTGTACGCAGGACGTCTTCGGCCTCGCTGGCACGTTCGCGGATGGCTTCCGCGGCGCTGGCCGCGGTCTCCTTGGCCTGGCCGTAGACGTCCTGCAGGGTGCCCTCCATCTGTTTTGCTTTGCCCTGCAGCTGGGTTTTCACGTCGCCGGTCGCGCGTCCAAATCCTTCTTCCACCTGACCGCCAACGTTTTTGGCAGTGCCGGTAAGGCGATCTTCATTCATGGGGCTGTTCCTCCTGATATTCGCAATTTCAACGATTGTAACGGACGTCGGTTCCGCTGCGCACGGAACGGATGATGTGGGGATGAGGTAGGACCTTTGGGATTAGGCTGCGCGGGCAAGTTTGTCCTGCTCGTCGCTCTCGACGTCGGTCTTGTCGCGCCCAAACCATTCCATTCCGACGCCGGCGGCGACAAGGCCGACGGCGAGCAGCGGAACGAGCTTGCGCCAGCCCACGGTGCGGCTTGCTTGAATTGCACCGCCGATCAGTTTTGGGTCGAGCCACACTGTATGTCTCCGCGCCGCCAGGGCCAGCTCCGCACGCTCAATCGTCCGGCGCCGCGACCGCAGACAGCAAATGAGCGCAACAATCGTGACCAGCAGGAAAAAGCCGGCGAGCGCCGCCGCAGCGATCAGCGGGTTGAAGCGTTCGGCCAACCAAATGAACGCGATCAGGGGGATGAAGACGGCAGTCAGCGTGCCGAACACGACGACGAGCGCCGCCCAGATCAACAGGCCGGAGCTCAGTCCTGTCCGAGTCTGCGCCTGCAGCGCCAGATATTTGCGCAAGCCGCCCATTGAGCGGTGCTTCGGTCGCTAACGCGCCCACATCGCTCCGAGCAGGAAGCCGACTGCCAGCGTCAGCCCCAAGGTCGTATAGGGCCGCTTCTTCAGGGACTTGTCGATCGCATCGGCCACGTTGTCGCGCACGTCGCTGACCGCCTCGACTGCTTCGCGTCCCTTGTCCTGGGCGTCGGAGACGACACTTCGGACGTTGCTGCGTGTCGCCATGGTGGGTCCTTTCGTACGGAATTATTTGTTGAGAGAAACCAAGTGCACACAAAAAAGTTCCGCGCCTCTTTTGCGGGCAGAATGCCATTGGCATCGAATATGAACTAGCTCGTTCGTCCGGCGCGTTGATGGCGTTCACCAAAGCGGCCAAACAACCACCCGACTAGCAACGCCATGATGGCGGCTGCATATGGGCTTCGCCTGACCGCTACATGGACGTAATGGTCAACCTCATGACCGTGCGATTCGATCGGTCGAGCATCGTCGGCCGCGGCATTGCCGAGGGCACGGCGTTTGGCGTAGATGCGAGTGAATTCCGCGCCTATCAGCACCAGCTGCGACGAGTAGTAGACCCAGATCAACAGAACGACGAGGGAAGCCGCGGCGCCATAGGTCGATTCGAGGCCCTGCTTGCCGATGTAGAGCCCGATGAGCAGCTTGCCGATCTCGAACAAGGCCGCCGTGACCGCGGCGCCGAGCCAGACGTCGCGCCAAGCCACATCCGTGTCGGGCAGCCATTTGAACATCATGGCGAACAGAAGCGTGATCATGCCGAAAGACATGAGGCTGCCGAGCGCGTGCATCGCCATTTCTGGCACGTAAGGCGCAAAGTACTTTCCGCCGACCGCAAAGGCGGTTGTCAGCAGTAGCGATACCAGCAGCAGGAATCCGAGCGAAAGCACGGCTGCGAGCGAGGCCATGTAGGCGCGAACAAACTGCCAGACGCCGCTCGCCTGGGGAGGCTCGACCTCCCATACGGTATTGAGCGCATCCTTCAGCTGCAGCACGACTCCGACTGCGGCAAACAGCAAGGCGCCCAAGCCAAGGACGGTTGCCAAGGCTCCTTCCATCGGCTTGCTGGCGCCAACGAGCATCGCGTTGACGGCCTGTGCCCCGGCGCTGCCCAGCAGATCCCGCAGTTGCGCGCTGACTTCGCCACGCACAGCTTCCTGACCGAATGTGAGTCCGGCAATTGCAACCGCAATGACGATCAGCGGACCAAGTGAAAAGATCGAGTAATACGCGAGCGCTGCGCCCAGCCGCGACGCCTTGTGGTCGGACCAGCTCGCCGCCGTGTCTTTAAGAAGGGGCCACATCACAATCGCCTCCGGCGGAGTGCGGAGAAGTTATGTCCGTCGCTGTACCACGCCAGCAACATCAAGCCCTGCCGAACCGGTGGTCGCGGTCGCGATGATCTGCGCTAACACCTTCGCTCGCCGAGTTGGCGAGCGACAATTTTTGAGCGTTTCCGAGAAGCGTTGCAGCACGCCGTTTTCGAATGCGGTAACCACCGTTTCGTGCACGTAGCTCTTGCGGCAAATCGTGGGCGTATTGGCGAGATCCTCGGCTGCCGCGCTAACGGCCTCCAGCACCTGCTTGCGGCGTTGGCGCGCGTTTGCTGCGGGCTTCGTGCGGGCAAATCTCGCGCAAGAAGGCGTTCACCTCCCGTGCGGTCACGGCCCGCAGCGTCCCGTTCTCGGCGTGGTACTGGAACAGGCGGTGTCCAGGCAATTGTCGCAGCAGGGCGATGACTCTTGCGAGGCGCGGCGCGGCGAATTCCTTAGTCAGGATCTTTCCGCCCTTCGACCGAAACTTCAGGGTGATTGCCCCGCCATAAACCGAGACGTTCGATTTGAGCAAAGTTGCGGCCCCGCGCGTACCGTGCAGGCGCCGGTAATCCTCGCCTCCAGGCCTTATGGCGCTGCACGCGACGAGCTCGATTACGGCCGCGCACGCAAACTCCCGGGTCTGATGGTTCGCCGCAAGATACTGGCCGACGCTCCTTCGCACCTGCGGCAACGCATTTGCGAGCCGAGCGAGCCCGCGCGCCTTGCGGCCCTCGCGCACGTCTTCCCATTGTGGGTGATAGCGGTATTGCAGGCGCCCGGCGGCATCGCGGCCAACGGCCTGGAGATGCGCGGCCGGATCCGTCGCGTAGACGACGTTCTGATAGGCGGGCGGCACGGCCAAGCGGGCGAGCCGTCGGACGATCCTTGGATTCCGGATTGGTTGCCCGTCGATTCCGAAATAGACCCAGCCTCTGCCGGAGCGGCGGCGTCGGATCGATAACGCGTCGGTGGTGACGTATCGCAAGCCGAGCCGCTTCGCCAGCGCGATGGCGTGCGGCGTCGCGCCGTTTCGAGATTTGCTGATCGGGCTGCCGGGTCCGCGTCCTCTCGTTACTATCTTGCTCACGGCATAGATCGAGCTTGAAACCCATGTGCGGGAGCGCTCACTCCCGCGACGCTTGGCTTTTCGTCGAGCACCCAAGCGGCGACGGCTACGATCACGAAGAAGATCATGAGGGCGATCGTCGCGACCGCGAAGTTGTGGTCCGCACGACGCCACCGTTCCGAGAATCTCGTTCGTCGTCTAGAGTACATTCCAAGGTCTTTGCAATGTCCTATCCGAGGCTCGAACGCGCACTCACTTGGAAAGGTTCCGGCGCCTATCAGCGGGACCGATGTCGAACTGGTCCCGGGACAGGTGAACGCAATCGTATTGGCGACCAGGGAAGGACGCTGAGATCGCTTTCCAGCTCTCCGGGAACCCAGGTCCCGCGTCCACGTTGCCAGTCAATCAAGCCGGTGAGGGCGTCGGCCCCCTCGTTGGCGCTGAGCGCAGGCGGAAATCATTCATGTCGATGCCAACAAAACGCGTCGGCCCCTCTCGCGCACTCGATCCAAACAGGCTGCGCCTCATACGAGTACTCGGCCCCGGCCTTATCACAGGCGCATCCGACGACGACCCCAGCGGCATTGCGACCTATAGCCAGGCCGGCGCCCAGTTCGGCTTCGCGATCTCGTGGACGATGCTGTTCAGCTATCCCCTGATGGTGGCGATTCAGCAGATCAGCGCCAGAATTGGCCGAATCACCGGCAAAGGCATCGCGGGTAATCTGCGGCAGCATTATCCCAACTGGCTACTGGAAGGGATCGTTGCGCTGCTCTTCATCGCCAACACAATCAATATCGGTGCCGATCTCGGTGCCATGGCCGATGCTCTCGGATTGCTGATTGGCGGGCCTGTATTGCTCTACGTAATTGTGTTCGGCTTATTTTGCGCAATCCTGCAAGTCTTCATGGCATATCGGCCTTATGTGGCCGTGCTGAAATGGTTGACCCTTGCCCTGTTCGCCTATTTCGGCACGGTCATGGTCGTGGAAATTCCATGGGGCGAGGCAGCACTGGGGCTTCTACTTCCGACTTTCCTGCCGGACGCCACCTTCTGGACGACGGTCGTTGCCGTGTTGGGCACCACGATCAGCCCGTATTTGTTCTTCTGGCAGGCGGCACAGGAGGTCGAGGACATCCGGGTTCAGCCCGAACGCAGGCCGCTCGTGAAGGCGCCGCACCAAGGGCCCGACGCGATCGAGCGCATCCGGTTGGATACCTACATAGGAATGGCCTTCTCCAATCTGGTGGCGCTTGCAATCATTGTCGCGACTGCGGCAACGCTTCATGCCGCCGGCGTCACCGATGTCGCGACATCGAGCCAAGCAGCCGAGGCGTTGCGTCCGGTGGCCGGACCGTTTGCGTTCACGCTGTTCGCCCTCGGAATCATTGGGACCGGCCTGCTCGCGGTTCCTGTCTTGGCGGGGTCTGCCGCCTATGCAATCGGCGAAGCGCGCAAGTGGCCCGTCGGTCTTGGCCGCAAGCCGGCAAAGGCCAAGGCGTTTTATTCAACACTTGCGATAGCCACGATGCTCGGCGTGGCACTCAACTTTTCACCGGTCAATCCGATCAAGGCGCTTTATTGGAGCGCGGTGATCAACGGAGTCGTGGCGGTGCCTATCATGATTAGCATGATGCACATGACCGGTAATCCAAAGATCATGGGGAGGTTTTCCATCCACGACGGCCTTCGGTGGATTGGCTGGATCGCGACCGCGGTCATGGGGGTGGCCGCAGTGGCGATGGGTGTGAGCATCATCTTCTGACTGTCCGGCCCGAGCGCGACGCTCGGCTTCAGGAGTCCTGTGCGAGCCGCTCATACTCCCTGCGGACGACTTCCTTGCCGTACGCTCGCTCCAGGCGGCGAACGATAAAGTGACCGCGCGCCATGTCTTGGAAATGCTCGATGAACGCGTAGTTCACGGCAGCGCCGGCCAGCGCACCCGAGCCGACCCAGCGCCCGAGAAAGTTGGGATCAAGCGGAGGGGCTTATCTCCCCCGCATCGCGTCCTTCATGCCGCCGACCGCGTTGCGGATCTTTCCGCCAGTTTTCTCGGCCTTGCCTTTCGCTTGGAGTTTCTTATCGCCGACGGCCTTTCCGGCGAGCTCCTTGATCTTGCCCTTGGCCTGTTGCGCCGAGCCTTTGATGCGTTGCTTATCCATTGGAATATTCCTTTGCTTATGAGCGGGGGTTTGTGAGCGACGTCGCGCGCCGGGCCTTTCCCATCGCGATGCGCAGGGGGATGGGACGAAGGCCGCAGTTCGCGTGCACCCCAACCCATGACCCCCGACGCACCTACGCAGGTCCTAGCGAAAATCAGCGCTGAGTCTGTTGACCGCCTTGCCCGGGCTTCTGCTGGCCGCCTTGTCCCGGCTGCTGGCCCTGCTGGCCCGGCTTTTGTTGTCCGCCGCCGCCTTGCTGTCCGCCTTGGCCACCTTGCTGTCCGCCCTGGTTTTGCTGGCCGGGCTTCTCATTCGGGTTCTGGTTCATAACTGCTCCTGTGTTTCCTCCCTAGCGACCAACGAAACCGCGCCCATTAAGTTTCCTCCGAACGTTGGTACGCAAGCGTACATTGCGGCCGTCGAAGCCGCGCGTCGGGGTTTGGAGCCAATTGCGATCGTTCGTTATTGCAGAGCAGGGCACTTTGTACTTGCTTGTACTTGCAGACGCGAAGCGCGGCTGGAACCTTTTACGCGAGTCGCGTGTTGTTACCGCGCCGATGAACGGCGGGAGCGCTGCCATGACGTTGAGAACTGAAGTGCCCGGAAGTGTACTCGAGGAAAACCAATCCGCTGTGTCGTGGGCTGCGATCGCCGCTGGCGGTGTGGCGGCGGCCGCGCTGACATTGGTGTTGTTGGTATTTGGCGCCGGCATGGGATTTTCGTCCATTTCGCCCTGGTCCGATTCCGGAATCTCGAGCGCAACCTTCAACATTGCAGCCGGCATCTACCTGATCGTCGTGGCGATGCTTTCTTCCACGATTGGCGGCTATGTGGCGGGCCGCCTGCGGACCAAATGGACGGGTCTACATACCGACGAGGTTGCCTTTCGCGATACCACTCACGGCTTTTTGGCTTGGGCATTTGCGGCAGATCGCACCTATCTGGCGCAGGTCGTGACGGCGCGGACCGGTATCAATCAGGCCGAGGCGGAGAAACGGGTTTCGGACGTGATCAATCAAGCGAAAGTCGCAACGGACGAGGCGCGAAAGGCCGCTGCCAAATCGGCGCTCTGGTTGACCGCAGCCATGCTCGTTGGCGCATTTGCAGCGGCTCTCGCCGCAATCGAAGGCGGGCAACTACGCGATGGCACGTGGAAGGGCGTCATCGGTGGGAGAAATTACCCATCTCAACGAGTCACCTAGGAGGAGACCACTATGGGTTATATTTTGCTCTGGCTGCTCGGCATCCCAATCCCGATCCTAATTTTGCTTGCGCTCTTACATCATTAACGGCCGAGACGGTTGCGCCTCGAGCTTTGATCAGCGGGTCTGGACCCGGAAGGGATCGAAATCCCGCAGTGCGGCGTCGCCGTCGATCGGTGCACTCAGGACGGTCAACGCCTCCTTTAGAAGGCGAGATCATCCTGCCCACAATCAGTCGGGACAGAGGCTAGCGCGATCTTTTGGCACCACCCTTGGGAGAGCCAACGACGCCATAGTCCATGGATTTCGATCCATTTTTAGCCGTAGCGAAGCCTTCGGCCGCCAGGCCACGTTTCAAGAGTTCACGCACCGCGGACGCGCGGCTCGGCATTCGTTTGGCGAAGCGCCAATCATCAAGCGCTGCTTGCTCGCTCTCCGTCAGCATGATTTGCAGACGTTCGCCCCGAGTTAATTCTCCCATGATGAGCCTCCACGAGTGAACGGCTCATTATGCTAATTGGCCTAAAAGGTGTCAAGACCTCAAACCACGCTATAACTGCTTTTTACTCATTAATAGGCGTATAAGTAGAATTCCCTCTAGCGTCAATACAGCCAAAGCATATCAATAGCCTTTAGTTGGTAATGCACATTCAACGTGGGAAGATGCATTAAATACTATTTGACGATGCGTTCCGTTTTACTTGATCATTGCAAGACCGTTGGAACACGGAGAGGCAAATGCCACTCGCCCGGACCCTCGCAAACTCATCGGCGCTCGATGTGGCGGCGGAGGCCAATCATCGCACCGGAAATAACCTGTTCCTGATCGCGGGCTTGGCACGGCAGTACGCGTCAAGCATCCGCAAAGAATCGCGCACGATGAACGGCGACGAAGTCGGGATAATTTTGGAAGAGTTTGGTGGACGCTTGGACACAGTCGCCCGGCTACAGCGGCTGTTGGCCAGCGGGCAACAAAAAGCATCGATACACATTGCAAACTATCTGCGAGACATCGCCGAGGCCGTCATATCCTCGCTCTCTGTTGCGGGGAAGGCCGAACTACAGTTCGTCTCCGATCCTGGCTGCTCTCTCCCTCCAAAGGAGGCGCTATCGCTTGGTCTCATCGTGGGCGAATTGGTGACCAATGCGGTCAAGTACGCTCATCCCACCGGCATAGCCGGAACGATCACACTTTCATGTCGAAGAGCCTCAGGCGGAAACATCACGATCGAAATTTCCGATGATGGTGTCGGGTTGCCGGAGGGGGTTGATCCAATAAAAAGCGAGGACTTTGGATTTCGGCTGGTGCGATCGCTTGCCGACCAGCTGGGAGCCACGATCGCGTTCTACAGTGACTGTCTTGGGCTCCGTTTTGTGTTGCACATGCCGGCAGCTCTGACGGCCAAATTTCCATTGAGGAGGATTTCAAATGCTGAAGCTGATTAACGAACTTGGGCCAGAAGCGGTCTTTGACCCTGAGACCCTGCGCATTTTAACAGCTGCCTTCGATGCTGCGTGGGCCTCTATCGAAGCGAGTGGAACTCCCTTATCAAAGGCAGACTATGCCGAACCGGCGCGCGAAATCATCGGCAAACACATCATTAAGGCAGCAAAAAACGGCCAGCGAGATCAACAGCAGTTGCGCGATGGAGCGTTACTTGAGTTGGCTAGATCGGATTTGAAAAGACGGCATAAGCCGTCGGAAAGCCCTGTGCACGACGCCGGCCGGCCGATAGGGGCTCCCGCTCGACCGCTATGTCGTGACCTCGACGCAAGGCGCCGCGGATGAGACGATGTAAGCTCTCCTTACATTTGGTCGGTCGCGGCCGACCGACTGGTTCGTTCGCTGCGGCCCGCTGAGGTCCGATGCTCGCTCAGTACTCGATTTTTAGCCGGCCGATACTCATCCGCATTCGTCCCTGGATTGCGACATCTCGGCGTGGAATGAAGGCCGCCGAATGTTATACCGGCGACATAAAAAGCCAACTCCAGGGCAAGGGGAAGCAGGTGGAGGGGGCGTTGCAGGATGCGTACGGGCAGGCGAAGGAGACGGCGGCCAATGCTGCCGAGGCTGTCCGCGAAAGCGCTAGGGGGGCTGAGGACTTCCTTCGCACAACCATAGAGGAGCGGCCATACACGGCTGCCGCCGTCGCCCTCGGTATAGGATACTTTATTGGCCGCTTCAGCCGCCGCGACGGTTACTAGAGTTGCGCTCTCGTTCGCAAGAGAGACCTTTGCCACGCGATCAGAAAGATAAAGAGCCGGTGCGCGCCCCTCACTCTTTCGCGGCGATTCCGTTTCCTATGGGGTAGGTCACGCCCCGCGAGGAATTAAAATCAGGCTTGCCCCGGAACCCTACCTTTGAGGACACGTTGTGTCGGGGGTGAAGCGAAAGTGAAGGCCGAAAGACCCTGGAACGATGGTTCGGTGAACGGATGGCGGGACGGACGTGAAGCCCTAAGCACTCGCTCTGGGGCGTGTCCTCTCCTCACAGTCTATGCCAGAGATATCCCGCTCTTTCGCAAGGTCGCGTTCCCGACACAAGGCGGCGCCGCAGGTTGACACGATGTACATTCTTCATACGTTTGATCTTTCGGCCCCTTGCGGGGGCTCGGTTGGCTCTGGGTGGCTGCCATGACCGATGAAATTAGGTTGGGAAAAGTCAGTCCTTTGGATTCACCGGTCTTCGGTCTCATCGCCC
>WNFP01006745.1_pt1 | contig 11079 bp, 10 predicted proteins | sample 5400201 | NCBI WGS metagenome assembly WNFP01 (sample SAMN13153355, study PRJNA577476) | soil metagenome | isolation source: 115 cm saprolite under Madrone tree | place: USA:California | collected 2016-06-14
GAATTTGTTCTTGATTCGCGGCGTAACTTCCAGGACATAGAAACCCTGATCATCTGTCCGCTCATAGGGTACCAGGCGGTATTCGTAGTTTTTTGGACCCATCGCCGTCTGCCGGCGTTGTTCCTCCTGCATGGCCTCAACTTCTGCTTCGAGAAGTCGCTTCAAGACTCGCCCTTGCAAGAGTTCTGAGCCGCTCTCCGAAAGGATGCAGAATTTCTTTTCGCCAGGCCGCCGGTAGGTCATCGTCACGACCAGTGTGGCGCTCTTACTCGCCAATCCGTGATATTCGAGATTGTAAATGCGCGTCCCGCGGTAACTCTCCAGGGCCTGGGCGCGTTGTTCGTTCCTTTCCACCATTCTTTGCACGATCTGATCTGCCGTGAGCGGAGCCACAGATGTCTCTTGAGCGAAAGAAACATTTGCCGGGGTTCCGGCAAGGAACAGGCAAATCACCAAGCCGATCGTAGACAGCAGTTGTACTTTTCCTTGTCCGCATGTCATCGCGTGCTCCGCGTTCCTAGGTAGTCGTGCCCTGCCTTGGTGGACTGGCTTGCACGACAATCCTTCAGCTTCACCAAGGTAGCATCCTAGAGGCCGCGAAGGCGGTTGCGTGTCCCTTTATGCACACCTGCATACCTGTGCCGCGGACCAAATCGCAATTCGCCAACCGATCAGAAGCTACCGCAAAGTGGCCGCCTTCTATATTGCGTGCTAACGCCTGTTATCGGCGACCCTGTACACGATAGAGCCAGGCACCGAGTTCGCGCTCCGACCCTCCACCCGATTCTTGCACGGGGCGACCTCTAGGATTGCGTTGTCCTGGGCGATTCTGTTTGACGCTGCGACCTCTGCTTTCCGTATTCGAGCTAGGTGAGAAAAATGACGACGACATCGAATAACGTCAACAGAATCATCAAAACGGAATGGGAGAGAGCGAACCTATAGATCTGATAGCAAACAAACACCGCTAAAGTGACAATCATCAATGGATATGCCCAAAGTTTGTTCCTTAGCAAGGCTACAACGAGCACGAGTTTGACGGCGCCGTGTGAAAGAAGATACAAAGAGGCGAAGTACTTTCTGCTCCCCGCAAAATAGTGAGACGCACGGACTAGCTGTGTGGCGACGAAATCCTGCGGATCTTCGGAAAGCTCTTGATGCAGAACAGCCAACACGACCCGATTCATCGTCTGCGGATCAATCTTAAGAGCGCAATCCCGACGATCGTCTCCAGCAACGCATGTAGCCCTTTGAGCGAGATGCTAACGCGAAAGCTCGATCGAGAAGCGGGCCACTCCAGAGGTCGCGAATGCTGGGCGCCTTGCGTGCCAGGATGAGATTTCGCATTGTCGTTCTCAGTCTTTCTGGCTGATCGCTGTACTCAACTCAGAAACTCAACATCCCATGGAGCAGGTTATACCGATTCTGGCAGTGCGAGGCGTCACTTCTACTCGGCTATCGAGGTTTGCGGGCAGCTCAGGAGAGGACAGACAGAAACTATTTGTCCTTCCTAATACATCTCCCAAGCTTGTAACTTTGCGCGCCGACCCTGCCGCGATTCAGGTTCGGTTCGTGTTGCTCTTGAATCTTTGCTCTGACATAATTCGACTCATGCGCACAAAAATGTCGCGCGCTGCAGTGATGATTGTTCTGCTGACCTGCCTTGTTTGTCCGCTCGTTGAGATGTTCGACAACTGGGATCACACGATTCAAACGGGGAGTGATATTGAGTACGCCTTGGTTGTTGTTGCATTGTGCGTGGGAGTGGCGTATTCGTTTGCGCGCTTCATCTTCAAACCCGCGCTGACTAGTTTTGTTGCAAACAGCCTCTTCGCTTCTTGCACCCAGAAATCTTTCTTTTCCATGCCATGCAGTTTCACGTTACTGCTTTTTGATGCAACAAGTCCTCCTCCCCTCCCATTGCGTATCTAGAACTTTGCGATACCTGATCCTAAAACGCTCTCAGACGTAGCTCCGTCTGTCGACGGCGTCGTGATGGGCCGTCCTTGCAGTTCAACCAAGACATATTTCTTTGTTTTTCCAACATTTATTGGCCTGGGTGACTCAAGATGATTCTTGCTGGCCGTTCGTTTTCCGTGCGTCATGTTGCAATCGGGATTGCCGTATCGTTTGCCTTGTTGTTTTGCGCGGCTGGCGCTGCCGCTCAAGCGTCGCGAGTTGGAGCAACTCTTGAGGGCAATCGGCAAGCAGGCGTAGGAGCGAGTCTCGGACAAACCGTTCATCTCGACATCGTGCTAGCTCCGGCGTCGGCTTCTGAACAAGTGACGGTCAACGCTCAACCCTCATTACTTGATCCCTCACAGTCAGCAGTCGTTTCATCTGTAGATCAAGAGAGGATAGAAGAATTGCCTGTGCGGAGCCGAAATTATTTGGATTTCGTTCTACTTGCACCAGGCGTTTCGAGTTCACCGACAGCCTCCGGCGCGAGTGGTTCGACGCCACTTGCCGGCAGTGGCTTCACTTTCGGTGGACTAAGATCGCGGAGCAACAATCTCTCCATCGATGGCCTGGACAACAACGACGAGTACACGGGCGCGAGTCGAACCGAGCTTTCGCCGGAAATCGTGCAGGAATTTCAAGTGGTCAACAATGGCCTTTCCGCAGAGTCGGGCGGAGCCTCTGGAGGTTCGATCAATGTTATCACTCGTTCCGGTACAAACACGGTCCACGGCGACGCGTTCCTATTTACGCAGGACGGCGCACTCAACGCACGCGACCCGTTCGAAGCGGAGTCCGGCAAACCATCGTTTCGACGGTTCCGCACTGGCTTCGCTCTGGGCGGACCTGTCATCAAGGACAAAACGTTTTACTACGCCGCCCTCGAACAAGAACACAACCGGGGGCAAATCGGCTCGGATATTGACCCTACCGTGGCATCAAGCATAAATGCCTTCCTCGCGACGGGAGCATTTCCAGGGTTAGCAACGCGCCAGATCACGACAGCTTTCTCTCCGATTGCGCGCGCGGAAACGGAAGCTGCGGGCAAGCTCGATCACCAGCTCACGAAAAATACTACTCTGATGCTGCGCTACACCTTCACAAACAACAAAGAATCAGGCGATGCGTTCAACACCAACGGCCTCATAGGCGCAAGTGCGCGCGGCAGCAGCTTCACGAGCGACAATGCTGTTTCGGGATCACTCACAACGATCTTGAGTTCGGAAGCGGTTAGCGATCTGCGCTTTCAGGCTGCCACGCGCCATGCTGTCCTGCGCACGAATGAGCCTTTCGGCCCGGAGATTGACATCGCTGGACTGGTCACCTTTGGACGGCCCTATGCTGGGAACAGCGAACGCCGCGAGAATCATTATCAAGCGAGCTACACGTATTCTCGCACGCGGGGCAAACACCTTTGGAAAGTCGGCGGAACAGTGAATCGCATCAGACTGCGCGCCGACGTACCGGACGGCTTCGACAGCGTGTATCTCTTTGGCTCTCTCGGTGACTTCCTCGCGGGGAATCCTAATCAGTTTCGACAGGCGTTCGGGAATTCGAACGTGGATTTCCCGGTGACAAGCTTCGGCGGATTCGCGCAGGATCATTGGTCCCTCTCCCGCCAACTCACAATTGATCTGGGTATCCGTTACGATTTCGAGCGTCTTCCTGCTGGGTTCAATCAAGACACGAATAACGTCAGCCCGCGAATTGGTCTGGCTTGGAGTCCGTCTCCTAAATGGGTTTTTCGTGCAGGGTTTGGAGTTTTCTTCGACCGTTACGTGCTTGCCAACTTAACGCGAGCCATCGAGAAAAACGGTTCACAGGCGTTCGAGCAAGTAGTGGATGGAAACGCAGCAGCCAGCCTTTTCCTGACAGCGCAAGGCGGGCCAATCGTTGCGCCCGCAACCGGGATAGCCCCATCCATCTTCCGACCCGATCCGCGTATGGCGACTCCCTACAGCCAACAAGCCAGTGCCGGTGCCGAGTACTTGCTCGCGAAGAATCTTACGCTGCGCGCTGACTACTTGTTTGTTCATGGAGTTAAGCTGCCTCGAACGCTTAACGTCAATTTGTTACCTCCGGTTGTCCTCACTGCTGCGAACTCCTCTAGCCTGGGTGTTCCAAATCCAACGCCACAGCAGATTGGACGAGAAGTTTTTTCGCCCGGTCGTCTCGATACCCAGTTCGGCGACATCTATCAGCTCCAGAATTCCGCGAGTTCGACCTATAACGGCGTTTCATTCACGCTCAACCGGAGGATGAGCGATGAGCTGGCGTTTTCGGCGAGCTACACACTGTCGAAGACATTCGACGATGCTTCAGACTTCGACGAGCAACCGCAAAGTCCTTTCGATCTTCGCGCGGAGAATGCAGTATCCCGCCAGCATCAGCAGCAACGCTTTGTTTTCAACGCGCTGTGGGAGTTGCCTATCGGTGACGAAGAGGAGAGGGGCGGGATGTCAGAACAAAACACCGGATGGCTCACGCAAGCGTTCAGTCATATTGAAGTGGCACCGATTCTGACACTGGGGAGTGGCCGGCCTGTGAACCCGTTGACGGGTCTAGACTCAAATCAAAGTCACGCCTTTCCCATTTCGGCCAGACCGCTCGGCCTCGGCAGAAATTCTCTGAAGACGCCTGTGCTGGCCACGATGGACTTCCGCGTCCTGAAGTATTTCCCGTTCGGCGGGGCGAAACGCCTCGACGTGGTGGCGGAATTCTTCAACCTGTTCAACGGCGCGAACGTCTCCCAGATCAATGCAGTCTTCGGCTCAGGCTTGGCGCCAATACCCGGATTTAGAGAACCAGTTGCCGGAACCGGCGCCCGCCAAATCCAGTTCTCTTTAGATCTTGAGTTCTGACGATTATCCGTTCCGGCGCTTGCGATTCAGAATGCATCTGAGTTCGATAGGAGTTTTGAAGATCATGGCGATTCACCGAATCACAAGTGCTTTCCGGCTTCTCGCCGGTTCTTTTCTCATCTGTGCCGCCGTAGTTCATGGCCCAACTACATCATTCGCTCAGGCGGCCGACGCATCCGATGAACGGACTCAAAACGCTGAACCACCCTCCGGCGCGCTCGGATTCTCAGAGCAGGCGCTAGAAAATGAACAACAACCACTCGCACAAGAGGCCGCCAAAGATTCGCGCTGCAGTATCCGCGGGTTCTCCCGCGAAACCTGGACTGAAGCTTCGCAATTCGGGCATGGATTGAAGGCCGTTCCCCGAAGCGCTGTTCGTCCCAGCAATTTGAAGTGGGAGCTGCCAATCTTGGCAGCCACCGGTGTGATGATCGCAGAGATAGACCGGCCTGCTGACAATCGCATTCAATCCAAGTCCTTGCAGCAAACCGCAGGGCGGTGGTCAAACGTCGGCCTCGGCCTGGAGCTTGGATCAGCTGCTCTCGCGTATGGAATGGGGTGTGGCAAACACCATTCCTATTTGCGCGATACGGGATTCAATGCACTCGCGGCAATGGGAGCGGCTGGCACCGCAGATTTGGTTCTCAAGCTCGCGTTCGATCGTCAGTTTCCTTACACACCGAACAGCACGGGAAAGTTCTGGGGCGGCGGAAGATCTTTTCCATCCGGGCATTCAGCCACAAGTTTCGCATTTGCAGCGGTGGTCGCTCACCGCTATCCCAAAAACAAATGAGTGAAGTGGGGAACGTACGAGCTTGCTACGGGAGTCAGTCTCTCGCGATACCCGGCAAAAAAGCACTATCCCTCGGACATCCTCATAGGCGCAACTTTGGGTATGTAACGGGAACCTATTTGGCTGGGCATTGATACAACGGCGAACAAAACGCCAGAGCACGCCTTCGTTCACAGACGGAAGGCTCGATAGAGCGAAGAGCCTTTGTCACTCCTTGAGCGGCCCAAAACGTCTTGGTGTCTTTGGTGTCTGTTTCGGCCCGAAATTGGTGCTATTTATGCGGAAGGATTGAAAGAGTTGAAAAAGGCGAGACCGTAGAAATCGCCAATGTTCATGCGGGTGTCATGCATGTTGCTGAAAAGATGATAGGATAGGAAAAGCGGCTGGGTGAGTATCCCACCCTCTCCGCCACTTCCTACAGCACGCACATCAATCACCGCAAAGAAAAAAACCGAGCAGCCTCGCTCGGTTTCTCGCATTTCCTAAATTGAATTCCAGCTCAGAAGTGGCAGCTCGCTGCGCCGCGTTTCTGTAGATATTTCTGGTGATATTCTTCTGCGCGATAAAAGGTGCCTGCCGGCGTGATTTCCGTTGCGACGGGTCGCTTGAGCTTTCCGCTCGCCTCCAGCGCTGCCCGCGACTTCTTGGCCATCGCTTCCTGCTCCGGCGAATGAGTGAAAATCGCCGTGCGGTACTGCGTGCCGAAGTCCGGCCCCTGGCGGTTCACTTGCGTCGGGTCGTGCGCTTTCCAGAAAACATCGAGCAGCTGTTCGTAACTCACCTTTGCGGGATCGAACGTCACCTGCACTACTTCCGCGTGTCCGGTTTCGTCGGTGCATACATCTTTGTAAGTCGGGTTCGGCGTCTCTCCGCCGCTATACCCCACAGCCGTGTCAATCACTCCGGGAACTTGCTGGAACGCCGCCTCGACGCCCCAGAAGCAGCCCGCTCCGAAAGTCGCAATCTCTGACATGTTTTCCCTCGCCTATCCATCTGTGCCGTGTTGCCTATGAGCAGCCATTAGATGCAATAGCAGTATGCCGCGGTTTTAGCAAAATTCAGGACGCTTTCCGCCGAGGGGGCGCGGCCATGGCTTTCAGTTTTTCTTGCGCCGGCCCTCTGTAGGGGCTGTTGACCGAGGCTGCCTGTGTGAAAGCATCTTTCGCCTCGGGGTTCCTCTTCAAATTCAGCAGGGCAAATCCCAGACGGTACTGGTTGCGCGCATAGCTGCCATCATCCGGTTTCAAGAGCGGCGCGGCGGCCCGGAAATTTGTCACTGCCTGCGCGTTATCTTTTTTCTGAATGTTGATCTGCCCGAGCGAACTCAGCGCCAGCCCTTTTTGCAGGTCGCTCTGCTGCTTCCACTGATCATCGGTCATTTCCTCTGGCTTTTTTGCGGTTTCCAGCACGGTCATCGCCTTCTTCGAATAAGCCTCGGCCTTATCCAGCTGCTCGCCCTTCTCTCCGTAGTAATCGGAGAGCAGTAGCAGCATTCCCACGTTGCTGGGATCTTTCGCCAGGAGGCCGTTGGCCACTTCGAGCATCTTCGGCGCGTTCTGAGCCTGTTGGTACGCCGTCGCCGCCACCCCAAGCGCCTGGTTGGCGTACGGCGAATCCGCAAAAATCTGCGCGAATCGCACCAGCAGCGACGCTCGTTTCCCGGCGTCCTTGGTCTGATAAACGGCGCTGAACACGGCGTTCTGGATGTAAGTGATGCCGTCCTTATTGGCTTCCAGCGTCTGCGCCTTTTGCTGAGTCCACGCTTCCGCTGAAGATCCGGCCGGAGCCGGCGCATTCTTGTATCGCTGTAAAATGCCCTCGGCCTTTTCGCCATAGGAAATCAGCCGGTCCGCGTCGCCCTTTTCCGAAGCCGCGCGAATCATATTCATCGCGTTCTGAAAATTGTCCTGGTCGAGCGCGAAGAGTTTGTCGCCGTATTCGAACGCTTTGTCATAATTTTTCCGCGCCAGGTAGTAGTCCACGTACAGGCCATTCGCCAGAATCGGGTAGTCCCCTTCTTTGCCCGCACCCTCCGCGAACGTGCCGATCAGCGCCAGCTTTTGTGCCGGGTCGGTTGCCGCGTTGATTTCCGAGATCGCGTGATCTGCGTCCGATCCCGCCTGAACGGGAACGATTTTGCCGATTTGTTGCGCAAGCGCCGCATTCGCCGAGCATCCCACAAGAAAGAAAATTCCGATCAACCAAGGGGTCCTTCGCATAGAACCTCCACACGCAGGGAATTGGCTGCATTTTAGTTCCGCTGCCGATTTCGCGCAAACGAATTTCATACGGAATCGGCCCGGCTCGGGACAACCATGGCCGTGGAAGAACGAGGAACCCTTTCGACCCTGAGCTCACAAAACTGGATGAAATGCGCGCGACCATGGTAAAACAAGCGGGAACACCTACAGCCATGCTTACCGATGCTCACGACCCAGGACGGATGCGCTTTGAGAAAGAACGAAGAAGAAGTGATCGCTATCCCCTCGTCATTCCCATTCACTTGAAATGGCCAGGTCCAGGTGGCGTGCTGCACTCCGCGCACGCACAAGCACGGGAAGCAAACCTCCATGGCGGTCTCCTGGAGTTTATGGACGCCGATAGGCATCCAGCCGAAGGGACGGAAGTCGAATTGATGAATCTGGTCTCCGGTCAAACGGCCAAGGCGCGCATATCCGCCATTCGACGGTCTTCGACGGGTGCTCTCCTGGCAGTTACGGTGGAACTCCTCCCGCCCAACGAAGCGTTTTGGGGACTAACCTTTCAGTTGAAGCGGACAACCGGGGAATTGTTGAAGCTTGAACACGGCATGAAGGCAGGCGACATCGATCCCTATGTGCTGCGCGAATTCCGAGAAGCAGTGGATTACATCCGCAAGACGGCGTGGGCCGTCCAGGAATGGCAGGAGAGACAGGTTCAGAAGCGGGATACAGCAACGGTAATTCCGCTGCTCGTTATGGAGCGCATCCGCCGCGGGACGCAGCTTTACGAAGCGCTTACCGCCGACCTGAAGAACCACGCCATTCGTCCCGAAGCTTCGGAGATCGAGGATTTATTCCATGCCATCGAACGCCTTTACGAAGAATTGAAGCAATTGAACTAGGCCGGCGGCATTCATCGAAAAGATGCATCCCTCAAGCGCAAAGTTTTGAAAAGGCAAAGCGTCGAGCCAGTTCTTCTGCGTTTCAACGATTCGATTTCGCGAACTGCTCCACCCACCGGCAATCGTGGGAAAGATTGCCACTCTCCAGTCCTTTCGATAAATCGGCCGGTGATCCACCAAATGGGGGCATTGATTGACGCACTTCACGTTTCGCGAGACGATTAAAGTTTTGGATGGGGTGCAAGATTGGATCTGGGGCTCACAGGCCGCGTCGCCATCGTCGCGGCGGCCAGCAAAGGACTCGGCCGCTCGGTCGCGGAGGAACTGGCCCGCGAGGGCGCCAGCGTCGCCATTTGCGCGCGGACTCCAGCTACGCTCTTGGAGACCGCCGCGCACATTCACAACTCCACTGGACGGGATGTCTTCCACCAAGCCTTCGATGTCGCTGATTCCGCAACAGTTGCCGCCTTCGTCGCTGCCGTGGAAGCCCGCTTTGGCCGCATTGACATCTGCGTTACCAATTCGGGCGGCCCTCCGTCTAACTTATTTAAGAACACCCAGCCGGAAGACTGGCGCGCTGCCGTTGACCAGCTTCTAATGAGCACGGTGAACTTTGCCAGGGAAGTTCTGCCGCGCATGCAAGAGAATAAGTGGGGGCGTCTGATTACGATTACCTCTTCTGCGGTCAAACAGCCTGTTGAGGGACTTCTGCTTTCGAATTCGATTCGCGCCGCCGTCACCGGCTTGGCACGCACCCTTGCCAATGAATACGGCGCCGACGGCATCACCGTAAATAACGTTTGCCCCGGCTTCACTCGTACTGCGCGCCTCGACAATCTGGCTGCCGCCATCTCCAAGCGTACCGGCGCGAAGCCTCAAGAAGTTTTCGCCGGCTGGGAGCGCGAAATTCCGGCAGGCCGCGTGGGCACTCCGGAAGAATTCGCGGCGGTGGTCACGTTCCTCGCCTCCGAGCGGGCCAGCTACATCAACGGCACTTCCATCGCGGTGGATGGCGGCCTTGTCAGGGGTCTCCTCTAGCTCGCAATGTCCGTCGCCGCCCGCCACTTCGAACTCACTCTTCTGCCAGAACGTTTCGCGATTTCGCGGCTCGTGGCCGATGCGCCGATTCCCGCATGGGCAACGCAAGGCCCCTTCTTCTCCGTCACGCGCACTGGCGATGAACTTTCCATCGTCAGTGAACTCTCTCGCGTACCTGTGGGAGTGCAGTCCCAGCCGGCGTGGCGCGTCTTCAAAGTTCATGGGCCTTTCGTCTTGTCGGAAATCGGCGTTTTGTCCGCGCTTGCCGCGCCCCTCGCCGAAGCGAAAATCAGTTTGTTTGCAATCTCAACTTTTGAAACGGATTACCTGCTGGTCGCCGCGGAGACCCTCTCGGCTGCCATCCACGCACTTGGCCAGGCGGGACACACGATTCACAGGAGCGCAGCAGAATGATCAGTGAACCTTCTCGCACCATCGTCCATCGCAGTCGTCCGCGATATTTGTCATTCGCCGCGTTGCTGGCGATTTTCGTCATTGCTTTGCAACTCCGCGCCGACGAACCCTACGCGCGAAGCCGCGACTACGATCTGCAGCATTCCAAGATTGCGCTGCGCTTCGATGTCGAACAGAAAAAAGTTCTTGGCGACGTCACGCACTCGCTCTCCATTCTTCGCGACGGCACGGCCAAAATCGCGTTTGACTCCGTGGGCCTGACCATCCAAAGCGTCACGGTCAACAAATCTCCCGCGAAATTCGAGACCCCGTCGGGCAAACTCATCGTACCTCTTCCCGCCCCAGCGAAAGCCGGAGACAAATTCGAAGTCGCCATCCATTACGAAGGCAAACCTGCCAAAGGCCTCTACTTCATTCTGCCGGACAAAGACTATCCGGACCGTCCCAAACAAATCTGGACACAGGGCGAATCCGAAGACACGCGTTACTATCTCCCGACGTACGACTATCCGAATGATCGCCTGACCACCGAAACGATCCTCACCGTCCCCGCCTCCTGGATCACCGTTTCGAACGGCAAGCTCATCAACGTCACCGACGCCGGCGAAGGCCTTAAGACCTGGTATTGGAAAGAATCTGTCCTTAGCTCCACCTACTTGATTACCGTCGTCGCCGGCGAGTTCGACGAAGTGAAAGAAACCTGGCGCGGCATTCCCGTCACATACTACGCGCCCAAGGGCCGCGGCGATCGCCTGCCCATCAACTACGGCCGTACTCCGGCGATGCTGGAACTCTTCAGCAAGAAATTTGGCGTCGACTACCCGTGGGAAAAATACGCGCAGGTCATGGTGGACGATTTCGTCGCCGGGGGGATGGAAAACTCCAGCGCCACCACGAACACGAGCAGCTCG
>WNFP01004612.1_pt1 | contig 11078 bp, 7 predicted proteins | sample 5400201 | NCBI WGS metagenome assembly WNFP01 (sample SAMN13153355, study PRJNA577476) | soil metagenome | isolation source: 115 cm saprolite under Madrone tree | place: USA:California | collected 2016-06-14
CTTCGCGATCACGTAGGCGTCCAGTGAGGCGGATTCGCGCATTCAGTAAGTGGGACGGTTTGTTTTGGAGCCGCGACTGCATTGGCGCCGTTACTGCACGGGCTGCGGGCGCCACCCGGCCGCCCAGGTCGATGGCTTGGGCCCCATCACGAAATCCAGTTTGCCGCCGGCTTCAATCTGGGCGTAGGTAATCAGGGGCGCGTCGAGTGGCCGTCCGTTGAGAGCCGCCGATTGGATGTATACGTTATGCGCGGCATTGTTCGGGGCTGAAATCTCGAAAGTCTTGCCGCCGGGCAAGTTCAGCGTCACGCGAGTGAACAGCGGGCTGCCGATCACGTACTCGCCCGAGGCCGGGTTGACAGGGTAGAAACCCATCGCCGCGAATACATACCACGCGGACATTTGCCCGCAGTCCTCGTTGCCGAGTACGCCGTTGGGCGTATTGGAATACGCATCCCGCGCAATTTCACGCACCCGCGCCTGCGTCTTCCACGGTTGTCCCGCGAAGTCGTACAGAAATCCGTAATGATGGCTGGGCTCGTTGTCATGACGGTTGTGGCCGCCATTGAAATGCTCATCCAATTTGGCTGCGGCGGCCTCGCGTCCGCCCAGCAGCTGGACCACGCCCGGGACGTCATGCAGTGCCGCGAACAGATAGACCCACTGATCGCCTTCGGTCCAGCCGTCTTCCGGCGAGCCCCAAGTGCCGTCGGAGTTCTTTGCCTGCATGAAACCGCGTGCCGGGTTGAATAAGTTCTTGTAGTTCGTCGACCGTTTCAAGAAGAACGCATAGTCGGCGCTCTTGCCCACGGCCTTGGCCACCTGCGCCACGGCGTAGTCGTCGTAGGCCTCCTCCAGCGTGCTGGACGCGGACTCGGATACTTTGTCCGCCGGGAGGTAACCCAGCGTCTTTGCATAAGTCAGCCCCGCACGCGCCTCGTACGGTGTGTACGGCTCGCGATCGAACCAGCGGCGGGTGGTGTCGCCTTCCGGAGGAGTCATTGCATCCTTGTACACCGCCTCGTAGGCAAGCTGGTAGTCGAAGCCCTTGAAGCCCTTGTCGATGGCTTCAGCGACCAGCGAGTCGGCGTGGGTACCGATCATGATGTTGGTGTAGGAAGGGTTTGGCCATTTCGGCATCCAGCCGCCTTCGACGTAGTCCTGCAGCAGCGCCTGCACCATGCCGCCGATCCGTTCGGGTGCGAACAAGGTAAGCAGGCTGTTTTGGGCACGGAAGGTGTCCCAGATCGAATAGGCGGTATACGAGGTGCCGTCGTGCACCGTATCATCGAAGGCGCTGTAGTAGCGGCCATGCTCGGAGAACAGCTTCGGATAAAGCAGCGCGTGATACAGGCCGGAGTAGAAGATACGCCGCTCATCGCCCGTGGCGCCTTCGATCGATGCGATACCCAGCTTCTGATTCCAAGTGGCCTTGAGTGCGGCGCGCAGGCTCTCGAAATTCCAGGCCGGCATTTCCGCGTCGAGATTCGCCCTCGCCTGCTCGACGCTGATGAAAGACGTGCCCACCTGGGCCTCGACCACGCCGCTCTCGGTGGTGTCGAACGTGACGAAGGCGCCGACGTTGATGCCCTTGACCTGGTCTTTTCCCGGCCACATCAGCACGCCTTCATAGACGGTCGTGGCGGCAAAAGGCTGCTTGAAGCGAACTACGAAATACCCCTTGAAGTTCGGGAGTTTCAGCGGACCTAAGTTCGAGTCCATGCGGTCGGGGTTGTAGCCTGCGACTTCGTTCTTGCCGGCATCTATTTTCACGAAACCTGGGATGCCGGGCCGAGTCGCTTCGATGAGTACGCTGGCCTTGGACCCTCGTGGATAGGTAAAGCGCAGATAACCCGCATGATCGGTGGCGGTCATCTCAGCGTCGATGCGGTGCGCCGCATCCGATCCCATCTTCACCGAGTAGTAATATGGCGTGCTGACTTCGTCCTTATGCGCAAAGCTCAGCCGGCGCGCTTCCGGCGCGTAGTTGATGGAGCCGATTTCCGGCATGAGCGTCACATAACCGTAGTCTCCCATCCAGATCGCCGGCTGATGCGTGCCGATGAAGCCCTGGATATAAGAATCCTCGTAGGCGTAGGAACTCACGCTGATCCGATTTTGCCGCGTCTGCGCGGTCCAGTTGGTCATGCCGAACGGCGTGGTGACCAAGGGCATGGTGCCCCCGTAGTCCACGCCGCCGCCGCCCGTGCCGATGAAGGTGTTGACCCAGTCCACCGGCGTCGCCGGATTCATATTGGCCGCGCCGGCGCCGAACGCCGCGCCCGCGAGAGCAGCGCAGACCCAGCTCAAAAGGACGCCACCGAGGTCGAAAATGACATTCTGAACCGTTGCCACTTACCGCTCTCCTAAAGTAACGAGAAGCTGCTTTGCATATGCTCGCCGAAAGATTACGCGCCTGGCGACGATCGCTCCGATCAAGTCGTCAAACACTGCGGATCGAATTCGTAGTCACCTCGTACCCAGGCGGCGATTTCCTGCGCGTAAGGGTTGGATTCTTCCGTCCCATACCAAGCGAGAAGCCTGTGACGTATGTCGATGTCGAGTTGATTGAGCCCCGCCTTTTGCAACAGCGCGCCGTCGGCGATCAGTCGCTCCGCAAACGATGACCGGAAGAGCTTCCTACAAATGTCAGGTAAGACTTGTTCCAATCCCCGACTTGGCTGCTTCGCCAACAGATGTTGGTATCCGCAGAGGGCAATTCGCGACAGATGCGGCTGATTCATCGGGTTGATCGCGAGGCCCGCCACCAGATCGCCGGGTAGTTCCCACGCGCCAGCCGAGGGGTCGAGAAATAGATAGTTCGTACGCGTTCTTGAATCATTGGAGATGTAGTTGTCCCAAATGAAGGGCTTTCGGCCGAGATCGGCGGCAACTTCCGTGAGATGCCTGACTGAATATCCATCGGAAATGACCTTCTCGCCCGTCCAAAAGATATCGATGCCGGGGTCGATGATTCGGCCGAAATCTCGCAAATAAGTCTTGGGCGGGGGTCCGAACTCGCGCGTAAGTCGCGAATCGTACGAATAGTACGTGGGACAAACGATAAAACGTTGGGCGTTGCTCCAGGCGCAGACATCGCAGATCACTTTAGCCTGAAGGTCAGGCAGTCCATCGATGTCGCCGCGCATATCGTCGAACAGGATGCAGAGTATGTCCGCACCGATTTCGTTGATCTGCAGTACTTTCGAGTGCAACGACACTTGAGCCTTTGCGTCGTAATTCAAGTAGATCTCAAAGGGTGTCAGGCCGACCCCCAGCGAGATGCCGAGGTCCCGGCACCGCGAGCTGAGTTCCGATAAGTGTTGCAGCGTCTCCGCAGGCATCGGCTCGCGCCACCGCCGGCGTAGGAACGGATCGGCCTTCGGTGCGTAGATATAGAACTGGTATCCACAGTCACGCAAGAAATCGGCACCGCTCAGCCGTGCTGACCAGTCCCAAGGCTTACCGAAAAAGCCTTCGATGACGCCTGCTTTTACCTTTTTGTCGGTCTGCACTGGCCGGCATTCCTCCACCTAGGGTCGACGGTGGCCTTACTATCGCCCGAATTGCGAACAGCCAATTCTCAGACGTTGATGATGGCATAGACGCCCAGCACAATTTTATAAAAACGGGTGTCGATCCGCCGGGGTCTGGTTCGTCGACCTAATGAGCGAGACAATCCAGCTGCGATGGTGCACGCGGCTCGCCTCAGGAGGAATTACAAATGCGATACATGTTTATTGTCACGTCCGCCCACGCTGGGCCTCCGCCTCCGGCACTCCTGGAGGCGATGCACAAGCTCGCCGACCGGGAAATCAAGGCCGGCCGTATGCTCGACAATGGCGGCCTAATGCCGCTCGTCACGGGCGCGCAGGTGCGCATCAAGGGCGGGCAGCTCAGCGTCGTCGACGGGCCGTTCGTAGAGGCCAAGGAGGTCATCGGCGGTTACGCCGTTTTCGAGCTGCAGGGCAAGGAAGAGGCCTTGGCGTCGGCGAGGGAATTCATGCAACTCCACAAGGATCTATTCCCGGGATGGGAAGGGACGTGCGAGCTTCGCGCGTTCGCGGCGGGGGGCCCTTGAAGCGAGAACGGGGCAGATGCAGTCGGCGGCCATGACGGCCGCCGACACCCATCGAGCGATCCTGGCTGTCTGGCGCATCGAGCAGCCCCGGCTGATTACCAGCTTGGCGAGGATGCTGCGCGATGTGCCGCTGGCCGAGGATTTGACCCAGGAAGCCCTCTTGGCCGCCCTGGAGCGGTGGCCCGCGAGCGGCGTGCCGGAAAAACCCGGCGCGTGGCTGATGGCGACCGCTAAGCACCGGGCCTTGGATCATTTGCGTCGCGGCCGAATGCTCGAGCGCAAACACGACATGCTCGCCTGGGACATGGACGAGGAGCAGCAGGCCATGCCCGATCTGGAGTCCGCGCTGGACGATGACATCGGCGATGAGCTGCTTCGGCTCATCTTTACCGCCTGTCACCCGCGCTTGTCGCGTGAGGCCCGCGCGGCCCTGGCGCTACGGATGATCTGCGGCCTGACCACCGAGGAGATCGCCAGGGCGTTCCTGTTGCCGGAGGCGACGATCGCCCAGCGCATCGTGCGCGCGAAGCGGACCCTTTCGGAATCAGGGCTGGCCTATGAGACGCCACACGGCGCGGAGCTGTCCGAGCGGCTCTCCTCGGTGCTGGAGGTGGTCTACCTCATTTTCAACGAAGGTTACACCGCGGCGCGCGGCGAGGACTGGCTGCGCCCCCAGCTCTGCAACGAGGCGCTGCGCATGGGCCGGGTGCTCACCTCCATCGCGCCGTACGAGCCCGAAGCCCACGGACTGCTCGCACTGATGGAACTGAACGACTCGCGCACGGCGGCGCGTACGGATGCGGCGGGTGAGCCCATCCTCATACTGGACCAAAACCGCGAGCTCTGGGACCAACTCCAGATTCGCCGGGGGATGCGGTCGTTGGGGCGAGCGCATGAACTGGGGGGAGCCGGCGGTATTTACGTGCTCCAGGCGGCGATCATCGCCTGTCACGCCCAGGCGAGGACGGCGGGCGATACCGACTGGTCGCGCATCGCCGGTCTTTATGCGGAGCTGACGGCGGTCGTGCGCTCGCCAATCATCGACCTCAACCGCGCGGTTGCCGTGGGCATGGCCGAGGGACCTGAAGCAGGCCTGGCGATCGTGGACCGCCTCGTGCACGAGCCCGCGCTCAAAGGCTATCACCTGCTGCCAAGCGTTCGAGGCGACCTGCTCCACAAGCTCGGCCGCTACGAAGAGGCGCGCGCCGCGTTCGAAGCGGCCGCGGCGCTGGCAGGCAATACGCGCGAGCGCAATTTGCTGAGGCGGCGCGCCGCCGAGGCGGCCGACGCAGCGGTGCCATCGTGATCGCGTGCCGGCGTAAAGAAACAGCTCCACCCTAGATGCGGCCCACGCACACGTGATGCGACCGGCCATGGTCCACGACATCGCACCTTTGACGCTCGCTTCCATTTGCTCGCAAGAGGCGGCGTTCCGCAGGGCGATCAAGCAGGAATTCTGCGGGTAACAGGCTGTTCTATGGCACTTCGTGCAGGGTGGTATTGAACAAGAAGGGACCACGAAACTCTGTAAGGTCGCCGGCTTTTTTCCCCGCAACGGGCTGCAGACGAGCCGATAGAGGCTTATTCCACTTCCATGCGAGCGACGCGACATCGCCAAAGATCCGCGCCAGTTGATCGACGCCGATGTCGCCGGGAAAGGGAATCGTGTCCAGACCCGTGCCGCAAACCGCGGAATAGGCGAGCAATGCATCCGTGGTGATGGTCCCCTCGGCCCAACGCCGCGCCAGGAGCTTATCTTCCAAAACAGGAACCATGAGGCCGGAGTATCCGATCTGTTTGACCGGAACGGCTTTGACTGCCGTGGTGATGATGAGAGCTGCCGTCATGGTCCCGCTCGACCCGAATTTCGAGCCGGTGTACGCTTCAATCGCTGCGCCGATGGACACGTCGCCGAGCGGAGCCGGTGTGGGATCGACGCCCATGAAAGTCCATCCCGTTGCTGCTGCCGCCCGAGCACCGACCGATTCGGCTACTTTGGCGTGAACCGTCAATTGCTGGGTGAGTTCCGCGACTGATTCGTCGAAGTTCCCATGCGTGCGCGCGAAAACTTCTTGGACGACGTTCGCGCCTTCGAAACCAATGGAAAACTGCTTGCCGGCTCCCGTGTGATAAGCGCCCGGGTAGAATGGTCCGTAGGGCTTCACCATCGCCGTCGCCGTGAAGTTGAAATTGCCGTGGCTGGGTGAGGCATGATCGGTCAAGTAACGAACCAACGCCGCGCTTTCACGGATGACTTTCCAATGAATTCCGTCGTCAGCGGCAATGATGCTGTTCGCCTGAATATTGGGTAGTGTCGACAGGGCTTTTTCGAGCAGACGCATGAGGCGCGGGTCGTCCGAATCGCGCATCATCGCCGGCCCCACGCTGGGAATGAAGCCTTCTTTCGCCGATAGATCATCAATGGCCTTCAAGAGGCGGAGGGCGTCGTCATCGGATCGCCCGCCGACGAGTTCTCCCAGCGGCTGAGTCACGATGCGGATGGTTTCGGTTTTGTACCCCCGCTGGGCAAAATCGCCTTCTGCGGCGCGCAAGACAGTCAGGGCCTCGGTGATTTGCCTCTCGAGAGTAGCCGGATCCAGGCGAACGAAGGCAGTAATCGCCCGGACATTGGGTTTCGTATAGGTTTGCGCGTGAGCGGTCACGGCAATGAAGACGAGCAGGAGCGCTCCGGCAATGCTCGACCGACGATTGCTCATCATCCCGCCTCTACTGTTTTACGACACCGATGTACTCATACTACGCACGAGACTGCTCAAAAGACAGGGATGCTTTCGGCTGTTCAGCCATGCCGAGGTTGAGTTAATCTGACGGTATCGCACGTGGAGCCAATCGACGTGAACGTAGACAAGAGCAGCGTCTGCCCCCTGGATTGCCCGGACACCTGCAGCCTCGCGGTGACGGTTGCCGGCGGCCAAGTGGTCGCCGTGCACGGTTCGAAGGTCAATCCCATCACCCACGGTGCCGTTTGCGCCAAAGTGGCCAATCACTACCCAGAGTTTGTGCATGGCCCCAATCGGTTGCGCCATCCGCTGAAACGTGTCGGCGAGAAGGGTGCCGCCAAGTTCGAGCGAATCTCCTGGAACGAGGCACTGGACACCATTCACTCGCGCGTAAGCCAAATCATTGATCGCTACGGTCCGCAAGCGCTGCTGCCGCTCAACTACGCCGGCCCGCACGGGATGCTGGCGGGTGATTCCATGTCGCTGCGTTTCTTTCACAGGATCGGCGCCTCGCTGTTGAGTCGCAGTCCCTTGTGCGGCGGCATCCGGGGCGCCGCGTACGCCGGTACTTTCGGCGCAACACCCGGCACACCGCTCCAGCAGGTCAGTCTCGCGAAGCTCATCATCGTCTGGGGCAACAACGCCACCAGCTGCAATCTGCATCTCATGCGGCAGATCAACGCCGCCAAGCGCAATGGCGCGAAGCTCGTGGTGATCGATCCGCGGCGCGTCAAGGCGGCCGAACAGGCACACCTCCATTTGCCCGTGCGCCCCGGCACGGATGTGGTGCTCGCCTGGGCCATTGCGGTGGAGCTGGAGCGGATCGGAGGCCTCGATCACGCGTTCATCGAAAAGCACGTACTAGGGTTCGACGCCTATATGAACGCCGCGCGCGCCTACCCTGCTCCGCGCGCTGCAGAGATTTGCGGCGTCGCGGCAGATGACATTCGAACACTGGCGCAGTGGTACCACAATGCAGTACCCGCGGTCATCGCCTGGGGCAACGGCCTCGAGCGCAATCAGAACGGCGGTTCGGGATTGCGGGCCATTGCCGCACTCCCGGCGCTTGCCGGCAAATTCGGCGTTGCCGGTGGGGGGCTCGTGGGCGGTGCAAGCCATGCCTTCCCGAAGACGCTCGACAGATTGACTCGCGTCGACTTCGTGCCGCCGCAAACGCGCACCATCAACATCATTGACGTGGGCAAACTATTGCTCGACGCGAACCTGGACCCGCCGCTCAAGGCACTGTTCATCTACAACCACAATCCGCTGATTGTTCATCCGGATCAGAACCGCCTGAAGCGGGGACTGGCGCGTGAGGATTTATTCGTTGTCGGCATCGACGTGGCGATGACGGACAGCATGGCGTACGCGGACGTGGTTTTGCCCGCCTGCACGCATTTCGAGCATGCCGATATCTACCCGGCCTACGGCCAGCAATTCCTGCAACGTGCCGAAGCGGTCATTCCACCGGTGGGCGAGAGCCTGCCGAATACCGAGATTTTTCGCCGGCTCGCGGCCAAGTTCGGCTTTTCGGATGCCGCGTTCAGGGAGAGCGACGCCGAGCTCATGGATGATGCGCTGAACCCGGACGATCCACGCATGCAGGGCATCCGCGCGAGCCAGGTCCCCCTCGATCGTGCGTTGCGAATGGAGTACTCCGGCGAGGAGCCGGTGCTGTTCCAAAACGTATCGCCCCGAACACCCAGCGGCAAGGTCGAACTGGAGTCCACGACTCTCGATGCGCGCTACGGCGCCGCGCTGCCCGCGTACCGGCCCGTGGCTTCCCCCTATCCCCTGACGCTCATCACACCGGCCTCCGACAAGCGCATCACTTCTACGTTTGGCGGTCTCGCGGTCAACGACGGTACTCCGGCACTGGAGATGAACCCCGCGGATGCGGCTGAACGCGGGCTGGCCAATGGAAAGTTAGTCAAAGTGTGGAACGACTTGGGCGAGGTGTATCTGCCCCTGCGTATCACGGCCGCCGTGCGCTCCGGTGTGGTCAGTTCGGAGAAAGGCGCGTGGCTCCGGACGAGCCGGAACGGGCAGACGGTATCGGCTTTGGCTCCTACGCACAAAGCCGACCTCGCCGACGGCGCCTGCTACAACGATTCGCGCGTGGAAGTGGCCGCGCAGTAACTGATTCGCCGGACGCGCAGGAACACCCTGCGCGTGCCAACGAGGCTATCGAGGTGCGGCCGATTTTGATGATCAACGATACCAGCCGGCCGAACGACGATTGAGATCTTCCAGCACCGTGCGAATCGCACCGGCCAGTCCAGCCCAGTCGCCCGCCTTTCGTAACCCCTCGCTCAGTTCAAGTTGTACGCCCTCGCCGGAACGGCCTCGATTGCAAATGTTGCGAGGGTGTCTACCTGGGAAACGGTGCCCGTCAATCAAGCAGGAGAATCCGATCTTCGCGAGAGCCTGCGCCACCGCCTCCTTCAGGCGTGCATTCAGACCCCCCAGCAATACATCGGGCCCGGATGCCGCATACCCGTGCACGGCAACGACGGTGTCGCAGCCGGAGATGAGATCGAGGGCACGCGGTTCGTCGAACCTATGGCTGGCAAGGTGCAGGCGCTCGAAATTGTCGCCGGTCGTCCGCAGTCCCTCAAAAAGATAAAGGCAGTGATCATCGCCGGCGATGAGCCGCGCGATCTCGGAAGTGCGTCCCTCGATCCGCCCGCCGTGCGGCGCAAGAACAGCGACCCGGGACCGCGCGCGCGGCATGACGTGCACGGCGTAGTCGACGTCTTCTGTGTAGCACTGCGCGAGCTCGTCGTAGCAGCGAAAGTCGTTAAGGGAAGCCTGTTTCGTCACCGATATAGTCTACCGCCCCGCCGTCGAACGAGCAGGGGGTTGTTGAGCGTAGGTGACCATTACCAACACCATGCCGAGGATTCAGATCGACGAAATCGTCGAGTGACATAATCAACTCAGGGCGCGATTGCTCCTTCAACGGCGCCGGCGGTGCATCCATTCAAGGGCCGCGCCACGCCGCGCTGGTCGGTGGCGGGACAGTTTCGCCCAATCCCCAATGCAGGACTTCCCGGAAGAGGAGCCGCCGTCTGGGTTGGACCACCGTTGTTCTCGAGCACGTCCAGCTGGGGATTGCTGAACACGGTACCGGTGGTGCAGGCGTGATCCGCGTTCGCGCAGATCGCGTGCGTCGAGGGCCATTGGAGATTGTGGAGGCCAGTGCTGCCGCCGGCAGAGCACGCCATCGGCGAATAGCAATCTCTGGTCGTATTCTCAGAGAAGAGCGTATTGCTGATGCTGAGCGAGGTGCCACCCGCGATTGCCGCGGCGAAAAAGCCAGACCCGCCGGTAGATTGGTTGCCTGAGAAGGTCACATTCTGAAGCGTTCCGCCGTTCCCGGAAAGCATGATGCCCCCGCCCAGGCCGTGCTGGGCGATATTGTTCACGAACGTGTCATTCGTAAACATCAAGGTTGAGCCGTCAGCGAACAGCCCGCCGCCGCTGCCGGATGCCGTGTTGCCTGAAAGTGTTGACGCCGTCATGACCAGATTTGAGTTATGGAAATACAACGCACCACCCCTGGGCGCCGTGTTTCCGACGAAGGTGCTCCGGTCAATGATCGTGGTCTGCATTGCTCCGTTGGGCGTGCGAAAAATCGCACCGCCCAGGGCACCTGCACCGCCGGCATTGGACGTAAACGTCGAGCCGCACACGGTGACGGTATGCACCTCGGCCCCGTCCACGGCAACCGCTCCGCCGTTACCACCATTGCCAGACTGGCCACCCTTTACCGGGCAAGCGCTGCTGATCCTATTGGCCCCGTTGCCCGTGGCCTGGTTCGAAGAAAACTGGCTGTTGTAGATACTGAGGTCGCCGAATAGGGCTCCGATGGCGCCGCCATTAGCAGCACGGTTGGACTGGAAAGTGCTGCCGACGATCGTGGTGCCGAGCGACCCCAGGCTGTAGATCGCTCCACCGCCTACATCGGGTCCCAGCGTGGCGCCCTCATTATTTTTGAAGGTCGTATTCCAGACGCGCAGTATCCCGTCGCGAATATAGATCGCCGCGCCGCCGCCGTCGTTCTTCGTACCCTGTGAACAGGGGGCCGGCGCTGCAGGAATCGGTGTGCCGCTGGCCGCTCCATTCTGCAGGGTAAGGTTCTGAATGGTGACTACCGTCTTCGTGGCCTGGAAATTCGGTGACGAGTAATACAACAGTCGAGTGGTCCCTCTTCCGTCGAGCGTGATCTTCCCTTGGCCATCGAGGGTGGT
>WNFP01007219.1_pt1 | contig 11078 bp, 10 predicted proteins | sample 5400201 | NCBI WGS metagenome assembly WNFP01 (sample SAMN13153355, study PRJNA577476) | soil metagenome | isolation source: 115 cm saprolite under Madrone tree | place: USA:California | collected 2016-06-14
CGCCCGCCGATGCGGTCCTTGAGGGTTTCGCCTTCGAGGAGTTCCATCACCAGGAAAAACTTGCCTTCATGCTCTTCAATATCGTGAATCGTGCAGATGTTGGGATGGTTCAAGGAAGAGGCAGTTCGGGCTTCGCGGCGGAAACGCTCGAGGGCCTGCGGATTCTTGTTGAGGTCCTCGGGGAGAAATTTTACGGCGACGCGGCGGCCGAGCTTGAGATCCTCGGCGGCATAGACTACGCCCATGCCACCGCCGCCAATCTTTTCGAGGATGCGGTAGTGGGAAAGGGTTTCGCCGGTCATGTTGTGAATGGCTGCTGCGCGAAATCATAGGGGGTGGGCGATGACGAGTCAACGCTTGGGGGATTTGAGCGGCCAAAATCACCAGATCGTGGGAATCAGTCTGGAGCGACGGATTTCGCGGTCCGCCGTAATCAGGGAGAGCCCTTCGACGAGCGCGGCGGCTCCAATGATGCGATCCGCCGGATCTTTGGCAGCAAGCTGCACCTCCCAGAAACATAATGGGAACGATATTTGGCTAGCGCGTGGCGGCGGCGACGGGCGCGTTTACCGGGGTGAGCCAGTTGTGGCGATCGGGCTTGCTGCCGCTGGTGATGGCGAAGAATTCTTCCTGGAGCTTGCGAGTGATGGGGCCGGCGACGCCTTTGCCGACCTGGATGCGGTCCACGGAGCGGATGGGCGTGACTTCGACCGCCGTGCCGACGAAGAACACTTCATCCGCAATGTAGAGCATTTCGCGCGGAATGACGGATTCTCTTACGGGGATATTCAGGTCTTCGGCTAGCTTGACAATGGCGTCACGGGTGATGCCGGGAAGAATGCTGGTGGCAAGCGGCGGAGTGTAGAGCACGCCATCGTGAACGAGGAACACGTTCATGCCGGAGCCTTCGCTGACGTGGCCACCGGAATCGAGCGCGATGCCCTCGGTGTAGCCGTTGAAACTGGCTTCCATGCGAATGAGCTGCGAGTTCATGTAATTCGCGGCGGCCTTGGACATGGCGGGAAGAGTGTTCGGGGTGATGCGGGTCCAAGAGCTGACGCCGACTTCAACGCCTTTCGAAAGAGCTTCCGGGCCGAGATAGGCGCCCCAGCTCCAGCAAGCCATGTAAACGTCAATCGGCGAGTTTAGCGGATTCACGCCTGCTTCCCCGTAGCCGCGCAGCACGATGGGCTTCACGTAACAGGAATTCAGCTTGTTCAGGCGGACCAATTCACACGCGGTGTTTGCGAATTGCTCGACGGAGAAGGGAAGCTCCATGCGGTAAATTTTCGCGGAGTTGATGAGCCGCTGCATGTGCTCGCGGAGCCGAAAAATCGCGGGGCCCTGCTTGGTTTCGTAGCAGCGGATACCTTCGAAGACCGCTGAGCCGTAACTCACGACGTGGGAGAGAACGTGCAGCTTGGCGTCGTCCCAGTTGATCCACTTTCCGTTGTGCCAGATTTTCTCGGTCGCCTGAATCGGCATAAATGCTCCCTGTTCGAAAGTGCCACCCGCCTTGGAACAGCTCGAAATCGCAGAATACGGTACAAGGTGGTGAGCGTCAATGAGCGGCGCGTACCAGGAGAGCACGGCTCGGAACCAATTTGGCGCGCTGACTGACCATGGAATTTTTTTACTGGCTGGGCCTGGCAGGCTGCTCGGAACTCGCGGGCTGCTCCAACGAGTGGAACGCGGCTTGCGCCTGTTTCAGGATATCGCCATTGCTATTTTCCCAAGCGCCCAGGAGAAAGAAAGGCAGCGCCGTAGCCAGGGCCCAGAGCTTGGCGTTGCGCGGAATCTTGGACTCTGGTTCCCAGCGAAAGAGCTGCGCCGCAACGAAAAAGGTGAGCACTGCCCACAGGGCGAGGGCAAGAATTTGAATCAGGAGTTTCCAGACCGGAAACGATTGATAGAGAGCGCTCTGAAGTGCGGTAACAAGATAGGTGGCTGGCAGGAAGAGGCCGAAGTGCTGGATGGAGTTGGGCAAATAGGCGAGCGGGAAGGTGGCGCCGGAAAGGAAAATCAGCGGCAGCCAGATGAGCTGGTTGAGAACCTGTGTTTCCTGCATGGTGTTCGTAACGCTGGCGACAACGAGGCCCAGCGAGCCGAAGGACACAGTGCCGACGGTGACCAGAACGGCGAGAGAGAAAAGATTGCCGAGGCTCGGAACATGAAAGACGAATCGCGCGAGAAAGAGCTCGACGGAAATTGTCGGAAGGGTGAGCACAAAGTTTGCCAGAAGGCTGGAGGCCAGCATGTCCGTAGCGGTGACGGGAGTGACGTGGAAGCGTCGCAGGATTCCCTGTTCGCGAAACATCACAAGAGCGGCGCTGAGTCCCCAGAAGCTGCCCATTACGTTGAAGGCGATGACGGGACCCAGGAAATAGCTGACGGCGCGAGGATTGCCACGGGCGAAAATTCCGGCATACAGGAAAAACATGCCGAGCGGGAAGACCACGCTGAAGAAGAAAAACATTTTGTTGCGCATGGCAAGCAGAATGCGCGTGCGCGTCAAACTGGCAAAGTTACTCAATCGCGCAATCTCCTTCCGGTCATTTCGATGAAAACGTCCTCGAGCGAAGGGGTTGCGATCTCGAGGCTGACGAGTTCGTTGCCTTCGGCTTCCAAATGCTTGACGAGCGACACGATGGCTTGCGGTGGACGCATGGAGTGGAGGACGTAAGTGCCGTCCATCTCGCGCGCGTCGGCGACACCTTCAAGATTCTTCAGCGCGCCGTTCGATTCCGCTTTCGAGAGGCGCACTTCGATGCGGGTGGCGCCGCCAGAGTGCGCCTTCAACTCGCGAGGCGTGCCTAGGGCGATGACCTTCCCGTGGTCCACGATGGCGACGCGATCGCAGAGGCGCTCGGCTTCTTCGATGTAATGTGTGGTCATAAGAATGGTTTTTTTCTCGCGGCGCAATTCCTCGATGATGTCGTAAATTTCGCGGCGCACTTGAGGATCGAGACCCGCAGTAGGTTCATCGAGAAAAATAACTCTCGGATCGTTGACGAGGGCCATGGCGAGGGCCAGGCGCTGTTTCTGTCCGCCGGAGAGCTGATTGTAAAAAGTATTGCGTTTATCCTCGAGGCCGAACCGCTGGAGAAGTTCCTCGGGTTTGCGGCCGCGTTTATAGAAGCTGGCGAAAAGGCGCAGAGCTTCCATAACGCGGATCTTGTCGGGGAGGGAAGTGGATTGCAGCGCGGCGCCAATTTCATGTTTGAGGGCTGCCGATTCGCGTTGCGGATCGAGGCCGCAAACGGAGACGCGGCCTCCATCCAAGTTGCGGAGGCCTTCCAGAATCTCGACCGTGGTGGTCTTTCCAGCGCCGTTGGGTCCGAGCAGGCCGAAGACTTCGCCTTCTTCCACGTTGAAGCTGACGCCACGCACGGCTTCTACATCGCCGTAGCGTTTTACGAGATTTTCAACTTGAAGAATGGAAGTTGGCATCGTCGGTCGCCCCCACTCGCGGGGGGTTTTAAAAGAGCGTATAGCATACCGCAGAAGGGCGTCCGGCTTGTAACGTGAGAGCAGGCCGGCTGCGGCTTCACTTCTGAATACGCTTGCTCGAGGCGCGGTATTTCACGGTTGATTTTTTGGGCGGTTTCCAGAGATGGCGTCTTAAATCCACGCGCGATTCGATCAGCGTGACGCCTTCGCTTTCGAGGAGTTTTCTTTGCAGGGAAGCGTAAGGCTCGCGGATGAGGATTTTGCCACGCTCGCCGAGGACGCGATGCCAGGGAATGCCCTTGCCCGAAGGAGTGGCGGCCATGGCGCGTCCGGCGCTGCGCGCGCCGCCGGGGAGGCGCAAGGCTTTCGCTAAGGCCCCATAGGTTAGAACCCGGCCGCGGGGAATTTGTTTCACGAAACGGAAAACAGGATCCCAAGTCATTGCGAATCAAGCTCCCAGGAGAGATGAGAAGAGATTCTTGCGACATCGTAGGTGCAGCTCCTGGCAAGAACAAGAGAAAAATGGCGGAGCCGGGTTTAATGGAGTGGCTGGTTGCTGCCGGTAAAAAAAGAAGCGGCATGGAATATCGGGCATCCAATCGTGGTAGTGGAATAAGAAGGGAACGAAGCAACGAAACGAGGATGCAAAACGGCGATGAAATGCAGCAAAAAAAGTAATGACAAATTGCGTTTTCGATCCGCTGCGCCGGAATCGTTACTGATTGGATGCAACTTTTTTCGAAAAAAAGCGTCTTATCTTGTAGAGTGTAGTGGAAGAGAATTACACTACACGAGTTACGGAAACATGAGGTGACGTCGTGGCTTTTGTCCGCCGCAAAGGAAATTCGCTCTACCTGGTGCACAGCGTGCGCCGCGGCGGAAAAGTGCGGCAACTCCACCTGGCCCGGCTGGGAGCCCGTGCGCGAATTACCGATGACCTGGTGCGCGAAGTTTCCAAAAAGCATCCCTTCGTGGAGCTGAACTGGAAAGCGCTGCGCGAACAATTAAACGGCCAAGTGGACCTGGCCAATCCCAACTCGCCCGCGGTCCAAAAACTTGTTTCCTCTCTTCGAGCCCTCAATCTCGAACTGGCGGACATGATTCCGCCGCTGCTCCGAATTTCTGAATCACCCGTGGTAGCACGTGAGCTGGTGGTGCAGTTGCGGCTCCTGCAGTCAACCATTCAAGTCAAACTAGACCAGTTTGGCCGTGGACGCGGACGATTCGGCAATGCGAACCCGTCAACGCGGGTTCGCTAGGAGGCGGTCATGAGCGACTACATCCTTCCACTCGATCCCAGCAAGCGCAGCACCGACACGATTGATTTTCAGACCGCGCTGGGAGGGAAAATTGTTGGACAGGAAGAGGGCGTCCAGGCGGTGGTGGACCTCTATCAGGTCTTTCGCGCCGGATTGAACTCGCCAGGCCGCCCGGTAGGAAATTTGCTGTTTCTTGGGCCGACGGGTTCGGGAAAAACGCGCATCGTGGAGGCGGCCGCCGAAATTCTCTTTGGCGATGCCCGCGCGGTGATCAAGATCGATTGCGCGGAGTTTCAGCATTCCCACGAAATTGCCAAACTGATCGGCTCGCCCCCGGGCTATCTTGGCCATCGCGAGACGCACCCGTTGATTACCCAGGAGACGCTAGCGGCCAGCCACAGCGACAGGTTGAAGTTGAGCTTCCTGCTTTTCGACGAGATTGAAAAGGCCAGCGATGCGCTGTGGCAATTGCTGCTCGGAATGCTGGATAAGGCCACACTAACGCTGGGCGACAACCGAAAGGTGGATTTGTCTCAGACGGTGATCTTTCTGACCTCCAACCTCGGCGGCGGCGAAATTGCCGAACTCATGCAGGGTGGCATGGGTTTTATTCAGCCGACCGACAAACCGATCGCCGGCCTGGACGAGAAGGTAGAGCGGACGGCAGTGGAAGCGGCCAGGCGGAAATTCTCGCCGGAGTTCATGAACCGGCTGGACAAAGTGGTGGTATTCCACCCGCTAAGGCGCGAGCAATTGCAGGAAGTGCTGAATATCGAGTTGGGGCAAGTACAGCAGCGGGTCCTGGACACCGCCAAAGGGCAATTTCTGTTTCGCGTGACGGACGCAGGCCGTGACTTCTTGTTGCAGGAAGGCACGGACCAGCGGTACGGCGCCCGGCACTTGAAGCGCGCCATCGAGCGGCATGTTGTGTATCCGCTGGCGAATCTGCTGGCCACGGATCAAGTCAGCCTGGGCGACCTGGTGCGAATCGACTGGGATGAAATTCACAGGCAGCTTACCTTCGTGCGTGAAGGCGAAGGCGCGCTCGTGCAAGCTGCCGGTCAAGGAGCGGGCGGGCAAGGCGCGGCTGCCGAGGCCAAGGATGGCAAGTCTGCCGAGACGCCGACCCAAACAGCGGTTGAAGAGCGAAAGTCGCGCGCGGCACAGCCGGGCCCCAGCCCGTCAGCAGCGCCGCAGGGACGAAAGAAACAGGATCGCTCGAACACTTAAAGTGAAACTTTAGATTTGGCGGGGGGCGTGTCGAAGGATGCGCCCCTTTTTGTCGTCCCGGCGATGACACAAACTGTTTCACCTCTCTCACTTTGCACTCGGATGGAACAACGTCTCACGGCTTGAGACAGTTTTCAGGATTCCAAATCACGTATCTTGTTGACTTTGCTCCATTTTTCGATGGCTCAGAGTGTGGAAAAGATTGGCAATCCCCATGCAGTGTCAAAGAGATGCGCGTGGCTGAGACGCGTAGCGCGTTTGGGGGAGCTAGACGCGAAGAAGGGTTGATGAAATGAAAGCCGCCGTTCGCCATCAGCTAGATCCGACCATCCGCAGCACGGATACGCATGACTTTCAGGCGTCCTTGCGCGAAAAGATCGTAGGGCAAGAAGAGGGAGTCCAGTCCCTTGTTGACATGTTTCAAGTGTTTTGTGCCGGGTTGAACTCGCCGGGCCGCCCGGTAGGAAACCTGCTGTTTCTGGGTCCGACTGGATCGGGAAAGACGCGCATCGTGGAAGCGGCTGCGGAGATCCTGTTTGGGGATGCCCGGTCAGTGATCAAGGTGGATTGCGCGGAGTTTCAACATTCTCATGAAATTGCCAAGCTGATCGGCTCCCCTCCGGGGTACTTGGGACACCGCGAGACCCATCCGCTGATCACCCAGGAAGCGCTGTCGGCGAGCCACACGGAAAAGCTGAAGCTGAGCTTCCTGTTGTTCGATGAGATCGAAAAAGCCAGCGATGCGCTGTGGCAATTGCTTCTGGGCATGCTGGATAAGGCTACGCTCACATTGGGCGACAATCGCCGCGTGGATCTTTCTCAGACGGTTATATTCCTGACGTCGAACCTGGGCGGCGGCGAAATTACCGAACTGATGCAGGGCGGCATGGGCTTTGTTCGGCCAACCGAGAAGCCGGCTGCCGGGTTTGATGAAAAGATCGAACGCACGGCTGTCGAAGCCGCTCGCCGCAAGTTTTCGCCGGAATTCATGAACCGGCTCGACAAAGTGGTGGTGTTTCATCCACTGAGGCGCGAGCAGCTTGAGCGGGTGCTGGAGATTGAGTTGGGCCAGGTGCAGCAGCGCGTGCTGGAAACCGCCAAAGGGCAGTTTCTGTTTCGCGTGACGGATGCGGGCCGCGACTTCCTATTGCAGGAAGGGACGGACCAGCGCTATGGTGCGCGGCACCTCAAGCGCTCCATCGAGCGCCACGTTGTATATCCATTGGCGAACTTGCTGGCGACCGAGCAGGTCCACCTTGGCGATCTCGTTTGCATTGATTGGAACAAGGAACAGGACCGGCTGACGTTCGTGCGCGAGGGCGAAAACCTCGCGATTCCGGCGCGCAAGCCTGAGCCTGTTCTTCCGGCGCGCAGCACTCCCGCGAAGAGCGGCAAGTCTGCGGATGCGCCTGGCGTGACGCTATCGCCGGAGCCTGCGCCGCGCATGGTTCGCTAAATCCATTTCATCTTTTTCAGATCCGCCCGGGTGGCTCGCTGCCCGGGCTTTTTCTTTTGCTGCCCACCGGGTGCTAAAGTAACCTTTGATAGAGAAATGCCATCCTTCCTGACAGATGTATTCGGAGGCTGACGTGAGCATCCGCCGGTCAAACCGCGAAAGTTTCAAAGGGAACCCCCGGCGAAGACTGTGGGCGCGCGATGCGCATCGCACACTGACGGCCGGTTTGTTTTTGGGCATGACGTTGCTCTTAGTTTCCAGCGCGTCAGCGCAGCGGACGCCACTCAAACCGGGCTGGAACAAATTCTCACCGCAAGATGACGTAAACCTCGGAAAGCGGGCTGCCGCGGATGCGGAAAAGCAATTGCCTTCTTGTAACGCGCCGAGGGTCGATGCATACCTTACGCAATTAGGGACGCGGTTGGCGCAAAAACTGCCGACAGGCGGCGTGCAGTATCCATTCGAGTTTCATTGCGTGAACGACAAAGCCATCAATGCGTTCGCTTTGCCGGGAGGATATGTGTTCGTGAACCGCGGGGCCATTGAAGCCGCGGACAATGAAGGACAGCTGGCGGGAGTGATGGCGCACGAATTGTCACACGTGGCGCTGCGCCATGGCACGAACCAGGCCACCAAAGCCATGGTAGCCGAAACGGGCCTCGGGATTTTTGGCGCGGTGTTTGGAGACAGCGCGGGCGGCGCGCTCCTGACAACGCTGGGCAATTTCACGGCCGGTGGTGTGTTGTTGCGCTACTCGCGAACAGCTGAGTCACAAGCCGACGTGATGGGCACTCAAGTCCTCTACGATGCGGGGTACGACCCGCGTGCGCTGGCGCAGTTTTTTGAAAAGCTCGACGCGGAAACCAAAGGGAAAAATCCGCCGGAGTTTTTCTCCGACCACCCGAATCCGGAGCACCGCGTCGAGCGCGTGGATGAAGAAGTCGAGAAGCTTGGCGGCGCTCCGGCAAACGCCAGGCGTGACTCGGCGGAATTCGAATCCATCAAGCGTGAGGTGCTGGCGTTGCCGGTGGTAAAGAAGCCGGTTCCCGGAGTGGCCGGCGCAGTCTCCGCGCCGGCGCCACCGTCCCGCAACTTTGCGGAGTATCGGGCGAGTTCGTACACGCTCAAGTACCCGGATAACTGGAAGAAATACCCCGATAGCGATGGAAGCGGCGTTTCCTTTGCTCCGGAAAGCGGGGTATTGGATGACGGGAGCGGCCACAGCGCGCTCGCGTATGGGCTGATTATTGGAGTGTCGCAGGCCAAGGGCGATCCCAACGACAGCGGCGCTTTGCATAGTGCGACAGACCAAGTAATTCAAGACCTGCAGAAGTCGAACCCCAGCATGAAGATTACCAGGCAAGGTGAGCGGTTGCGCTTGAACGGCCAGCCCGGGCTTTCGGCCTACCTCAGCAATGTTTCTCCAGCCGGCGGACAGGAAACGGACTGGGTTGTCACAGTGCTTCGGCCAGAGGGCTTGCTCTACTTCGTTTGAATAATCCGTGCCAGGAAAGTTGTCGGGAAATAGAAGGGCATCCCCTCTGGGACGCCCTTCTCGCTTAGGCTTGTTAATGCAAAGCCTGCTTGTTTATTCGGCGCTGAAGAGGAACGGCAGAACTTCGGTGCCTTCCTTCCGCACGGCCTGGAGTTCGCTGGGATCGATGCCCAGCGCCTTCAAGAGTGAAGCGGCAACTTGAGAAGTGGCCACCGGAGTCTTGACCACTCGCGAATGCAGTGAAGGGTTCGAGACAATGAGGCCGACGTTGGTGTCCCCGAAGCTGAAACCACCGTGCTCGGCGTTCTTGGCTTTCGACCCGGTGTAGATCGTGCCGTAAATCGGCTGCACCAGGATGTCCGGTGTGGCGGCGTCGGTCAGGGGGCTGTTGAACTTGAGATTGATTTCGTTGCCCGCCATAACCTCGTCAATGAACAAGGCTTTTGCGTTGGCATTCAGGTAATCGGCAACCGCTCCGGCTTGACTTTGGTCTTGCAGCCAGATCAAAGCGATATCGTCATCCTGGACGAAACCACAGGCTCCGGTGGTGCAGTTGTTGGCGTTGGCAATCGCGATCGCGCCGGCGTTGGTCGCGGCATCCGGCAATGCGGCGACGAGATCCGCGAAGTGACCAGGTTTGTTCACCTTCGCCGGGTTGATCGGCGATTGGCCGTGTTTGGCGCTGACGATGAACAAAGTCGAATCGTAAATGTGCCGCGCTTTGAGCCCTTGAATCATGCTGCCCAGGGCCTCATCCGTCTTCTCGAGCGCGTAGGCGAGTACGTCGGTTGGCGTGCCAGCGCCGTCCTTGTACCCGCCGGGTTTTCCGGTAAGCATGGTGTCGTCGGTGCAGCCACCCGCGGCGTTGTCGATCGAAAGTTTCTGCCCCACGCTCACGCCTTGAAAGTTCATGCCAAACACAGTCGGAGTAGCCCGGCCAGGCGTACCGTCGTGCCTCAGGCCCTTGATTTCGTTGAGGATTCCCACGACTTTCTTCCGATCGTTCTCGACGGTGCAAACGACGCTGACGGTGTTGTCGAATCCGTTGAAGTTGGTAACTTCGGGAGTGAAGAGATCATCCACGCCCTTTCCGGAAGGTCCATTCACCAGATCGTAGGCGGGGTGCTTGTCTGCCCAGGCGGTGTGCCCGCCATTGGCTTTGACTACTTCGAAGATGGTGTTGGTCTTGAGCGCCTGGTGGGGAAAAAGCCGGACGCATTTGCCGTTTTCATCGAGGTGATTCGGCAACGCGGCAGGATCAATGACATTGAGTGAGACGGGCGGGGTGCCGGAGTACTCATCAATGCTTTCATCAAAAACTTGCATGTTACCGGCTTGCCCCGAGCAGGCGGTGTTTGTGGGGTCGAAGATGCTGCGATTGTAGCTGACATCGTAAAACACGCCCTGGCTGATCGGAGAACCACCGGTCACGAGTGCGAGAAGCCCTGGAAAAGAATCCGAATTCGCCGGGGTTCGCGCATTCGAGTAGGCAATGCCATGTTCGGATAACTCCGCCAGGGCAGAATTGGGATGTGCGGCGACGTAGTTTGCCACGTCCAGGGCGTGCAGGCCGTCCACACTGATGAGGAGAACATGTTTTATCTGATGTCCATCGCCAAGACCATCGTTGGCTCGAAGCGGGGAGGGAAAGGTAGTGCCAATCAATCCCATCGACAGGGCTACTGCCAGCAATCTTTGTTTCAAGTGAATCTCCTTTGTTCGGGAATCGACAACAGATGCGGCCAATTACTCCGGTGTAGAGACTAGGCGGAACGTGTTACAGCTTGGAGAGAGAATCGTGACGGTCGCGTGAATCGGAAAAGGAACGTCGAAAGAGGGGCGCGAATTTGCGGTGAGTGCAGTGTAGTACCGGCAGTGAATGGGCGACGAAACGAGGGCGTGCCTTGAAGAGAATCTTCGGTTTTCTCGGGCTCGTTGGACAACTGATGTTGGATCGCCGTGCCCTTCGATCAGTCCGCGGCTTCGCTGCGCGGGACGGTCGGCTTCCAGCGCAACACCGGCTTGCGCGCAGCCCCAACCTCGTCGAGCCGCCGCACCCGCGTGGTGTGCGGCGCGGTCTTCACAATCTCCGGCTTCGTTGCGGCTTCTTCCGCGATGGATTTCATGGCATCAATGAACAAGTCGCATTCTTCCTTGGACTCGGATTCCGTCGGCTCAATCATCATCG
>WNFP01012381.1_pt1 | contig 11078 bp, 13 predicted proteins | sample 5400201 | NCBI WGS metagenome assembly WNFP01 (sample SAMN13153355, study PRJNA577476) | soil metagenome | isolation source: 115 cm saprolite under Madrone tree | place: USA:California | collected 2016-06-14
ATCTGGCGTTAGCAGTCTGGCGTTTCTAAACGAAGACCAAATCGCAGTTCGGGGGCCCCGGTGTTTCTGTTATTCTGGTTTGCTTAGTTCGCGGTATTTCTCAGCCCCTGCAGCGCTGTGAAGCCTGATGAGAGAGGATTTCCCGTCGTGACTTCGTCCACACTTCCCGCACGAGCTACCAAGCGCGCCTTCAATTTCAACGCCGGTCCGGGAGCGCTTCCCCTTCCTGTCCTCGAACGAATCCGCGAGGAGCTCCTCGACTGGCACGGCACCGGCATGTCGGTAATGGAGATGAGCCACCGCTCACCGGAATTTGAAAGCATCAACGCTGGCGTGGAACAGAAGCTCCGGAATCTCCTGGGAATCTCAGACGGTTACGCGGTCATCTTTGTCCAGGGCGGCGGCAGCATGCAGTTCACCATGGCCCCGATGAACCTCTGCCTCCCTGGAAAGCCGGTTGACGTCCTCCATACCGGCACCTGGACCGCCAAGGCCATTGGTGAATTGAAAAAAGGTATCCTCCACCATATCGCGGCTTCCACCGAATCGGAAAAGTTCGCGCGGCTTCCCCGCCGCGACGAAATGAAATTTTCCCCGGACGCCTCCTACGTCCACATCTGCACCAACAACACCATCGAAGGCACGCAGTGGACCGCCTTGCCGGAAACCGGCCACGTGCCGCTGGTCGCCGACATGTCTTCCGACATCGCCTCGCGCCCCATCGACGTGAAAAAATACGGCGTCATCTTCGCCGGCGCCCAGAAGAATCTTGGCCCCTCCGGCGTCACGGTAGTCATCATCCGCAAAGACCTCGCCGAACGCGCCGACAAGAATCTCCCCACGCTTCTGCAGTACCGCACACATATCAGGGAGAAGTCGCTTTATCACACGCCCCCGACATTCGCGGTGTACATCGTCGGTCTGGTGTTGGAATGGATCGAGTCCGAAGGCGGAATTCCGGGCATCGAAAAACGCAATGAGGCTAAGGCCAAGCTGCTCTACGACACCATCGAATCGAGTGGGGGCTTCTATTCCTGCCCCGTCGAAAAAATCTCGCGCTCAAAAATGAACGTAGTCTTCCGCGTAGGAGGAGGAGACGATGCCATCGAAAAGAAGTTCGCCGCCGAAGCAGCCGCGGCCAGACTGGTCGGCACGTCCGGCCACCGCTCCGTGGGAGGCATGCGCGTCTCCCTCTACAACGCCGTCACCCTCGAAGCCGTGGAAGCCCTAACCAGCTTCATGCGCGAATTCCAGCACGCCTGCAGCTGAACTCTATGAATGAAAACGATTATCTAAAGCAGATCGCCGCGTTAACGGGACTGCAGCACTATCCGCTTCAAGGACCCTGGGGCAGAAAATCAGGCGCGGTCATCGGCACACACGATGGTTATGTCACCGTGATTGGATTTCTGCGGAGCCGCGAAGCAAAGACTGTCATCCTGCTGCGCTTCAAGAAGGTCGAGCAACCGGACCTGATCAAATCGGCAGTGAGTCAAAGTACGGCGGTTCCTAAAAAGCACGGCAAGCTCGCCGAGGTCGGCAATGATTTCCTGCGGTGGGAATGGAAATACTCGTTCACGAAACCCAAGGCCGAAGATGTCGCCCGGTTGACGGATGCCTTAAGAGAATCCATTAAGCCCGTTGCGCAAGGCTTTGACGGACGCTGCGAGCAATGCACCTCCGCGTCCACGCCGGCATTGACGCTCATGAACGGGGTACCGATTTTCATTTGTGCGGGGTGCCAAGAGAAAGTGCATCACGAGTTGGACCAGGCGGCCATCAACTACGATGCGATCGTTCCGAACTATCCCAATGGTTTGGCGCTGGGGATCGGCGCGGCTGTGCTTGGAGGCGTTGCCTGGGGACTGGTAGCCTACGCCATCAACCGCATTTTCCTGTATGGCGCAATTCTGATCGGTTACTTCGTCGCAGGCGGCGTGCTGAAAGGAACGGGGAAGGTGACGCGCTTCGGGCAAGTGATCATTCCCATTCTCACTGTCGCGAGCGTCCTGTTCGGCGATGCCATTTTCTATACGCTAGCCATAATGAAGCACGAGGGCGCGCCCTTCTCCACCAAGCTCCTGGGCGCAGTCCTCTCGCATCTCTGGGAAATCGAGAGCGCAGGGGGCGGAGTGCTGACCATTCTTTTTGCGCTGGTCGGAGCCGGATACGCTCTCTATGCCGCGCGCAAACCCAAGTTCAAGGCCGCGTTTCAGCAGCTCGGCATGCCCAACGTCTGAGTTGACGCCCTCGCCAGCCTTTTGCGCGAATTCCAACGCAGCCGCGGCTGAAAGAACCGGGACAAGAAACAAAGCGCGCAGAGGGGAGCTTTCCCCTGCGCGCTTTGTTGATCGAATTCGTTCTTAGACAAGGTCGAAGAGCAGCACTTCGGCGTCTTTCACGCCAGTGAGCGCGACGGCCTTTTCGGCGGAGATAGCCGCGCCATCGCCTGTTTCAAGTGGCGTGCCGTTCAGCTTAACGCTGCCTCGCGCTACCTGAACGTAGGCATGCCGATCTTTCTTGAGTTCGTGCTTCACGGTCTCGCCCGCGCCCAGAACCGTTGCGTACAACTCGTTGTCTTGACGGATCTTGACCGAGCCATGCCGCCCGTCCGGCGAAGCCACCAAACGCAGCTTTCCCCGCTTTTCCGCTTCGCTAAAGTTTTTCTGGTCGTACGTCGGCTTGAGTCCCTGTTTTTCCGGGAGCATCCAGATCTGGTACAGGTGCACGGGCTCCGTCTTGGACGCGTTGAACTCGCTATGCGCTACGCCAGTCCCCGCGCTCATGTACTGCACGTCACCCGGCTTGATCACGGAGCCGTTACCCATGCTGTCCTTGTGCTCGAGTGCGCCTTCCAGTACATACGTCACGATCTCCATGTCGCGGTGCGGGTGCTTTGGAAAACCACCGCCGCCCGCAACCCGGTCGTCGTTCATCACCCGCAGCGTGCGGAACTGCACATGCCCGGGATCAAAGTAATCGGCAAACGAAAAGGTGAAATGCGAATCCAGCCAGCCGTGGTTCGCGTGCCCGCGTTCGCCGCTCTTGCGAATAGCAATCATGGCCCACCTCCTGGGTCTTGCAAACGCATAATACTCGTTATCACGACAATTGTCAAGAGGTATATTGCTTTTCCCCGCTCCCCCTTCCGCGCGCCTCGGGCCTTAGACCAACTCTTTGAATTTGCGTACTTTGTGTCGCCCCTCCGGCCAGTTTCCGGCGGCGCTCCCTTTGGTGTACAGTGATAATGAAAGCGCGGCACCGCCCCGCGGCCTCCGAGGATTTTTCAATGGATTCCCCACTGTCCGCAACGACGACGAGAAAGCCAGAGGGCCCCACCTCGCCCCGCGAAACGGTCACCATCACGGACAATCGCACTGGCAAATCCTACGAGCTCCCCATCACCCACGACACCATCCGCGCCGCCGACCTCCGCCAGATCAAGGTGGATCCCAAAGATTTTGGCTTGATGAGCTACGACCCCGCTTTCAATAACACCGCCTCGTGCATCAGCAAGATCACCTACATCGATGGCGACGCCGGAATCCTGCGTTATCGCGGTTATCCCATCGAGGACCTTGCGGAAAAAAGCACTTACCTGGAAACCGCTTACCTGCTCCTGCACGGCGAACTGCCCACGGCGTCGCAGTTGAAGGATTGGACCTACAACGTCACGCATCACACTTTCATCCATGAGAGCATCAAGAAATTTCTGGACGGCTTTCATTACGATGCCCATCCCATGGGCATGATGATCTCCACGATCGCCGCACTTTCCACCTTCTATCACGACGCGAAAGACATCTTTAGCGCCGAGTCGCGCAAGAAGCAGACCTATCGCCTCGTCGGAAAGATTCCCACGATCGCGGCGTTCTCTTATCGCCACACCCTTGGTATGCCGTTCATTTATCCGGACAATGACCTAAGCTATCCGGGCAACTTTCTCAACATGCTCTTTCGCACCACCGAACCTAAGTACCGGCCTAACCCGACCCTGGAGCGCGCGCTCGACGTTCTCTTCATCCTGCATGCCGACCACGAGCAGAACTGCTCCACAAACACCATCCGCGGTGTGGGCAGCTCCCACGTCGATCCCTACTGCGCCACCGCCGCGGCCATCGCTGCCCTCTACGGCCCTCTCCATGGCGGCGCCAATGAAGAAGTTCTGCGCATGCTCATGGAGATCGGCTCGATCCAGAAAGTGCCCGAGTTCATCAAGCGCGTCAAAACCGGCGAAGTCAAGCTCATGGGATTCGGCCATCGCGTTTACAAGAATTACGATCCGCGCGCCCGCATCATCAAGCACATCGCTTACGAAGTCTTCGAGCTCATGGGCAAGAACCCCCTCCTGGAAATCGCTCTGGAGTGCGAGCGCATCGCGCTCGAAGATGAATACTTCGTCAAGCGCAAGCTCTATCCCAACGTAGATTTTTACACCGGGCTGATATATCAATCGATGGGTTTCCCGATGACCATGTTTCCCGTTCTGTTCGCGATTCCACGCACTTCCGGCTGGATCGCGCAGTGGGAAGAGATGCTCCTGGACCCCGAGCAGAAAATTGCGCGCCCGCGGCAGATCTATCTCGGGCACGACACGCGCCATTACATTCCGATCGATCAGCGGAATTAATAAACACAGTAGCCACTTTGAATACGCTCTCCGGGATGCTCTCGACAATCCCATCCCGTGGCGTATAGTTATTTTGTAGAGAGGTTGTATGACGCAAGTCCCGAATACAACCGTGCATGCGGGCGCACGGCGCCGCAGTCAGCGCGTGCTAATGCAAGTCGGCATCCGCATACGCGGGAAGGACACTCAGGGTAAGGACTTCGAGGAATTCACGGAAACTCTTGCCATTAACGCCCACGGCGCCTTGGTTCTGCTTGCCGCTCGCGTCACTAGCGGCGGTGCGGTTCACATCCGGCACAACAAAACGGAAGAGGAACAGGAGTGCCATGTGGCGTTCCTCGGTCCGGTGCGTGGCGGCAAAGCAGAGATCGGTCTGGAGTTTACCGCGCCGCGCCCGACCTTCTGGCGCGTGGCCTTCCCTCCCGAAGACTGGACTCCGAGGAGTCCTGAAGCCCGCGCGATTTCCAACAACCGCTCCGTCAAGTAGCGGCTCCCCTGGTGAGCGCCGCTTCTTTCCACTCTGGGTCCTCTGTGCTCTCTGCGAACTCTGTGCAAAGCATTTTTCCGCCGGTCCAAACAACACTGGACTATTCACAGGAAACGACACAAAGAGGTGAGATCGAGGATCTTCCGCGTGCGAAAATATTCAGCTATGAGGCCCTTTTTTTCCCGCCATCGCCGCCAGCAGCCATTTCCTCAGCACCATGAGGTAATAGGGTTTGGTTTCTCGAAACATCAGCCCCATGCCTTGATCTGCCTGCGAATAGATGACGCTTGCCTGCGCTTCAAAAAACTCGGCCTCGGTGAACAGCTTTATCGCCAGGGACGCCCCCAGCGGATAAGGACTCTCCGTATCCACATAGCAGCCGTTCAAGCTGAGTTCTTTGACACGGGCTATCCTTTTGTCTTCGGACGTGCCTTCGCGCATCTCGATGGACCCAACGAACGGATACCGGGGATTTCGGCGCCGATCCTGTTCCATGGTACTCCTGGGAGAGAACCACGACGATTCTACTCCGGCGCTTCCAAATCTACTCGATAAATTTCCTTTTAGCTCTTCGACTGGACGGAAATTGCGGACGTGAAGACTTGCCGCTCGCGTGTAGCTCTTTACTCAATCTCCGCAGGCGCACTCCGCAAAAGCGGCGAGGGGAACTCTCTGTTCGCGTTTGCGTTCCTCGCCGCGCCGCGCCATCTGCACCATCGCTGCCGCGCGCGCTTGCCCCTGCTTCGCGGGCCGCAGCGCCACGCTCAGCTTTTCCCGGAGTCTCCGGTGTGCCCGGAAGAGCCTGAGCCGCACCGCCATCGCCGAAATCCCCAGCCGGTCGGCAACTTCCTGCGTCGAATACTGCAAAACGTCGCGCAGCAGGCACACCTGCCGGGTCTCCGGAGCCAGTTGCTTGATCGCATCCGCCATCAGCTTGCGCATCTCGCGCCGCGCGAAGCGCTCTTCGGGATTATCTTCGCGCGCCGTCACGCCACTTCCCAGCGTTTCCTCGCCCGCCCCGCTCGGCTCTTCGAGCGAGAAGAGCCTGCCGTCGCGCCTCTTGCGGATCACGTCGATCGACGCATTCGCCGCGATGCGCGAAACCCACGCATGTAGGTCGTCCCGGTTTTCGCCCGGTGTGCCGACAAACTGCTCGAGGCGCGTCATCACCTTCAAGAAGGCCGCCTGGCGCACGTCTTCCGCGTCCGCGGGATTACGCGTCAGCCGCAGTGCCCCCAGGTACAAGCTAGGTGCGTAAGGCAGGATCAGCTTGGCCAGCGATTCGCGGTCGCCCTTTCGCGCCTGCAGGAGCAACACGGAGCGGGCGCCGCCATCAAGAAATAGGGATGTGCTGCACATGGTGTGGTAGAGATTGGCAGGCCAATCGCCACCGGTTCGACCAATGTAAGTATTTGTAAATAAATATGTTAGAAGCTTTCTGCAATCAAGAACACGCGGCAGGAGTGACCGTTTTTGGGACGCGAGGTGGCGATTCCGGTCACTGGTTCGGCCCTCTAGCTCACCCGAACATTCTCAACATCTTGCAAAGCGCCCAGATTTAATCGGCGATCTGCAGTTTGTCCCCCTGCATTTCCCACTCGATGCGGATCAGAAAATCGAAATGCATGCCTTCCGTTTTCAGCCAGGCTTCCAGATTCTCGCGGGAATCGGCGCGGAATTCGACGAACATTTTTCCTTCGAGCATGTTAACGAGGATGCGTTCCGCACGCGGCATCGGAACTCCTGAGAGCAGCTTGGAATCCAAGTATTTCATAGATGGGGATTCGTGCGCACGATCAGGAGAGTTGGAGCGGCTGGCAATTGGACGATTTGGCAAAGAAAAATCCGCAGAACCGGACAACGCAAGCGTAGTCTCGCGCTCGATGCGCTGCGAAAAAAAATCCAGGACACCGAAGCGCAACGCGATAAGGCCAACCTTCAACTGGGAAGTATGATCAGCGATTTACAAATCGAGGCGAGGATGTAGGCGCAAAGCTTCGAGAGCGCGGACCTGTCCGAGCTGGCAGGTTGCCGGTGAAGCACATTTTACGCATACCGTAATTCGCCGTGCCGGACACGCTTTACACTCAGAGTTAGTGAGCTGGAACTTGCCTCGAAACAGCGAGGAGGCACGGCCTTTCCACGTTGTTTCACGGGGAGAGCACGGATAAGGATGAAAAGAATGAGACGCGCACTTCTGTTGATTGCGATTTTTCTATTGATGCTGGTCACAGTACGCGACACATCGGCCGCCGCGCAAAGGAAAGGATCCTCCACACTGAGCGGGGTGGTTCTGGGTCCGGACGATAGGCCGGTGGCCCACGCAAGCGTGTCTTACCAATCGTCAGGCGGCGCCGCGCCGCACGTGGTGCGCACCGACTCCAGCGGGCATTTCACGATTTCGAAGCTGAAGGCGGCCTGACGCTGCACTTGATTTACGCAAAGGAAATTCCGAAGGCCTACGTAAAGCGCAATCCCAAGCAGTAAGATTCTTCCCTCTTGAATCCACCGCGGGAGAGTTCTTCTACACGCCGCTGCGAAAAAGCCGCCGAAGCAAGTGACAACGCTGATTCAGACTTCTTATTGATAGATGAGCTGGGCGAGCTCGTGCAGATCGGAGGCCGAGACGTCCGAGATGGCGCAGAATTCCATCCCCTGATGACGCCAGTGAACCCACTGATAACCCTGGCGGGCGCCGGGCGGATGAATGGGCGTGTCCGGCTCCTTGGTGGGCAGAACAAAAACGTTAATGAGGTGCTTGCGGCGCGAATAGACCAGAGCAGCGACATTCTGGCCGCCGAGAACATCGAGACGCCCGCCGACGAGCGGAAAACCTTCATCCGCAAAATCCTTCACGGGGGGAACAAAGGCGAGCCTGCCATTGAACCAGGGCTTGACGGTATGCTGGTCGGTGGAAGCTACGTCGGTAAGGTGGCCGGGCTGCAGGGAGCGAACGTGAGCGTCGATGATCTCGGCGGCAGTAAAGGGAGCAGAAGCGGCACTATTCTGCACACGCGGCCAGGCAAACCAGGAAACTGTTGCGACGATCAGAACCGAAGCGGCAACGGCTAGCCATCGCCAGGAGGGAATCCGCAGCGCGACAGAAGAAGCCGTAGCTGCATCAAGATCGGCGCGAATTTTCTTGCGCAGAGAGACAGGCGCGTGCTCGTAAAGACTGGCGCCCTGCAAAGACGAACGTAGAGACTCCTCGGCCCCGAGAGCGGTGGCGCACTCGCGGCAGGATTCGAGGTGACGCTCGAATTCCGCGGCACGCGATGCGTCAAGCTCGCCATCGAGATATCCGTGAAGGACGGTGCGCGTGAAATCACAGCTCATGGGAGGCCTCCTGCGGAGAGGCGGGCGTGAGCGCGCGCTGGAGACGCTGGCGGGCGCGGGCCAGGGCGGACATGACGGTGCCGATGGGGATGGCCGTGATGGACGCAATTTCCTTATAAGAACAGCCTTCCAGTTCGCGAAGAACGAGAACTTCACGGAAACGCGGTGGAAGCGTTTCGAGTGCGCGCGTCAAGCGTTCTCGATTGTCTCCGGCGATCGCCAGAGCTTCGGGAGAGGTGCTGGGCTGAGGATGCAATTCCTCGTCGAATTCCGTCATGAGTTCCACAGGGCGATTCTTCTCCAACCAGGTATAGCAAGTATTGCGCACAATCTGCAAAAGCCAGGCGCGCGCGTCCCCCCCGTGAAATCCACGGAAAAAGCGGTAGGCGCGGAGCATGGCCTCTTGTGCAACGTCTTCCGAATCGGCGCGGCTTCTTAGCAGCCACCGCGCCAGATTGAAAGCGGCATCGAGATGCGGCAGCACGAGCTGCTCGAAGCGCGCCCGGTCCTGCGCATCCAACACGTCCGAACCTTTCCCCTGGTCAGAGCCACTCATGTGCAGGAACCGCCTTACGGGGCATTTTATTCCCAAATACCCCTTTGATGTGACGAATAAGACAAAAGGTTGGTAAGCGGCTAAATCGGGAATAATTGGCGGCCCCTGGTGGTCTGGACAAGCGAAACACGTCCCATATGCGGCGCGGGCTCCCTGGACTCTCTCACCCGCGCCGCCCTCCAAGAAAATTGGCGGGAACGGGCGGCAATCAATAGTTACGGATACGGGTGTCTTCAGAACTCGAGGAGGAAAAAATGGCGGGTACGGTGAAAGACGAAATTTTGCACGATCACAACCACGACGGGATCGACCGGCGGGGATTCTTGAAGTGCATGGCTTGGGCGGGTACGGGAGCCCTTTGTGTGATGAGCGGTGGCGTATTGAAATCGTACAGCCTCAGCCGCCTTCCGGGGCTGAGCCCGAAAGAAGCCATGGGCGAACTGAGCTTCGTGCAGATCAGCGACAGCCACATGGGATTCAATAAACCGGCAAATCCGGACGTTGCAGGCACACTGAAAGCCGCTGTGGACAAGATCAACGCCCTGTCGGCGGCGCCGGAATTCATGCTGCACACGGGCGACATCAGCCACCTTTCGAAGCCGGAGGAGTTTGATACCGTCGACCAGATTCTGAAGAGCGCCAAGCCCAAGGATGTCTTTTATGTGCCGGGGGAACACGATGTCCTCAATGACGACGGGAAACAGTTCTTGGAGCGCTATGGAAAAGGCAGTAAGAGTGGTGGGTGGTACAGCTTCGATAAGAAGGGCGCGCACTTTATCGGGCTGGTCAACGTCATGAATCTAAAAGCCGGTGGGCTAGGAACGCTGGGCCACGAGCAGCTCGAATGGCTGGAAGACGACGTGAAGCAATTGAAACACAGCACGCCCATCGTGGTATTCGCGCATATTCCACTCTGGTCGGTCTATCCGGAGTGGGGTTGGGGTACGGAAGATAGCGCACAGGCGCTCGCGTACTTGAAGAAGTTCGGCTCGGTGACCGTGCTGAACGGTCATATTCACCAGATTATGCAGAAGGTCGAGGGCAACGTAACATTTCACACCGCGGCCTCAACCGCATTCCCGCAGCCGCAGCCGGGCAAGGCGGATTCGCCGGGACCCATGAAAGTGCCAGCGGAGCAGCTGAAGAGCGTGTTGGGAATCACGGATGTGAACTACGTTCAGGGGCAGCACGCGCTGGCCGTCGTGGATTCGACGCTCGCGTGACCGGGAACTAGCCCAAATCAAGAAACCAATCTGATCGGAAATTAAGTTGCAGAGGAGAAAAAGCATGGTGAAAAGTGTGTCTATTGCAGTTCTGACGACGGCGCTGGTACTCGGAATGGGAACGATAGCCGTGGGCCAGCGTAACTTCCTGGCAGGCGCGCAGCAGAAACCGGAAACAACGGAGGTGAAGATAGATAACTTCAGCTTCGGCCCGGCGACACTCACGGTGGCGGTGGGAACAAGCGTGACGTGGACCAATCGCGATGATATTCCGCACACGGTCGTCAGCACGGACGGCGCGTTCAAATCCAAAGTGCTCGATACGGATGAGAAGTTCTCTTTCACCTTCAGCAAAGCGGGAACTTATCCATACTTTTGCTCGATTCACCCGAAGATGACTGGCAAAGTCATCGTGCAGTGAGTGAGGGGAGACCTTGCATCCGTTCGACATCAAAGCGGCGCTGCTTGCAAGACAGGCGATGAGGCCGACGTGGAGTAGTACTATTCGGGTTCCTTAGGGGAGGATTCGCAGGGCGTCCCACATGTATCTTATAGCAATAGAAAGACTTTAGTGGAATCGAGAGACCGTTGCCAACTTGAAAAAGTGGCCCTCTGTACTACAACCCTGGTACCCCGTCGAGTGGCTCTACTGACCCATTGAGGCGCGCAATGCGGATGCGTAGTGTTTGAAGGACGGGTTGGGGGCCGCGCGGGGACAGCGGCTCCGCAAGGGGTCGTGTGCGAGCTACCCAACCCGCTTGTTTCGTTTTCAACTTCCCTTCGGATTTCCGATCAGCGCGTTTGGAAGGAGGGCCTGCAGCTAGGCCCTCTTTTTCTTTTGCAACC
>WNFP01004617.1_pt1 | contig 11071 bp, 8 predicted proteins | sample 5400201 | NCBI WGS metagenome assembly WNFP01 (sample SAMN13153355, study PRJNA577476) | soil metagenome | isolation source: 115 cm saprolite under Madrone tree | place: USA:California | collected 2016-06-14
CCGAGCGGAAGTCCGCTCGCGTCCACTACAAACCACTTACGCGCAATATCTCCCTCTTTCGGGAAATAGGTTGACATCGGAAATCTCCCAGGAACTAAAGAACGCTATTATGAAGACCGCTGAGTGCCCTAATCAAATCTAATGACCGATCCACGCAGAACGCGCGCTGAGGTATTCCAGGCGGGCAGCCGCAGGACTTCCAAAGAAGTTTAGGATAGCCCAGCAGCGAGGCGCTTGTCAACGAAGAGGTTCAAAGGGAAGGGGTTACCCCCGGAGTGATGGCCTCAATCAGCGGAGTTCTTCACCACAGAGGACACAAAGGAACACAGCGGACGCCGATTCAGAAACGGGTTTGCTCTGTGTTCCTCTGTGCACCCTGTGGTTGAGAAATTGACTTACTTTCCACTGACCGACAGTAAACAGCGCCCATAGAGCTCGAGCAAATGGGCCGCATAATCTTCGGGCTTGGCAGCCGCGCCTCCGCCCTGGAAACCGACTCCGCTCCCGATGGTCTTGCCGTAGCCGGTTGTCATGGCGATAAATTTCATAAGGTCAAGGGCGATGTCTTCATTGCGGCGGGAGCCTAGAGGAAGAGCGGCCGTTTCCATGATAAAAACTCCTCGTGAAGCGTGTAATCCGCCGGTTTCTCCGGCTCTGCCGCGATGATAGCAGAACCATCGCGGACGGAGCCGGATGAGCGGCGACCCCAGTCCGACCTCTGTTCCAGCGGGAGGGATTGCTCAGCACGTTTCAATTTGGGCTCTGGTTTCGCTGTGCCAAAAACCTGTTCTGGCACTCTTTGGCTGCCGACAGCAATTCGCTGAACTCAGTAGTTCCCCGGAACTTCACAAGCAACGGGTCGGTTTTCAAGGCGGTGTATGCGCAGTAGTTGTGTTCAACGGCGCTTCTCAGCAAGCGCAGGGCGGCATCCTTCCGACCACAGTACGACAGTAAGGCTCCGAATTCATACCGAGGCTCCGCGTCGACTCCCGCAAGCGCCGCCGCTTCGATCTTCTGAGCGGCTTTGCTCAATTGGGATGTCTGCTCGGGGTCAAGGCAGACCCGAAGCAGATCACGACCTACCAGAGGAGCATCCGACATTCTTTGGATGCTTTGTCGTGCCTCAGCCAGTTTGCCTTGGCCCAAAAGAACAAAAGCTGTTTGTCTTGCAGCCCATTCCGAGCCCGCATCAAGGCGAACAAACTCCATCGCCCTTTGTGGCTCCCCAAGTTGCGCAAAGACCCAGGAACACGACCGAAATTGGTAGTTGCCCCGATCGAGACTCAAGGCAGTGTCGCACTCTCGAGCCGCGTCATCCAACAACCCGGCATAGCGCAGCACGTAACCCAGAACGAAGTGAGCGGAGGCACTCTCGGGTCGTCGCTTAACCAAGGCTAACGCTTGCGCGTAGGCCGCCGCCGCCCAACTTCTCGACGATGCGGTAGTGCGAGATGGTTTGCCCGATCACTGGCGCGAATCTTACTTGTGGGAAATGGGCGAGTCAATGAAAGGCCCTGGAGTTGAAGCCATCAAACAAATTGTTAACGAAAAATTGAGATTCCGCCATCGATGCTCAAACTGATTTCTTGATGAGCCGAGCCCTACCCCACTTCAACCAGCCCATAACTCAGTGCCCACCGCGATCGCATCTCCCGGAGCGCCCGATCAATCTCTTCCTTTGATATTTCCGCATTCGGCCCCGAGATCACGAACGCAGCCTCCCGCTTGGCCGCTTCCAGAAGTTGGCGATCGCGGATGATATTAGCCACGCGGAAGCTCGGAATGCCCGCCTGTTTAGTTCCGAAGAATTCGCCGGGCCCGCGCAGTTCGAGATCAAGTTCCGCGATCTGGAACCCGTCGTTCGAGCGCACCATGGCGTCGAGACGGCGCTCCCCTTCTTCAGAAACCTTCGTCCCACGCATGAGCACACAATAGGATTTTGCCGCGCCGCGCCCGATGCGTCCGCGCAACTGGTGGAGCTGTGCCAATCCGAAGCGGTCGGCGTGCTCGATCACCATGACCGTAGCGTTGGGAACATCAACACCGACTTCAATCACCGTCGTAGCGACAAGAATTTCGATCTTACCCTGCTGGAATTCGCGCATCACACGTTCTTTTTCGTCGGCATCAAGACGGCCGTGCAGCAAACCGACATGAAGGTTGGGGAAAATCTTTTCCCGCAACTGCCGGTGCATCTGCTGCGCGGCCTTCAGTTCGCGCTCTTCGTTCTCCTCGATCACCGGATAAACCACGTAGGCCTGATGTCCGGCGCCGATTTGCTTGCGGACGAAGTCCCAGACTTCGGGCGCCCGCTCGTCGGGTACAGCGCGGGTGACAACCGGCGTGCGTCCCGGAGGAAGTTCGTCGAGCACCGAGACGTCAAGGTCGCCGTAGAGCGTGAGGGCAAGCGTGCGCGGGATCGGCGTAGCCGTCATCACTAGCACGTCAGGCTCACAGTCAGTGGAGCGCCGGGCGTCCTCGCCCGGCAGGACGGGGCGGAGCCCGGTCACCGCACGAGCATCCTCGGTCTTCTTCATCAGCTTCAGCCGTTGCATCACGCCGAAGCGGTGTTGCTCATCCACGACGACCAGGCCCAGATTCTCAAACTCCACGCGATCCTGAATCAACGCATGTGTCCCGATGATTAGTTGCGCGTTCCCTTGCGCGATGTGGCGCCGCACGTCCCGTTTGCGGTCCTGTTCGAGCGAGCCGGTCAGTAGCACGATCCGGTATCCGGCTCGTTCGAGAATCTGGCGGGCGGAAAAATAATGTTGCTGCGCCAGAATTTCAGTCGGCGCCATCAACGCGACTTGATACCCGTTTTCGATGGCAATGATCGCTGCTTGGAAGGCCACGATGGTCTTGCCCGATCCCACGTCGCCCTGCAGCAGACGCCGCATGGGGCAGGCTGTTTGCATGTCGGTGGCGATTTCCTTCAGCACCCGCTTCTGGGCAGCGGTCGGATGAAATGGCAGAATCTTCTTAATGGCCTCACGAACGCCGCTGTCCAGCCGAAAGGCGATTCCAGTCTGCGCCTTCTGCTCGCGGCGTTTGAGTTCCAGTCCAAGCTCGATAAAAAATAGTTCATCGAAAATCAGCCGGATGTGCGCCGCTGTGCGCGACGATTGCAGATCGCTGAAGCTTTCGCCCGCATCGGGCCAGTGAACTTTCCACCCCGCTTCGCGCGGAGATACGAGGCTCAGATGCGCGCGCACTGCCGCGGGGATGGGATCGGGAAGATTGGGATTCAGATTTTCGAGAGTCCATCGGATAATGCGGCGGAACCAGCGCGGGGTAAGTTTGCCCTGCCCGGTCGATTCGTAGATGGGAACAATCCGTCCGATCTCAAGCGACGCGGCCACCTTTTTTTCGGCCTCGTCGGCGCCACCCTCTTCATTGATGTCGCCGAGAAGCTCGAATTGCGGCTGCACGATTTGCAGTTCGCCATCGCGGTCCTCTTCAACCTTGCCGTAGAGCGCCAACATCTGTCCGGCCTGGAAGCGATCCTGAAGATACGCCGCGTTGAACCAGATACACTTCAACTTTGTGCGGCCCTGGCCGACCGTGAGTTGAAAGATTGGCATGCGGCGGGTGCGAAATAGTCCTGAATTGCGGACTTCGGCAATCACCGTCGCCATCTCTCCGGCGCGCAGTTCGGCGACCGAACGCGGGTTGAGCCGGTCTTCGTAGCGGAAGGGCAGGTAGTGCAGCAAGTCGTCGACGGTCGCGATACCCTTGGCGCCGAGGATCTCGGCCAGGCGCGGGCCGATGCCTTTCACATACTGCACTGGAGTGGACGGTTCCAGCATCTGAAGCGATGTTAGCAGGATTCGCATCGGGGGATTCGTATCAGGGCATGCCTTCAGGCGCGCCGAAAGCGCTTAGAATGAGCCCGCCTTCAGGCGCTCGGTCCCGGGATTGAAGTTCCTCCCGCGGCTGGGGTCGCGACGAACGATGAAGAATTTCCTCGATGCGCTTGTAGCCGTGCTCGCAGGCAATGCCCTCTACTTCCTGCTCATGCCACATCTCCCCGCGGTGGCACGGCACTCACTTTTCAAGGAAGACCGGGGCCTGCTGGTAGATTTCGCAATCTGCACGGTGATCTTCATCGCGGTAAAGTATGCGAGGCGGCATGAAGAATGAGCGCTCCCGATCTGCTGCACCGTCGTAAACAAATCAAGTAAACTCATCGCGTCGTGTTTACGCGCATTCCATTTGCGCCCATTCCATGCTGAAACCGCGGGAATCGATTGCCCAGCTGAGTCCGTACCACTCGCCCATCGTGAGCCGCGCCGGGCTCAGTCTCGATCTCAATGAGAGCATGGCCGGATGCTCGCCGCGTGTGCTGGCGCGCCTGCGCTCGCTCTCGGCGGCGGACCTGTCTCTGTATCCGCGGCGCGAGGTTGGCGAGCGACTGGTCGCGAATTTCCTGGGCATCGCGCCCGAGCAGGTGTTGCTCACCAACGGAATGGATGAGGCGTTGTCACTTGTCTTTACAAGTTACCTCAGCCCCAACGACGAACTGCTTTTTGCCGACCCGACGTTCGTGATGTACCCCACCTTGGGCGAGGCGATTGGTGCGCAAGTCGTGCGCCTCCAGTCGGGCGAAAACCTGGCGCTCCCCACCGCCGATTTCCTCGCTCGCATTTCGCCACGCACCCGGGTGATCGCGATCGCGAATCCCAACAACCCCACCGGCCTCGCCGCTTCGCGCGCCGATCTCTTAAAGATTACGGAATCAGCGCCCGATGCGGCGGTCGTGATCGACGAAGCCTACTTCGAGTTTTGCGGCGCGGCACTGACCTGCAGGACGCTAATCCCGGACTTGGCGCGCCATCCGAACCTATTCGTCGCGCGCACGTTTTCGAAAGTCTATGGCCTCGCCGGCCTCCGCCTCGGCGTGCTGACCGGCGCGGCGGAGCAGATCGACTACCTGCGACGGCTCAGTTTGCCGTTCAATGTGAATTCCATGGCGCTGGCTTGTCTCGAAGAGGCGCTGGCGGACCGGGCATTCGTAAGCGAGCACGTCGCACAGGTAAAGCGCGGCCGCGAACGCCTGGCGCAATTGTTCGATGAGCTGGGCCTGCGCTTCTGGCCGAGCCAAACCAACTTTGTTCTGGTGCGAGTAGGTGCAAAAGCGAAAGCATTCGTGGAGTCGATGCAGCGGCAGGGAATTCTGGTCCGCGATTCATCGGCCAACCCCGGCTGCGATGGATGTGTTCGGATCACCGTCGGGACGCCCCAACAGATGGAAGGAGTGCTGCAGGCAATTCGCGAGGCGATCACGGGGATCCAACGCCCTTGATGATGGAGGGCCAGGCGTCCCCGCCCGACCGCCATACTGCCGCCACATTATGTGGACGGGCGAGACGCCGGTCGCTCCACCGGCCCTAAGCGTGCAATCGAAGCCCGGAATCAGGCAACATATCCGCATGACCACGATCCTGCTCCTGACTCTCTCCAACATCTTCATGACCTTCGCCTGGTATGGCCATCTGAAATATCGACACGCGCCGCTGTTCAAGGTCATCGTCATCAGCTGGCTCATCGCTTTTGCGGAATACTGTTTTCAGGTACCTGCCAATCGCATCGGCTCCTACGAGTTCACGACAGCGCAGTTGAAGACCATCCAGGATGGTCATCACATTAACCGTCTTTTCGATCTTCTCCGTCTTATATCTTCGTGAACCGCTGAAGTGGAATTATTTCGTTGGCTTCGCTATGTTGATCGGCGCTGTCGCAGTCATTTTCAAGAAGTGGTGAGGCGCAGACCGAGGTAACCCGGCGCCCAGCGCCGTGCCAATACATCGGCGATGCAGTTTCCCGTATCATAGAGAGTTTTCTGAGCGAAGAGCTAAGAGCCCAACAGCTAAGAGCTAAAGGCCAATTGCTAAATGCTGATCTTCCGCAAGCCTCTCTCCAACGTCGAACATCCCGAAATGCCTGCCGACGTCGTTATCGTCGGCGGCGGGCCCGCTGGCATGGCCTGTGCGCTGCGGCTTTCGCAGTTGATCGACGATCACAACGCTCGCCATCCTGAATCTCAGCTCAGCAAGGAAAATATCTACGTGCTCGAAAAAGCGCGCGAAGCCGGACAGCACTGTCTTTCCGGCGCGCTCCTCGATCCGCGTTCCATGAAGGAATTGCTGCCGGGATTCGAAAGCGATGCCCCCCTCGACGCCGTGGTCAACAAAGATGCTGTTTACTTCCTGACGCGCACCGGCCATTACCGGCTTCCCATCACGCCTCCACCGTTGCGGGACCACGGCAACTACGTCATCTCGATCAACCGCTTCGTGAAATGGCTGGCGGGCAAAGTCGAAGCAGCGGGAATCACGATTTTCACCGGCTTCGCAGGATCAGAACTTCTGTACGAGGGCAATCGCGTCACCGGCGTGCGCACCGACGACAAAGGCGTCGACAAACAGAACCAGCAGAAATCAAATTTCGAGCCGGGCTACGACATCAAGGCAAAGGTAGTCGTACTCGCCGAAGGCACTCGCGGATCGCTCACCAAGCAACTCATCCAGAAGTTCGACCTGATGAAAGACCGAAACCCGCAGACCTATGGAGTAGGAGTAAAAGAGCTGTGGGAAGTTCCGTCGGGTGGCATCCAGGCGGGCGAAGTCATCTACACCATGGGTTATCCGCTAACCACGAAGGAATACGGCGGTGCATGGATTTATGGCTCGAAAGACAACATCGTCTCCCTCGGCTTCGTCACCGGACTCGATTATCGCGACCCCCGCCTCGACCCGCAGCACGTGCTGCAAACCTTCAAACAGCATCCTTTTATTACCAATTTGCTTGTCGGCGGCAAGATGATCCGCTACGGCGCCAAGGCGCTTCCCTATGGCGGATGGTGGTCGCTGCCGCCGCTCGCCGGCGATGGATGGATGATCATCGGCGACTCCGCCGGCTTCCTGAATTCCGCGCGCCTGAAAGGGATTCATCTCGCCATTAAGAGCGGCATGCTGGCGGCCGAGACCGCATTCGAAGCGCTGGTGAAATCCGACTCGTCAGCAGCAACCCTCGGCAACTTCGAGCGGCGCGTCGAAACCAGTTGGATTAAAGACGAACTCTGGCCGGTGCGAAACTTTCACCAGGGATTCAAGAATGGCATGGTCGCCGGAGTGTTCAACACTGCTCTCCAGGAAATTTTTGACGGCGGCCTCCGCAACCGCGCGCCATCGCATGCGGGCCACGAGAACTTGCAGTCGCTCGCCAACCTCCCCACCGGCGGAGGCCCCGAAGCGCACATGCTTGGTCCCGCTAAAGGCGACGGCAAGCTCACCTTCGACAAACTCACCGACCTCTATCATTCCGGCACCAAGCATGAAGAAGATCAGCCGGCGCATTTGCTGATTCAAGACACCAACGTCTGTAACGACCGGTGCGTGAAAGAGTTCGGCAGCCCCTGCCAGAATTTCTGCCCCGCGAACGTCTACGAGATGGTGGACGACGAAACCGCGCCCCATGGCAAGCGCATTAGCCTGAATCCCGCGAACTGCGTGCACTGTAAGACCTGCGACATTCAGGACCCCTACCAGATCATTACCTGGGTTCCACCCGAGGGGGGCGGCGGGCCGAATTACGACGGGATGTAAGCCGCGGCGGATAGCTTCAAGTCACTCCACGCCGCTCATAGCCCAGATGTCGCCTCCCTGCGGCCTAAAGCGGTCGAAAAGGACCCAATTTCCATCCGGCGACCATACTGGGTAGTCAATTCTCACGTCGGAGTCGGGGAACTCGTAGACTTTTTCCGGCTTGCCCGCGTTGACTGGCGAAACCCACAGCACTTTGTGACCTACAACGTCCATGATCCGGGAATGATCGGGTGAGAAGGACATGTGCGAGCCGCCCATAATTTCAGCAAACGGTTGCGGATCGCCTCCGTCGATAGGCACTTTCATTACGGTGGGCTTGCCACTGCATGGGCAGCGAAAAATCAGATCCCGGCCAGACCAGCGCATGAAATGACCCATCACGCCGACATTTGCCAATTGACGCGGGTTGCTTCCATCGGCGTTCATCACCCAGACTTCCAACCTGCCGCTCTGGTCGGACTGGTAGGCGATCAGTGTCCCATCGGGGGAAAAGATAGGGTTGACGTTCATGGCTGAGTTCGATGTCAAACGCCGCAATGCCCCACCGGCGACCTCCACTTCCCACACGTTTGGGATCCCCGAACGAGAAGAGAAGAAAACGATCTTCTTTTCATCCGGCGACCAGTTCGGCTGGAAGTCGCCACCGTGTCCTGTTGTGAGCTGACGTGCGTTTGCATCCGCCGGCGAAAACAACCAGATATTCATGTCGCCCGCACGGTCGGAGTTGAAGGCCACCATCTTATTGTCCGGCGACCATGCGCCCCGGCTGTCTTCCCGCGTCGTGCTGACCACCGCCTCCGGCGACCCTCGGGGCAGTCCAGTTTGCGCGAGGACGGGAAGCTTCCAAATGTCGGCATTCTGGTGCAGCGTGGCAAAAGCGATGCGCTCGTCATCGGGTGAGGTAGCGACTTCAACGTCTTGTCCCGCGCCCGTCGTCATCTGTTGCGGCGGACCGCCGACTGTCCCATCTCCTTTAACCGGCGCTCGCCACACGTTGATACCGCCGCTCCGGTACGAAGAAAAATAAATGAACTTGCCGGACGGTGACCACGCCGGGCGTATGTTGCTGAAGAGGTCGTTCGTAATCCAATTCATTTGCTTCGATGCAAGGTTCACGACGCGGATATCGAACTTTGTTCGCACCAGGTTCTGGAAGACGATCTTTTTGCCGTCGGGAGACCAAGCAGGCGCGACATGGGCAACCTCCTCGCTTGTATCGGTCGTGATCTGCTGCGGATTGTGCCCCTCGCGATCAACCACCCAGATGCGGCGCGGACCAGCCCAGGACGCATCTACAGCGATGAGTTTGCCGTCCGGGGAATAGGCCGGGTTAAATGCGTTCTCGACAAGTCTGCCCTCTTTGCCCGATGCCAGATCAAGCACCCACACATCTCCATCCTGGAATTGACCGAAAACGTCACCCGGCTGCAGCTTCACGCCGGGCTGGCGAGCGCGCACAAACGCAACTTGTTTTCCGTCTGGCGACCAAGTTGGTTGGAGTTCGTCAAAATCACCATGTGTCAGCTGCGAATCCTGTCCGGATGCCAGGTCCTTCCGAAAAATCTTACGGATTTTACTGGCCTCGCCTGTGTACAACAGGTTTCTGCCGTCAGGCGACCACGAGGGATACTCTTCGACTCCCTCAACAAAGGTCACTTGCGAAAGCGTGGTCTGCAAAGCCGGCCCCGAACTTCTCCATCGCGTAACGATCATGAAAACCAGTGCGATGACCGCAACTGCGCATACCACGGCGGGGACTACCCAGGGTGACCGCCTTGTTTGCTCCATTGGTGACTGCACAACCGCGGAAATCCGGGCCGAGTCCGTGTCGCGCTTCAGCCGTTGCAAGTCGGTACGAATGTCCGAGGCGTTCTGGTAGCGCAGGTTACGATCCTTTTCCAGCGCCTTGTTGATGACTTCTTCGAGCTTCGGCGGTATCTCTGGGTTGATTCGGACTGGAGGAACAGGTGTTCGCTCCAGAATCGCGCTGAAAATCACTCCGGTGCTTTCCCCGCGGAATGGCAAGACTCCCGTCGCCATTTCATACAGCACCGCACCGAAGGAGAACAAGTCCGTGCGGCCATCGAGCTCTTTGGCTCGCACTTGTTCCGGCGACATGTAAGCGACGGTGCCGACCGTAGAACCGGGGCTGGTGAGATGCGGTTCGTCGGAGTCTGTCATCGTGTTCGCGGCCGCAATTTTGCTCGCCGAGCCGGCCGCGGGCGTCAACTTCGCCAGCCCGAAATCAAGAATCTTGGCGTGTCCGCGCTTGGTCACAAAGATGTTGGCGGGTTTGATGTCGCGGTGAACGATGCCCACGGCATGGGCCGCGTCTAAAGCGTCGGCTATCTCGACTCCAAGGGACAACAGGGCTTCAATTTCCAGCGGACGCCCCGCAATGCGGTTCTTCAGGGTCAGCCCATCCAGAAACTCCATGGCGATGAACGCCTGTCCATCCTGCTCGCCAATGTCGTAAATGGTGCAGATGTTGGGGTGATTCAGTGCGGACGCGGCTTGGGCTTCACGTTGAAAGCGGGCGAGGGCCTGCGGGTCACGGGCGACCTCCTCTGGCAAGAACTTGAGGGCGACGAAGCGATGCAGCCGCGTGTCTTCCGCCTTATAGACCACGCCCATGCCGCCGCTGTCGAGCCTTTCGACAATACGGTAGTGCGAGATAGTCTGGTCGATCATGCGCGGCGCATTAACTCTGGATTGCAATCTTAGGCGTGCTGCGAAGGCAGAGTCAACGCGGCACGAACCGGACGAACGCAGGAAACAGAGCAAAACTTAACAAGCCGCGCATCGTGCCCTCTGCTAAGATGTGCCGCAATGCTTGAGGACCAATCCATTCTTGGGGAAACAGTCTCACATTACCGCGTCCTGAAAAAAATCGGCGGCGGCGGGATGGGCGTCGTCTATCAGGCCGAGGACTTACAGCTCAACCGTTTTGTCGCCCTCAAGTTTCTGCCCGACGCTGTAGCGAACGATCCGCAGTCGCTGGAGCGCTTCCGGCGTGAGGCGCGCGCCTCCTCGGCTCTGAATCATCCCAACATCTGCACCATTCATGAAATTGGCGAGCACCAGGGGCGCTTCTTCCTGGTGATGGAATATCTGGAAGGCAAGACTCTCCGGGAAGTGATCCTTGGCCGGCGACTTGAGCTGGAGTCGTTGCTCGATATCGGCATCGAGATTGCCGACGCGCTGGACGCAGCCCACTCCAAAGGAATTGTGCATCGCGACATCAAGCCCGCAAATCTCTTTGTGACTGAGCGGGGACATGCGAAGATCCTCGATTTCGGGTTAGCGAAAACCCATGCGCTAACGGCCCCGGTCGGGGTCACCGCCGCCACCATCGATAATGATCCGCACCTTACCAGTCCTGGCAGCACTCTGGGCACGGTAGCTTACATGTCTCCCGAACAGGCGCTAGGCAAGGACCTCGACGCCCGTACCGACATCTTCTC
>WNFP01004619.1_pt1 | contig 11069 bp, 7 predicted proteins | sample 5400201 | NCBI WGS metagenome assembly WNFP01 (sample SAMN13153355, study PRJNA577476) | soil metagenome | isolation source: 115 cm saprolite under Madrone tree | place: USA:California | collected 2016-06-14
CAATACGCCGAAGGTTCCCGCGTCGAAGTCGCTGTCCCTTTCACTCCCGGCACCGGCGCCATCTTCGTCCCCATCCGCATCGTCTTCTCCCAATCCATCCCCACCGCCGGCCTCTACCGCCACGGCGCCGCCTACATCAGGCCCCCCCTCGACGCCTGATCGCCTCTCCTGCTTTCAACGGAGTTGACCCCTCGCACGAAATACGGATCGCCGCGTTGCCCGCGAAATTCAGCGATTGGAATCCGCACCGCCGCGTGGCCCCGGTTATCGACCTTCGCTGCGAGCAGCAGCGAACCTCACTTACTTATCATCGGATTTATTGGAAATTCGCTCGGCGCAGGAACGCTGCGAAACGCGGGTCGCCGCGAAGCGGATCAAAAAAGGGATGCACCTTGAGAAATTGCGTGATGTTCGATCGTTCTTCGGCCGCACGCTCTAGCCATCGAAATGCTTCTTCCTTGTCACCAAGTCCCAGGTAAGCATTGAGGAATGCGGCCGCTGGGACGTAACCCTTCTGTCGACGCCGGTGAAGCTCACCGAGAACCCGCAGCGCTTCGGTACGGCGGCCGGCGCCCGCATAGGCATGCACCAGCACGCCCAGCACCGCCGAGCTGCCGTCAGAAAGCGAAGCGGCTTCCTCCAGTGTCCGGATCGCTTCATCAAAATGGCCGGCGCCGGTAAGCGCAAAGCCGAGGAGCCACACAGTCATCGGATCCTTAGGTTTTACTGTCAGCGCGGTGCGCAACTCCCGAATGGCCTCATCGTAGCGGTGAGCCTGAAAGAGGATCCAGCCGACCTGACCGCCACTGAATGCCCGCGGATCGATTTCCTGCGCCCGTCGGGCGGAGGCCAGCGCTTCTTCTGTCCGCCCCTGGCATAGTAGCCAATCGGCCAAGCCCGCGTGTGCGGCCGCATCGTTGGGGCTGAGTTCGATGGCCCGCCTGTATTCGACTTCGGCTTCCGCCCAGCGCCAGTTTTTCTGCAGGGCGTTTGCAAGCAGTGCGCGGGCCTCGGCAAGCTCAGGATCCAATTCCAGTGCTTTCCGAGCCGCGACGAGCGTCTTTGAGCGGGTTTCGCCAGGAGGCTCGCCGTAGAAAACCAGCCCGAGAGCTTCGTAAGTAGACGCCAAGCCCGCGTAAGCTGGAGCAAACGTGCCGTCAGCGTCGATCGCAGTTTGGAAGTGCCGAAGGGCCTCCTCGAGCCCGGCCCGGCTGCTCTTATGCAGCGCAAAACGCCCCTTCAAATACGCTTCGTAGACGCCCGGGGCCACCGTGCGTGGGGCAACGGGTGAGCCTCTTTGTGCGCCACTAACCGCGACCTCAATGTGACGCGCAATGCCGTAGGTGACATCGCTCTGCAGCGCCAGCACGTCCTGCAGTTCGCGGTCGTACGTACCGGACCACAGGTGCTCATCCGTGTCGGCCCGAATCAACTGAACGGTGACGCGAATCTTGTCTCCCGATCGCAGTACTGAGCCTTCGATGACCGCGTCGACGTTTAGTTCCTTCCCAATCGCAGGCACGGACTTCCGCGTGCCCTTGTACTGCATAGCTGAAGTGCGCGAGATCACACGCAGAGCGTGAATTGCCGAAAGCCGGGCAATCAGTGCCTCCGTCATGCCATCGGAGAGGTAGTCCTGCTCGGGATTGCCGGAGAAATTTTGCAGTGGAAGAACGACGAGTGACCGGACGTCCCCGCTGGCGCTCGCCGGTTGTATGGCGGTCCGTTCCCGCACAAGCCATATCAGGCCGACGGTCAGCGCCAGCAGCACCGCCGCGAAGGCCGCCGCTTTACGAGCATAAGCCCCAATTCGGACGACCTCTGCCACCTGGCGAACATCTGGAGCGTCCGCTGCGGCCGTAGGTGCCCGTTTATCCCGCCATGCGTCCAGTTCGGCCGCGTAAGCATAGATTGACCCGAGCTTGTGGTGAAGGAGACGGTAGACCGGCAGCCCCTCATGCTTCTCCCAGCGGCGGACGGTGGTGACGTCACGTCCCAGATAGGCCGCAATCTCCTTCCAGGATTCCAGACGCCGCCCTTGGGCATCCGCACCGATCCTGGAGGTTGATGTCGCCTGGGCTGACATGGGCTTAATGCTCCTGCTATGTAGGTGAAGTATCACATCTGTTTGTTTCCGTGGCAACTGTCTCAACGGGCGAAAAGGCTGCCGGCGCCGCTCTTTGCTCTTCTTTACCGCTCTTTGCCCGTTGCGCCGAGGCCTATGCCGGGCGCACCATCCCCATACGAATTCCAGATGCTGTCAGCAACACGAGCCCAGGATCGGGAAACTACCAGAAAGGACAACTTCAATGGCACCGAAGAGATTGATCAAACCCGCGGCAGCAATCGCAACATTTGCCGCGGTCATTCTTGCGGGAATGTTGAGCAGTTCCCCGCGCGTAAAAGCTACCGACGATGGGGATGAGGACAGCAACGAATCAAGGATTCATCGTGGATTAGAGATAGCACCGGTCCCGCTGAATCTAGATGGGAAAAACCGGGCTCTTGTCGGACTAGGCAGCTATATCGTCAACGCACATGTCCCTTGCAATGAGTGCCACGGCGCCGGCCCTGCGATCACTCAATTCTTGCCAGGCCAAAACCCGTACTTTGGCCAGCCGGCGGTAATCAATCCAGCGACCTACTTTGGTGGCGGCCGGGATTTTGGTGCAATAGCACCAGGCGCCGCGCACATAATCTCCCGCAACCTGACACCTGATAAAACAGGACTGCCCGTAGGAGGCCACACGTTTGCCGAATTTGTTCAGATCATGAGGACTGGCGTGGACCTGGATAACCTCCACCCGGCCTGTCCACAGGGAGTCGTTAACACCGGCTGCGTTCCTGCTCCGTTCCGCGCAGACCTCCTTCAGACAATGCCCTGGCCTGGCCTCAGCCACCTAACGGATCATGACCTGCGGGCCATCTACGAATACCTCAGCGCGATTCCCTGCGTAGCAGGCCCGCCCGCGCCAAGTCCCCTGCACAATGATTGTCAGTGACGGCGCGTAGCGCAGCAAGAGGTGGCCGAGTTTGACTCATCAGGGTGCTGCTCTTATCGAGCGGCACCCGTGCCTCCTGCCTACAATACGACCAACTACTCCGCGGCCAATCTCTCGCGTTCTTCCCTCAACTCTCTACTTTCTGCTTTCTACCTTTCACCGTTTCTTCCTCCCCGGTAGCGGGCGGGTGGGGCCCACTGCTCTACTGCGCTGCCCACTTTGCGGCCTGCTGCTTCGGTGCGTTACACTCAGCCGATGGGATTTCTGCGGCGGCTCGCACGTTTATCCCGAGCGCTGCTCGCGAGGGGCGGAAAGAGGACTCAGGATCACATGACCCACATCGTTGCCGGCAATACAGCTCCCGGCTTTTCGCTCAAATCTCTCGACAACAGGGAATACTCTCTCAACGCTTTGATGGACCGCGGCCCGGCCGTCGCCGCCTTCTTCAAAGTCTCCTGTCCCGTCTGCCAATTTACCTTCCCATTCCTCGAGCGCCTCCACAAACGCTACGGCGGCGACGGCGTGACTTTTCTCGGCATCTCCCAGGATGGCGCGCGCGATACCACGAAATTTGCGAAGGAGTACGGCGTCACGTTTCCGATCCTTCTCGACGACGAAAACGGCTATCTGGTCTCCAACGCCTACGGCCTGACCAACGTCCCCACAGTTTTCCTGATTGATACGGACGGCACCGTGAAAATTAGCAGTATGGGCTTTGACAAAAATGATTTGGAATCCATTGCAGCCAGCCTCGCCGAGCGCAAGAAAATATCTCTTGCCCCGCTCTTTCGCCCCGACGAGATTGTCCCGGCCAATAAACCCGGGTGAAGCTCCAAAAACTAGGTCCGGTCGGGCCCGATTTTCTTTGGAGTGCGGGAGCCGAGCTCGCGCTTTTCCGAACGTCCTCTAGATTTTGCGAAACGAAGAATTCGCAGTGAAGGAGGATTTGCAGTAACCCGGCAGTTCCAGCAAAAAGCTAGATCACGCTAATTCGGTCTCTGCTTCGAGCACCTTTTTCTTGTGCCTCGGGGGCCGCTTCCGTTTGTCAGCAATGACGCGCGTAGCGGCCGGCGCAATCCCGGAATTCCGCGCTGCCCGCCGCGCTTCCGTTCCTTTGTCCAAAACTTTTCTCCGCTTCTTCATCCCGGCCTCAGCCGAGGATTTTAGCGGATTTAGAAATTGAACGATACCTGCAAATCGATACGCCGGTTCGACGTCGATTGGGAAAAAGGCTGGGGGGCGAGTCCGTTCGAAAGCCCGAAGAGCGGTGAGCTCAAATTTCCCACCGGTGTCGCCAAATTCACGTGGTTGAAAATATTCCGCACCGCAACGGAAAACGTCAAGCTGTAGCGATGATTCGAAAGATTTCCTTCAGGTCCGCCTGGCCCGCGTCCGCCAAATCCGCCGCCCCGCCCGCCGCGGTCGCCGGGACCGCCGCCCGGGCCGCGTCCGAAAGTGCCGCCGGCACCCGGTCCGCCACCCGCGCCGGCATTTGCCGCCTCCGCTTTTTTTCCAAAACCAAACGACTTACTCAGCCGGAGATTCAATGTAAATCGGCCCGGCCCGGCCAGAGAATTGATGGGCACGATTTTTTCGCCCGGCTGGGGATTCGAATCGAAACATCCATACGGTGTTTGCTTCACGGTTGGCGATGTTGAGGGGCAAGTTGCAAACGCGGCGCGCTGATTGAACAAAGAATCGCCGAACGGGTCCAGCGCGGTGGTGACGTTAAACGGGCTTCCGGAACTGGCGATCATGAATGGACTCAAGCGGAATGCGTAAGGCAGACTCGCGGACCCGCCGATGAAAATTCGGTGGCGAACGTCAAATGAGGCGCGGCCGTAGTCCTCGCCGGGGTCGTAGGGATTCGATGGAAAATAACCGGCGCCGCCCGTGTCGCTGCTCGCATAATTCAGGGCGTAGTAACCATAGGCGGAGAGCTTCGCTCCCATTCGAATGCTGCTGTTCACCATGATCTGGTTCTGCTTGAAGACCCCGTCCGATTGGAATTCAAAGATGTTGCCCTCGTTCGGCAACGGGCGCTGACCGCCGTTCGCCGGATTCGGCGCGTTCATATTGTTGGTGAAAAAAGAGTGGACGCCGCGGGCATTCAGGTAGGTTACCGCTAGATTCGCGGACTTGCCCAACTGACGTTCCACGCTCACTCCTGTTTGCATGGTATACGGCGTTCGCAGATTTGGATTTATTTGGTAGATCGTTGTGGGAGCGCCGGCCTGCTGTAACTGGCTGACCGGTGGGGTATCGCTCAAGAAGAAACCCGGGTTGTTCACGATAAATTTTTGCTGGATGAGTCCGTTGAGACGCTGCTGCTGTGCCACGAGATCGTAGCCGAAACGGTCATAGAACATCCCGAAGCCAGCACGCACCACGGTCTTGGGAGGATTCTTCGGCGTGCCTCCAGTACCCCACGCGATTCCAATCCGGGGCGCAAAGTTGGCGTGATCGGAGAAATTGTTCTGTGTTTCAAAGCGCAGGCCATAGCTCAATGTGAGGTTGGGCCGCACTCTCCAGTCGTCTTGGGCGTACAAACCTGCGTCGAACCAGCTCACACGGACCGTGGGGTCTCCCACCGGGCTGGCGCTGACGGAATAGTCGGTCGGCCCATAACCGCAAGCAATCAGGCTCTGCGTGCTCTGCCCGTTCGCCAGGCCCATCACCAATTGCTGGTATGCCACGATTCCCGTCAGCAATCCGTTTGGACCAGAACAAGAAGCACTCGGCGGCGGAGTCGTCCTGCTTCCGAAGGAAAATGAGCCGTTGAAATTCGCAGTCTCAAAGTTGTCGTCGCGGTTCTCGCGCAGCCTGGCGCCGAATTTTACGAAATGCTTTCCCAAAGCCATGGAGGTGTAATTCTGGAGTTCATAGCGATTAAGTGTGTCGCTCCTGATTCCTTGAACGCTGCCGCCCGCAGTGAACGCCCCTTGCACTTGAATTGCGGGAGTGACGCTCAGAGGAGTTTGTGTGTTGGTCGAGCGCACGAATTGAAATCGCGTTTCGTTAATGGTCTTTAGATTCACCACCTGGGTGTCGCTGACCTGCAAAGTCTGCTCGGCGTTGACCTGGTTAAAACCTTGTTCCGCAAGACTGAATTGGCCGGAGCCTTCGTTTTCATCGGTATTGTGAAAATACTGGTAGCGCGCGGTGAGCGTGTTGGTAGGGGTCACCTGATAGTCAAGGCGCGGGCTGAGGTTGTACCGTTTGCCCGGGTTCGACACAACTTGGCTGAACTCCGGAACGATTTGAAATGTAACGGGATCCACAAACGGAGTGTTGACGATGTGCAAGTCGATGACGTCGCGCCCCTCAATGTTGAAGAAGAACGAGGCCTTCCTGCTCAGCGGCCCGCCGATGTTTGCGCTGTATTGCGTCGAATGATTGCCCGGTTCAGGCGTCCCTGGAGGCAGATTTCCAAACGGATTTCTGGCGTTAAATGCCGCTGTCGTCCCCGAAAGAAAAGCCTGACCGTGAAAATTGTCTGTTCCGGGCTTGGTGAGAATTTCGATTCGCCCGTAGCCGAGTTTGTCGTACTCCGCGGAAAACGGATTCTGATTGATGCGGATTTCGCGGATGGAAGCCTTAGGAGGGAGCGTACCGGCCGTAAAGCCATCTATGTAAATCTGGCCGCCGTTTGGGCCGGCTGATGGTCCCGCAAGCGTTTGAAGTTCAGACTGCAATTCATCGGGATCGTCGGAGAGTGCATCAAGATCCTTGCCCTGCATGACGACCATGCCGGCGTTGTTCGAAGGGGCGATATCCACTTTCGTGGAAGAGTCCGAAACTTCCACTTTTTCCTCTTCTACTTGGATGAGGAGGCCAATATTCAGCTGTATCGTCTGCCCGGAGACGACCTGGACATCTTCCTGGCTGAAGAGCGCGAAGCCTTTTGCAGTGGCCGTCACGGTGTACGTGCCCGGCGCTAGTCCCTGGAATTCGTAGTAGCCGTCGCGGTTGGTGGTGGTATCCAACGAGGCGCCGCTTGCATTGGTCAAACGGACAGAAGCCTTTGCGATAACGCCGCCAGAGGGATCGGTGACGACACCATCCAAAGAGATTCGAGGCGCCTGTGCTTGTGAATTCCGGGCAAGGGAACCGATCGCCAGAAAAAAAACCAAACTTGAGAGAACCGTTCGAAAAGTCCAAAAACTCATCCGCTCTCCAGGATAACTGTACCTTGCTCCAGTATTGAACAGCATTATGGTGTGGCTGCTTCCCCGCCGCCCCCGCTGCTGAGGCTCCATGGCGAAAGGATGGTAGACGCGCCGCTCTTGGGGGAGGCTTCCAGAATGGGCTCCACTCCACCAAGCAGGGTGATCACAGTAGGCACGCCGTTCGCGCCACCTTCGGTGCCGACGATCATGACGGCGTCGCCCTTTTGCAAGTCCGCCAGCGTGGCGGCAGGCATGCGGTTAATCATTTGTTGCAGATCGCCATTGCTCCCGCCGCCGGGCCTTCCCACTCCGCCGGAACCGCCAGGCCCCGATCCACCGGCTGGCGAAGCACCCGAATTCAGAGATTGCGCCGCACTTCGAGGGGCGCCGGCGCCATTCGAGCTAGACGCGGACGACTGTACCTCAGATGAAGCCCCTTTCAAGCGCGCAGCAATCCGCTGCGCCATCGGGGGAGGAAGTTTGCGCACCTGCGATTCCGCGGTGATTTTCACGGTGATGGGCTTCTTCGAAGCCAGATCCTGGACGGTGATGGTGCCCGCGGATGCATCGAGTGCGGATATCGTGCCGGCGATGTTGCGAAACGTGCCGGATACAATTTCATCGGCAGTGAGGTCGAGGCCATCGGCGCTGCGAGTGCCGCGAGCGCGAAGCTGGTCGCCCGGCTTGATCTGATCGAGGGGAGCTGGCTTGGCGTCATCAAACTTCACGGAATCCGGTGCATACCGCCGCAAGACAGTGTCTTTCGACAGGTGGATGGCGACAGCCTTTTTTTCGCCGAAGGCCGGCAGCGAAACGCTGATGGTGCCGGTGGCATCAACGGCGCTGACAAGACCTCCGAGACCATGTCGCTGCCACTCTTCACGTTCGTGGGCCTGTTTATCAGCGATATCCGCCTTCTTCATGGCGATGACCGATGCGGCCAGAACGGATTTTCCGTCGTCGGCTAATTTGCCGCGTACAAGAATGCGGTCACCGGGCTGGATATCCGCCAATTGGATGGGAGTGGCGTCTTTCAAATCTTTTTGGCCGGGCGCGATGCGAACAAGCTTTGTGGAGTCCTGCACTTGAATGGTAACGTCGCTCCCCGCATCCGTCGTCAAGGTTATGGTATTCCCGGAAATCGATTTAATGGTTCCGACGGGCCGCGCAACTGCAGGAGCTTGGGCGGTTGGCTGAGGCGCGGTTTGAGCCAGCGATGGTTGAGCAAATGCCACGCAAGAGCCGGTGAAAATCAGACACGCCGACATTAGCCCAAGATTTCTAAACACAAGCCGTTTACACATACTCATCTCGAAGTCCTCAACTGCCGGGCCGGCGGTTGCACTTAAAGGCTAGTCCTAGGAACGCACCCCTGACACTGCACACCCATACCCCACGCCAACCATTAGACGTTTTTGGGCGCCGGAAATGTTACATCCGCGAAGATAAATTCCCGGTTAACGCCGGCGCAAATCCGAGGGACCCAGAAGTAGGTGAGGGCCACGGCTTTCAAGTGATCAAGTGGGGGGAGCTCAACGCTGGGGTCCGGATTCATGCTGGAGGCGCTGAATCCCAGCGCGGTGTTGCAGCCTTACAGATACGCGAACGCGAGCAAAGGTCCCTTTCGTGTCCCCACGTACAGAACATCACCCGAGACGCCGATCCCACGAATCATCCCCGGAAGCTGGTGTGACCATGCGCGCGAGCCATCGGTGACCCGAAATGCAACAAGTTCGTCCCCATCGCCAGCAAGCACGGTGTCACGCCAAACATATGGCCGGGCGGACGTCCAGTCCCGAGACGCTTTCGCGGACCAGCGCACTTCCTTGAGTGAAAGATCTAAACTGGCAAGGGTTTGCGTGCCAAGAAAGACAAGCAGCGAGTCGTAAGAGACGAGGAGGCGCCATCTGGGTTCGGCCTCCACCGCTAAGTCGGCCAAGACCTTGCCAGAATCCGCTTCCAAGCGGTAAAGATGGCGGCTAGCTGTTCCGACATAAATGTTGCGCCCTTGTGAGGCTATGGAGGTTGTAACGCGCGCGCCCAAGTCGGTTTTCCAGATCAATTTGCCAGAGCCGGAATCTACAGCATAGGCAACGCCATCCAACCCTCCAAAATACGCGCGGTCGCCCGTTACCACGGGAGATGAGGTCCAGTAAAAGAGTTTGGGTGGAGCGTTGCTCCGGAACGTCCACTTGGGCGCTCCGCTCTCCAGGCCGAGACAGACCAACTCGTCTCCGAGGGTCACCGCATAGACGTTGTCTCCCGAGCGAACGACGTCCGAGGCGAGTCCCCGCCACGCCACTCGATATTTCCACCGCACAGCGCCAGTGAGCCACTCGAAGGCGTACAGATGTCCCATCTTGCCATCGGTACCGATGATGATGAGCTTCTCGGTGACCAGCGGGTCGCCGTGAAATTCAGTCTGATCGCCATCCTTGTGAATGTCGTACGACCAGCGCACTTGGCCGGTTTTCTTATCCAGGGCTCGAATCAGACCGTTGCAGGAACTAACGATCAGCAAGTCGCCCACGACCGTGGGCGTAGAGAAGACTCACCCGCCAGCATCAAACTGCCACACCAACTGGAGCTTGTCTGAATAACGGGGAACAGTTGCTTGCTGGGCGACTGCCAGTCCTGAGAAGGCTAGTAGTATTTGACCGAGGCTTCGCATTCTCATGCGAAACCACCAGCAAATGAAAGTCCACACATTTTCGCTCAAGACTACAGCGCCACCCGTTTTTCGCTTCCTCTTACTGCATCGTAGAGTTCCGAACTAGAGTGTTTACTCTAGCGCTAATTAGAGTAACTGGCTGATTGTACAAGTCCGCGAATGTTCATACGCTGCGCATCGCTATCGCTTCCGGTAATCCTCGTCGGTCCGCTTAGTGAACGAAAAACGAGAACAGGTGAACGTAAGTACTCAAAAGTGGAAGCAAATGGGTCTCGGAGAGGAGGACAGCCATAGAGAAACAGGATCAATGTGGCCTTGGAAGCCAACCGCGGTTGCTCATCAATGAACAAATCTCATCTTAAGGAGGTTGGAATGGATCGTCTAAACCATCGGTGTTCAGCGTCAGCGGCACTTGCCGCGATGCTGGTCGGCCTGCTGGTTTGGCCGCTAGTCAGCTTGGCCGTGCCAGGAAGACTGCAGCCAACGCCCGCAAACACCAGCTCGCCATCGGTCACAGGGAGCGCTCTCGCAGTACAAGCAACCAGTCTGGGATCCGACGGGACGGCAACAACAACGACTGTGTCCGACACGGGATCTCTGGGCGGTGCCAATGATGCTCGCGATGCCTCACAACTGACCGCCAGTGTCCCGTCTATGCTGACGGCGGAAACCCCTTCCTCGGCAACCATCAGCTGGTCGAATGAGGTTGACTCGTCAGCGTCGGTCACCAACTTGAACGTGACGGTAGGCGGCGTCGTGATAACGGCCACCTCCGTTCTAACCATGGTGTCATCCGCCCAGGGCCCAAACAGCGGCATCACCCTGATTGACAACCTTGCAGTCAACGGCACGCCCGTCAGCATCACCGGGAAAAAGAACCAGACCGTGGCCATCCCCGGCGGCCGGTTAACCATCAACGAAACAACGAACAACGGCGGCGCGATGACCGTGAATGGTCTTCACATCATCGAAAGCGGCGTCGCCGACGTAGTGATTGCGTCTGCCAGCGCGGGTATTTCTTAACCGCGAGGAGCCTCAAGAAAGGAGCAAACACTAATGAGCAAAAACTTTACAACGATAAGTAAGCGCGCATTCCCGTTCGTGGCGGCCGGACTCATCCTGGGGGCAGCAATCCTCCTCATCGGCACCGCGACTCCTAACCTCATAGCCTGCGTACAACCCAGTTCCTGCGACTTCCTCACCGGCGGCGGATGGATCGTCTATAAC
>WNFP01006589.1_pt1 | contig 11068 bp, 11 predicted proteins | sample 5400201 | NCBI WGS metagenome assembly WNFP01 (sample SAMN13153355, study PRJNA577476) | soil metagenome | isolation source: 115 cm saprolite under Madrone tree | place: USA:California | collected 2016-06-14
CCTCGGAATAGCTTCGGCTATTCCTCGTCGTCGCGCCTCGCCAGCGACAAAAATTCCTCGCAGACTCATGCAACGAACTTCTGGGATGGGACACTAGCGGTCCAGCCGCTCCTCGATGCCGTCGACGCGGCGTTCGAGGTGCGTCAGACGCCGAGAGTCCGCGGTCCGGCCTTTCACGATCGCGTCCGTGAGACGATCGAAGCGGCCATTCAGACGATCGAAGTTGCGATTCATACGGTCGTTCTGTGCCGCAACGACGCCCACGAGCCGTGTGAGCACGTCGACCGCTTGATCGAGGCGCGTGTTGGTGCCGCGTTGCTCCTGTTCGACGGCGCCGATCAGACGCTCGAGACGGCGAAAGCGAGTATCCGTGAGACGAACGATCTTGTCGTCTCCATTCCGCACCATGACACGAGTATGCCAGGACGCTCGGCGCACGATCAACGGAGACGAGTACGGTGCACGCGCGACCGAGCGAGGAATCACTGCGCGGCTGGCGGCGTGAACTGCGTCCGCAGGAACGCGTCGAACGCGCGATCGGGGAGCAGCCGTCGCAGCCCTAGGAGAATGCGCGCGGCGGCGGTGACGACGTACCGCGTGCGCGGCCGTCCCGTCGTGATCGCGTGCTCGATCACCTTGGCGACGGCGTCCGGTCCGGCGGCGAGACGGCCCATCGGGCCTTCGTAGGCTTCGCGCACCTTGCTGGCGAGCACCTCGTTGAATTGCGCGTAGGGCGACTCCGCCGCGCTCGTCGCGTGGATGCTGTTGATCGCGGTGTCGCCGAACTGTGTCTTGATCGGTCCAGGCTCGATGACGATCACGTCGATGCCGAAGCCGCGCACCTCGAATCGCAGCGCGTCGCTCAGCGCCTCCACCGCGTGTTTCGTCGCATGATAGAACCCGCCGCCCGGAAAGGTGAGTCGGCCGCCCATCGAGCTCAAGTTGACGATCTTGCCCCAGCGCTGCCGGCGCATACCGGGCAATACCAGCTGCACGAGCCGCGTCAGCCCGAAGACGTTGGTCTCGAATTGCCGGCGCACCTCGGCCATCGGCACCTCCTCGACGGCGCCTTCCTGGCCGTACCCGGCGTTGTTGATGAGCACGCCGACGGCGCCTTCGGCCGCCTCGATCGTCTCGACGGCGGCACGCATCGAGCTCTCGTCGCAGACGTCGAGCGCCAGCACGTGGCAGCCGCGCGCCGCCAAGTCGCGGATCGCCTCGAGCCGCCGCGCGGTCGCGTATACTTTCCATCCGTTCGCTGCGAGCCGCTCGGCGGTCGCGCGACCGATACCCGTCGACGCGCCGGTGATGAGCACGGCTTTCGAGATCGTGTCGCCCATTAGGGAGCCTCCTCGGTGCTCGTGGCGCGGCACAGTACCAAGTCGATCTCCGCGCCGCGAGCACAGTGGATATTTGGCGATTGCATTTGACATCTGCCGTCCGTGTCGGAGAATCTGGTCGGGAGTTCGGTAGCACGCGCAGCGACGCCCTGCGAGTATCTGAACCGTTGATGCCCGCGGAGATGTGATGCGCGTCCTCCTTGCCGACAACCATACCCTCGTCCGTGCTGGCATCCGGTCGCTCGTCGAGAGCGTGCCGGGCGTGGAGGTCGTGGGGGAGGCCGCGGATGGTCAGGAGGCGCTCACGCTCATCAAGGAGCGCAATCCGGACGTCGTCTTCATGGACATCGCGATGGAGCGCATGAACGGTCTCGAGGCGACCCGGCGCGCCGGCAAGATCTTTCCGCGCGTGCGCGTCATCATTCTTTCCATCCATTCGAACGAGGAGTACGTGTCGCAGGCGCTGCGCGCCGGCGCTTCCGGCTATATGTTGAAGGACGCGGCGCCCGCGGAGCTCGAGATCGCGATCCATGCGGTCGCGAGCGGCGCGACGTACCTCAGTCCCGCGATCTCGCGGCAAGTCGTCGACGATTACTTGCGGCGCGTGAGCGAGAAAGAGGCCACGCCGCTCGGCATGCTGACGCCGCGGCAGCGAGAGGTGCTGCAGCTCGTCGCCGAGGGATGGTCGACGAAGGAGATCGCGCAGAAGCTCGATCTCGGCATCAAAACCGTCGAGACGCATCGCGCGCAGCTGATGGACCGTCTCGACATCCACGATATCGCCGGTCTCGTGCGGTACGCGATCCGTCACGGCCTCGTCAGCTCGGAACGCTGACGCCGATCGCGCCGCGCGCCGGGCGAGCGCGTCTCAGGGTTTTTTCCTCACCTCCTCAGGGGTCGCACGGACGCGAGCTGCACGTCGCACGTGCTAACGCTTCGATTCATGGAAGATTTGCCGTCCGTCATCGGATCCCACCCTGCGATGCAGGCTCTCAGCACCCTCGTCCGCAAAGTCGCCGGTACCGACGCGACGGTCCTGATCTCGGGTGAGAGCGGCACCGGCAAAGAGCTCGTCGCCCGTGCCGTCCATCTGTGGTCGCCGCGCGCCCGCGGGCCCTTCATCCCGGTCAACTGCGCCGCGATTCCGGCGGGGCTGCTCGAATCGGAGCTCTTCGGCCACACCCGCGGCGCGTTCACGGGCGCGGTCGCGGCGCGCGCGGGCATGTTCCAGCTTGCCGACGGCGGGTCGATTTTCCTCGACGAGGTCGGCGAGACGAGCGCCGCGTTGCAGACCAAGCTGCTGCGCGTGCTGCAGGACGGCAACGTGCGACCGGTCGGCGCCGACGAGCCGACCCGGGTCGACGTGCGCGTGATCGCGGCGACGAACAAAGATATGACGCGTGAGGTCACGCGCGGCGCGTTTCGCGAAGACCTCTTCTATCGGCTGCAGGTGGTTCCCGTCGCGGTGCCGCCGCTGCGCGAGCGCCGCTCCGATATCCCGCTGCTCGTCGCCCATTTCGTCGAGAAGCTGAATCGCTCAGCCGAGCGCCCCGTCCGCATCAGCCACGAGGCGATGACGGCGCTCCTCGATTACGAGTGGCCGGGGAACGTGCGCGAGCTCGAGCGTTGCCTCGAGCGCATCGTGATCCTCGCCGAGGGCGCGGAGGTCGGCGTCGGACACCTGCCCGCGGCGATCACGTCCGTCGTCCGCAAGACGAGCCCCGAGCCGCAGCTCACCGCGAACGGCGTCGACCTGCGGCGTGCGGTCGCGGAGTTCGAGATCGGGCTCATCGAGCAGGCGTTGCGGAGAACGCGCGGCAACAAGCAGGCGGCCGCGCGACTCCTCGGGCTCAAGCGGACGACGCTCGTCGCGAAGATGCAGCGGCGCGAGATGGCGCCCGAGCCGATAGCGTATTTGGCGTAAGACATTCCCGGGCGCTCGCGCCGCTTCGCCGCGCGTCGTCAGGCGGTCGGCTGGAGGTGGTGCGGGCGCGACGATGCGCGCGGGGCCGTGATGCCGGCGGCCGCTTGCAGCTCGGCGAACGCTCCTTGAACGCTCTCGACGAGCACGTGCAGGTCGGGGACGAGGTCCCAATCGCCGGTGAACCCCCAGCACAGCATGCCGGCGTAGCTGAAGAGGACGATGCCGACGCCGAGGTAATCGACGAGCGGAATGTGGCCGTAGTTGTCGAGCATGCGCGCGCCAAGCAGGTAGAGCGGCACCTGCGGACCGGGAACGTTCGTCACGACGATGTTGAACGGCAGCGCCCGCATCATCATGCGCGCGCCGAGCGACATCAGCGTCGACGGCGTCCATTCGGCGGCGCGGGTCAGCGCCTCGGCGCCCATCGCCTGCTTCGACTCTTTCAGCTGCGCGGTGCGCTCGCAGATGCGGGCGAGGCGCCGGCGCGGGTCGCGCTCCGCGAGCGGCAGCTCGAGGATCCACGCCGAGACGCGGTTGCCGAGCGTGCCGCGCTCGCTGTCGCTGCGCACGCTCACCGGCGCCATGACGCGGAAGTCGAGGACGTCGACGTTCACGCGTCGCGCCTCGAGGTAGCGCTGGATGCCGCCGGTGACGGTGGCGAGGACGACGTCGTTCAACGTGCCGCCGAGCGCCCGCTTCACCGCTTTGACGTCGTCGAGCGACATCGCCGTCCAATCGACGCGACGATGGGGGCTGATCGGGCGATTGATCGGGGTGTCGGAGACGAATCGCAAGCTCGTGCGCAGCGTGTCGCGCAGCGCGCGCAGCATCACCCGCACGTCGGAACGCGGGTCCATCGACGACTCGACGACGCGCCGGAAGCCGCGCACGAGCTCGAACGGCATGTGCACGCGCCGCCACGCTTCCGCAGCGAGCAGCGACCACCCATCGGGCGCCGGCCGCGGCAACCAACGCGGCGGCGCCTCGATCGTTTCCGTCGGCTCGATCGAGAGCAGCACGTTCAGCAGATCGACGCTCGACATGCCATCGATCATGCAGTGGTGCACCTTGGTGATGAGCGCGAAGCGATCGCCGCCGCGGAGGCCCTCGACGACCCACATCTCCCAGAGCGGCTTCGAGCGGTCGAGCTGCTGCGACATGATGCGCCCGGCGAGGCGCTTCAGCTGGCGGGTGTCGCCGGGCCGCGGCAAGCTCGTATGACGGACGTGGTAGTGAATGTTGAAGTGGCGGTCGTCGACCCAGATCGGCCACTGCTCGAACGGCACGTACGCGAGCACTTGGCGATAGCGCGGGATCAAGTGCAGCCGCGACTCGACGTACGCACGCAGCCGATCGATGTCGACGCCGCCGGCCGTCGTACGGAGCGGGCCCGTCTCGTACTCGGCCGTGCCCGCGATGTGCATGTGCGCCTTCGGGCTCTCGTACAGGAGAAACGAGTTGTCGAGCGCGGTCAGGCGAGTATACGCGGGCGCGTTCATGTCGGTTCAGGCAGGGCGGGCGAGGCGATCGGCGATCGCGAGTAGGACGCGGGGATGATGTCCCATGCCGCAGTGGCTCGTGCGCACCTCGACGTTCTCGACGTGCGGCGCGTCCTCCTCGAGACAGCTCTGCCACGCGACGATGCCGTCGCTGCGGCTGTAGAAGGACGTGCAGGGGACCGGCGGCGGGGTACGGAGACGGCGGCGCAGCTCGTCGCGACGCGCGTCGGGACGGCGACCGAACAGGCGCGCGACGGCGGTTGCATCGACGTCGCGGAAGGGACTTGCGAGCGTGATCACGCGCCGCACCTCGGGCGCGAAACGACGCGCCAGCTCACGCGCGTAGATGCCGCCGAGACTCCAGCCGATGATGCTCACAGGACGCTGGTGGCGCTCGCGGAGCTCGCGGAAGCGCTCGCTGAGCGCGTCCATCGTCGCGCGTGCGGGGCCGAGATTACGGCCGAGTCGCCAGCCGTGGGCCCAGTAGCCGCGGGCGCGGAGAAACCAGCGCAGCGCGCGCGTCGAGGAGTCGGTCGCCATCCAGCCCGGCAGAACCAGGACGGGGTGGCCGTCGCCGCGCGGCGCGCGGTTCAGCAGCGGCCACGCGGGAACGAGCGCGGCGAGCTCGAGCCAGGCGCGTCCCTCGAGCGCGAGCAAGAACGGCGAGGGGGGCGTGATGCGCTCCTCCGGCGTCACCCCTCGAGCGTGAGCCAGGTCGAGCGGAATTGCAAGCTGCGGCGTTCGGCGATGGCGCCGCGAATTTCACTGGAGCGGTGCCCCGCTTTTCAGGCACTCTGGGACGTGCTCTGCTCGTGCCGTCGGAGCATCAGTCGCCGTCCGTGCGGCGGCTCACGACTATCTCATACCCGAAGGAGTCTCACTCATGCGCATCCGTGTTCTCGTTCTTCTTCTCGTCACCGTCCTTGCGTTCGTGGGCGTGGCCCACGCCAAATCCGCCGTTCAAGTGACTCCCGACGAGTCCTTCATCTTGGTCAACAAGACGCTAGGAACCCAGCAGTGGGTCCTCAGCCTGGATGTCGGCTTCGACGTCCTCTTCGGGAACGTCTTCGACACCAGCGGCGGCTCGGCGACGTTCTTCTCTTGCGACGTCACCTGGAGCGGCGACGGCGTCGTCACCGACGTCGGTGATCTGAACGGTCAAACCGCGACGTTCGACTGCTTGATTGCAAGCGGCTGTTCGGCGCTCCCCTGCGCCGTCGATATCGAGTGGCACGCACTCGGCGGCGCTACGGTCACGTTGCCGGGCTCGTTCTTCTTGCCCTGAAGCGCGCCGGCGCCCGATACCAGGAGGGCGGTATGCGCCGCGCTCGCCGCCGCTGCGCGGGGCGCGCTCGGCTCGCCCGGTCGCGCCGGGTCGTCGTCGACGCCGTGGTGCGGGCGGGCCGGTACCCCGGCACGAGACGCTGTAGGAGGCGGATCGCGGCGCGCGCGTCCGCGCCGGCGAGACAGCGCTCGACCTCGGGCAGCCAGGTCTCCGGGCGCGGCGCCGTTTCTCCGCAGCACGTTGATGCGATCGTGGTACGTCGTCGCGATCGCCTCCTCCTCGGCGACGAGATCCTCGGTCATCTTTTCGCCGGGCCGCAGGCCGGTGAACACGATCGCGATGTCGTCGTCGGGCTCGAAGCCGGAGAGGCGGATCATGTTGCGCGCGAGATCGACGATGCGGACGGGCTCGCCCATCTCGAGCACGAAGATCTCGCCGCCCGCGCCGAGCGTCGCCGCTTGTAGGATCAGCTGGACGGCCTCCGGAATCGTCATGAAATAGCGCGTGACCTCGGGATGGGTGACCGTGACCGGCCCGCCGCGCGCGATCTGGTCGCGGAAGAGCGGCACGACGCTGCCGCTCGAGCCGAGGACGTTGCCGAAGCGGACGGCGACGAAGCGGCAGCCGCCGTTTTGCAGCCCTTGCAGCACCAGCTCGGCGACCCCTTTTGTGACTCCCATCACACTCGTCGGCCGCACCGCTTTGTCGGTCGAGACGAGCACGAACTCGCGGACGCCATGGCCGAGCGCCGCCGCGGCGACGTTGCGCGTGCCGACCACGTTGTTGCGCACGGCCTCCAGCACGTTCGCCTCCGCGAGCGGCACGTGCTTGTAGGCAGCCGCGTGGAAGACGAGCTCCGGCCGATGCGCGGCGAACACGCTCGCGAGCTGGTCCGGCAGCAGGACGTCGCCGAGCACCGCCTCGAGGCGCAGCTCGGGGAAGCGCGCGCGCAGCTCCATCTCGAGGGCGTAGATGCCGTTCTCGTGACGGTCGTAGAGGACGAGGCGCTCCGGCTCGTAGCCGGCGATCTGCCGGCAGAGCTCGGAGCCGATCGACCCCGCCGCGCCGGTCACGAGCACGCGCGTTCCCGCGACGAACGTCCGCACGCGCGGCACGTCGAGACGGACCGGCTCGCGCGCGAGCAGATCGTCGACGCGCACCTCCCGCATCTGCGTGTACATCACGCGGCCCTCGACGAGCTCGCTGAGCGTCGGCAGCACGCGCGAGCGCACGCCCGCGTCGCGACAGTGCTGGACGACCCGCCGCAGGACCGCGCCCGGCGCCGACGGCATCGCGACCAGCACCTCGGTGACGTCGTGCGCCACCGCCGGCGTGCCGCCGCCGCGGCTCAACCGCCGTCGGTTGCGGCGCTCTCCGTCATGCGCGCCAAGATCGCCTCGAGCTTCGGGATGTCGATCGGCTTCGTCATGTAGTCGCGCACCCGCAGCTGCGCGGCGCGCTCGCGGACGTCGGAGAACGCGGAGACGATCACGACCGGAACGCGGAGGCCGCGCGCATCCATCTCGCGCTTCAGCGCGGCACCGTCCATCCCGGGCATCATGAGATCGAGGATGACCGCGTCGTACCGATCCTCCTCGAGCGCCCGCAGCGCTGTCGCGCCGTCCTCGGCGGTCGTGACGTCATACCTGCGCTCGAGCAGCAAGCTCAACGACCACAGGATGTCGGGCTCATCGTCGACGATTAGGATGCGGCACTTACGATCGCTCATGAAATCGGCTCAGGTGGCGGCGATTGGGGGTCTCTACACGCGCGACACGGGATTGCGCAATCCCCCTTCTTCACGACCGCGGCGTTCGCCACAGCGTGACCGCACGTTCGCTACATCGCGACCGCGGCCGGCACGGCGCGGTCGCGGCGAGCATCGGCGTTGCGCGACGGGGTGGCGGGTCGGCTGCGCGCGAGGAGCGCTCGCGCGGGGCACCGGACACGTTTTAGATTTTCCGTATTCCGCACTGGCTCGCTCTTTATGCGCGCTCCGCCGACCCGCCACCCCGTCGCAGCAGCGCCGGCGTTCGTCGCGGTGGCGTGCGACGGCGGCGTGCGGCGGTGGTCGTGTGCGATGCCGGTCGTGTCCGAGGGTCGTCGCGATCGGCGGTCATTGCTCGCGACGTTGCGCGAGTGATGGCCTTGTGCGGCGTCAGGACGCGACGCTGCGTAGAAACGCCAGCACTTCGCGATTGAACGCGTCGGGCTGCTCGAAATTGAAGCCGTGGCTGCCGCCCGGTACCTTCACCAAGCGCGCGTTCGGGATCTCGCGCGCGAGGATGTCGGAGTTCGCGGGCGAGATGAGGAGGTCGGCGTCACCGGTGATGACGAGCGTCGGCGCGGTGATCCGCTGCAAACGCTCCGTCGTCGAGTGTCCCATCACCGCCGCGACCTGGGCGAGGATTGCGTCCATGCTGAAGCCCCACTGCAGCGCGCCACCGAAGAGCTGCATCAGCTTCGGCATCTCCTGCTGCATGAACGTCGGCGTGAAGACGCGCGGCAGAACGGTCTGAAAGAGCATCATCGGGTCGAGACGCGATGGATCGAGCTGCAGTGCGCCGGCCGCGTCGACGGTGCCGCCGAGTTGGGCGATCGTGGCCTCGCGTTGTTGGGCGACATCCTCGTCGGGCTCGGGAAACGTGCAGGCGAGCACGAGTCCGCGGACGCGCTCCGGATGATGCAGCGCGAGCTCCTGTGCGATCATACCGCCCATCGACACGCCGACGACGTGCGCGCGCGCGATGCCGAGGACGTCGAGCAGGCCGACGGCGTCGTTCGCCATCGCGGTGATCGTGTACGGCCCCGCCGGCTTGGCGCTGCGCCCGACGCCACGATTGTCGAACGTGATCGTCCGGTAATGCTCTGCGAAGGCGGGTACCTGGAACAGCCACGCCGTCGAGTCGGCGGCGAGTCCCATGATCAAGAGCAGCGGATCGCCGCTGCCGTGCTCGTCGTAATAGAGATCGACATCGCCGACTTTGGCAGTGCTCATCGTGTCAGGCTCCTCGGGGATCGGAGAGTAGGAGGTTCACGGCAGACGCGCAACGTCAGGGTACTGGGCCAATTTGCGTCGCCATACTTCGTTGCTCGGTCGCTGCGCTGCTCGGCGTAGCTCCGCTACGCCTGCGCTGCTCACTTCCCTCGCGCCTCGTCTGGCTCGCTTGCCCTCGTAGGGCAACTTGACCCAGTCCCTCCGCTGCGAAGTGACTACTACCGCGGTGCCCTGCGATCGTCGGTTTGTCCTGCGGCGCGCGCGCGCAGCGGCGTCGGCGCGCGCGGCGACGAGCGCGGCACGCGTGCGGTCGGGGAGCTCCGCGACGGTCGCATCGGTGACGAGGCGGTCGACAAGGGTACGTGCCGCCGCGGCGTTCTGCGTGGCGGCGGCGTCGCTCGTCGTCGCGCCGTCCAGGTCGGCGAGGACGACACCGAATGCCGGCGCATGCGTGCGCAGAAACCGCTCGGGCGCGGCGTCGGGGAGCGACACGCCGGTGAGCGCGAGCGCGCGCAGGATGCGGGTGACGGCGGCGGCGGTCGCGAGCGCCGTCGCGGGGCGGAGATCGGCGTCGACGACCAGCGGCTCGCCGTCGGCGGCGACGGCGACGTATGCGCTGCCGCTCGCGACACCGTCCTCGACGACCAGTGCGATACCGGGAAGCGCGAGCGTGCGCTGCAACGTGGCTTCGCGTGCGAGGCGCTCGGCGGCGTCCACGTTCGCGGTCCGCACCCACACTGGTCGCTGCGCATCGAGCCAGAATCCCGCCGCGAGACGCACGCCCTCGGCGGGAGCGCTGCGCAGCGCGACGCGACCGATGCGGCGTGCATCGAGGGCGTCGCGCCAGCGCTCGGCGAGGCGGAAACCCGGCTGCGCGCGCCGCAGCTCATCGAGCACGGCGCGCGCACGGTCGTCGGCGTGACGGCCGAGGAGCTGCGCCGCGCGTCGAATCGCGAGCCGCGCATACGTTCGGCTGCCGCTCGGCAGGCTCGACAAGAGCACGCCGGCGGCGCGGTCGGCGAGCTCGGCCGACGTTCCCGCCTCGAGCGCGAGCTCGAGGATCGCCGCCCGAGCCGGCTCGCCGACACGCTTTCGAAATCGAGCCGAGCGACGACCTCCCCGAATGCCTGGGCGGCCTCGACGTGCGAGCGCACGTGCGGCAGCGTCTCGAGATACGTGAGAAGGACGCTCGGGTCGGCCGTCAGGCGGATCGCGCCGGCGAGCATGCGCGCTCGTGCCGCCGCGTTGGAGCGCAGCGGCTCGCGGCCGATCGCGCTCTCGACGACGGCGCGATCGACCTTGCCGAGAAGGTGACGACACACTCCGCGGTCGCTCGGCTCGCGCCGGTCGTTCACGAGGAGGTCCTCGGCCGCGTTCAGCTTCAGGCGCAGCACGTCCTTGTATTCGCGAATGAACGCGAGGTGGACCTTCATCTCGGCGATCTCGTCGGCGCGGAGCGGCTCCGCCGTGACCGCCGGCGCGGCGAGCGCGCTCACCTCTGGAATCACGGGCGCGTTCGCCGGCTTCGCGGCGACGCTCTGCTCGTCCGCTCCGCGCCGCCGTCGCCGCCGGGAGCGTCGCCGCGGCGGCGACGAGCCGTCGAATGGATGCTCCGGTGGCCGCGCTGCTGCGCCTGCGGGCGGCGGCGACGGCGGCGCGCCACCGCCGGCGCGCGGCGGCGAGGTGCGCGCGCCACCACCGGCGCGCGGCGGCCAGGCGCGCGCGCCACCGCCGGCACGCGGCGGGCGCGGTCCCGAACCGGGTCGCGGCGGGCGGAAGTCGTTCGCCATCCGTTCCGGGTAGCACATCCGTGCGATGCGCGGCACCTCGCGTCGTTGCGAGGTATAGCGCGGCGCTACGTGCGCACGCCGTCCGGTCTCGATCGCATGCCGACGGTCACTCGGTTGCACCTGCCGTTCCACTGAATGATCCTAGGTGTCATGCGCACCGCCGAGCAGCCCGCACCGCTCGCGATCAACGACGCGACGGCGCCGACGGGCGACGCACGTGCCGGCGCCGCGG
>WNFP01004622.1_pt1 | contig 11066 bp, 9 predicted proteins | sample 5400201 | NCBI WGS metagenome assembly WNFP01 (sample SAMN13153355, study PRJNA577476) | soil metagenome | isolation source: 115 cm saprolite under Madrone tree | place: USA:California | collected 2016-06-14
TTCGGCGACGAATTCCGGATCTTTCAGTGTCGCTTGGAAAGCCTGCCGGAAAATCTGCACTCGCTCTTTCGGCGTTCCTGGCGGGAAGGAATAGAGGTAGGTAATCGCGCCGATATCGTGCAGGGCCAACTGGATCAGCTTGCGGCCCGCGTCGTTTTTGACAAAGCTGATGGCCAATGGCACATCGGGCAGCTCGGGATGAGCGGCCGCCGCGTTTTGCAAAACGACTCTCACTTCACCTGAGTCCAGTTGCTTGCGCCAGGTGACCTTGATCGACGCCCACGCGAGCCCGCAAAGGCCCGCTACCTCGCCGGCATCGATGGCCAAACGAATCTCCGCCGTCCCTTTGTAGCCGGAAACGATTTGCATCGGCAGACCCAGCGCTTCCTTCAAGATGATCGCGTTATCGTAAGGGGTGGAGCCGGGAGGCGTCGCTCCCAGTTTGACCGGCGTGGGCGAGCTCAGCCATTTCTGAGCGCTGTCGATTCCGCTGGCCTTCGTCATTACGCAGGTATCGTGGTTCTTGACCGGCGCGCCGACGTATTCAAATTTGCGCGCATCAAACTCGATCCCCTTCCTTTCGATAAGCTGGTGCAGAACCAACGTGCCGATCCAGTTGCCCAACGTTAGGCCGTCCGGCTTGGCCTGCCGGTAAAGATAATTGGTTCCGATTAGAAAGCTCGCCCCCGGCATATTTTCCACCACAAATGTCGGATTGCCGGGAATATGCTTCCCCATGTGACGGACGAGCATGCGTGAATATGCATCGAATCCGCCGCCCGGCGTAGTCGCCACAATCAAACGAATCGTTTTGCTCTTGTAAAAGTCCTCTGCGGACCCCACGGTTGCCCAACAAGCCGCCAGCGACAATAGCAGCGCGGACAGCGCGCCCCGATGAAACTTCTTGTTCATGCTATTACCTCGCTTCCTTCTATACCGCGGACCGACGGACCGCGGGTTCCGGCCGATCCACCTCTAGGTCGGTATTCACGATCACTTGCGGGAATCGGGTTCGGATATAAACGCACAGCTATTACAAAATGCGTGTCCAAGTCCAGACTCGGGCATGATCTATAAGAATAAGCTCGAATGGTAATGCATGAACGTCGAAGGTAAAGATGCGACTCCGAAGCTCGGACGCAAGTCTCATGGGAGCGTGCCTGTCATTTCCTGATACGTCCGCCGCACGGCAACTTCCCTTTGCGATTTGTAACCCGCCATTTTTTCGTACTGGGAAAGTTTGATTGCGGCAGCTGCTTGATCCTCCGTCGCGCCGCGCGCAATTTCTTGCTGCACGGCGTCGCGCAGATCCACCAGCATTTGACGAAAACGATGGAACCCTTGCCGAGTTTCCTTGGGATCTTCCGAAATGGGCCCGTGTCCGGGCACGAGAATGTCGGCGGGCAGGGCTTCGATCGCATCCAGCGTCTTTAGCCAGCTAACGCCGTAGCCGTCGTTTATGTAAAGAAACTGATCGGAGAAAAACAACTCGCTCACGTAGGCGATCCGATCTTGCGGAACGAATATAATGCTATCACCCCGTGTGTGACCCCGGCCCAAGTACAGAATTTGGATTTCTTTGCCGCCGAGATGAATATTTAGCCGATCCTGATAGGTTACTTGAGGGAGCCTGGCCTTTTGATCTTCGGGAGAAGCGCGATCGCGCTGCATTTGAGCGAGGAGATCGGCGCGGTAATTTTCGTGGCCGATCTTGATGACATCCTGGTAAGCAACGTTGCCCCACGTGTAGTTATTGTGGAAAGTCGACGAAACCAGAAAGCGAACCGGCTGTTTGATCACGCTGGCAATCGCTTCCCGCTCTTTGCGCGCGATGGCCTCTGAGCTCAAGGCGTCAAGCACGACAACGCCTTCGGTTGTGGCAATGACTCCGCTGTTGAAGCTGGTGGAAGAAAAGACATAGTGACCGGGGATGAGCTGTCTTAAAGTACCGGTGCGGTTGCGCTCGGCGGGCTTAAGGCGAGTGTCGTCGCGCTCCTGCGCCCTAGCGGAGAATACCAAGAGGCTCGAGGCGAGCAACATCACTAGAGCCATCGTTGATTTTGGCATTGTTCTTTCTCCTATTGCTTCGTTCTTTGTAATTTGGCGATCTATTCGTGAATCGAGTTTTGCGCGGAATCATGCATGCAATCATCCTTATACAGCGAATTGATGGGCGAAGAAAAGGAATCGGCAATCCGTTACGACGGCTCAGCGCACAGGCTTAGCGGCCGGCGCTATGCGAAAGCGCGCTCGCTTGTCACAATGAAGTTTGGTTGAGAGAAATTTGGCTTGACGCCTCTGGGTCTCGTGACCTATTTCTGGTGCGCAGTTTTTTCGATGGTCCAAGAGGTTAGCTCAAAGTGAGGAAAATGTAATGACCGGAACGAGGCACAAGGTCTGGTTTGGATTGCTTATTTTGTTGATCGCCGCAATGTGCCCGTGCGAGGCGCTCCATGCCCAGACCCAGAAGATCAGAATTTCTCTCTCGAGCCGGAGCAACACGAACACGTCCTACTACACCGCTCAAGCCAAAGGTTTCTTCAGAGATGAGGGACTGGAGGTCGAGTTCATTCAGGTTAATCCACGGCTCGGCGCCATGGCGGTCTTGAACGGAGATGTAACGTTCACGACGTCGTTCGTCAGCACGTTCCGCGGCATCGTGCAGGGACTTCCGATGAAAACGGTTTTTATCCTGCTCAAGAAGGGAATTTATTTTTTGATGGTACGTCCGGAACTCATCAAAGACATCCAGGATCTAAAGGGTAAGAAACTCGGGGTCACAGCGATTAATGGAGGCGACCATCTCATCGGTAAAGAGTTGCTTCGCTCCAAGGGATTGGATCCGAATCTCGTCCAAGCCATCGCCGTGGGTGAACCGGCCTTGAGGACGCAGGCGGTTCTTTCCGGGGCCGTTCAGGCCGTCTCGGTGTCGCCGCCCCACGACGTGCTGCTGCAGCAAATGGGTCTCAAGGCCATCGCTGGACCGCCCGAGGTGGGCGTGCCGTCATCAGGATTGTTCGCCTCGGACCGCTTGCTTAGGGAAAACCCGCAGACCCTTAGGCGAACCTTGCGGGCGCTGCTTAGGGCGAATCGGTTCATCGAGGAAAACCGCCAGGAGACGATCCGCATCATGGCGCAGGCGGTGCCGCAGTCGCCGGAGGCGGCGGCGCGATCCTACGAAGTCGAGCTCAAGGCCCTCGCCAAAGATGGCCAGATGACCGATGCCGAAATGGAAAGCCTGATGGAAAGATTGAGCGATAAGAAAAGGCCCTTGGACGAAGTGCGGGATTTCTCTTATGCGCGCCTCGCGTTAAAGGAGTTAGAGGCCGGCAAGTAAAATCCAATGTAAAAATGATTGCGGCCGTAACATTCCTCGTGGCTAAGATGGCGTCCGCTGCAGGGAGAACCAAGAGAAAAATCTGTGACAAGAAAATTGTCGGCCATCGCATAGGAGCTGAAGGATGAAACGCGAAACGTCATTCATCGTTATTTTGCTTTGGATCAATCTGATATTGCCGGGATTGGTGGAGGGAGCGGAAAGCCTGCAGAAGATCCGGGTCGGACTTCCTTCGCTGGCCCTTACCTACATGCCTTTTTATGTGGCCCAAGAGAAAGGCTTGCTCAAGAAGAACGGTCTCGAGGCGGAATACATACAGATGAATACCGGCATCCAGCCGCAGGCCATCATGGGCGGCAATATCAATTTCTTCCCCTCGTTGTCGACAGGGATCTCAGCGGCGGTCGCAGGCTTGCCGCTGGTTGTCGTGCTCAATTTTTACAATATTACGCCGTGGATGCTCGTAACCAGCAAAGACATCAACAAGCCTCAGGACCTCATCGGCAAAAAGGTCGCAATCTCGGGTATTCGAACGACGGGACATTACTTGATGATGGCGTGGTTCAAAAAAGTAGAGATCAGCGAGAAGGATGTCGGATTCATTATGACCGGCGGCACCGCTTCGAGCTTCGCATCACTGGCGAGCGGGCAAGTCGCCGGCGCCGTGCTCACTCCACCCTTCGACGACAAAGCCGTGTCCCTTGGCTTCAAAAAGTTTATGCTGATCGGCGATCTAGTGGACATTCCGACCTCTGGCTTGGTCGCTTCCAGAGCGGAGATCACGAATCAGCGGGACAAAGTTCAAAAGACCATCGCGGCGCTGGTCGATGCCGTGACTTGGATACGCGCCAATCGAACGGAATCCGTAAAAATGATTGCGGACAAGTTCAAGATCACACCGGCTGAAGCTAACGGAACCTATGAGACCTTGGTCAGCATGTTCAACAAAGACGGCCGATTGCCGCCGAAAATCGCCCGCGGATATTTGGACCTGCTGCGCCAAGAAAGATCCGTGCCTGCCGATATCGACCCGCAGAAGTTCCTCGATTTTTCTATGCTGCCCGGAGGAAGATAACCAAACGGATCGTCGACTTCCGAGAACTTTATAAACAAACAGTTATTTGAAAGTCTTGAATACGCCGTCTTTTTCAAGTTCATCGAGAAGACTTTCATCCAGAAACCTCTCGACGTCCTCAGCTCCGCCTTTTGGAGCGAGAAAATCCGCGGTTGTACGCAATCCTTCTCGGCTTACGCGCGGAGGCGTCGAAAACTGCGGAGCGTAGTAGTCGTAGGTGCTCTCCAAAATCGTGCGGTTCCCCTCTCTCAACATTTTATGAAGGACCGCGATGGTTTTTTCTTTATCGGTCCTAATCGCATACAGGGCCTCGATATAGGCGCGCAAAAATCGCTTGACTGTGTCGCGGTTCTGCTTGAGGAAAGAGCGGCTCGTTACAATAGTGTCTAGAGGAAACGTGGCTTTAAGGTCACTCAGTTGGGCCAAAATTCGAAGACCGAGTCTTTCCGCCGTCGTTGTCTGGGGCGGGGATAAGAGGGTTGCATCGAGTGCTCTGGTGGAAAGCGCGACCAGCCTGCTGTCGGACGGTCCGCTCGGAATAATGTTGACCGCTTCCCTTGGTATTTTCCATTCTCTGAGAGCGAGGACCACGGACAGCTCGTTTTGACCGCCAAAGTTTACTATACCGATTCTTTTCCCGATGAGATCCGAAGGTTGGCGAATCTCCTTCTGGGTGACGATGCTGAAGGGGAACTTGTTGAGTGCGCCGGCAACGATAACCAGTTCAGCACCGCGGTGAATTGCAGTGATCGGAGCGGTCGAATCAATGTGTGAAAATTGGATGCTGCCGCCGATTAAAGCCTGCATCTGCCTGGAACCTCCCGGGATCATCACGAGATCGCCCTTTAATTGGTACTTTTCCAGGAGGCCGAACTCTTTGGTGACCCAAATCGGCACGTGTACTCCAGAGAATCCACCATAGCCAATCAACAAACGATCCTGAGCAAAAACACTTAGCGGGAAAAATAGTAACAGAGTGATCAGAGGCAGCTTTGTATTCATCCAGCCCGCCGGATTCCTTTTTTATAGCTAGGGTTTTTGAAGCGAAGATACAAAACAGAAGTTCTTGGTATGGCGCAGCTCAACTCCAAGTCAGTTCTGTTCCCATTGAATAACCTTCAACCGCTGACCACTATGCAATAGACGTGAGACACGAGGCAACAGTCAAAAATGCACAATCGAGGAAACAGTGTGATCCCTTGGCTCATGATTTTCGTTTCGACCATCAGCTTGGCGGCCAAAGCGCTCAAGCGCGCATCCGCCAATGCATCATGAAAAGGATCGCATCCCGGTATCCCCTGCCTAATCCTTATTCAGTGTTCTGAATATAAAATGAGCATCTTAATAAAGACGAAAGGTTTGGACGCCGCAAAAATTGATTTATTGAACCGGATTCTTCTGGCACAAGAATCGCACTGCCGCTAACGGAAGAGCAACGTCGACTTTGAGGCGGTCATGAGCCAATCGGGAAATCCGCTAAACGCGCAACCAGGATGAAGGCGAAGATACTCTCCTTTTCTTCTTTTTCGGGACTGGTTTTGAGCGGTGTCCTCTCTCTTGTCCCTTCGGCTTGGCCAGATCATAAAGTGGGTGAGCCACAATTGGAGGAGCTACCCATTTGGTCCGTCTGCTGTAAGGACCATGATTGTGTCGCCGAAGAGGTGAAGATGATCGGTCAACCGAGCGACGAAATGATTTTGGTCGATATCGAGGGCGTTCAAACTGCGGTCAACAAGCAAAAGTTCTCACCAGTCCCTTCAACTCATACCTGGGTTTGCTATGTCGATCCCAACGGTAGTATTAGTGACGACAATATCCGATGTATCTTGCATCCCAAACCGAGCGGGATCACTAGAGGGCCACAAAAAAACTAGCCGTTGACGAAACGTTGATTCATGCTATCTCGCGCGACTGCGAACATTAGTTCAACCGGCGACCGGAATATACTTATTCTCTACCAAGAGGGGGACGTCACATGACTCGACATAACGCTTCATGGAGTTGCTTCGGACTGGGAATCGTTTTTTACGTCCTGGTTTCGGTCTTGGCTCTCCCGGCTGCCTTCGCTGCTAATGCCCCGGGGGCCGGGGAATCTATCGACCAGCTTTACGAGAAGGCGAAGAAAGACGGAAAGCTCACCCTTTACGCCCCCCTTTCTGCTCGATCCATGGAGGTGATTCTCCCGGGATTCATGAAGAGGTTTCCCGGAGTGACCGTCAATCACATCGACTCGACCCCCAATCAGCTGCTTGCGCGTGTTCTCGCCGAAGCGCGCGGCGGGCGGGTGCTCGCGGACGTATTCGGCGGGTCGCTGCCTTACATGGCGCAGATCAGCGAGCAAAAGCTCATCGCGCCCTTGACAGTCCCGGAGGCCGCGGTTTATCCGGCCAACATGAAGAGTGACTTCTGGGTCGCAACCGATACTCAGTTTTATATAGCCGGTTGGAATACGAATCTGGTCAAGAAAGGCGACGAGCCAAAGAGCTTCGAGGATCTTGCAAGCGCAAAATGGAAGAGAAATTTAATCGGTGAAGACCGGGACTATCAAATGCTAGTCGCGTTTGCCAAGCGCAAATACAACAACGATGAGAAAGCCATCGAGTTATTCAAAAAAATTGCCGCAAACCAAGTCGAGTTTCATCGCGGGCATTCGGATCTAATTGAACTTTTGGTGGGGGGCCAGAGCGCCGTATGTTTCACCTGCTATTCGCACCATTTTCCGCCACGGGTGAAAAAAGGGGCGCCGATTCAGGCTCTGCTAACCGAAGGTGTGGGCGAAATAGGTGGAGCGGTTTCTATCCTAAAGGGCGCGCCGCATCCGGATGCCGCTTTGCTTTGGGCGCGTTGGGCCATCAGCGAAGAAGGCCAGCGCGTGTGGGCGCAGGCCGGGGAAACTCCCGCCCATCCCCAGGTGGAGCCGCTCGAGAAAGTGCGGCCAACGGCGACCTATATGCTTACCATCGACGATATTAAGGAGTTCCCGAAATATGAAAAGATTTGGAAGGAGATCTTCCAGATCCGGTGAAAGTTGTTACTGAATGCCCAGCTCTTTCTGCGCCTGGCGCAGGTAACTCAAGTCGATGTATTTCTCCGGCGGCGGCAGCGCTCCTTTAATGATGCCATCCTGCGCCTGAACCTCGATGTTCACTTTCAATCCGGATAGGGTCACGTCGCCGTTGATCGGATAGACCTTGTTGTTGATGTAGTAATCGATGCCGCGGCGTGCGTAGGGCGCCTGAAGACCCAGCTCCTTAGTAAGAAAGTCAGCGGCGTCCGCCGGGTGATCGTAAATCCAACGCAACGCCTGGATGTGTCCCTTGATGAATTTCACTACCGCCGGTCGATTCTTTTCCGCCCACGCGGGATTGATGTTGATATTGTTGAATTGATAGTTGGAAATGACCTCCGTCGTATCGCCTAATCTCGGGAAGCCTTTATCGACGGCGACGTCGGCGAACGGGATTCCCAAGACAGCGCCCGCGATGGCATTGCTCTCCAGGGCGCTCAACCGGGCCGGCGTGCCGCCGGCAATGATCGCCAGAGAAAAGTCCCTGGGGTGGAAGAGCCCCTTGCTCTTCATGTAGGAAAGCAAGATCGAAGTCGCTCCTCCCGTGAGACTGGCCACACCCAGTCTTTGGCCTTTGAGATCCTCCACCTTCTTGATGTTTTTCGCGCCGATGAGCAGATAGGGCGCGGCGTTGCTCGATCCGGCGGCTACTTTGAGGTTGCCGTTGGTTCGTTCATTCCAGACGATGATGTTATCGGCATTGATATTGGCGAAGTGAAGCTCGCCGGCCACTAACGCTTGGAGTTGAATATCGGCTCGCCCGATGCTGACGAGATCGACCTGGATCCCTTCCTTGGCGTACAAACCTTTTTTCAACCCGATAAAGAAGGGCAGGTAGTTGAGGTCCTTCGAGACGTACCCGGCGGTTAGCCTTTGCGCGCCGGCGATGACGGGAGCGAATAGGAAAGACAAGACATAGAAAACGGCGATCGAAATTCTTTTCATAATTTCACTGCGCTCCTTTCTGTGAGCGAGCTGATTTACCGGCCTTTTACCAAGGCGACTTCGCCGCGTCAAAAGAATCCATCCACCGTTGTGTCGCCCAAGGGCTTTCACAAAATCGGCCGTGGCGCGGACATAACTTTATACTCAGGTCTCTAACGAACGGATAGCAGGAACCCGCCAGGCGACAAACAAGGTCAGAACAATGACGATGGCTCCCATCGTCGCGACGGTGGAAGGCGCGCCGATGAAGTGCGCGACTACGCCGGCAAACAATGCGCCTGCCGGCATGAGGCCGCGGTCCAACATGTAAAGGCTCATTACACGGCCGCGCAGTTCATCGGGAACGATGAGCTGGAGCATGGTATTGGTACTTGCCAGGAACAACATCTGGAAACCACCAGCCGCAACTAAAACCACAAGCGCGAGTGGAAAGGAGGTAGTCTGAGAGAAAAGAATAAGAAAAAAACCCAGTACGAGAATGCTCCCCACTAGCAATAGCCCCTGGCGCCGAAACCTGTTGGCAAACGAGGCCAGCATGAGCACCGACAGCACGGCTCCGACTCCAGGCGCAGCCATCAGCATTCCGAGACCCTCTGGTCCCACTCGAAGCACATCCTTCTGGAAAACCGGCATCAGCGTTTGGTAGGGCACAGCAAAGATTCGGGGAACATAGGCCAGGATCATCAGTGCGAGGACGGCTGGGGTCGACCATACATAGGAAAAACCCTCTTTGAGACTGGCCAACGCGGAAGAGCGGCGCGCTTCAGCTGGTGTCGGAGGTACGTGCATTAAATAAATCATCACCAGCACTCCGACATACGCGACGCTCTGCACAAAAAAGTTTCCCGCGGCGCCAAACAACGCGATCATCAAGCCGCCGAGTGCGGGGCCGATGACCTTCATGAGGTTAAACCCTCCCGAGTTGAGTGCAATCGCGTTAACGAGCTCTTGCTTGGGAACAACGCTCGGAATCAGGCTTTGCCTTACCGGCTCGCTAAACGTCCAGGCGATTCCTGTGATCAAAGTGAATACAAAAATGTGCCATACCTGTAACAGTCCCGATGCCACAAGGCCGCCCATGACGACAGCGGTTACGATTAACACGTACTGGGTACGTAGCATTAATTTTTGGCGGTCCATGCGGTCCGCGGCTACACCCGCCATCGGTCCAGTTACCAGAAAGGGTAGGGCGCGCAGACCATTGAGCGCTCCCAACAATATGGAATTGCCGGTTAGCTCATACACGAGCCATCCCAGGGTCACTTGCTGGATCCACTGGCCGGCGCTCATCATGAAAGTGCCGGCGCAAAGATAGCGAAAATCCAGGTGACGAAGAGAGGAGAAGGTTTGAATTCGGAAACGCGGGGAAACCGCCTCAGCCGGCGCTTCAACGTGGTCAGTCAGTTGCTCTTCCAAAGAACTCATCTTGTAATCATAGCTTGATTTCCCCACGCTTGTCATGTTTTCAGGAACACTTTCTAGGCGCGCATCCCCGAAAAACTGTTCACGGTGGCGTGCAAGTTGCGCGCAAAGTCGTTGGCTGCCTGGGTGCTCATGCTGAAAGCGGAGCGCGCGTACTCTTTGACCGCCAGCAGAGCAGCCAACGGAGTCTTTTTGAAATGCTCCACGAGTGCGGCGACCGCGGCGTCGAGCTCACTGGCTGGAACTACGTTGCTCACCAGACCGAAAGTGAGCGCCTTGTGCGCATCAATCTCCTGCGTTGAGTAGACCATATAAGTGGCGGCCTTGCGCGGCAACCGATCGACCAGCGCGGACATGGCGATGGTCGGCATGATGCGGTGAGACATTTCCGGTAGTTGAAAGCGAGCTCTGTCGCTTGCGATGGTGATATCGCAGAGCGCCGCGAGGGCGCAGCCCAGGCCGACGGCACGACCCTGCACTACACCGACGATGGGAACCTTGGCGTTGCGAAACGCGCCGTAGAGATTGAAAATCGTTTCGCTGCGGTCGCGCACTCCGTAGGCCTCGAGAATCGGACCTGGCTGGCCCATGGCTTCGCGACCAAGGCAGAAATCGTCACCGGCGCCTTTGAACAAGATTACCCGTGAGTCCTGCGCAGCGGCGTCAAGCATTTTCGTGACCTCGGCCCATGTAGCGTCGGTTTGCCGGTTGCCGGCCTCCGGGCGATTCAGAATAATCGTCGTTACGTCTCCCTCTTTTTCCTTGAGTATTGGCTCTGCCATAGAAAATTACCTCCGGTTAAATTTTCCAACCTGTAAAAAAGCTACACGCGATTTGTCAACGGAAGCTTAGTTTTGGATGCTGTGTTGCAGCAAATAATTTGCCAGGGTTTATGGACCATATGATTATCGGAGAGACCCTTCGCCCGGCTCAGTGTGACTCAATAGACCAGCCGGCCGATATAGAGTGAGCCAGCTCAACCCGGAGCGTGGCTATGTTCCCTGTTGCTTGGCCTTCAACTGTTGATCGTTTTCTTTGAGGAATGATTTGATCTCGTCGGCTTGGTCGAGCAACCGGATCCACTGTTCTTTGTAAAGAGTCACGGGGAATCGGCCAAGGCCGTAGACCGAGAGGCCGCCTTTTTCGCTTACCTTCAGACGCAGCTGCCCCGGTCTTCGTTGCTCGACCTGTTCCCGAAGCGTTTTGTTCTCAGCCTCGAG
>WNFP01024172.1_pt1 | contig 11065 bp, 7 predicted proteins | sample 5400201 | NCBI WGS metagenome assembly WNFP01 (sample SAMN13153355, study PRJNA577476) | soil metagenome | isolation source: 115 cm saprolite under Madrone tree | place: USA:California | collected 2016-06-14
AAGAGAGCGCAAACCGTCGCAAATACCGGCCGCCGAATGAAGAAATCAACGAACAAGGCCGGAGTCCGCCTTCGCTGGGATTGGAGTGGCGCCGCTCATGAGTTCGAGGTGTCTACCGGACTGAATTGCTCTGGCCTTTACCCTGAATTTGCTCCGTGACCGGCATGCCGTCCTGCAAAAACTGCGTACCGGAAATGATCAAGTGATCCCCGGGTCTGAGCCCATCGAGAACCACAAAGTCATTGCCGGCAGTATCGCCAAGCTTTAAAGGTTTCTGGCGTGCTACGGTTCCTTTGCCTTCGTTGACGGCAACGAAGGCGAAGAACTGGCCATTGATGCGCAGCACGGCGAGCACGGGAATCACGGGGCCTTCGTGAACGCCCCAGGTAATCTGCGCGCGAACCTGCTGCGCGATGCGCAGCTTGCTTCGCGGATTCTCAATCGTGGCCTTGGCGAGAACTGTCTGGGTTTCCGTCTCGACCTGTGGTGAGACAAATGTGATGCGTGTCTCACTAATCGAATTCCCTGCGGTGTCGAGCAGTCGCACGGGTAACCCGGTTTTCAAGTTCTTGGCGCGCTCGGCGGGAACATAAACGTAGGCTTCCAGCGCTCCCGGCTCGTCAATAGTGGTTAGCATCGTCGCAACCGTCACGCGGTCGCCCCTGTGTACGGGGATATCTCCGACGATCCCGTCCATCGGGGAGGTAACGCTATAATAGTGAAGCTCCACTTTTTGCTGCTTCACCTGTTCGTCGAGCGCCTTCAATTGTGCCTGTGCCGCCTCGTAGCTGGTCTGCGCATTGTCCATTTCCTGCTTGCTAATCACTCCGGCGGCAAACAGCTTCTGCGCTCTCTCCAGCGAAATCTTGGCATAGCGCAGGTTTGCCTCCTGCGCTGCGCGCGATGCTTCCTGGCTGCTCACGGTGGCTTCCTGTTTCAACGGGTCGATCTGTAGGAGCAGAGTCCCTGCTTCCACGTGGTCGCCCGACTTTACGAAAATCCGCGTAATCTGTCCCTCAACTTGCGGATTGATCGCCGCGGAGTGCCGCGATTTCAGGATGGACAGATATTCAGTCGTATCCGGAATTTTTACCGCAGGAGCGATCTGTACTTGCACCTGCAAGGCAGGCGCAACTGCCCCCGGCGCATTGTCCGCCGCGCTTTTCTGGCAGCCGTACACAAGCGCACCCGCCGCCAGTGCCACCAGCAAAGCGGCCTCCCGCCTTCCCAGGGCCAGTCTTCTCATCCTGCGATTGACCGATACAAATGGACGCATGCCTGTCTACCTGGCCTCAAATCTTACGACACTGCTCGGCAGGAGCAAAGTGGCGAGGCCCTTCACCTCATGGACGGCGGGGAAAGCTCTTGGTTATCTTGAAGTTTCCGGCAGCAGGCTAGTAGAAATCGCGGGAATTGATTCTCTTTGAAGAAAGCCCAAGTTGCAGAACGTCCATCTGTTCCGGCCGGTCGAAGACCTTGCCGGGGAAAAAGATTTTCGCCAGCACTCGCACGCCGCCGAACGCCACGCCCAGCACCACGGCCACCACCATGAACAGGCCGGTGGAGATGAAAATCTTGCCGACAATCGTCAACCACGGCGGATCGGTAATCGTCTGCGTCGGCTCGTGCCACGTCACATGTGTTTCGTAGTTCAACGTGCTGTTCCGCCAGTTGCGGCGTAGGATACTCGATCAGCAGCAGCACGGCCTCATCTTTTCCTGCTCGATAGTGTGCGAATATTGCCTCCGCGCCCGAATTGAAGCCCGCCTCGCTGACAAGGCTCGCGAATTCATCTTGCTTCAGCGAGGTAATCGCATTCCGGAAGCCCGCTGGACCCAGCGCATATTTCTGCGTCCCGTCGATGAAGCCCCGCGGCAAATACGTTCGAATCGGCGGCAGCGGTGTCTGGTCGGAATGCGCGCTCACGGCGTTCACCAGCGCGACTAAATCTTCCGTGGAAATTGCCGGCGTTGGCCGCACATTGAGAATGGAACTCCCCAGCAGGACAAACAACCTGTCGCCATCCACGGCCGAAGTCCGATCCAGCGTCGACGGATGCATCTCCGGCCTGATTAGCGCCGTATACGCTTCGCGCTTCCGTTTCCACCCACATCGGACCCGGCTGGCCGGACCAGTTGCTGAAATGGGTCGGAAGCACTATCCGCTGGGCAAATGCCCACGGCGCGGCGGCGAGCGCCACAATCAGAGCGGCAATGAAGTAAAGCTTTCGCATCCCGGCCTCTATTAGACACCAACTGCCTAGTTTTGGTTGCGAGATTGTTCAACTGCCGCCGCGGCGAGGCGCCCGGCGCCGGGTTTGGCCGGCAAGTTCATCGTCACGCTGTTCATGCTCTCAAGGTAGCTCACCACCCCCTGGTACAGCCCTTCGGCCACTTTCTGCCGCTGCTCGGGCTTCTTCAGCATTTGCTCGTCCGCCGGATTGCTCAGGAACGAAATTTCCGTCAGGATCGACGGCATGTCCGCGCCAATCAGCACCACGAAAGGTGCCTTGCGCACGCCGCGGTTCTTCACCGGCCTGCTGCTCTTCTGAATCCGCTTCGAGAGGGAATCCTGTATGTCCTCGGCAAATTCCTTGGACTCGTCAATCTTTTCCGTCCTCGCGATTCTCATTACCAGATCCTGCAGCTCGTGCACGCCTCCCTGCGCCGTGGCGTTCTCTCGCGCTGCCACCTCCATCGCCTCCGCCGAGCCCTTCAGGTTCAGGTAGTACGTCTCGATGCCGCGCGCCGCGTGGTCCCTGCTCGAATTCGCATGAATGGAAATAAACAGGTCGGCCTTGGCCTGGTTCGCAATGTTTGTCCGCTCTTCCAGCGGAACAAAGGTGTCGTCCGAACGCGTGAACACCACGTCCGCGCCCGGCAGCCGCTGCTCGATGATTTTCCCCAGCCGCAGCGCTACGTCCAGACACAGGTCTTTCTCCATCAAGCCCGTCGGCCCAATCGTTCCCGTATCGTGGCCGCCGTGGCCCGCGTCGATCACGATCCTTCCAATCTTCAGCCCGAGCGTGCGCGTCAAAGTGGCCTGCCCATCGCGCGTTGGCTGTGGCGCGCTCGCGGGCCGGATCAAATCCGGCTTCGCGCTCGCTCCCGTGGCTTTGACCGACTTCGATTTGCCGTTTTTCGCGCCCGGCAGCGAATTGCGCGCCACCGCGGAAGATTTGCTCCCCACGCCCGAACCGTCAATTGCACCAGTACTGGTGGCGCCGCCGTTAATCGTGCTGCTGATGGCGCTTTTCGAATTCGCTGCCGGCTGCTCCGAAGCGGAAGCCGGGTCCTCCGCTGAGTTCTTCGCCGCCGCGTTCTGAACCGTTCGCCATTCGCTGTTCGCCGCCGTAGCGCTCTCATTCGAATCTTCCGCCACCGCCTGCTGCGGCTTTTTCCCCTTGGCCGTGCGGACCGGCGCCGCTGCCGGAGAATTTCCGTACAAATCGATCACGAGCTGCGGCGGATTGTTTGTCAGCGAAGCGGTGTAATCCTTCACTCCGTTCACGTCCAGCACCACGCGTACCACGCCGTTATGATTCTGCGCCACGCGCACAGCGGTCAGCAGGCCGCCCTCAACGCGGATATTTCCCCGAGCGACATCCGGCGTCAGCCGCGCCGCGTGCAAATCAAAAAAAATCCGCTCGGGATTCGCGATGCGCCCGGAAGTGTATTGCACGCTGTCTTCGAGATCGATGGTCACCCGCGTCGCATCGCCGTTGGCCGCCGCGCGAATCCGCCGCACCCGCGGAATTTCCCCCGATGCAGATCTGCTCACGGACTTGCCCCCGGAATGCACCGGCGGATTCGCGCGCGGTTCTTCGGCGGTGACTGCTGGCGCATTCGAATTGGAAGCCACGCTGTTCGTCGCTGTCGGCGCGTCGCCGTTCTGCAACAGCGCCAATTCCGCCAGCGCTTCTTGCGCCTCGCGTTTCCGCGGCGACCGCGGATAGCGTTTCAGAAAATCATCGTAAGTTTTTTTCGCCAGCGCTGAATCTCCCAGTTGATCGCGCTGCAGCTTCGCCACCCGCAGGATCGCATCCTGGCAAAACTTGCTCGTCGGATATTCGTGTACTAGGAATTGGTAGGAATCAGCGGCCGACTGGTAGTAGCTCCGCCCAAACCGGTTGCCCATCTCCGTGTAAAGTTCCGCGATGGCCAGAAGGGAATCGGGGACTTCAGCAGCCCGCGGCGAAATCAAAGCAACGCGGCGATAGCCGGTAACGACCTGCTTGTAATCCGCCAGCGTGCGCTTTTCGGTAGGTTTGCTGTTCAGCGCCGCGCGCTGCTCTTCGGCCCGCGCAAATTGCGCGGAGGCGGACTGGCGCTTCACCGCCGCCGTTGCCGTAGCTTCCGCTTTCGTTTTTGCCGGCGCAGCAGCGGCAAGGGCCAGCACAAAGCCCAGCGCCGCAAAAACCGGCGAAAAACGGGCGAAGCTCCTTCCCGAAATTTTTTTACCCCCAACCATCAACCTGCATCCCCCAAACACCACTCAATGCTATCCGGAAACCTGAACTCACTTCACCAATACATTCAAAATGTTCCAGGCCCGAACTCCAGGGCTCCTGGAAACTAGAAACGAAACACTACACGCAACAACCAAAAAAGGTAGAGACTGATTGCTGAAAGCTGATAACTGAAAACTTTTTCTATTCGTTAGTGAATATGATGCGCCCGTCGGAGGTAACGTCTCTGTGGATTGCGTGCGGATTGACGTATGCGTCAGCAAGACGTCCCGACCCCGGTCGGAAGTAGGCATTTTGTACTCTTTGCACATAGTTCCGCGTCTCTCGATACGCGGGGACGCCGTGAACCCGGTCAACGGCACCCTCTCCCGCATTGTACGCCGCCAGGGCCAGGTCGAGGTTGCCATTGTATCGTTCTAGCAACCACTTAAGATGTTTAACCCCGGCGTCGATATTCTGTTGCGGGTCGAATACGTCATAAGCTCCATATCGTTGCGCCGTTGTGGGAATCAACTGCATCAATCCGCCCGCGCCCTTGTGGGAATACGCCTTGGGATTCCAGTTCGATTCCGTTTCGATTACCGCACGAACCAGTGCAGGATCCACGCGATGCCGGTCCGACGCTTCTCGAACGATTTTTTCTCGCGCCCTGCGCGAAAAAGTTCGCGCAAAGGACCAGCGTTCCTGAGATTAGCCATGTCGTGATTGCCGTGCGTTTCATCATTCGGCTTTTACCCCGACCCGGTCGGGTTCGCGCCTTTCGAATGGCAAACAACAACCTTGCAACCTATACTGCACAATGGACAGTTTTCAACACTTCCACGAAGCCGTCAATGTCACTTCGGTACTAGCGCCCCGGCCGAGCGGTCTACCCTGTGGGGAACTCGCCTGGCGCTGGCTCGTCTTGCGAACCTGTGCCCACGGGCGAGGTGTCCACCGCTTAACGCTCGCACTTGAAACTGTCTCCCGTAAGACACATTTCTGGCGCTTCCTCCATTATAGCAAGGCTTCCAGCAGGGAGGGGATACTCAATAGGGCACTTTTTAGGGCAGCCGTGTCCTTGCCGCCAGCCTCCGCCAAATCGGGTCTGCCCCCCCCCGAGCCGCCTACCTGCTTCGCCAGCGCCTGTATCAGCTTGCCAGCATGGACTTTAGCCGTCAGGTCCTTGGTTACCCCTGCGATCAGTGCCACTTTTCCGTTCTCCGGCATCCCCAGCGCTACCACACCGGAACCCAGCTTCTGCCTCAAACTGTCCACCAATTGTCTAAGTCCTTCGCGGTCAACGTTTTGCACTTCCTCGGCGATAACCTTAATCCCCTTAACAACTTGCACGCGGCCCACTAGCTCATCAATCTGGCTGAGCGCCCCCCTGCGCTTCTGCGCCTCCAGCTCCTTTTCCAGTTGCTTGGCGGTTTGGGACAGCTTCTCCACCTGGGCCAGGATGCCGTCCTCCCCAACATTGAGCTGGCTAGCCACCAGCCGCAGGATATCCGCTTGCTTTTGAAAATGCTCCAGCGCCCCAATGCCAGTTACCGCCTCAATCCGGCGTACGCCCGCCGCAACCGATTCTTCGCTCACGATCTTCAGCACGCCAATGTCGCCAACGCGCTGCACGTGCGTCCCGCCGCAAAGCTCCTTCGAGTAGAACCCGCGAGCCGCCCGCGGATCGGGAATCGTCACCACGCGCACGTTGTTCTCCGGATACTTGTCCCCGAAAAACGCCAGCGCCCCGGAAGCCAGCGCCTCTTCGAGCGAAGTCACGTTCGTCTCGATCTCCGTGTTCAATCGGATCTCGTCGTTCACCTGCTGCTCGATGTCCCGCAGCTCTTCCGCATCCACGTGTGCAAAGTGCGAAAAGTCAAAGCGCAGCCGCTCCGGCGCATTCAGCGAACCGGACTGCTTCACATGCGTCCCCAGAGTATTCCGCAGCGCCGCATTCACTAGATGCGTCCCCGTGTGGTTGCGAATAATCCGCGCGTGGCGATCCGCATCCGCTACCACGGCAACGCGGTCGCCAACGCGCAAAGTCTCCTTCGCCACGACTTTGTGCGCCACCAGTCCCGCTACAGGATAAAACGCGCCCGTCACCTCCGCGAGCAGTTGCGATTCCGAGTTGTCATAGAACGCCCCGGTGTCCGCTACCTGCCCGCCCGACTCCGCATAAATCGCGGTGCGGTCCAGCACCACTTCGCCACTCTCCCCCGCCTTCAGCTCATTTATCGCGCCATTTTTTGTGATGATCGCTTCAATCCGGGAATCCTTTACGCTCGTTCCATGGTAGAAGTCCGGTTCCGTCTTGAACGTCTCCGCCAATTTCGCATACGCCGGATTCGCCGCCTCCTTCGCCCTACCTTTCCACGACGCCTTGCCACGCTCGCGCTGCTCGTGCATGGCACGTTCAAATCCCGGCCAATCAACTTTAGCAACGCCCCGCAGGCGTGAGGCTTCCTCGATGACGTCTCTTTTCAGGCCAAACGTGTCATAGAGTCTGAAGGCCACATCGCCTGGAAGAGTTACGTTGAGATTCAGCGTGCTCCCCGTTTCCGGGGATCGCGCGGGCAGAGTTTTCGGCAAACGAGCAATTTCTTCGTCCAGCTTTCCTAAGCTGGTCGTCATGGTTCGGCGATAGCGCGAAGTCTCCAATGCCAAAACTCTACGCGCCTGCTGAATATTCTCCTCAAGCTCCCGGTATGCCTCCCGCATTTGTTGAGCCACCATGTCAGCCATTGCAGGAAGCAGCTGATCGGCTATCGTCGCCGGCAATCCCGCATTTAGAAGGGCGCGATTGATGATTTTCCGCAGAACGTAACCGCGACCTTCATTCGAGGGAGCGACGCCGTCACAGATGAGAAACGTGGAGGCACGCGAGTGGTCAGCGATAATCCGTAGCGAGATTTCCTCATCGCCATCTCTCATGTCGAGCCCTGTGAGCTTTGCAGCTTCTATCATCAGCGGTTGGAACAGGTCTGTATCGTAGTTAGATATTTTTGTCTGATCCTGTAGGTTAAGCAAAACTGAGGCGATCCGTTCGAGGCCCATGCCGGTGTCGATCGAACGCTTGGGAAGCTCTGTGAAATTGCCGTGTTCGTCGCGATTGTACTGCATAAACACAAGGTTCCAGATTTCGACGAATCTGCCGCAATCGCACGGGAACGTACAGATACCCGCGGTACAATTCGGTCCCTGAGGATTGTCGACTGCAGAGGGCCCCATATCGTAGTGGATTTCGCTGCACGGACCACAAGGCCCGGTGTCGCCCATGGCCCAAAAATTATCTTTGGCATCCAAGGCGAAAATGCGATCTCCAGGAACGCCTTGCTCTAGCCAATATTGGCGCGCGTCATCGTCAGGCGGCATGTCGGGAGTAGCGGTCTGGATCGAGAGTTTTCCGTTGAAGACCGTGACGTACAGCTTGTCTTTCGGAATCGCGAACCAATTTGGGGAAGTAATCAATTCCCAGGCGTAGGCGATCGCTTCTTTCTTGAAATAATCGCCGAAGGAAAAATTGCCGAGCATCTCGAAGAATGTGTGATGGCGCTTCGTAAACCCCACATTTTCCAGGTCGTTGTGCTTCCCGCCGGCGCGCACGCATTTCTGTGCCGAAGTCGCCCGCGTGTAATCCCGCTTTTCGAGGCCGAGGAAAACGTCCTTGAACTGGTTCATCCCCGCATTCGTAAACAGCAGGGTAGCGTCCCCGTGCGGCACCAGCGACGAACTCCGTACGCGGCGGTGGCCTTTGCTTTCAAAGAAGCGCAAGAAAGCCTCGCGGATGTCGTTGCCACTCCAGGACTTCTCGCGTATCTCATTACCCGTCATTTTTATTGCGTGCCCTTCCCGGCACGTCCGCCCCAGTTTCGCAGGATTCAATCCCCAGATTATCGCAGACGCGGCAAACCCCCGCAACGAAACCAGCATCCGGTCTTCGACCATTTTCCGATTCGTCGACTCATTCTCCACTTGAAAGAGAACAGGTTCTAATAGCGATTGCTCAACGTGTTGTATTCTATCTTTCGCCCAGCCAACTCGGATCAAGCGGCTACTAAAACTGGTCTTGTCTATCTTTATTCTCTCTCTAATGGGAATTGGCATCCGCCTTGAGTGGAAGAAACAAGCAAGAGAGAAACGTGAAATAGGCTATCAGTCGGCACTACGTTCGTATTCTCAGGTCCTCAAACCCGGTACGACTCGCAAGGAAGTGGAGGACTATCTTCGGACGAAGAATACTCAATTCTCGCAGATGTGTTGCGTTGACCCCAGAGAGTTTCGCAAAGGCGTATGGGACGATTTGACAAAGGTCGGCGAAGAGGACGCTCCTTGGTATTGCAGCAGCGATAGCGTCTATATTGCTTTCCAATTCACTGGCAAGAGACGAGAGGATGCGATGTGGCAGGGCGATCCTGCCGACACCTTGAGGAACATCCGTGTTTACCATCAACTGGAGACTTGTCTTTGAGTATCGACGTGGTGTTGGCGAAAAATCCCTCGGATAAGCCCTAAAACGCGTTTAACGAAAACCGGCCGACGACTCAGACTCGATATGTTCCGCCAGTCCCCGCTCCAACCGGAGATCAGACAAAAGCCAAACATTTGTCATAACATAGCGCTTGCATACCACATCGAGCGGAGGGCTTCATGGGTGAAATGGTTCAGTTTAAGCGGCCGGATGGGAAGACTTGCCCAGGCTATCTGGCAACTCCCCAAACAGGATCGGGCGCGCACGGATTTGTGTGCATTCAAGAATGGTGGGGGATGAACGAGCAGATCAAGAAGACCGCCGACCGGCTTGCCGAGGCCGGTTACCGGGCGCTTGTGCCGGACCTCTACCGCGGCAAGCTCGCCAAAGCGTCTGATGAAGCCAGCCACATGATGGCCAACCTCAACCTTTCCGATGCCGCCGAGCAGGACGTTCGCGGCGCCGTCCAGTATCTGAAGCAAAGCTCGAAGAAAGTTGTAGTGGGCGGCTTCTGCATGGGCGGCGTGCTGACCATCCTCGCCGCCTTGCGCGTTCCGGAGATGGACGCCGGCGCCTGCTTCTACGGCATCCCGGAACTCCCCGCCGTCGAATTAAAGAAGATTAGGATTCCACTGATTTGTCATTTCGCGAACCGCGACGGCCACTGGACGCCCGCAAAGGTGAATGACCTCGAAGCCGCCCTCAAGCAATCCAAATCTCAATTCGAGATTCATCGTTACGACGCCCAGCACGCCTTCATGAACGAATCCCGCCCCGAGGTCTACGACGCCGCCAGCGATGCAAACTAGTTTGCACCGCATTCTAGTTTGCGGGTGGTTTATTTTGGTTTGCAATGCAAACTAAACTGTATTGCAGACTAGATTGCAATGCAGACTAGATTGCGTTACAGAACAGGTTGAAACTCTACTCCATCCCCACGTCCGGCACTTCTTCCCTCGTTATTGCCTTCAATTCCCGTCGTACCACGTCCGCCGAAAATCCTGCCCGTAGGAGGCTCCCGTAAATGGAAGCCATTTTCTTTTCGTCGATTTCGCCGCGGTAGGAGCGGAGCTTGCGCTCGATGCGCTGGCGCACCATCGCGCCTTCATCGTTTTGCTCGGCCGTTTCCTTTAGCGCCGCCTCGATATGCCGGTCCGGGACTCCGCGCGCGCGCAGGTCTCGCGCAACCCGATACTTCCCCTGCTTGCGGGTTTCCGTCCGCTGCCGCGCAAACTGCTTGGCGTATCGCGCGTCATCGATCTGGCCATTTTCCTTCAACCGCGCCATCACGAGTTGCACCAGCAGCTTGTTATCGCTCCGCCGCTCCAGCTTCTGCTTCATCTCATGCACCGAATGCGCCCGCCGCATCAATGCGCGCACCGCAACATCGTACAGTTCCGCCTCGGTTTCAATTTGCCGCGGTTTCCCAAACATGCTGGAAGCATAAAAGGAGGAACTGCCAGAGTCAAAATGAAATCATTTGTGGGTCGTTAGTTTTCAGACTGCAGATGTGGAGAAACGATCCCCAGACCCTGCGACGGCGCCGGCTCTTACTGAGAACTGATGACTGAAAAATGTGAACTACTTGCGGGCGAAGCGCTCGAAGTCGGCCATTTGGCGCTCCATTTCCTCGCGGGCGGAGTCGGAGGCGGAGCGGATGCCCTGGATGCGCAGCTTGAATTCGTCGGCATTGGAGGCGCGCAGCAAGGCTTCTTCGTAGGTGATGAGCTGGCGCGTGAAGAGGTCGTAGAGCGACTGGTCAAAGGTCTGCATGCCGTACTGGCTGGTGCCGGCGGCAATGGCGTCATGGATGAGACGCGTTTTGTCGGGATTGATGACGCAATCGCGGATGTAGGCCGTGGTGATCATCACTTCGACGGCGGGGACGCGGCCCTTGTCGTCGGAGCGGCGGACCAGGCGCTGGCTGACGACGGCCTTGAGAGTGGCGGCCATCTGCAAGCGGATCTGCTTCTGCTCGGGAGGCGGGAAGACGGCGATGATGCGCTGAATCGTTTCTGTGGCGTCAAGAGTGTGCAAAGTGGAAAGCACCAGGTGGCCGGTTTCAGCGGCGAGCAGGGCCGTGGAAATGGTTTCGAGGTCGCGCATTTCGCCGACCAGGATGACGTCAGGATCCTGACGAAGAG
>WNFP01004626.1_pt1 | contig 11062 bp, 15 predicted proteins | sample 5400201 | NCBI WGS metagenome assembly WNFP01 (sample SAMN13153355, study PRJNA577476) | soil metagenome | isolation source: 115 cm saprolite under Madrone tree | place: USA:California | collected 2016-06-14
ATGCGTCAGCGCGCAGGTCACGCTGGTGAGCGCGACCACGGCCCCGCCCACGGCGACGATGGGGCGGATGGGGAACCGATCCGCGATCACGCCGAACGGCAAGTTGGCGAGGGCGATCCCCAGCACCACCGCGGACACGGTGAGGGAGGCGATGCCAGGGGTGACGCCGAACTCCGCCGTGAGGATCGGCAGGACCGGCTGCGTGACGTAGACGGTGAGGAAGGTGGCCGCGACCAGCGCGAACACCACCGCCTGGATTCCGCGCCCGCCCGGCGGCGCTTCCGTCGGGGATCCGGCGGCCATCCGCTGCTTCGGTCAGGTGTAATCGCGCCGGATCACCTCGCCCGGACGCGCGGGATCGCGCAGCAAGGAGAGCGCGTCCACCAGGATCCACTTCTGCAGGGCCTCGTCGTTGGGACGCCCCAGCGAGTGGCCGGCGACGAACCCGCGCGGGTACAACGCCCGCGGCGGCCGGGCCTGCGCGGTCTCCTCCGGCTCGACGGTGATGAGCACGGTGGGAATCCCCAGCATCTCGATGGACCGCTGCACCGTGACCACGGTGCGGTGGCAGAGGCGTCAGCCGCCGGTGAGCAGGACCGCATCGGGCCGCGCCGCCGATACGGCCCGCGCGAGCTGCGGGATGGTGGTCTCGCGCAGCTCGCGCAGGGCCTGGGAGTATCCCATCGAGAAGTGCTCGGCTGTCATTCCGGAGATGCGGCCTTCCCGCGCCAGCGCCGCCAGCCGGTCGACGGGAAAGACGCAGTTTAGATCGCGATCGACGCAGGCGTGGTCGTAGTGCGCGTCGTCGTAGGCCAGATCGGCGGTGGTCAGGCCCCCGTCGATCCTCCGGAACGTGTTGTCGCCTTCCACGTTGAAGGGCGTGTCCGTCTTCGCCCGCACGGAAGCGGTGGTCACCAGGCAGATGAGCGACTCCTCCAGCGTCTTGCCGAAGGGCGTGAAAGGGACGCAGTAGCGCGACAGCTCGAGCGGCTTCTCCATCTTCACCTCAGCTTGTCGAGCGCCTCCATGATCTTGTCGGTCGGCGGCGGCTCCGAGATGTCGTGGATGTCGATGTACCGGATGATGCCCTGGCGGTCGACCACGAAGATCGCCCGCTCGGCCCGGCCTTCGCCCCGCAGCACGCCGTATTGGACGCAGGCGTAGCCGTAGGGCCAGTTGTCGCTGAGCAGCGGATAGGAGAGCCCGCCCATCGACTTCGCCCATGCCTCGTTGCTGAAGACCTGATCGGTGGAGATGCCCAGGACCTGGGCATTGCGCCGCTCGAACTCGGAGAGATCCTCCTCGTACGAGGGCATCTGGACCGTTCAAACCGGCGTGAACGCCGCCGGGTAGAAGGCCAGCACCACGTTCTTCTTGCCGCGGTAGTCGCTCAGGCGGACCCGCTTGCGCGGCCCGCCCTTTCCTGCCGTGTCGCCGGTGGCGTCCAGCTCGAAGTCGGGAGCCTCCTCGCCGACCTTGAGCCGCCACACCGGCCTCTTGGGTTGTGCCATGGCATCTCCGATGCGCCTCAGCGCGCGCTTCCTTATGCCGACGATCGGCGAAGGGCGCCACCGGGAACGTACGTAGGGTCCCGGGGACGCGGCGGGATGTCCTCGGCGAGACAGGCGCGCGGACGCCCGCTCAGGCCCATTCGATCTTGTAGCGCGCCTCCCCGCGGCGGTCGTCGCAGCGGATGTCCTCGGGCTGCGAGACCGTTCCCCTCACTCCGCACAGCTCGAAGACGTAGGTGAGGTTGCCGCGCGTGACGTCAAAGAGCGCCGCCGGCACGTGGGGCCCCTCGGCGCGCGCCCGCACGAGCCCTGACTTGGGCCCGGTCGACTCGTACTCGAACGCCATCCCCTTCAAGACCATCGAGTAGAAGCGCTCCAGGTTCTGGAACACCGTGGCCGGCGTGTTGCCGAACAGCGAGGTGGCCATCTTCAGCACCGGCTGGATGACCGATCCACCCAGCTTGCGCCCGGCCGTCATTCCCAGGTCGACACAGGCCTCGCGTCCGGCCACCATCGAGAGCGCCGATTCGAGCTCGTCCATCGCCGCCGCGGACATCCAGGCGAACGGGAAGGGCGGCTTGTCGATCAGCTCCGCGGTCGACGGCGAGACCCTCTGCTTCACCTGCGTGGAGCAGCCGCGCTGGTCGATGAACTCGACGGCGACGCGGAACGCCGACCCGAGGTACCCGCGCAGATCGTTCGCAACGTCAGTTTCCGGAATCATCTTCCCCTCCTTCGGTCCACTCCATCGCGTGCTCGGAGTCGGTGCGGCCCGGCTGGCTAGCCGAGTCGTAGAGCTGCACTGTCCAGAACGAGCCCGTTGCGAAGCCCGGCAGCCGGAACGGGTTGAAGGTGCTGACGCTGGCGACCGCGCCGCCGATCACTCCCTTCGGCGCGCTGGTGATCGCGAGATTGCAGCCTGCGAGCACCAGCCCGGCTTCGGGGACCTTGTTGCTGATGACGGTGCAGGTGCCGGACGCGGTGTAGACGCCGTCCGGCAAGGTGAGCTGCAGGAAGAAATTCTGCTTCAGGCCCGGCGGGAAGGCGAAGTTGGTGAGCTGCACGCAGGCGGTGGCCTTTCCGATGGCGCGCTCGTCGTCCGCCTTCACCTCGCCGGTGCGCTTCCGCGTCTCGTAGGTGAAAAGGGAGCCGCCGATGCGGACGTTGGCCTTCGGGAGAGAGCGCGCGCAGACGGCAGGGTCCGGCGGCGAGGCGGGATCCTCCGCGCTGCGGAATTGCAGCACGCGCGCCTGCGCGAACGCCACGGCCGGCGCCAGCAGGCCGAGAAGAGCGACAGCGGAAGCGACTCGACGGATCATGGGCATTCGTTCTCCTGGTTCCAGATCAGAGGCGCACGAGCTGCGCGCCGTAGTTGACGTTGGCACCGATGGCCGCGAAGAGGACCAGGTCGCCCCGGCCCATCCCGACCCGGCCGGCCTCCAGATCCTCGGAGAGCAGGATCAGCATTCCCGCCGCCGAGGTGTTTCCATGCCGCTCGACGTGGCAGGCGACGCGGTCCTTGGGCAGGGCTTCGCGCTCGACGAAGCTGTCCATCAGGCGCTTGTTGGGCTGGTGGAAGTACCAGCGCTTCACTTCCGGCGCGAGCCGGCGATCCTCGCCGAGCACTCCGTCGATGCACTTCTTCATGAACACCGGGTAGGTGCGCGCGACCTGCAGGCCGTCGACGATGAAGGCGTGGTCCGCCGGCGTCGCTCGCTCCTGGAACCCGAGGCGCAGGTTGCCACCGCCCTTGCGCAGCACCAGGTCGGCATGCGCCGTTCCGGCCAGCGACCGGACGATCCCGGGCCCGTCCTCGCCGCGGGGGCCGTCCGCCCGCAAGATGAGCGCGCCGGCGCCGTCGCCGAAGACGTACATGGAGAGAAAGCCGTTGGCGGTCTTGCCCGAGTCGAGCTGCTGGGCGGCGGTGTACACGTCCCGGTTCAAGTGCGCCGAGGTGAAGTTCGACCCGACCACCGCGATGGTGCGCAGCGCGCCCGTCTCGATCATCCGGCGCGCCATGTCGATGGTGTACAAGGTGCCGCCGCAGCCGCTGTCGAACACCATCGCGTACGCGTCCTCCCGGCAATCGAGCCGGCGGTGCAGCTCCATGGCGTCGTGGCTGAAGTTCAACTCGTCGGGCGAGCAGGTGACGAGGAAGATGGCGTCGAGCTCGCGGGACTCGACCTCCGCCATCATCATGGCGCGGCGCAGCGCCACCTCCGCCATGTCCGTGTTGTTGGCGGGATAGACGGTGCCGTCGTCGCTCGGCGGAGGGACGGCGCGTCCGGACTTCTCGTCGAAGTCCCAGAGGAACCGCCGCTCGCGGATGCCGGTCTTCTCCTCGATCCGCTCGGCCGTCCAGCCCGGGATGGCGGCCGCGATCCGCTCGTTGCCCACGACGCGCCGCGGGACGAACGAGCCCACTCCGAGGAATCTCACCCTTTGCATCGCGGTTCGTCTTTCTCCCCCCGCGACCCGATCAGCCTGGCAGCGAAGTTCAATTTCACGCAATGGGCCCGCGGACTGGCCGGCGCGGCCAGCGATCGGGCGCGCGCCCATTCGGCGACTGAATCCGCGTCGATGCGCGATGGCGCCGGACTGACGAGCTAGGCCGCGTTGTGCGCGGCCGGTTCTCGCATTGGCTACACCGGCCCACGGCGGACGGAGCCGCGGGAAGCTCCGGATGCGGGTGGCGCCCGCGCTTCCACTGTGGTTGCCCTGGGGCCGCTCGGGTGACCCGGGGATGAAGCCGGGGCGATCTACGCGCGCAGCAGCGCCAGGTTCTCCTCGGCGCGAGCCCGGAACGCGGCCGTGTCTCCCGAGAAAGCCACCCGGCCCTTGAGCAGGATCAAGTGACGGTCGCCCAGCTCGAGCAGCGTCTTCACTTCCTTGTCCACCACCAGCGTGGCGATCCCCTCGGCGCGCAGCTTCCGCACCGCGGACCAGATCTCCTGCCGGATCAGCGGCGCGAGGCCTTCGGTGGCGCCGTCGAGGATGACCAGCTGCGGGTTGGTGAGGAGCGCCCGGGCGATGGAGAGCATCTGCTGCTCGCCCCCCGACAGCTGCGAACCGAGGTGCCGCGTCCGCTCGCGCAAGCGGGGAAAGAGGGCCAGTGTGCGGTCCAACGTCCAGGGTCCCGGCCGCTGCCCGACGACCAGGTTCTCGCGGACCGTGAGGGTAGGAAAGATGCCCCGGCCTTCGGGGACCAGGGCGATGCCTTCGGCGGCGATCCGGTGGGGTGGCCACCCGGTCACCGGACGGCCCCGGACCCGGATCTCTCCCTGCCGTGGAGGAGTGAGCCGCAGCAGGCTGCGGATGGTGGTCGTCTTGCCCATGCCGTTGCGCCCCATCAGGGTCACGGTCTCGCCCGGCTCGATGGCGAGGCTCACGCCGTGCAGTACGTGGCTCGCGCCGTAGAAGGTGTGGAGATCGATGCCCTCCAGCAACGCGGTCACGCGACCTCCTCGCCGAGGTACGCGTCCCGCACGCGCGGGCTGGTGCGGATCTGCTCGGGGGAGCCGGTCTCCAGCACCCGGCCGTCCACCAGCACGGTCACCGTGTCGGAGATGCTGAAGACGGCGTCCATGTCGTGCTCGACCAGGATCACGCTGCGCCCGCGGGAGATGCCGCGGAGGAGATCGACGACGCGCAGCGCCTCGTCGTGCCCGAGCCCCGCCAGCGGCTCGTCGAGGAGCAGGACGGTGGGCTCCGTCGCCAGCACCATGGCGATCTCCAGCTGGCGCTGCTCGCCGTAGCTGAGCTGTCCCGCCAGCGCCGTCCGGCGCGCCGAGATGCCGCAGCGATCCAGGGCGCGCTCCGTCCGCTCCGCGACTCCCGCGTATCGCTCCGCGGGCCTGAGGAAGCGCATCGAGGAGGGCAGCCGCGATTGCGCCGCCAGCCAGACGCAATCGCCGCAGCGGAGATCGGGGAACAGGTTCGCGGTCTGGTAGCTCCGGCCGATTCCCAGCCGGGAGAGCTCGTCGGGTCGGGCCGTCGTCACGTCCAGCCCGCGGAAGCGCACGCGGCCGGCGGTGGCCCGCAGCTCGCCGGAGAGGAGATTGAGGAAGGTGGACTTGCCCGCGCCGTTGGGCCCGATGACGGCGTGCACCCGGCCTTCCTCGAAGGCCAGCGAGACGTCGTTCACGGCGGAGAGCGCGCCAAACCGGCGCGTCAGCTGCTCGGTCTGGAGCAGCGGCTCAGCCACGGGCGCTGCCTTGCAGCAGGCCGGCGAGCCCGCGGGGGAGGAAGAGGACCACCGCGATCACCAGGACCGCGACCAGCGCGTTCCAATGCTCGGTGACCCGCTCGCCGTAGTGCTCGATGAAGGCGAGGAGCAGGGCGCCGAGGGCGGGACCGTACAGGGTCCCTTTGCCGCCCAAGAGGACGGTGACGAGGATCAAGCCCGACTGCTTCCATCCCAGCTGGGCCGGGTTGACGAAGCCATAGAGCGTCGCATCGAGGTATCCGGCGAGCCCGGCGATCGTGCCCGCGATCACGAAGGCCACCAGCTTGTAGCGGCGGGTCGGGTAGCCGAGGGATCGCATCCGCTGCTCGTTCGCGCGGATGCCTTCCAGCGCCCGTCCGTACGGCGCCCGGAACACGCGCGACAAGAGCAGATAGACGGCGATGAGCGCCACCCAGATCGCGAGGTACGCGGCGAGCCGGCTGTCCACGGGCCGCTGCGAGACGTACAGGCCGTCGGACCCGCCCAGGGCCGGGGAATCGTTGAAGAGATAGAAGAGCATCTGGGTGAAGGCGAGCGTGACCATGATGAAGTAGACGCCGGTCGCGCGCAGGCTGAGCCAGCCGATGATCAGCGCCGCCGCCGCCGCCGCCAGCAGGCAGAGGGGCAGCGTGAGCAGCGGAGTCACCAGGCCCAGCTGGTTGGTGAGCCCCGCCAGTGTGTAGGCGGCGAGCCCGAAGAAGGCGGAGTGCGCCAGGCTGACCAGGCCGGTGAACCCGACCAGCAGATCGAGGCTCATGGCCAGGATGCAGCCGATCATCGCCTTGCCGAGGAACTGCAGCCAGAAGCGGTCGCCGCTGAAGGCGACCGCGCCCAAGGCGAGGGCACCGGCGACCAGCAGCGCGCGCCGGATCATCGGCCCTCGAAGGCCGGGCCGAGGAGCCCGCGCGGCCGCCAGAGCAGCACCGCGGCCATGACCGCGTAGACGATGGCGCTGGCGAATCCCGGCAGCAGCACCTTGCCGAAGGTGTCGGCGATGCCGACCAGCAAGGCGCCGAGGAAGGCGCCCTTGATGGAACCGATGCCGCCGATCACCACCACCACGAAGGAGAGGATGAGGATGCTCTCCCCCATCCCGGGATAGACCGTGGTGAGCGGGGCCGCGAGCATCCCGGCCAGCCCGGCCAGCGCCGTTCCGGCGCTGAAGAGGATGGCGAAGAGCCGGCGGACGTCGATGCCCAGGGCCTCCACCATCTCCGGGTTGGAGGCTCCGGCGCGAACGCGCATCCCGAATCGCGTCTTGAGGATGAGCTGCCGCATGCCGGCCGCGAGGGCGATGCAAGCGAGAGCGGTGAACGCGCGCCAGGCCGGCCAGGTCTGCGCCTCGCCCAGGGGAATGGTGAAGGAGAGCGACTGCGGCGTGGGCACGCCGTGCACGTCGTTGCCAAAGAGGCCGCGCTGCAGCTCGTTGAAGAGGAGCACGAGCCCGTAGGTGAGGAGCACCTGGGAGAGGTGATCGCGGCCGTAGAGGCGGGCGATGGCGAGGCGCTCCACCAGGAGACCGATGAGGACCATCGCGGGGAGCCCGATCAGGATCGCCAGCCACAGGCTCCCGGTGCGAGTGGAGATCCACCAGGCGAGATACGCGCCCAGCATGTAGAACGACCCGTGCGCGAAGTTCAGCACTCCCAGGACGCCGAAGACCAGCGTGAGGCCGCTGGCGACCAGGAAGAGCAAGAGCCCGTATTCGACGCCGTTGACCAGCTGGAGGGCGAAGAGCGAAAGGCTCATTTCCCCAGCTTGCAGCCGGTGGCGGGATCGTCCGCGTCCTTCAGCGCCACCCCGAGCACCGTCTCCTTCCCGCCCTTCACCTGCCGCAGATAGATGTCCTGGACGGGGTTGTGCGCCTTGGAGAAGCGGAAGCGCCCGCGCGGGCTGTCGAGCCGCGTCGCCTCCAGCGCCGCGATCAGCTCCTTCTGCGCGCCGGTGTCGCCCTTCACCTTGTCCAGCGCCTGGGCGAGCGCGTTGACCGCGTCGTAGCCGGCGACGGCGTACACGTCGGCACCGCGCCCGGTGGCCTTCTTGAAGGCCTCGCGGAACTTCTTGTTGGTGGGATTGTCGAGCGCGTCGGCGTAGTGGAGGGTCGTCTCGATGCCCTCCGCCGCCGCGCCCTGGGCGGCCAGGACCCCTTCGGTGAGGAACCCGGACCCATAGAGCGGCACCTTCTCTTTCAGGCCCGCGTCCGCGTAGTCCTTGACGAACTTCGCGGCCCCCGCGCCGGCGAAGAAGACGAACACGGCGTCGGGCTTGAGCGCAGCGATCTCGGAGAGGTTCGCCTGGAACTCGGTGCTGGGGAAGGGCACCGCGATCTCCTTGACCACCGTCCCGCCGGCCTTGGCGTAGCCCTCCTTGAAGGCGGCCATGGACTCCTGGCCGAAGCTGTAGTTCCAGAACATCAAGGCGGCTTTCTTGTGGCCCGCCTTCACCATCACGTCCGCGCAGGGATAGGACACCTGCCAGTTGGAGAACGAAGTGCGGAAGACGTGCGGCGCGCAGAGCGTGCCGGTGACCGCCTGCGCCCCGGCGTTGGTGACGACGGTGAGGACGTTCTCCTGCCGGACGATCTGCATCATCGCCATCGCCACGCCGGAGTGAACCGGACCGGTGAGGATGTCCACCTTCTCGCCGGCGATCAGCTTGTTGACGTTGGCGGGCGCCTTGGCCGGATCGGACTCGTCGTCGACGGCCTTCCATTCGATCTCGCGGCCACCGAGCTTGCCGCCGTGCTCGGAGGCGGCGAGCTTCATTCCCTCGGTGATGTTGTGACCGAGCGCCGCGTACGTTCCCGAGTATGGAAGGAGGAGGCCGATCTTCAGCTTCGCGCCGCCCGCGGCGGACAGGCGACGCGGGAGCAAGGTGGAAGAGGCGGCGGCTCCGAGGAACGCGCGTCGGGAGAGCGTCATGCGACCTCCGGGCGCCGTACTACGACAGAAGTCCGCCTTCGCCGTCAACGGGCGATCAGTAGGGTTTCCGGCCGATCACGTTGCCGGGCGGCTCGTAGTCGCAAACCCAGAAGTCCCAGTCGGGCGCCTGCGAGCCGAACGGCGAGTTGGTGTTGCAGAGCCGATGCGCGCATCCGGCGCGGATGGTGTCGCGCCAGACGATCTGCGTGTAGTGGCCGCAGTCCTTTCCTGGAGCGCAGGTGTTGTTCGAGTAGTCGTACTCGCTCACCTCGCCCGCCCAGGCGCCCACCACGTCGGAGATTCCCCACCGCCCCGGCGGAGCGCTGGCGGCGATGTTCTCGCCGCGGGGCCCCCGGCCGGCGTTGTGTTGATAGTTGCAGTTGTCGGCCCACCCTTGCGCGACCTGGGCGGCGCCCGTGGACCAGGTGAGCGGAGGCAGCGGCGAAGGCGGCGGCGGCTGCGGATGGGCACGCACCTGGTTGTGCAGGTCGAGCCAGGTCTGCGCCGCCGCGGTCGGAGCAGCTCCCGTCGAGCCGCCGTCTCCGCTCCCCGTCGGGTCCTCGAGACCGGTTCCACAAGCGGCGGCGAGCAGGAGGGCGCCGAACAGGGCGGGCAAGCGCATGGTTCAGGAGAGTCTAGCCACTGTGCTACAGCCTGGCCGATGTTCTCCCGGCGCCTCACCCACGTCGTGACCCGCAAGGACCTGGCGCTCTTGATCGCGCCGACTTACGCGGCTTCGGCGGAGGTGGACTTCGAGGAGGCGCACGAGAGGATGGAGCGCGCCGTGGGCAGCCACCTCGTGGTGGATCGGCTTTACGAGGGCCTTTCCGCCGCGCTGTACGAGCGCAAGGGGCCCCGCACCAGCGAGGACGAGCTGATCGACGAGCTTTCGGCCGGAGTGCAGAAGCGGAGATCGCGGGTGAAGGCCGCCGCGCTGACGCCGGGGATCTCCGCGGTGATGGTGATGCTGAACCTGGAGCTGGGATACGCGCCCGAGATGATGCGGAACGCGCTGGAGAACCCCAAGGGGAAGGCGCTGCTCGGGGACGGCTTGCGTGCGCTGGGCGCGCACCTCTTGAAAGAGCTGATCAAGTGACTCGGTGGCCCTTCCGCCACCCGCGCGCCGTTCAACCTGGGAGGCCGGTTGCCGGGATCGAAGGCCCGCCATGACGTGGAGCGGCTGCTCTGGACCCGCTCCGGCGGGCGGCGGCTGCCGTCCACCCGCGCGCTCGATGGCGCGCTTCAGCGGTTGCGCCGCGGGGAGCTCTTCGATCTCTGCGAGCTCGATCCACGCGGGCCGCTGTACCTCTTGCCCACCCGAGAGCTGGTGCGGGGACTCGCCGCCCGCATCCGCGAGCTGGGAGCGCGCCGCGTCCTCGAGGTCGCCGCGGGAGACGGCTTTCTCTCCCGCGCGCTGCGGAGGGTCGCGCCCGAGCTGGACGTCGTGGCCAGCGATTCGGGCGCCTGGGTCGATCCGCGGGCGCGGATGAACGGGCGCGAGCGCCGCCGGCTCCGTGGCGTGGAGGTGCCCGGCGTCCGGTTGGGTCCCGAAGTCCTGCGCCTCGATGCGCCGGCGGCCATCCGCCGCATCCGGCCCGATCTGGTGCTCGCTTCCTGGCTGCCTCCCGGGCAGATGCTGGACCGGCTGATCCGCGCGCCGGTCCGCTACGTGCTGGAGATCGGCGCCAAGGGCGGCGTGACGCCGGGCTCGTGGAGCTGGCGGTACGCGCACGAGTTCCGCGAGGAGCTGGAAGCGAACGCGCGCTGCAGGCTCGACGAGCGGCCCGCTCGCGAGCTCCACTCGCGCGTCACCCTGTACTTCGGCGCGCGTCATCCGGACCATGCGCGCGAGCAGGTGCGTCCCGGCGATTGGCTCTGGCAGTTCCGGCCGCGCTGACCCGCGTCAAACGATGGCGCGGACCACGCCGCCGTCCACGCGCACCGCGGCGCCGTTGGTCGCGGAGGACAGCGGGCTGGCGAGGAACGAGACCATGTGCGCCACCTCCGCCGGCTCGGCGAAGCGCTGCAAGAGCGAGCTGGGCCGCATGCTGCGGAAGAACTCCTTCTCCACTTCCGCCGGCGACTTTCCGCCCTGGCGCGCGAGCTCGTCCACGAACGATTCCACTCCTTCGGAGCGAGTGGGTCCCGGCAGGACCGTGTTGACCGTCACGCTGGTCCCGACGGTGAGCTCGGAAAGGCCCCGGGCCAACGCAATCTGCGCCGTCTTGGTCACTCCGTAGTGGATCATCTCCGCCGGGATCTGCAGCGCCGACTCGCTGGAGATGAAGAGGATCCGCCCCCAGTTTCGCTTCAGCATGCGGGGAAAGTAATGGCGGCACAGGCGCACGCCGCTCATCACGTTGGTCTCGAACAAGAGGATCCACTGGGCATCTTCGATCCTCTCG
>WNFP01004628.1_pt1 | contig 11059 bp, 8 predicted proteins | sample 5400201 | NCBI WGS metagenome assembly WNFP01 (sample SAMN13153355, study PRJNA577476) | soil metagenome | isolation source: 115 cm saprolite under Madrone tree | place: USA:California | collected 2016-06-14
CTCCCTGGGAAGAAACTTCTTTTCCCTGGGCGACACGACCGCCACTCAAGCCAACCCGCGCAATGACATTGGCGACCGGAAGTCTGGATTCGATTTCTCTTACCGTGTTCCCGGCCTGCGGAAGTGGCTCACCGTCTACAGCGATACCTACAGTGACGATGATCCGTCACCCATCGCCAATCTGCGGCGCGCGGCAGTCAGTCCGGGGCTATATCTTTCCCACCTGCCGGCAGTTTCAAAAATGGATCTTCGCTTCGAGACTACTTCAACCCAGTCATTAACAGGGACCGATAGAGGAGGGACATTCCTCTATTTCAATTTCCTTTATCATGACTCCAACACCAATAAGGGTTTTCTTTTCGGCAATTCGACTGGCAGAGACGCGCGCTCCTATCAGGGATGGACCACGTATCACTTTTCGCCGGGCACTACGCTGCAATTCAGCTTCAGGCAGCTAAAAGTCGGCAACGCGTTTCTGCCCGGCGGAGGCACGCAAACCGACGCCATCGGCCGCTTTGATTGGCACTTAAACTCGGAGTGGACCTTCAATTCTTTTGTCCAATACGAACGCTGGCTGATTCCATCACTGCGCTCCACGTCGCAAAAAGACATTTCAGCCAGCATACAGTTGACCTACTATCCTAAGTGGCAGTTGCATTGGCAGTAGTAATCGCGGTAAGGGGGTAATGGCGCGCCCGGAGAGATTCGAACTCCCGGCCTGTTGCTCCGGAGGCAACCGCTCTATCCAGCTGAGCTACGGGCGCGCAGGTGAGACTTCATTAGGGTAACATTTTCTCCCTGATTCTGGCTGGTCTTCCTCTGTGTTCCTTCGTGTCCTCTGTGGTTAAGGATTTGTCGCCATCAGCAGCAGCGCCCCAATGCGCTTGAAGTCTTTCAACTCCTCCGCATTCTTGAACCATTTGCCGGAATAAACGTCCGGCGACGGACTGCGGTCAGGAATGCGCCGCGCTTCCACGTGCTGAAATCCTTGCGCCGCGCCTTCAGGCGGTTCGCATCAATCAAAAGCGATAATATCCAAAATGTGGCTGCCCGCTTCGACCAGGACTACTCTGTTGCCAAAAATAATGCGTTCGACGCCGCGCGGCAGTCGCGGCAGACGCGCCGAGCAGGAGCCGGGCAACTGACGCAGCTTCTTGGCTTGTCCAGGAGGGAGCGTTCCGCCACGGGCCAGTTTTTTCTGGATACCAGGGGGAAGGCTCTCGAAATCGTAACCAGAGAGGCATCCACGCAGGGTCTCGCGGTCACGATCGCCAAAGCTATATCCACCATCGCGTCCGTCATCTTTCCTCGAGCCGGACCTGCGGTCGTCTTTATCGTCGTCCTCATCATCGTCGTCATCGTGGTGTGAGCGTCCTCGACCGGCACGGCCCTCGCGATCAGAGCGTTCATTGCCGTCATCCCGACGACCACTCGAGCCAGAAACGGCGCCTTCCGGCGCTCCACCGTTGACCACGAATGTAAGCACTGCTTCCGATTCCACTGTAGCGGGCTTCTTACCGGTCGCGGCCGCAGTTGCTGTTCCAGCGCCCGCTCCAACTCCCGCGCCAATAGCGGCGCCCTTCCCGCCGCCCACAATTCCTCCGATGATCGCGCCCGCGGCGGTGCCACCTCCAATCTTGGCCACATTGCTCTTGGTATGCGAAGCGCCCTTGATCTTAAAGATATTAGTGTTCAACGCTGACGACGTTCCGCCGCTGCTGACGGAAGAGAGCACCAACTCCAGCACTCCAGGATCGCTCAGCCGCCCGGAAGCGTGCGCCGCTGTGACATGTCCGCTTACATTTGCTCCCCTGGGATATAACACGCGCCCATTCACTACGATGGGTGCTTCCAAGGTTCCTTGAAATGTGTCGCCTGGTCTGGCGTGCTCGCTGCTCAGCCCGTCAATCATGCGGACTTCAACGGGCGTTCCCGCCGGTACCATGGGTGACGAGGCGCCGCGCACAGGCGAAGCGCTGACTGGCGCTGCCAGCACGAACAAAAGGCCCAATAAAAAAAGCGCAGAATGCTTGGAAGACATAAACCATCTCCTTCGTTCAATCTCATGTATTTCAAAAACTGCCACACCGGCCGGAGGGACGGCCCAGGGCCCCGTTAGTGCGAGTGGTGGTGCTTCTTGTGCTTTTTGTTCTTGTCTTTGTCCTTGTGGCCATGCTTGTGCGCAGCCTGCTTGGTCTCTGCATTCTCAATCCCGCGCTGGCCATGAGAATTGGCCTTGGTTTCTGCATGCTCAAGGCCGGTTGTTGCCGGCTTGCCTCCGCCACGTCCATGTTGCGCTAAAGCCGGCGCAGACAGGATCACTCCCAACAGCAACGTGGCTAAGATCGTCATAAGATGTTTCATTGTGCCCTCCTCAAAAGGCCCTGGTAACCTATTATCATCCTGCTCTGCTTTCCCGGAATGTTACTTGAGTCGTAAGTCTACCGTTGCTCCCGCCGGGCTTGGTAACCCGCGCTGATTTCTGGAGACACAAGCAAACTTTAACCACAGAGGAGACGTAAGGAACATAAAGGGAAAACCAAAACTGGTTCCTTCTCCTCTTCGTGTTCCTTCGTGTCCTTTGTGGTTAGGTTCTTTGGGTTGCGGCTCGCAGCGCTATGCTACATTTGAGAGTTTGAATCGCTAGACATGTCCAGCTCACCACAACCACCACAGCCGGATGCCCTGTACTGCCCCACCTGCGCCCGCGAAGTCACCGATCCGCTGATCTGCGGCGACTGTTCCGCCGTGATCTGCCGGGTCTGCGGGACACCGCTGGAATCATCCGCCGATCTTGGAATTGGATAACCAGCTATCAAAGTTCGAACAATCTTGTACCGTTCGAGGAATTGTCATTCCGAAACTGCGCGCTAGCGCGGTGAGGAATCTGCTTTCTTGCCTGGGTCGAGGAAAAAGCAGATTCCTCGCTGCGCTTCGGAATGACAATTCGGTGAGTCGACGCGTTGAAGCGGCGCCCCGAACCAATCCGCGTGAATTCGCGGCCAAATTCCTGATCTGCGTTTCTCAGCGCAAATCTGCGGCAAACATTCCTAAACCGGCGCCGCAGTCTTCCGCTCAGGATTAAAGAACGGCAGCTTCGCCACCGTCGCCGTCACTTTTTGCCGCACCGCTTCAATCGTGATCTCCATTTGCAGTTTCGTTCCCGGCTGCGAGTGGGGAGTGTCGACACTTGCCAGGGCAATCATCTTCTTCAAGAGTGGCGACCACGTCGTTGAAGTCGCTTTGCCCACCTGCTTGCTGCCGAGATAAACCGGTACGTGAACGCGAGAAGCCTGTGCCGGAGCCGCGGGCGTAAGGCCGAATTGCTCGTATCGTTCTTCAATCTCTACCCAGTCCATCTCCAGTCCAACAAGCTGCCGCGGCACACCTTCTTTTTGCTGACGCAGTAGAGCATTCCGCCCGACAAAATTTTCTTTGTCGAGATGCACCATCTTGCCGAAGCCGAGTTCGTAAGGGGAATACGCCTGCGACGGAATCAACGCCTTCTTGCTGCTGTTGTAATCCACTTCAATTAAAAGCAACCCGGCCTCAATGCGCGCAACGTCCAGCGCCAGCATGCCCGCAGGATGAATGTCGAACGACTTGCCCGCGGTCATCAGCGCGTCCCAGACCTTCACGGCATCATTCCACGAAACCCAAATCTCATAGCCCAGATCGCCGGTGTATCCGGTGCGAGAGATGTCCACCGGCACGCCCGCAATCTTGCCGCTGGTCATCCGAAAATATTTGAGATTCGCGATGTCCGCTTCCGCCAGACTCTTCAGCAACCTGCCGGATGTCGGGCCTTGCAGCGCCAGCGCCGCGACCTGCTCGGAGATGTCCTCCACCTGGACATCCATGTTCAACCCGTTCTGGCGAAACCAGCGCAAGCTCGGATCGGCGGCGGTCCAACGGTATTTGTTCTCTTCCAGGCGCGTGATCGTGCCGTCGTCAATCACCTTGCCTTGCTCATCGCACCAGCAGCAATAAATCACCTGTCCCGCCTGCCCCGGCTGGCCGTGGGGCTTCACCTTATTAATGTCGCGGGTAATCACGCGATTCACGAGCTTGGTCGCGTCTTTGCCAGTAACCATGTACTTGTACAGCGGAGTGATATCAATGAGCGCGGCCGCATTGCGGATGGCGTTGTACTCATGCTCGTGATGCACTTCATAAGTGCTGACAGTATAGTAGCCCGACCACTCGCGATAATTCATGCTCTGGCACAGGGCAAACGTGCGTTCGTGAAGTGCGGTTGGGACGGGCAAGCAAAACCCTCAATGCTGGGACGATTATACGAAAAACTTTACCGCTGATGACGCCAGACTAGATTGATGACGCCTGCAGATTGCAGCAGTTTCCTGAGAGAATGTCCCGGTGTTCGTCATCCCGAACCCAAAGCGTTGCCAGAAACGGAAGCTGGCACCATAATGCACAAATCCATCCTTGATGGGGGTAAGGCATCAGAAAAAACTGGTGGGCTTGATCGAACAGTTAATACGCCAAAAAGGTCTGGAACCAAAGGGTCAAATGATTGCCTGCCGGACCCAATTCAAATTGGACGTCTAACAAGAGCGCCGCACGCCCCCCTCCACTACCCAATCCAATTCAGTCGGCTTTCTTCACCCGAACAACCGTCACTTTGCTAAACCCCTCTTCGAACGCAGGTGCTTTCAGTTTGGCGGCCATACGTTGGACCAGTTCTTCCTTGACCTGGCGTTCACGACGACGATTGCGCTCCAGGCAGACTTCAAGCGGCACATCGAAAAATACCGCATGCACATCATAGCCAAAGCTCTTCGCCATCTTGATCCACTGGCGGCGCTCGTGGGGAGCAAGGTTGGTAGCATCAACATAGTTCCAGGGCATACGGGCGATCAGCCGGGCGCGCAAGAGAGAGCGCAGGGTGGAAAAAACCAGTCCCTGGTAGCGCTGTTCTGTAATGTCGTCGAAAAGAATGGAGCGAAGCATATCGCTCGATAGCGGAGTTACGCCACGGCGTTTGAACCATGTAGTCTTCCCTGATCCCGGTAGTCCGATGGCCAGGACCACGACGCCTTTTGGCGGACGTGACGACTTCTGCGCCTGCGCCGGCCGCTGTTCCGGAGCGCCCGGAGGCGGCGTGAACGGCGATTCCGGCTGGACCTCAGTCTCCATTCGCCGGCCGCGAGCCGGAGCCTCTATTACCGATGGTGTCTCTGCCGAAGTGCCAGGCTTTTCAGTGCCATAGGAGGGTACAAGCGGCTCGGGGTGGAACTCGTCGACGGGCGGTTTCTGTTGGCCGACTTTGCCAGTGGCCTCCGCCTCGCCTTCCGGTTGTTTCTTTTTACGGCGCCTCATGCGCTCGCGCACCCAATTGCGCATGTCTCTGTGTGTAACACACGCGGTGTAAGACTTGCAACCGTGAGCCATTGACTCAGGCGACACTGCGGTCCGCCCTGCACCGGATCTCCGGATAGTGGCTCGGTTTGAATTCTTCACTTTTCGCGCAGCCCAGCGCATCAAAGGGCGTGTACAGATAACTATCTTGGAGACTTGCTGTGAAACTGAAAAACTACTAATCTTCTCGGAAATCCTTACAAATTTGTGTCCTGTAATACAATCTCTCATTCAGTACCGAACTATAGCTGAGCGTTGTTAGAGGAGATCCGCTTTGTTTTTGCTATGGGCTTCCGAGAATAAGGAGAAACCTTTCAGTATGAAAGCTCAATTTACCCTGTTGGCGTTTGTGCTCTTCTTTGTTGCTACCCTACACGCGCAGGACCGACCCTTACGTGTAGGAATGATTCCCGATGCCGGCGCTACCGCTGCTTCTGTAACGGAAAAGGCCCCGCTGAAGGCATATCTCACCAAAGCCCTGGGCCACGAGGTTGAGCTGGTTATCCCGACCAACTACAACGCCACGGTAGAAGCTATGGCTAATGGCTCGCTCGACTTCGCCTATTTCGGCGGACTGACCTACGTGAAAGCGCACACGCAGTTCGGCGTAGTGCCATTGGTGCAGCGGACAAGCGATCTCCAGTTCCACTCTCTCTTCATCACCGGCGCGAATAGCTCAGTTCATTCGTTGCAAGACTTGAAGGGCAAGAACTTTGCCTTTGGCGACATCAACTCCACCAGCGGACATCTCATGCCCTATCTGGAACTCAAGCAGGCCGGCATCAACGCAGACACAGATTTGAAGTTCCGCTACACGGGCAGCCATCCTGCAACGGCCAAGGCTGTGGAGTCTGGCGCCGCTGACGCAGGCGCGCTGGATGAAACGGTTTACAACTCGCTCATTGCTGACGGGAAGCTGGACAAGACAAAGGTCCGCGTCTTCTATACTACGAAACCGTTCGTAGATTATGTTTGGGCGGCTCGCAAAGAAATCGATAAAGCTAGACAAGAGAAGTTCGCCCAGGCATTTCTGCGGCTCAAAGAAGGTCAGGACGATGAGGTCTTGAAGATACTGCGCGGCAAGTCGTTTGTACGGGCCAACGACGACGAGTATTCGGTGCTCAAGAGTGTGGCTCAGGAACTAAAGATGTTCTGACGCAAACTACTGTATAACTAACAGGTATTCCTACTGGGTGCCTTTCGATGCTATCAATACGGAACCTCATTGCTGCTCCTTCCCGCAAAGTTGCGCCGGTACTGAACGGCATATCGCTGGACGTGAATCGCTGCGAGAAAGTCGCCATTCTCGGGCCAAGCGGCGCGGGTAAGACAACTCTGTTTCGCGCCATCACCGGATTTGTCCCGATCAAGTCCGGCTCCATCACAGTGGACGGCGCTTCCATCGAGAGACTGCGTGGGCAGAAACTGCGCGAGTGGCGCTGCCGCATCGCCATGGTCTCGCAGCGACACGATCTGGTGGACCGGCTCAAGGCGTATCAGAACGTCATGGCCGGCGCGCTGGGCCGGTGGTCTACGCTCCACGCTCTGCGTTTTTTACTGCTCCCTCTCCGGGAAGAACTGGCTCAAGCGCAACATGCTCTCGCACGCGTGGGCATTCCGCAAAAACTCGACGCCCGGACCTCCGATCTTTCGGGCGGCGAGCATCAACGTGTGGCCATTGCTCGCGCCCTGGTCCAGAATCCAGTGGTCCTGCTGGCGGACGAACCGGTGGCTTCGCTCGATCCAGAATTGAGCGGACAGATCCTCTCTCTCCTGACCAGCCTGGCACAGGAAAATGGCTTTGCCCTGCTCTGCTCCCTGCACCAGCCTGAATTGGCATACCAGTACTTTGACCGGATCATAAAGATTCAAGGCGGCAAGATCCTGCCCGGCGGCGATCGACGAAATTCCGTGAAGGTTGAAGTGAGCGCATGATCTCTGGATTGGAAAGCGCACTCTCGCAATTGCGCAACTTTTTCCCACCCGATCTTTCGCCCGCGTATCTGAAAGCCGCTCTCGTGCCGCTGTTTGAGACGCTTGAGATTGCGGCTGCGGCAACTTTTCTCGCCATCCTCATTGGCCTGCTGGTTTCGCTCTATGTAGGAGCGCGACTGCCCGGCGCTCGCGTGCTCTACGCGCTCTTGGCTTCCGTGCGTGCCTTGCCTGATCTCACTCTCGCCATTTTCTGTGTGATCGTTCTTGGCTTAGGGACGGCTGCGGGTGTCGCTGCCTTGACTATTTTTTACTCAGCTGCAATGGGCAAGATCTTTGCCGATCTCTTCGCCTCCGCCGACCCAGCTCCTGTGGAAGCGCTACGCTCTACCGGCGCGGGGCGCGCGGTCGTCGCCTTTTTCGGCTTACTTCCGCTGCGTCTACAGGATCTGCTGACCTATGGCGCATACGAGTTTGAAAGCGTCATTCGCGCGGCGACGATCGTCGGAGCAGTGGGTGCTGGTGGCCTGGGAACCGAGCTCATAGGCTCGGTCAACATGGCTGACTATCGTCGAGTCACCACGCTGGTGATCATGCTGGTGATCGTTGTAGCTTTGGTCGATCGGCTGGCTTGGCTTGTCCGCCGATATCCGAAGCTGTTGCTCGTCTTTGCTATCTGTGGCGCCGCCGCTGTGTGGGCCAATCACCCGGAGATGCTGGCGCTACGCCATTCGATTGAGCGCTTCCGTTCCATGCTGCCGCCGAAAGCACCCGAACATCTTGGGCTGGTACCTGGTCTGGTTGGCGAAACTTTACTCATGGCCTTCGGCGGAACACTGCTTGCCATTTTCCTGGCGATGCCTCTGGGTGTAGCCGCGGCCAGAAATCTTTCGCCGACAATCATCAGCTTTCCTGTCCGGCGTTTTCTTGAATTTCTTCGCGCCATTCCCGAAGTGGTTTGGGGATTGATGCTGATGGGCATCGCCGGCCTGGGCCCAAGGATCGGAATCATGGCACTTGGACTGCATAGCGCGGGCGCGCTGGGAAAACTGTTTGCCGAATCGCTGGAGAACGTTCCGCCGGAACCGGTCATAGCTATGACTTCAACTGGTGGAACCAAAATCGCGGTCGCAAGTTTCGCTCATCTGCCGCTGGCTTTCGCGCCTATGATGGTCCATAGCCTGTTCCGCCTGGAATGGAACATGCGCGCTGCGACGGTGGTAGGCATGATCAGCGCAGGCGGCATTGGCCAGGCGCTCTTCGACGCTCAACAGTTGTTTCACTACCAAGAAATGGTCTGGTTTCTCATTCCGACGTGGGCCATGATCATGGTGACTGACCTCATCAATACCAGAGTTCGCAAGCACTGGAAGGTCTCTGAGGCGATGGTCCTGTGACGGCGCGCCCTCTCGTGGTAGTCACCCATCACGTGCACCAGGAAGTAAAGGACCTCTTCAGCCGGACGTGCACGCTCATCATTAATGACAGTATTGAAAGCTGGCCGCAAGAAGATCTGATGCAACACGCGGCGCTGGCAGATGCGCTCATGGTGTTTATGCCGGACAGCGTGAACGAGGACTTTCTATCCCACTGCCCCAGGCTCAAGATTATTGCAGCTGCACTCAAGGGCTATGACAATTTTGACGTTGACGCCTGCACGCGACGAGGCATCTGGTTCAGCGTTGTGCCGGATTTGCTCTCCGTCCCCACGGCAGAGCTGGCGCTCGGCCTGATGCTCGGCATCACGCGCAACATTCCAGCAGGCGATCGCCTGATTCGCAGCGGCAAGTTTCAGGGTTGGCGACCTGTACTCTATGGCAGCGGACTCAGCGGGCTGACGATAGGCATCGTCGGAATGGGAAAACTTGGCCGGACGCTGGCGCGCATGTTCGCCGGCTTCAATGTCAACATCCTCTACTCGGACCGTGCGCCACTCGCGTCCGAAGAAGAGCAGCGGCTCGGCGTCAAGAAAGTCGATGTGAACGAGTTGCTCGCGCAAAGTGATATGGTTGTGGTCTTGCTGCCGCTCAATCCGTCAACGCTCAAGCTAATGGATTCTTCTGCGATTGCGCGGATGAAACCTGGAAGCTACCTGGTGAATGTTGGGCGCGGCTCGGTGGTGGATGAAAATGCCGTGGCTGAGGCCCTCGACACTGGCCATCTCGCCGGTTACGCCGCTGATGTCTTCGAAATGGAAGATTGGGCGCGGACAGACCGCCCACGAGAGATCAGCCCTCGCCTGCTCAAGCTCGCGGACAAGACATTGTTCACTCCACACCTCGGATCAGCGGTAGATCAAGTGCGTGTGGAAATCGAACTAGCGGCAGCGTGGAATATTCTTCATGCGCTCAGGGGCGAGCGTCCGCCGGACGCGGTGAACACTCTGGCATTGGCAAGAAATCACAGTCTGCGGTGACAAATCTCGACGTAGAGACGTGGCACCGCCACGTCTCAATGCGCGCGCGACCCAAATTTCGTTTTCGATGCACAGTGTCTTCCCTCTCTCCATACAGATATCTAAGCGGCCGACATTTAAGACGTGGCGGTGCCACGTCTCTACTCAAACTTTTTCGCCGTCAACACAATGCCGGTCGCTCCAGCATTCGTTTACAAACGTTACCAATTACTCCCGATCCGGCTCCCATTCCGGCAAACGGCCTGAAGTCCACGGCGCTCCGGAGTGCTCGACCTTCTGCTGTAACGCGTCAAAGCGCGCGGCCAGCGCCTTGAGCTGTTTCAACGTGTCAGCGAATTCGGCTGATGCTATGTCGTACTGCGCGCGATGGGTTGCGCTGGGCAGCGAGCTGGACATGCGCTCTCCCGAAGCAGTCTCGCGGATACGGCTCAGGATCGAGCTTGGAATCTGTTCGTTGAGCCCGGCGAGCACGCCGTCTCCGCGCAGGGCAATCATCACTTTGCTCAGCTCACGGATGAGAGCGTCCGTTTCCAGCCGCAAAGGCTTGGTATCCGCAGGGGTCTGGGCCAACGCACGGTTGATGGTCGCCAGACGCCCATTCATCTCGCTGCCATAGGAGACGGCCGCGGTGGCTGCACGATCGAGTCTGGCCACTTTGCGCTGGAACTTGTGCAGTTCGGCCAGCGTTTCCGGTTTCATGGCGCTTTCTGCTTCGATGTGAACGCGGAACTTTTGTGGCTGCGAGAGATCAACCCATTGGTCGCGGACCTTGCGGGAGAGTTGGACCGTGTAATTTCCTGGCATGACCAGCGTGCCCGATGGCTGGAAATCGAAGATCTCCGCCAATGCGTCCGGCTGGGCTGGAGGCAGTGTGACGGCGGGATAACGCAGGTCCCAGGCCGTGCGATTGATACCCTTCTCGTTGCTGCCCGCGATCTGCCGGACAACGTTGCCGCTCTCATCGCGGACAGTCAGCCACACCAAAGGCGCCTGCTCTTCCGCTTCCTCACGGAGCTGATCTTTGGTGGGATAAGGCAGCGTGGGATAAGCAGCGCCGCCGTGTTCTTTTGCGGCCTTCTTTTCGGCGTCCTGGCGAATTTCTTTCAGCGACTTGTATTTGTCTTTCAGGTAATACGTAAACGTCGCGCCATACGGTGTGTTCGGCGCGACAAAGAACGTGTCACCGAGAAAGCCCTGGTTGCGTCCACCAATGCGCTGGGTCTGTATGTAGAGCAAGGTGTCGCGCACCGGGAACAGGCTGGCTTCCTGCTGCAGCACCTGGCGATTCACTGTGCGTAGCGGCGACATGTCGTCAAGCACATAGAACGAGCG
>WNFP01004630.1_pt1 | contig 11057 bp, 9 predicted proteins | sample 5400201 | NCBI WGS metagenome assembly WNFP01 (sample SAMN13153355, study PRJNA577476) | soil metagenome | isolation source: 115 cm saprolite under Madrone tree | place: USA:California | collected 2016-06-14
AAGGACGATCTGGAGCAGTTTTCTGTCTGCCGCCTCAAAGTCTGAAAGTAAACGCACGGTCTCCAGCACTGTGTCTGAAAGGTTTTGGGCCTCGTCGATGAAGAGCGCGACACGCCGGCCCGCCACCGCCTCGGCATAGAGAAATTCGTTCAGTTGCGCGTGCATCTGTACGAGATCTTTACCGCGGCTATCGAGACCCCAGGCTTCCAGCAAATAGCGAAGAAGTTCGTGGGAATCGCACTGTGTTTGGAATAAGAAGGCGCTCCGAACGGAGCCCTTCAGCCGCTTGAGAAGCTGGAACAAGAGCGTGGTCTTACCCATCCCCGGCTCGGCAATGAGAGCGAGAAATCCACGGCCCGCATCGATACCATAGAAGAGCGATGCCAGAGCCTCGCGGTGCGCGGGAGAGAAGTAAAGAAAGCGCGGGTCCGGAGTCACACCGAAAGGCTGCTCCCGTAATCGATAGTAATCGAGGAACATTGTTGTTACCGTCCGTTCTTCGGAAATGCTGCAATTACCGGAGTTCCCAGGAACGACTCGACCTCATCCGGTGTTCGAAACGACGGATCCCACCGATCCACCACCAAGGCCAGCATCACGCTCGCCAGGCTGGCGATGAGTCCGCCTAGAAGTACAACGAGCAGCCATCGTCCTTGGGGTGCAAAGGGCACTGTGGCGGGCTCGGCAACCACGACGTTGGAAAAGCGCTGCTGGTCCAGAGCGTCCGAAATCCGTGCTTCCTCCTGTTTGTGGAGGTACAGCATATAGTTTTCCTCGTCGGACTTGGCGGCGCGGAGTATGGCTTCGTGGAGAACTTCTTTGTGGTCCAATTGCTGGCTTTCCGTCCGGTACGTGCGCACCAGAGCCGACATTGCGGCGGCGCGTGCCTCCGTGGCGGCTAGTTCAGTCTTTGACTTGGCAAGCTCGGATCGCAAGGCTTCATAGGTCGGATCGCGATCCGTGATCTCATCCCGTAGTGGCGTTTTTTCAGCGCTTGCGATGGCTTCGCGCGTTTGAGCAATCTGCTCTTCGACTTCCTGCACCGGGCGATAACTCGGCTCGAATTTAGTCAAGAGCTCGGTGCGCTTCAGCTCCAATTCCAGCAGCTTGGATTTCATGCGTTCCATGAGTTGCGGATTGTCTGACGTGCGCACTTGTGCGGTCTCACGTTTGGGCAGCGTGGCTAGCTGCGACTCGACCGCGCGGATTCTTTGCCGTGTCGCCGCGATGGTAGCCTGTGCCGACTTCGCCTCCGCTTCGAATTCGGCAAGCTTGCGCACCGCGATTTCCTTCTCAAGCCCGGGACTAACAACTCCCTGTTCACGGCTAAAGTCCGTCAACTTGGCCTCAGCAGTTGCCAGGGCTTTGCGGTATTCCTCTGCCTGCTGGTGAAAAAACTGAAATTCGCCGGGGGCTCGGTGCATGGCCAGATGTTTTTCGAGATACAGGCTGGCTAGAGAGTTCAGCACCCGAGCGACAAGCTGTGGATCTTTTGATTTGTAGGAGACACTGATCAGATTGGTCAGTTTGATGGGCTGTACCGTGAGGTTCTTCTCCAATGCTAGAACTGCGCGCGAAACTCTCTGGTCGTCCTTGTCTCCCGCTTTGTTCCAGAACGAACTGAGGCCAAGATTTTGAAGATCGCAAGCGACAACTACCTTGGTGAGCAAATCCCTGGACTTGATCAATTCCGCTTCCGATTGGAGTTCTTCCTCGCTCACTTCGGTGCGCCACTGAACGGGTGATTCGCGTTCCGGCGACACTACCGACTCGGCACGCTCGTGTCTCACCAGAATTTTCATCTGCGCCTCGTACTTTTTCGGCAGGAGGAACGCCAGCAGCACCGCGACTGTAAAGATTCCCAGGAATGAGTTGATGATCACCCGGCGCTGCCGAAAACCGATTTCAAGGAAGTCACGCAAACGCAGGGATGGCGTGCCCTCTGCTGCGTCGGCGGCCAAGTCTCTCTCGATCATGACGTTTAACCTCACTCTCCGGAAAATCGGACTAGTGCAGGACTGGATTTGTGTACATTCCGACTGACGACGTGGGAATAAATCGCTCGATCTTGGAAAACGAGTTCTTTGGCACGAACAGGAAATCGCCGGCTTGCAGGTGGGCATCCTCCTCCAAGTTGGCCTCCTTGAGCATCTTCTTCAGGTTCACCTTTTTCACTTGTAGCCAGCCGTCCGTCACGCGGTGGAACAACAAGATCTGTGAATGTTTCGCGGAATCCCGCAAGCCGCCGGCGATAGCCACCGCCTGAGCAACGCTGGTATCTCCGCGTAAATCGAATTTTCCGGGGTGTCCTACTTCACCGCCCACAATGAAGTATGGCTTTTCAAAATCCTTCAGCTCCACGTTGATGACCGGATCATGCAGAATCTTGGCGTAGTTAGTCCGCAGCAAATCAACCAGCTCTGGTATTGTTTTTCCATCCACCTTTATGCTTTCCACGCCACGGAGGGTGACATATCCGTCGGGCTGAACGGTGACCGCCTGATTGAACTCCGGCGTGAAAGGAAAATTCAGCTCCAGAACATCCGATGAATGCAATTGATACCGTCGATTGCGGTGCTGCAGCACGGGTGATTGCCCGCGGTTAGCCTCGTCCCCGCTTCCGCTGGCGGCAACGGCTGGTGGGACGGAAGGAGTCGTGGCGGGTGTCTCTTGTGCCCGTGTGGCGACTGCTCCCATGAGGGTCAGATAAAACAGGAAACTAACACGCGCTATATTCTTGTGAAGCACCGGGGTCTCCTTCTCTTCGACAACATGATTGTCCGGCACCATCAGTCCGCCTCGGCCAGCTCGCCCGGGAATCCTCGTGCTCCGGATAGATGAGCCGGCTCAACAGAAGTTGAGGAGTCAGAGTCACCTTTAAATCCGATGGAATTGCCCTGCCCTGGAGCGCCTAGCCAATTGCGATCGATTTCGACGGCGACGGAGCGTTGCAGGAGCGTAACGGATAGAATGAGCTTCCATCCCGACTTGATCTTTACGACGATTCCGGTCAAGCCGGCCAGAGGCCCATACTCGATTCGCGCAACGTGGCCGATTTTCAGGTACGGCCACGGCATTACTGATTGACCGCTTTTTTCTGCGCTGTGGATGGCTGCGATCTCGTCTTCCTCCACCGCAATCGGGGTCTTGCCGACGCCAACGATCTGGATGACTCCGGGAGTCTGGAGGACAGGCAGACGATTGTGCGGATTCATCCGACAAAAAAGGTAACCAGGAAACAGCGGCACCTCCAACTCCTTTACGCGGTCAGACCACAGCCGCCTGGACTTGCTGACCGGCAAGAAGCACTGGTAGCCTGAGTTTTCCAGAAGCAACGTCGTTGTTTTTTCTCTACCCGTTCTAGACCGGATCGCGAACCATGGCCACTGTTGTTGGCGCATACCCATAATCGACTCCCTAGAGAAGCTACCGCCGTAAGAGTCCCAAGATTCAGATGACCCTGCCACGGTGTTGGCCCGGAATTCCCTCGAACGCCTCTGCCGACTCTCAATCGCAGCGCGGCAAGACACGGAAGCAACCCAGGGCAGCAAACTAGCTGACAGCTAGCCTCCTCACAATCCGGTCTAAACCCTAAAAGCGTGGACGTACATGCCTGAACGAAACTGGCGCAACTCCTTCTGCTCTTGGCGCTTGGCGAGCACCACGGATGCTGAGAATGAGTGCCCGTGAAGTCGGCGAGCCCGTCTCGTTGCCAGAACGACCGGAGATCAGTCTCCGGGTTTCACGGTCGCGTCCACAACCCTCTCGACGCACACCGGAACTCGCCGAGCTCCTCAAGATCCGTTTTAGAACTACCGAGCCTGCCATATCAGGATCGATAACAGGCTTCTCGTTAACGAAGTGGTTAATTCGTTGCAGTTTGGCATCAGCCTGACGGATCCCCTACTAGTCCCGTCCGCAGGTATATCCCTCAACGAAAAGTCAGCGATTCCCCTGCTCCAATGCCTTGATTCGATGGATTGTCCGGTCATGCCCCTTTGAATACGCTCAGTCCCACCCAGTGCAAGGGACTGAAATGAGAACATTCATTTGGCGCCATGCTCTTTGATTCTCCCGCCTACTTCCTCTTCCTGATCCCTGTTGCGCTGGTGTACTGGCGCTTGCCCCATCGCGCCCAAAACATTCTCCTGCTTCTGGCGAGTTACTTTTTCTACGGCTGGTGGGACTGGCGCTTCCTGGCACTCATGATTGGCAGTACCACAATGGATTTTCTGATCGCCCAGAAAATCACCGCCGACCGCACGGACTCTAACCGCAAGAAGTGGTTTGTCCTCTCGCTCGTGTTGAATTTTGGGATTCTTGGGGTATTCAAGTACTTTGATTTCTTCACAGGGTCCTTTTCGACTGCGCTGGAAACGTTGGGCATTCACCATATTCCTCTGCCCCTCATTCGCGTTATTCTTCCGCCGGGCATTTCGTTTTATACCTTTCAAGAAGTCGCCTACATCGTGGACGTCTATAAAGGCAGGCTGGAACCGGCTAAGTCTTTCCTAGACTATGGTCTGTTCATCAGCCTCTTCCCGCACTTGATTGCCGGACCGATCCAAAGACCGGGACATCTTCTTCCTCAGGTGCAGAAGGACCGCGCCTTTGATGCGGATCGCTTTTTCGACGGCCTGATGCTTATCTTTTCCGGCCTCGTGCGCAAATGTGTGGTCGCGGACAACTGCGCTCTTCTCGCCAACGCAGCCTTTGGTGGCCAATTCGGTCCGGCGAATTTCTGGATCGTTCTGATCGGAACCTACGCGTTTGCCTGGCAAGTCTATGGCGACTTCAGCGGCTACAGCGATATTGCGCGCGGCAGCGCTCAATTGCTGGGCTTCCATTTCATCGTCAACTTTCGGCAGCCCTATTTGTCGCATCGCCTTCAGGAGTTTTGGCGACGCTGGCACATCAGCTTGAGCACCTGGCTCCGCGATTACTTGTACATTCCTTTGGGAGGCAGTGCCGGCAGCCAATGGAAAACCTCTCGAAACCTTCTGATTACCATGGTCCTGGCTGGTCTCTGGCATGGCGCGAACTGGACGTTTGTGGTGTTTGGAGCAATTCATGGCGCTGTTTTGGCTGTCGAGCGTTGTTTGTTCTCTGTCAAAACGAAGCAGAAAGATGCCGCCCTGACTCAACACTCTGCGGGTGTCTTCTCCCTTTGGGCACAGCGAATTCTGACCTTCAATGTCTTCTGCCTGAGCTTGGCATTTTTCCGTGCCGCCTCACTCCCTGCGGCCGTGCAGTTCCTGGCTGGCCTGTCTCATTTCGCTTGGCGCACCGAGTACGCCTCGGCGTTCTTCATGCTGTGCTTTTTTTCCATTCCTTTGTTCGTTGTGGACCTGTTGATGGAAGCCAGCAACCAGGAATACCCATTTGCAAACGCTCCCTACGCCGTTCGGACCGCGCTTGCGGCTGTCGCACTCGTCATCCTGGCACTCTTTTCGGGGAACAGTCTCAATGCCTTCGTCTACTTCCAGTTCTAAGTCGCCCGCCCTGCTCCACGCCAGGGTGCTGCTGGGGATCTGCGCCCTTCTTGTCCTTTTCTTCGAGATTTGCGCCGACTACCTTCTCAAACATGATTCGGAAACCTACGGCCGCGTTTCTCAGCAATACGCTGAGGCCGTCAAGGTGCGGCCCTCCAAGTCCGGCGAACCAGCATCCGTTCTGATGGTGGGCAATTCCCTCCTCATGGAAGGAATAGAAGTAGACCGCTTGCAGGAATTGACTTCCAGCAAGATGCGGATTTATCCCATTTTTCTGGAAGCCACTGGTTACTACGACTGGCGGTATGGCCTCGAACGCTTATTTCGTCAAGGTGCAAGGCCCCAGGTGGTGGTCCTTGGTGTCGGCGTGAATAGTTTTCTTCAAGACAGCGTGCGTCAGGACTATGCTCCGATGATGTTTTTCGACGTCCGCGACGTCCTCGGCGTCGCTTCCGATTTAAAGCTGGATCGCACGGCCACGACCAACCTCTTGCTCGCACATTCGAGTGTTTTCTGGGACACACGCAGCGTCATTCGAACGCAGGTTCTCCGCCACGCGGTCCCTCATTGTAGAGAGCTTTTCACGCTGGTAAAGAGCAAACCGGCACTCCCGCCCAGTTCGGAACTCGAATTGATCACACTTGCTCGGATTCAGACTTTGCGTCAACTGTGTGACGCGCACGGCGCAAAACTGATTATCCTGGTTCCACCGACTCGCTCGTCGGAAGATGCGGTTCGCCAAATGGTCATCGCTTCACAAAAGGTCGGGGTCGACTCGCTCGTGCCCATTGATCCGGCGACACTCTCAGAAAAGTTCTACCAGCCGGATGAACTCCATCTCAACTCCGAGGGTGCAGCACTTTTCACGTCAGCGCTGGCAACTTACCTTCCCGAAGAGATCGGCGGCCCCAAATCCGCATCCTCACATAACTAAAAGCCGCGCCAGCCATTCCTCCTGCCCTAGAATTTCATCTCACTCGAACAGAATCTCTTCGTCTGATTCCTGCAGGTTTCTACCCGCTCCCATTCTGCGGATATTCCTCTCGGACCGATCCGGTATGTACCGTCTTGTCCCAGTCGTGGAGGCCGGGTACGGTATTCGGGAATATGAGCCTGTGAAGCTTTAACAACTCTTCTAAGGAAGTTCAGAATGAAGATTCTAGCCACCGCGAGAGCATTTTGGACAGTCCATAGGAATGGAGGCCTATGTCGGCGTGCGATGTAGCAATTATAGGAGCTGGTCCTTACGGACTCTCGGCGGCCGCGCACTTGAAAGCCGCCGATGGCCTAGACGTCCGTGTTTTTGGCGAACCAATGTCTTTCTGGGAGAGACACATGCCCAAGGGCATGCTTCTCCGCTCTCCCTTGGAGGGGTCGCACCTTTCCGATCCCCGCGGTGCGCTGTCGCTGGAGGCTTATGCGGCGGCCAGAGGGAACCCGCTCACCGCTCCGCTGCCGCTCCCCCGCTTCACCGATTATGGGCGTTGGTTTCAGAATCAAGCCGTCCCTGACCTGGATTCCCGGAGAATCCACCATGTGGAGAAAAACGGATCGGGGTTCCATCTCACGTTGGAAGGCGGAGAGAATTTGAAGGCACGGCGCGTGGTGATTGCTGCTGGAATCATGCCCTTCGCCTGGCATCCCCTGGAATTCAGGTCTCTCCCGCCCTCCTTAGCCTCACACGCCTCCGCGCACACCGATCTCAGCCGCTTCTCTGGAAAGCAAGTCGCTGTGATTGGCGGAGGGCAGAGCGCCCTCGAATCGGCTGCGCTCCTGCATGAAGTAGGAGCCGAGGTTGAAGTGTTGGTCCGTACCACCATTGTCCGTTGGCTCTGGCGGAGACCTTGGGTGCACACTTGCCGGCCAATAGCACGCATGCTGTACGCGCCACCGGACGTGGGCCAAGCCGGGATTAGCCACCTCGTGGCGCGTCCAAATTTGTTCCGCCGGTTACCCCGATTGATGCAGAATCGCTTGGCGGTGCGCGCCATCCGGCCCGCGGGCGCCGCTTGGCTGAAGCCCCGATGCCAACACGTTCCGATCTCCACAGGACGTGCGGTCATTTCCAGTGCTACTCTCGGCGACCGCGTAATTCTTAAATTGGCCGATGGCAGCGAGCGACGTGCCGATCACGTTCTACTTGCGACTGGCTACCGTGTGGACATTTCCCGCTACCCGTTCCTCAGCGCGCCACTGCTTTCGTCGATCCGTCAAATCGGCGGCTATCCACAACTTGAAGTCGGATTCGAATCTTCTGTTCCCGGTCTGCACTTCCTGGGCGCCCCCGCCGCCTGGAGTTTTGGTCCGCTCTTGCGTTTTGTAGCTGGCGCGGATTTCGCCGCCCGAGAGCTGACCAGCAAGATCTTTCGCAAACCGCCGGATCACGGCGACTCCTAAGGATCTATGTCAGCCGCAGCCACTCTTCCGGAGATGACGAGGTCCTCGAATCTTGGCCCCAACGTTCTCGCCGCAACCGCCGGTGCTTTGATCATGGGTGCGGACTATCGGGGGCTCGGTGTGGTGCGCAGTTTGGGTCGTCGTGGAATTCCTGTTTGGGTCATCAAGCAGGGTGGACATCTTGTGGCCACCACCTCTCGCTACGTTAGCCGCAACGTATCTTGGCCCCCCAACGACGAACGCAGACAAATTGACTTCCTCATCGACCTGGCGGCCAAACATGGTCTCATCGGATGGGTGCTCTTTCCCACCGACGACTACGCGGTCACCCTTGTTTCGCGCCATCATAAGGCGCTGGCGAGTCACTACCGGCTCACCGTGCCTCCTTGGGAAGAACTGCGCTGGGCCTGCGACAAGCGGCTCCTGCATCAACTTGCCCACGGCCTCGGGGTTCAACAACCCTGGGCTGCTTCTCCAAACACCCGGAAGGAACTCGCAGCACTCGAGCACGCTTTCCCCTTGATCCTTAAGCCGGCACTCAGGCTGGAACCTAGCAGTCTGGCCATCCCCAAAGCTTGGCGTGCCGATGATCGTGCTTCATTGCTGGCGCGCTACGACGAGGCCTGTCGGTTGATAGCCCCGGAAAATCTGATCGTCCAGGAAGTCGTCCCCGGGGGCGGCGAATCCCAGTTTTCTTATGCCGCTCTTTGCCAAGACGGCTTGCCACTCGCTTGCATTGTCGCGAGGCGCACTCGACAGTATCCGATGGATTTCGGGCAATTCAGCACCTATGTCGAGACCATGGATGAGCCACAAGTCATTGAGCCCTCCGTGCGGCTGCTCAAGGCACTGCGCTTCACCGGCCTGGTAGAAGTGGAGTTCAAAAAAGATCCGCGAGACAGTCAATATAAGGTTATCGATATCAATCCGCGCGTTTGGGGCTGGCACACACTTTCTAGGCGCTGCGGGGTCGACTTCCCTCACCTTCTTTGGCTCCTCCTCAAGGGCCAATCTGTCTCGGCGCTGCAGGGGCGCTCCGGCCAGCGCTGGATGCACGTGAGCAGCGACATGTCCGTGGCAATCCGGGAAATCCTAGGCGGTCGGCTCTCCGTTCGGGATTATGTGCGGTCATTGCGAAGACCTCTGGAGTCTGCCATTTTTGCCTGGGACGATCCCCTGCCGGGGCTTCTCGATCTGCCGCTTTTCGCCGGCACCCTCGGCAGGCGCGTCCTTCAGAGAAGGAAGGCCTAGCACCGTCGGCGAACAACCGCATTTGCACTTCGCATGCGCGCGGCCTTCAAGCCGGTGTGCGCGCTTTGGTCCAGTAGGTCTCGTTGACCGGAAGTTCCGAATTTCCTACAGCATGACAAACCCAATCGCCGTCACTTATGGCTGTACCAGACCTCGACGAACCGCGTAGCGCACTAGGCTGGCCGTCTCGTGAATATCCAGTTTCCGCATCAGTCTTGATCGATGTGATTCGGCAGTTTTCACGCTGATATCCAGCAGAGAAGCAATGTCCTTCGTGGACTTTCCCTCGGCAATCAGTTGCAGCACTTGGCGTTCACGAGCAGTCAGAGGATCCGCGGCCCTCTCCGATTTCGTTCGGTACGCCTCAATCACGGCCCTGGAGACGCCCGGGCTCAAATAGAACATCCCTCGTGAAACTTGCTGAATGGCATGTATCAGATCGCTGGCCACTTGGTTTTTCAGCACATACCCTTTGACCCCCGCTTCAAGGGCCTCGAGGATGTATTGATCCTCCTCGTGCTGCGTGAGCAGAATCACCTTAGTCTTCGGACAGGAACGGCCGAGCTCACGTGCTGCATCTATGCCGTTTAGCATGGGCATGCTGATATCCATGATGGTAATGTCCGGATGGACCGATGCGGCCTGGCTCACCGCCTCCTGCCCGTCAGCAGCTTCCGCAACGACTTTAAATTCTTCCCTCTCAAGCAATGATTTCAAACCCTGGCGCACCAGGACATGGTCATCAGCGAGTGCCACGCGAATTGGCATGTGAAGCCTCCAAAGGAAGTCGAATTAAAAGCTCAGTTCCCTGCCCACGGCGCGATTCGATACGCACCGTTCCACCGATCGCGCTGACGCGTTCCTGCATGCCGATTAGGCCTAACCCCTTCCGGCCGCCGGGTGCTTGAATAGCGCCAACGTCAAAACCCGCTCCGTCGTCTCGGATGGAGCAACACAATACGAACTCATCTCGCCACGCGCGAACCCAGATATTGCTGGCCTTGGCATGTTTCGTGGCGTTGGTCAGGGCTTCCTGAACGACGCGATAGAGGGCGATCTCGGTGGTGCTGGGAAGCCGCCCGGCAAACGCCACCTTGATGTGGATGGGCAGATTGGCGCGTTTCGATACGCCTTCGGCCAGGAAGCGGATTGCCGGAATCCAGCCAAGATCATCCAAAACGGTTGGCCGAAGTTCATGGGAATACCGCCGCAACTGCTTTTCCACCTGGTTGAGCAATTCTTCAATCCGCGCCATCTGCTCTTTTTGGCGTTCCGGCAATTCTCGCGCCACGTCGGCGAGCGCCAGATGCACGGCCACCAATAGCTGACCCGCTTCGTCATGCACGGCATAGGCAATGCGCTTGATCTCTTCCTCCAGCGTTTCATTGAGTTGCCGCAGCGCCACGATCGCATCTTGCACTCCGCGGTGCGCCATTTCAAAAGGCGAGAGCAGCTCTCCCAGGAAAGCACCGGCGGCAGCCAGCAATTCCTGCTCCCGCCCCGCTCCTGGGGCTTCGGCAAGCATCTCGTGAAGCGCCCGATGATGCAGGGAGGCGATTTCCATGAGGCTCTTTTTCTCCGTGATGGCCCGCCGCCCTAGCTCGTAGGCGCGGCCCAACGCCGCCTCGCCGCCATTCCGCGCGTATTCCCCAAACGCCGAGCGATATTCTTCTTCAAACGGTGCCGGCGACTTCCTCTTCCGTTTGGTTGCCATCTTCATGCCCGTACCCCGGTCAGCCGTACCACCAAAGCCAGCGCGTCATCGTTTCCCCGGCAGCGACGTTCCAGAATGCCGTCCGCCGCTCTTTGCGGGGATTCCCGCGCGGAAAGACCTTCGGCAAAGTCACCGCGCACCCCATCCGTTACAAACACCAGAGTATCCCCTTTCGCAACCGGAAGCACTGCGGCCTGCAGCGC
>WNFP01004631.1_pt1 | contig 11055 bp, 6 predicted proteins | sample 5400201 | NCBI WGS metagenome assembly WNFP01 (sample SAMN13153355, study PRJNA577476) | soil metagenome | isolation source: 115 cm saprolite under Madrone tree | place: USA:California | collected 2016-06-14
ATACTCGCGTGCTCGACAGTCACATTTTCCGGCGCGCTCGACGTGGCACCAGGTTTCTTGATCGCGGCTCCTGGATTAACAACGATTTTGCTCCCGGCCTTGAGCGATTTCACGCGCGCAGCTTCGTCTGCTTCGATCTTATCGTGAGTGCGACCGACATTGGCCCAATCGTGCGTCGCAAACCAGCTAATCGGCAGACCGTTGACGAATATATGCGTCTCCTGTCGCAAATCGAAAACCTTAACGGCACCACGCGTGCGCGCCAACAATAGCTTGAGACCGTCCGCCGCAAACTCGCCGCTGCCAGAAGCATGAAGATCGGCCAAGCCAGTCTCTGCAGGAATTTGGCCCTTGTTCGCTTTAATCGAGTCGTCAGTTGTGCGGAAGTTTCGCGGCAGACTCTTGGCTAGCTTTGGATCAATATCCGAAATTAATACTGGGGAGTCGGCGTCGGACGGCCGCACCGGCGGATTCTTTTGCACTAGCGTTACCGAGAAGGCGGTCGCCGGGATAAGGAGCAAGACTGACAGCATATACCGCATAGCAGATGGAAGAGACATGAGCTTCCTTATCCGCGCCAATTGCGCGCACGCTTTCGAGCAGGCAAGAAATTTCTGGCAACAATATTACGAACTCGCAATTGGCTTTCACCGATTGCAAACTGGAGCGATGGCGGACGTAATCACTCCCATGATGCAACAGTACCGGCGCCTGCGGGGCAGCATTCCGGCGGACACGCTCTTGCTCTTCCGATTGGGAGATTTTTACGAATTGTTTTTTGACGATGCAAAGGACGCAGCGGATCTGCTCAACGTCGCGCTGACTAAACGGAACGGCGTGCCGATGTGCGGTGTTCCGTATCATGCGGCGCAGAACTATGTTGCCAAGCTCATCAAGGCTGGCCGGCGCGTCGCCATTTGCGATCAGACCAGCGAGCCCCAGGCGGGCAAAATTGTCTCGCGTGATATCACCCAGGTCATTAGCGCAGGTACTGTAAGCGACCTCGATTTACTCCAAGCAAAACGGGCGAATTATTTGGGCGCGGTGTTCAGCGATGGGAGGGTTTTTGGTTTCGCGTATGCCGATCTGACCACGGGCGAGTTTCGAGTGGCACAACTGGAAGATCGACAATCGCTCTTCGACGAATTGGCCCGTGTCGCGCCGTCGGAACTTCTCGTCAGCGATGAGCAGAAGCAGCAGTTCGCCGAGATTGCCGGCGCGCTCGGTTACGACAGTTATGCCTTTCTGCCGGAACAGGCGACCTTCACCTTATGCGAACATTTCAAAGTTAAATCGCTGGACGGATTTGGCTGCGCCCAAATGCCGCAGGCGATCGCCGCCGCCGGTGCGATCGTCCATTATCTCAAGCATCAACTTCGCCGAAATATCGATCATCTCACGTCATTGCGCTGCGATGCGTCTACCGATCACGTGCTGCTCGATGCTGCTACGCAAACCAATCTCGAACTGGTTGAGTCGCGAAACAGTCGCGACACCAGTTTGCTCGCAGTGCTCGATCGCACAATTACGCCAATGGGTGGGCGCAAATTGCGCGCATGGATCTTGCAGCCGCTGCGCAACCTGACGGAATTGGAGCGCCGTCAACAAATGATCGCGGATTTATTGCAGGAACCGGATCTGCTCGCATCTCTGCGCGCGTTGCTCAAGGTGATCCGCGATATCGAGCGCGCGATCTCGCGATTAAGCCAGGCTTCAGGCAACGCCCGCGATCTCGTTGCCCTCAAGATTTCGCTCGAGCAAATCCCAAAATTGAAAAGTGAGCTCCAAAAATTACTCGATCGTCTCGCATTCGGCGCGACGCACGTAAAGGAAAATGGGAATGTTGAATTGCTTGCGCAAGAGTTGCAGAACGATTTGCGTGAAATGCCGGAACTGGCAGAAAAGTTGGCCCGCGCGGTGGTGGATGATCCTCCGTTCGCGCTGAAAGACGGTGGAATTTTCCGCGACGGCTACGATGTGGATCTTGACGCGTTGCGGCAGGGTTCACGCGAGGGCAAGGATTGGATCACTCAATTACAGGAACGCGAAATCGGAGCCACTGGCATCAAATCGCTCAAAGTGCGCTACAATTCGGTGTTCGGCTATTTCATTGAAGTGACGAAATCGAACCTGGCGAACGTGCCCGGGCGTTACACCCGCAAACAGACCACCGTCGGAGGGGAGCGTTTTATCACGCCCGAACTGAAGGAAATGGAGGCGAAAATTCTTGGGGCGGACGAACGGGCACGCCAGCTCGAATATCAACTTTTTCTAAAGTTGCGGGAAGAGGCTTTGCACGAGTTGCCATCGATTCAGCAAACTGCCGGCTCAATTGCGACTATCGATGTTATCTGCGCGCTCGCGGAGACGGCGCGACTCTTCCGATATTGCCGGCCGGTGCTGACTGAGACAGTGCGGCTGGCGATTAAAGACGGGCGACATCCGGTGCTCGATCAAAATCTTGTGGAAGAAAAGTTTGTGCCGAACGACACGTCACTCGAGGGCGAGAAGCTGCGGCTCGCCATCATCACCGGTCCGAACATGGCAGGAAAATCCACTTACATCCGTCAGGTCGCGCTGATTGTGCTGATGGCGCAGATCGGCAGCTTCGTTCCGGCGGAAAGCGCGGAGATCGGCCTGGTCGATCGCATTTTTACCCGCGTTGGCGCCAATGACGATCTCGCGCGCGGGCAATCGACCTTCATGGTCGAGATGAATGAAACTTCCAACATCGTCAACAACGCGACGGAGCGAAGTCTCGTCATTCTGGATGAGATCGGACGAGGAACATCGACGTTCGATGGGTTGTCCATCGCATGGAGTGTGGCGGAATTTCTACACGACAAAATCAAGGCGCGCACCCTTTTCGCAACCCACTACCACGAGCTGACGAAACTCGCTGAGGAACGCAGTGGCGTCTGTAATTTCAATGTGGCCGTACGCGAGTGGAACGATCAGATTATCTTTCTTCGCAAGATTGTCCCGGGTGGTGCGGACAAGAGTTATGGCATCCAGGTCGCGCGTCTGGCTGGTTTGCCGAAGGAAATTCTCGATCGAGCAAAAGACATCTTATCGCACCTTGAGGCACCCAACGGCGCCCTGTCGCAGCCGGGCAAAACGAAAAAGCGAAGATCGCCAAGCAACACGAAAACGGAAAAGCCGCAGTTGGATCTGCTGTAGGGGCCGGCCCACACGCTCGCCCTCTACAGTTTTTCGCTGACTAGAGCGCCATTGAAATTATAATTGTCTGTTAGGTGGGCATTATGGCAATCAAAACCGAGAAGGAACTGAGCGAGACTCAGCGCAGTCATTGGCTGAAAGCCGTGGCGGCGATCGAGCTGCGCAATTTTGGCTACGCGATTTCTCTTCTGCAGGGAATCCTAAAGCAGGAGCCGCGGTTTCTAACCGCCCGGCAATTATTGCGGCGCACAGAAGTGACAAAGAGCAAATCAGCGAAAAGAAGTTTCTTCAATATCTCGACCACCCCGCTTGCGGTGATGAAAGCACAGCGAGAAATCAAAAAAGACTCGAAGCGCGCAATCGAAATGCTGGAAAAGATTTTGGAGGAGGACCCTTACAATCGGCAGGCGAATTTGGTTTTAAAGGAAGCGGCGATGGCAGAGGGCTGCCCGGAGATCGGCGTCTTCGCGCTGCGAACGTTGCTCGAAGAAAATCCACGCGACGTCAAAGTACTGCACGAGCTCGGACGCCTGCATCACGAGCTCGGAGAAAATGAGAGGGCTGTCGAAATTTATAATCAGCTCACAGAAATAAATCCACTCGACGCCGAAGCGCTTCGGCTCGGTAAAGACGCTTCGGCCCGCGCTTCTATGACAACTGGCGGCTGGACGCAGGCAGTCAGTTATCGCGACTTAATCAAAGACAAAGAGATGGCGGTTTCGCTCGAGCAACAAAGCCGGATGCGATTGACCGGGGAATCACTCGATCAACAAATTGCGGAAACATATGTCCTCCACCAGGCGGAACCGGCAAATATCGATCTTGCGCGACGCTTGGGCGCACTAAATGAACAGAAGGATGACATCGTCGCAGCTATCGACTGGTATCAATATGCCGCAGATCTAACAAAAGGGGCTGATGCCGGATTGATTCGAAAAGTCTCGGATCTAAAAATGAAAGGCTTCGAGCGGGAGATTGCAGTGCATGAAGAATTTCTTGCTGCTCACGACCCCGGTCATGAGTTGTACGCCACGAAATCTGAGGAATTAAAGGCCGCGACGGAGAAGCGGGCAGAAATTCTGATCGAGGATGCGCGCAAACGTGTGGGGCGGAACCCGACTGACTTGCAACTTCGATTTGACCTGGGTGAGCATCTCGTAAACGCTGGACATTTTCGCCAGGCACTGCCAGAACTGCAGCGCGCCCGACAGAATCCGAATGCGCGTTTGAAAGCGATGAATCTGCTCGGTCGCTGTTATTGCGAGCTCGGAATGCTAGACCTTGCGATGAAGCAGCTCGAAGAGGCATCGCGAGAGATTTTACCCATGGACGCGATGAAGAAAGAGATTGTTTACAATCTCGGCCTTGTTTACGAGCGGATGGGCGACGGCGACAAGTCACTCAACTGCATGAAGCAGATTTACGAAGCTGATTACGGCTATAGGGACGTGGCTACGCGTGTGGAGAGCTCGTACAAACAGAATATCTCCCAAGCTTGATTGCCTTCTTGACTCGTGCTGGACCAGCTTGCACGCAGGGCATCCAATCAAGTGTGAACCTTATTCCCAAAGTGTCTGGGATTACTCACGAACCTTCCTCCTGAAATTCAGCAAGATCTTTTTCGTCGCAAACAACGGGAGTGATCCCGACGTGAAGAACTTCACGGACAAACCGCCAAAGTGGTCCAGGAACACCTCGATTTGGTCAAAGAGACGCAAAGCAAGCTGCAATAGGAAGCACACTGGCTGCGCAACGCGGCCCCTCTAAAAGGCGTGCCGCATTTTTATTCGTTGGAGAAGCCCTGCGCCTCGTGCGATCTCATTTCGATCATTAGCTCGTGGTGGGAGATGTGATCGTCATGCGTAAGACCAAAATCATCTGCACGCTCGGCCCGGCCACGGAAGAAATAGATGTACTGCGGCAATTAATCGAGAAGGGAGCGGATATTTTTCGATTGAATATGAGCCACGCCGATCATCGCTCATCGCGCGAGATTGTCCCGCGAATCCGGCAGCTCGCGGAAGAGATTGGACGGCCGGTTGGAATCTTGCTCGACACCCAAGGTCCTGCCATTCGCACTGGCGATCTCAAAACCGATCTGCACTTGAATTCTGGCGATATACTGGAGCTCACCGTTGGCGGCGCGAAAAGCGAGGAACCCTATTCAGTCGATGTGAATTATGAGGGTATAATCGATGATGTTTCCGTTGGCGACACGATTCTGGTCGACAATGGCATGCTCAAGCTGGTGGTCTTCGAGAAACGATGGGACCGGCTCCGCTGCAAAGTTGTCACTCCCGGAAGGCTCGGCTCCCGGCGTCACGTTAATCTGCCTGGCATTCACGTAAATCTCCCGCCGCTCACGGAAAAGGACCTTGCCGATCTTTCACTCGGCGCCGAGCTAGGCGTCGATTTTATCGCGCTGAGCTTTGTCCGTCACAAGAGTGATCTCGACGAACTGCGGGCAGTCCTTGCCGAAAAAAAGAGCAAGGCGTTAATCATCGCCAAGATTGAGGACCAATTAGCTGTCCGGTCGATCGACGAGATGATTGAAGGTGCAGATATCATCATGATTGCGCGCGGCGACTTGGGAATCGAATGCCCGATGGAGGATCTGCCCATCATCCAGCGACGGATCGTAAAACAGTGTATTCGGCTCGGCAAGCCGGTCATCGTGGCAACCCAGATGCTTGAGTCGATGATTAGCAATCCCTTGCCGACGCGCGCCGAAATCACCGACGTGGCCAATGCCGTCTTTGAGCAGACGGATGCGATCATGCTCAGTGGCGAAACAAGCATTGGCCGTTATCCTGTGGAATGCGTCCGAGTGTTGGATCGCGTGGCTGGGCGAATCGAACGGAGTGGTGGGGCCGGTTATGCAGAATTAGCGGTGCTCGAGGACGCGAGACAAAAGACGATTGCTTCCGCTGTGGTCCTGGCGAATTCGCTTCAGCAAGCGAAGCTTATCGTATTCACCCGGCATGGGACAATGGCTCGCAATCTTTCAAACCTTCGCCCGGAAAATGCGCCGATATTCGCTTTCACTTCAAGCGGAGAAGTCCGACGCCAATTGACTGTCTGCTGGGGTGTTTATCCGGTACGCATTGACTTTACCGCCGACCCAAACGTGACGATCGCGGCCGCTGAGAATTTTTTGCGCGAAGCCAAATTGACCGCCCGGGGCGATCACCTTGTGATCGTCAGCGATCTACGCGCGGGAGACGATCGCATCATCGATTCGGTCCAACTGCGGACGGCGAAATAAAACACGCAGAGGTTTCGTCCAGGCGTTTTAATTGCAAGAGGTCGATCCTTGTCGTCGCCGACCTAAGCCTCGACTGGCAATTCGACATCGACCGGGCGCTCTTTCTTGCTCAGAGCACGGCGGAGCTTCGAGAGCGCAATGTTCTGCAACTGCCGAATGCGCTCCCGTGTAACTCCGAATTTCTTTCCCACCTCCTCGAGCGTCTTGGGCTTACCACCATCCAACCCGAAGCGCTGAAAAATGATTTTCTTCTCGCGGTCGTCCAACACATCAAGCAATCCGCCAACTTCGTTGCGGAGGTTTTTGTCGCGCAACAGCTCGAAGGGGGTCTGAGCTTCCTCGTCCCCCACGATCTCGCCGAACTCGGTTGAGTCATCGTCGCTAATTGGCGCATCGAGCGACGCCGGACGAATCGACACGGTCTTGAGCTGCGAAACTTTGCCGCTCGCGATGCCGATCTCATCGCCAAGTTCATCGTCTGTCGGTTCGCGACCAAGCTCCTCGCTCATTTGTAACGAAACGCGGCGCATCTTGGAAATCTTGTCCACAAGATGCACGGGAAGACGAATTGTCTTGCTCTGGTTCGCCAGCGCGCGCTTGATCGACTGCTTGATCCACCACGCGGCATAAGTGCTAAGCTTGCCGCCTTTTGCCGGATCAAAACGCTCCACCGCCTTCATCAGACCAATATTTCCCTCGGAGATGAGATCGAGCAGCGGCAGGCCGAGATTCGCGTAATCATGCGCGATCTTCACGACTAGGCGCAGATTCGAGCGAATCATTAGCGCACGCGCCTCCCGGTCGCCCTTTTTGATCTTTGCAGCGAGAGTAATCTCCTGCTGCGGAGTCAACAGCGGGATTTGTCCGATCTCGCGCAGGTAAATCTTAATTCCGGTATCACTATCTTCAGCAGCCATATAGCTCTTTTTCATCGACGATTTGGGGGGGGTGGATCGACACCTTACCGTCAGGGGTATTCGCCGGTGCCTTGTCGATCCCGCGTTGTAGCATTCTCAAAACTATTTAACAAGGTTAAATATTCGGATTTCTGACAGTGGCCGGACCTGTGTTGTTCAATCTTTTTACCAGCCGCCACAACCTCTTCAAACAGGGCTAGATCCTTCAATTCGGCTTGATCCTCAGGACGTTATTGTCCCACCGTTCGGGGCGACTAATGGCCTGTTTTCCTCCTCTAATATCTTTGACAACCTAACCTGCCATCTTGGGCAAAATTTCTTCCGTTGCGGTTTAGGGCGTGCATGCGTGCGAAGCTGAAATAGAAGTTTACGGCGCCGGCGGCGACCCAACCATTGCAATCCTTTGGTTGCCGGACGGCGCTGCGAACGAGGGTCGCGAACGTGTGACGACCGCGTTTGCAAATAGCGGCTATTTTTGGCCGCGCGGCCGTACCACGATTAATCTCGCACCGGCCGACATCAAAAAAGAAGGACCAAGCTTCGATTCGCCGATTGCGCTCGGGATGATCGCGGTGACCGAAGAAGTGGATAGCTCGCCGTTTGAAAATTTCCGCTTGCCCTGAATCAAGGTCAGGCAGCTTAGGCAGCGGACGGCTTCGCACGTATTCCCACATAGCGTCCGCTTCAGAGCGAACTTCCGGTCATGCGATGACGATTCTTGCAAGGTCGCCTTCACCTTCACTCGCGCCGGACGGAGCCGCTTCGTTATTATTTAGTTCATCCCTATTGAACCGGTACCGCCAAATACGCAATTAACGCGCCCGTACTTGGGTCGACTGCTCTACCTGTAATCTCTCCCTTGTTATTTATGTCTTTCGCGCTTGCGAGAAAGGCAGAAGCGCCGCCTTTGAGATCGTTGAGGTCGGTGGGGTAGACACCGTGATCCCAAATAACGGCACGACAATCATTCTGGTCCGCGTCGCAGGAGACACCGACTACTTGCTGGGCTTCGTTAATACCGTAGGCCTCGCTGTCTACATGTTCCGGGACAAGTCCCCGCAACGGTTTGAGAACTTTGATGCCGTTGTCCTTAGTCCAGATAAAAGCGTGTAATACGTTGCCCTCAACAAAGGCTGGGTCGCCGGCAAATCCCACGACCTCGCCGTGTTGATTGATTGCCGTCGGCGTATTCCACCACGGGGCTGGCGCACCTGGATAAATATCCGTCACGGTGCCATTTTGCCAAAGCACGGCGTGCTTGGCCGTATGTCTTCCAACGGCCTGGTCACAGATGCCCGAAATGCCCACGATTTGACCATTATCATTGATCGCCGTCGCAGCTCCCGAACTGTCGCCGGGGATTAGTGGCAGGTCTTGGATCTGGTCCGGAGGTCCCAGGGTCCATACGGCTGGACGAAACTGGAGTACTTGGGTGCAGCAACAGTTGGGGTCATGAATACCATTCTCCGCCCACCCGACGACTTGACCCAAATTGTTCGCTCCTGTGGCAAAGCCATTATTTCCGCCAGCAAAATTGGGAAGTCCCCTCATCTGGCCCTGGCTCTGTTCCCAAACGAACCCGAGATTGATATAGCCGACGTTGTTAGGCGTACTGTAGAAATTCGCGCTACTCCAGCTCTCGCCTAGCAGCTGCGGGTCGGCAGTTTGGGAAATACCCACGATGATTCCCGCGGTATTTTTCACGTTCCATGTTACACTGCTGTTTGGCCCGCCGAGTGTGCCCAGGTCTGCTAGCAAACTGTTTCGCCACAGCGTAGCGTGCCGGTTCCTATCCGCCATTCTGGAATAGCCTGACACCCAGGTCTGGTCATTAATGCTATTTCCCCCGCTACTCGTGCCACCGAAATCTGGGAGGTTCGACACCTGGTATTGCGACTTTGGCTTTGCCTTTGCCTGTGCCTGTACCAAGGCCAGCGTCGCGCCGCAGCAGCATGCGGCGGCGATCAACAAGGTTGAAAGCATGTAGCTAATTTGTTTTTGCGTTGTCATAATTTTTTCTCCATAGTGAATGTTTACTGCGAAAATTTTAGGAGCTGGTTTTGGATTGAAAATAGCCACTTCGTGTTTTTGCCCTAGACCACTTTCACCTCGCCTGCAGCGCAATCGGACCGGAGATAATCAGAGATTCTTCTCCCGCCGCTGCGGGATCAGAATGACAGAACTATTTATGAGATGGCTTCCGGACTAGCTCGTCAGAGAGTGCCCTGCCCCAAAGATGGCGAACCGCTGGAATACTTAATGCAATTTTGAATTAAGCGACGACGCGAACTTGCTAAGACCTTCGCGAATTTGTGCACGCGACCATGCCGCAAAGCCGAAAGTGAGCGCCGGGTTTAGCTCAGGCTTAATAAAGCATGACGATAGCGGGCTCGGCCTGATACCGATTTCTGCGCAGATGCGGGTGATCACGGGTAGATCTGCCTTCCGGCGTAACCACGCGACGAAGTGTAACCCAGCCTCCGGAATTTCTAGAATAAAGTACTTACTTAACAGATTGTTGAATTGTTCGATAAAGAATTCCCTTCGGTCAGAATATAATTTCCGCATCCGCTTTATGTGACTCAGGAAAAATCCCTCGGTGAGGAATCTAGCCAGCGTCGCCTGATCGATCGCGGGTGAATGTTGATCCATCACCGCGCGAATCTTGATCATCGGTTCGACCAATTGTTCCGGCGCCAGGATATAACCCAGGCGCAAGGATGGATAAAGAATCTTACTCATTGTGCCCGCGTAGATAACGCGGCCGGCGTTATCGAGTCCCTGCAAACAGGGGAGCGGAGGACCGGTATAACGAAATTCCGAGTTGTGATCGTCCTCGAAAATGTAAGCGTCGCACGTGCGCGCGAAATCGATTAGAGCCGTCCTTCGCGCGAGGCTCATCGTCATGCCGAGCGGAAATTGATGGGAAGGCGTCACGTAAATTATTTTTGGCGAGCGTTGTTTCGACGGTCGCGAGATCATGATTCCTTCCCGGTCAACAGGTCTGGGAACGACGGTCGCGCCGGCGAAGCCAAAGGCTCGGCGAGCCTGGTAAAATCCCGGATCTTCGATCCACGCCACCTCACCCCGGTTTACGAGGGCCATCGCGCTGATCATCATTGCCTGCTGCGTTCCGGCCGTGACTATGATCTGGCCCGGATGGCAGCGTGCACCCCGATAATCACACAAATAGGCTGCGATTGCCTTGCGCAGATCGGGGTCGCCTCGGCTTGATGCATACTGGAGCAAATGAGCTCCCTTTTTTGCCAGCACTTGTGCCCGGAGTCGTTCCCAGACTTCTATCGGAAATTCGTCGAGCGCCGCGACAGCGGGAACAAACGAGACGCCAGGTGGACCAGCAATCCCGTAATCAAACTGCTTTCCGACCCGTTTATCTGGAATGTTTCTTACCCGGCCAGAAAGACGAGGTGGATGTTCAATTAGCAGTTCCGTTTTTGCCCGGCGCGGGCTCAGGAAAGTTTCGGGAAGGGAGTCCGCAACGAATGTCCCGGATCCGATCTTGGAGCGAAGATAACCTTCGGCATGAAGTTTCTCGAAGGCGATATTGACAGTGAGTCTCGAGATTCCCAAGTCAGCCGCGAGCGCACGAGTGGAGGGAAGTCGCGAGGAGTTGTCGGTAAAACTTCCCGAGACCAATTCATCGCGAATCTGGCGGTAAAGTTGTTGATGGAG
>WNFP01016223.1_pt1 | contig 11054 bp, 9 predicted proteins | sample 5400201 | NCBI WGS metagenome assembly WNFP01 (sample SAMN13153355, study PRJNA577476) | soil metagenome | isolation source: 115 cm saprolite under Madrone tree | place: USA:California | collected 2016-06-14
CAATATGATTTGCCTCAATGAATTCCGCTACTTGTCAGGCTCTGGCCCCGGGCAATGCGGCGACTTTGCGATTAACCCGGAACACCCGCCTTTGCTGAAGCGTGTGTCTTGCGCTTGCACTGGGCGCCTTACTCTGCGCAAAACCCCACGCACGCGAGAGCGAGACTGCAGGTCGCAGCTATGGAACGCTAGTCCGGCTCGCGTGCAAATAGAGTTCGCAGGCTAAAAAAAAGAGCAGCGAAATCGCTGTGACGCACGCAACCCAAAGCGCGTGATAAGCTATCGAACTGTTTTTATTCTATCGCATGCTGCGTACTCATCCGACTCTGAGGAGCACATCAGTAGTTTTGCGCGGCATCCTGTTTGCGCTAAGCGCCGCGATTTTGGCTTTGCTGGCGGCGCCAAGCGAAGCACAACAAGTGCGCCTTCCTTCGGGAAAGGGACAATACGCGGAACTTTCTTCCGACGGGCCACAGACCCACAAGCGAGAAATTTTCATCGCCGACAAAAACGTGGATTTGCAGTACGCCGGGATGCGGCTGCGCGCGGACCACGTGGAATATAACGACACCACGCATGACTCGCTTGCGCGGGGTCACGTGCAATTCGACTTCGAAAACGAGCATCTGGAGGCCGACGAAGCGCATTACAACTTTGCGAGCGGCGCGGGCACCTTCACCAACGTGCGCGGCAACATACAAATTCTGCGCAGGCCGAACCCCCTGGTGCTGGTATCGGCCAATCCGTTGTACTTCGAAGCGCGCCAGGTCGAACGCTACAACGACAATGTCTTCGTGGTGCACCAGGCATGGATCACGGTTTGCGATCAGCAGCGCCCCACGTGGCAGATGTATGCTCCGCGCGCCAAGATTCGCTTGAATAAATCGGTGGCGCTGGTGAATGCAAATTTTCGCCTATTCAAAGTGCCGCTGATCTGGATGCCGTACGCGACCGCACCGGCTGGACAGAAGATTCGTCAATCGGGATTCCTGCTACCCGATATCGGCAACAGCTCCACCAAGGGCTACGTCTTCGGCGACGCATACTATTGGGCGCCCACCACCTGGGCTGACGCGACCATCGGCGCGCAAGACTTCACCAAACGCGGTTCGTCGCAGCGTGCCGAAATTCGTTTGCGGCCATTGGAAAATACCACGTTCAGTTACACATATTACGGCGTGGTTGACCGCGGCATCGCCGACGCCAATGGCGTACTGGAATCGCAAGGTGGTCATCAGCAGCGGCTTGAGTTGCAATCGCTGTTACCGCAGGGCTGGCGATTGGTGGCGGACTACAATCAGCTGTCTTCACTCACGTTTCGGCTGGCGTTCGCCGACACCTACGGAGACGCGATCAATTCCGAGGTGAACAGCGCGATTTTTCTAAGCAACAATTTTCGTGGATTCAGCCTGAATTTCGCGGGCGTGAATGACAAAAGCTTTCTCACCATCAGTCCGGAGACCAGCGTGTCGCTCCGCAATATACCCGAAGCCCGGTTCGGCTCGGTGGAACAAGCGCCTTGGCGCAACCTGCCGATTTATTTCAGTTTTGATTCATCCATCGGTGCGCTGCATCGCCAAGACGAAAATTTGACGACGCCTGCCGCCGTGCAGCGTTCGGAGATCGCGCCCAAAGTAACCGTGCCTCTGCATTTCGGTCCTTGGCTCGATGTCACCGCCACTGGCGCGGTGCGCACCACACGTTACGGCGCTTCCCTCGATGCTGCCGGGAACCTCAGCACTCAACCCATCACCCGCAACGACGGCGAATTTACACTCGAGCTGCGCCCACCCGCTTTGGAAAAATATTTCGACCGTGCGAAGTCCAAGCGAAAATACAAGCACACCATCGAACCGGAAGTCACCTACCGCTATGTCACGGGCATCAACGATTTCGAACGCTTCATCCGGTTCGATTCCGACGCCACCCTTTCCGATACCAATGAGGTCGAGTACGGATTCACGCAACGTCTTTACGTAAAAAGCGGCGACCAACAGCCGCTGGAATTCTTGAGCTGGAGCGTGGTGCAGAAACATTATTTCGATCCCACGTTTGGCGGTGCAATCGTAGACGGCGCGCGCAACGTCCTGCAATCATTGAACTCCATCACTCCGTTTGCATTTGCCACCGGCCCGCGCAACTCTTCGCCAATCGTCAGCGACTTCAAAATCACCCCCGGCGGAAAATATGATGCCGAGCAGATCATCGAGTATGACCCGCAATTGAACAAGATCGTGGCCGAAGGAACGCTGTTGAAGGTGAAGCCCTATAGCGAATTTTTCGCTACGGTTGCGCACTTTCACATTCAGGATGACCCGGTCCTGCAGCCGCTCTCAAACCAGATTCGCGCGCTCGTCGGCTACGGAAGTTTCAATCGCAGAGGATTTAATTTTACCGGCGGCGTGAGCTACGACATTCAGAACAGCGCATTGCAAAGCCAGATCGCGCAAGTCACCTACAACGGCAACTGCTGCGGCCTGTCGTTCGAATACCGCCGCATCGCGCTGGGCCAGGTACGCACCGAAAATCAGTTCCGCATCGCCTTCAACATCGCTAACATCGGCACCTTCGGCAACCTCCGCCGCCAGGAAAAAATCTTTTGACCCAACAACCAATGGCGAATCACCTCCATTCTCTTGTCAAAGGGCTTATTCCCGTTACGCTCTTCATAGCCGCTGCAATTTCCACCAAGGCACAAACCGTGTCGAACCCGCTCGCCGAGCAGCTCGGCTATCCGCCGAACACGAAACTTCTGATCGTCCACGCTGACGATCTCGGCGTCACTCACTCCGTCAACGCCGCATCCATCAAAGCTCTCGAATCCGGCGCAGTCAATTCAGCCAGCATCATGGTGCCCTGCCCCTGGTTTCCGGAAATCGCCGAATACGCCAAAACTCATCCCGAAATGGATTTCGGTCTTCATCTCACGCTCACCAGCGAACGCATTTACATCCGCTGGGGCCCGGTGGCCTCCGCTGATAAAGTCCGCAGCCTGCTCGACGAAAATAGTTACTTCCACCATGACTGGACTCCCGCCACGAAAATCGATCCGCACGAGGTTGAAATCGAGCTGCGTGCGCAAATCGAACGCGCCTACGCCATGGGCGTTCGCCCCACGCATCTCGATTCCCATCAATATCGCTTAGAGAGCACCGGTAAGGAACTCTTTGAAGTTGCGCTCCGCCTCGCGCACGAATACAAACTGCCTTTCTTCGTCACCCGCGACTGGTTTGCCGACTTCCCATATCTGGAGAAATCCCTCGCCCCCGAAGATGTAGTGATCGACCACACCATCACCATCGAACCAACCGTCCCGCCGGCAAAATGGCCAGACTTCTATAAGAATGCAATTCGAAATATGCAGCCCGGCGTAACCGAACTCGTCATCCACCTCGCCTACGAAGACGCAGAAATGCACGCCGCCACTCGCGAACGCGACACTTGGGGCGCCGCATGGCGCCAACGCGATTTCGATTTCTTCACCGGCCCCGACTTCCGCCAACTCCTCCAAGACCAACACATCACGCTTGTCACTTGGCGCCGGATTGCCAACCGCAGCCAGCACAAGTGAGTCGTCGTTCTTCGTTATTGCATTTTTTGCAGCGCAGGGTGAAACCTCGGAAAGCGCCAAGACCGCTCTCCGTGAAAATGTTCGAAAGACTCTTCACGAGCGGCTGCGCCTCGGGCGATTCGGAATACGGCCGCTCGGGCCGCAATGACCAATCCGAAAATTCCGGGATCGTGTCGCAACCCGAAAACCCTGTGGAAACTCGGAACAGACGCGTGAGCGTCAAAATCGCACCCGAGCTCGATTATTTGAGCCTTGCCAACAACTCCTTGAAGCGTGGATGGTCGCGCAAGATGTCGTAGTCCGGGTCGTGCTCGACCCAGTCGCGTTTTCCCCAGCCTCGGGCGAAGACTCGCTCGAGTATCTCCAGAGCTTCTTCTTTCTGACCTGCCTTGGCATGCAGACAGGCGGCGTTAACCAGGGTACCCATGTCATCGGGATAGAGTTCGAGCGATCGTTGCGACCATTCCGTAGCGCGCGCTCTCTGTCCATGGTCGAATAGCGCACCCGAACCGAGAGAGAGCGCTCGTCCATCGAGCGGGTTCAGAACCAACGCGTTTTCGGCGCGATGGATACCCTCTCGCTCGGCTTCCCTCGCTTCTTCCATCCGCCCGAGCATGCGCAGCGATTGCGAAAGAAGCATCGGACTTTGATAATCTTCGTGACGAATCTTCGCCGCCATGCGGAACAGCTCCGCAGATCGTTCTATGTCGCCCCGTGCAAAACTGGTTCGCGCGAAATAGTAGTAGGCATCGAAAAAATTGGGATTGATGCGGATCGCCTCCTCGAACTCACGCGCAGCTTCGTCGTAACAGTGGGAGAGCGAAAGTGTGAACCCGCGCGATACGTGTGCCTCCGCGAGGCCGGGTATGAGTTCCATTGCTCTTCGACTGGCCCGTTCCGCGCGGCGCAAATCCTCTTCTCTTGCGCCAAACCACTCGTAAATGGTGGCATATACAGTGGCCAATCCGGCAAACGCTGGACCGTAGTCGGCATCTAGCTCGATTGCGCGCTCGAACATTTCACCACTTCTTTGTAAGTCTGGCTGCGTCAAGCGCGGAAGGTACTGCCTGCCTCGCAGGTAATATTCGTAGGCCGCCGCCCCTGTTTGTGGCCGCAGCAGCGCTTGCTTTTCGTGCCGGCTGAGCACATTGCCGCGCAGCGAAGTCGCCACGCTTTCCGCGATTTCGTCCTGGATTGCAAAAACGTCGTCCAGCTCGCGATCGAAGCGTTGCGACCAGCGGTGGAAGCCGGTCGCGACTTCGATCAGTTGGACCGTGACGCGCAGATGATCGCCGGCTTTGCGAACGCTGCCTTCGAGTAAAGTCCCCACTCCAAGACGTTGCCCGATTGCGCGAACATCTGCGCCGCTGTCGCGAAATTGAAAGGAAGCAGTGCGAGACGCTACCCGAAGTCCATCAATGTATGTGAGGGCGTTAATCAATTCCTCGGCGAGACCTTCGCACAGATAGTCCTGGTCTCGATCGGGACTCATATCAGCGAATGGAAGAACGGCGATGGCGGAGAGGTCATCCGTTGGCAACACTGAATCGGGAACGCTTCCAGCCGGCACAGCGGAGAGCTGGGCCACGAAACGATATCCGGCGCGCGCAACGAAACGATATCCGGCGCGCGGCACGGTTTCAATGTATTGCCGTCCGCTAGCCTTTTCTCCCAGCGCCTTGCGCACAGCGGAGATGTTGCGGTCCAGGTTGTTTTCCTCCACCGTGGTCTCCGGCCACACGGCGTTCATTAGATCGCTTTTCGAGACCAGCGTTCCATGCCGCTCTACCAGAACGCGCAATGTCTCGAATGCCTTACCGGTAAGTGGAATGGGGCGGCCCTCACGCACCAAACGGTGCTCCCCCACCTCCAGCCGGAAGGGACCGAACTCATAAACGGCGTTAGCGCGCTCCGAGATCACGTTGTCAGAAAAACCCCAGAAAAAAATCAGACCCAGCAAAGGACTCGGGCATCCGTTTCGAGAGTAAATAGGCAGTAACGGGAGCCGTTCCTGAGTTCTTGGGATTGTAACCCACTGGCCACCCGAAGGAGGATACATGCCCGGCCGAGTCACGGCGTTTTTTTACGGTGTCGTTTGTTACCTGGCGTTTTTGGCGATTTTTCTGTATGCGGTTGGCTTTCTCGGAAATTTTGGCGTAGCGAAGTCCATTGACTCCGGGCCACAGTCGCCATTCTGGCAAGCGCTGGCGATCAATACTTTATTGCTGGGATTATTCGCTCTTCAGCATAGCGTCATGGCCAGACCATGGTTCAAGGCCGCGTGGACCCGCATCGTGCCCGCTTCAGTCGAACGCAGTACGTACGTGCTCTTTACCTGTATCGCTTTGTTCCTGTTGTTCTGGAAATGGCAACCCATGGGCGGTGTCGTCTGGAGTGTCGTGAGCGCTCCGGGACGACTGGCTGTGTATGCTCTGTATGCCTGCGGCTGGCTCATTGTCCTCATCACGACCTTCCTCATCAATCATTTCGATCTATTCGGCTTGCGCCAAGTCTGGCTGCATTTGCTCAGTCGCACTTACACCGAGGTCGGTTTTCGCACTCCCGGACCATATCGCTACGTCCGCCACCCTCTCTACGTGGGTTGGCTGCTGGTCTTCTGGTCAGCCCCGGTGATGACCTCTGCGCATCTGGTCTTCGCCATCGCCACCACTGCGTACATTCTCATAGCGATTCAATTCGAGGAACGTGACCTCGTTCGATTCCATCGCGAATACGCCGACTATCGCCGCCAGGTGCCGATGCTCCTGCCGACCGGTTCCTCGCGGCGGCGAGAAAGCGTCCGCCTTCAGCGGGCTGCGGCGAAGCAGGCCAGCTAACGTGTCTGCCCTCCGCGTCATTCGAATTCGCCTCTGCCCATTATCCAACTGGCCGGTTCGCAGAGCATCACGCGATCCGATCCAAACACGTATCCCTGCCGGCCGCGCGCCAGCGCGTCCCGCATATTTTTTGCAGCTACAGCTGCACGGTCCGCCAACGATCCAGCAGAAAGGAGACAGCGTGTGTTCTAGCACGGAAGATGAATTTCATAAACGATTTTTGCGGAGCCGCGGTTTGCTTTGCCTTATAGCATCCCGTGTGCTCGACGGCGGCGCAGGAGTCGACGAAGCCGTGGAAAACTGCTTCCTCACCGCCATTCGTAATCCCCAAGAGCTCGAATCGGAAGGTAGTTTCAGAAGCTGGCTGCTAAGAATTCTCATAGATGAGGCACTGCAAATTCTCCGCCAGAAAAACGCCGCATCGACCGCCTCGCACGAATCGGTCTTTTCGGAACAGCGCTAATGATGAACGATCGACGCAACACAAAAGTGCGCCGCCGTACCCTGACGTTTTGATCGCGCTCACGCGTTGTATTAAATCTCGCTTCTCCGGAAACGCTCGATCAGGCTAGCGCACGCACGCACAGTAACCGCCATCATGGTCAGCGTCGGATTCTGACACCCGGACGACACAAAGCTGGCACCGTCCATCACGAACACATTTTTCACGTCATGTGTCTGGTTGAACGCATCCAGCACTGATTTTTTCGGATCGTTCCCCATTCGCGCCGTCCCCAGCTCATGGATCGCCATCCCTGGCATTTCAACCCGCGTCCGTATCTGAATATCCTTCGCACCAGCGGCTTCCAGCATTTCTGCCGCGCTTGCTCCGGCATCTTCCATTAAAGCCGCCTCGTTGTCCCCGTGAGTCATCGAAATGCGCAACGCAGGAATGCCCCACGCATCTTTCAAATTACTGTCGATCTCGATGCAGTTGTCCCACCGGGCCAGCGACTCTCCGAACGCTCCCAGCGAAGCTCCATACACGCCCTCTTTCACACTTTTCTTCAGTGACGTCCCGTACCCTTCTGCCATGAAATTGAATTCCGGGCCCGCCCCGCCCTGGTAACCGTAGCCACGCAAGAACCGCTCTTTCTTACTCGAAGGCGTATTCCGGAATCGTGGCACATAAATCCCGTTCGGGCGTCGTGGCTCGTTCGCATTGGGAGCGATCTTGAAATCTGGCAGATGCCCCGTGGCTCCTCCGCCCACAACGTGGTCCATCAAGTAACGCCCTAGCGTGCCGCTCGAATTTGCCAATCCATTCGGATATTCCCGCGTAGAGGAATTCAGCAGAATTCGCGTGGACTCCAACGCCTGCGCACATAGAATCACCGTCTTCGCACGCACCTCTTTCACCTTCCGCGTCAGGCGATCCACATACGTCACTCCTCGCGCTTTGTTGGTTCCATTGTCCATGTCCACATGGCTCACCACCGCATTCGTGATCAAGGTACAATTGCCGGACTTTACCGCGTCCTTCACCGTCGTAAATGGGCTGCTGAAATAGGAAAACGTGATGCACCCGCGTTCGCACGGCCCGCAGTAGTGGCAAGCCGCTCGCCCATTGTGAACTTGCGTCAACACCGCCGCGCGACCGATCGTCACCGTATGTCCGAGCTTCGCTTTCACACGCTCTCTTAACAAAATTTCTCCGCAGCTCATTTTCATCGGCGGCAAAAACTGTCCATCGGGCAGCATTTCATTCCCTTCCGCTGCTCCGGTGATGCCCACGTACTTCTCAACGATGTCGTAGTAAGGCGCAAGCTCCGCATAGCCGATCGGCCAGTCATCGCCATACCCGTCGCGGCTCGCCGCCTTGAAATCGTTATCGCTCATGCGATAACTCTGGCGGCCCCACACCAGCGACCGTCCGCCCAACACCCGCAGCCGTTGCCACGTAAATGGCTTGTCCGGCGGCGTGCTATAAGGATTTTCCAGATCGTTGACGAACCACTCGTAGTTATATTCCATGCAGGCGTAGCACTGTTTTTGTACCGGCCGCGTGCGCACTATCTCCGGCGAGTGATCGCGATACTTCAGCTTGTACGCCGGCATGTGCTCGGTAAACTCTTTCGGACTCACCGCGCGTCCCGCTTCCAGCAACGCAACCGTCAGCCCTGCCTCCGCCAGTTGTTTTGCAGCCCAGCCGCCCGTCGCGCCCGATCCTACAACCACCGCGTCGTAGGTTTGTTGCAAAACATCCTGCCCCTGGTAGTTCATGCTCACTTGTGATCCCCCTCAGGATGCTCACAACCCTTAAAGATTCCGTGCGTAAACGCGCCGTCCCAACCGAGTTCCTGCGTGCCAATCTGCGAGCTGTAGTAGGCGGTCATGATGCGCTGCTTTAACGCTTCAAAATGCCCATGCCCCATATCCGGCTTCGCCTCCGCTTCACCCGTCCACTTGCTTCCGCTTCGCGGATACGCCATCCCGTGCAGCAAATCATCCTGATCTTCCCGTGACAGGTACCGGAACGCCGCTTTGAATCGCCGCATACTTTCGCCATCCACATATCCCAGGGAATTCAAAAACGCGCCTTGCGCCTCGCTCTTCTCCGCCGCCAGCACCACATCAATGTAGCGATTCACCAGCGCTTCCTTCGCCCCCGGAGTGTCCGTCGCGGGAATCATCAGGTCGCTCAGCACGATCAGTGTTTCGTTCTGGTGCTCGTCCAGAAAAAGCGGCTTCCATCCCGCTGCCGCCAAATCCTTCGAAGCGTCAACGCCACTCTGCGCCGGCGTCAACTCAGACGACCCCGCTCCACCAGCACCCTGCTGCGCATTCTGCGCCGCACCAAGTGACGGCCGCAGCGCCGCCACCGCACCTGCAATAACCCCACGTCGTATCAATTCCCGTCGTTTCACGCCAACTCCTCCAGCATCATAAAAACTTCTCTAACCGATTGTCATCCCGAGCGAACTGAGCGGGTGCGGGCTCTACTTGGAGCCTGCCAATAAAATTAGCGTGGGCTCTACCTGGAGCTCACCAATAAAATTAGTCCGGGCTCTACTTGGAGCTCGCCAGGAAAAAGGGCCCTGCTTTTTTCTTGCTGTCGATCGAACGAACCGACTCCCGCCGCTCGCGTGCACCGGAAAGTCTACACCAAAGACAACCAAAGGTAGACGGTTAGCCATCTCCGAGTTTCGCCACCTCGCTTACAAATCGTCTCCACAGCGTATAATCAGCGCCAATCCCGGGCACAAAACTTGGTCCCTACGAAATCCAATACCCGCTAGGAGCCGGCGGGATGGGCGGAATATATCGCGCGCGCGATTTGCGCCTCGAACGCAGCGTCGCAATCAAAGTCTTGCCTGCTCATCACCCTGTGACTCCATCGGTCCGCGCGCGCTTCGAACACGAAGCCAAATCAATTTCGGCGCTGCAACATCCCAATATCTGCGTCGTCCATGACATCGGCTCTCAAGACCTTGTCGACTTCATGGTGATGGAGTACGTCGCCGGAAAAACGCTCGACAAATCGATTCCTGCAAACGGTTTGCCAACCGATGTAGCCCTCAAGTACGCGTCCCAACTTGCCGATGCTCTCGCTTGCGCCCATCGCTCCGGCATCATTCACCGCGACCTTAAGCCTTCGACATCACGGTCGATGACAGCGGCCTTATTAAAAATACTGGACTTCGGTCTCGCAAAATTTCTCGACCTGGCTCGGTGAACGACGAAACCGCGTCCATGCTTACGGCGACCGGTACTGTCGTCGGACCTTGCCCTACATGTCGCCGAAGCAGGCTGAGGGAATGCCAACTCGACGCGCGCAGCGATGTGTTCTCCTTCGGTTCCGTGCTGTACGAGATCCTCAGCGGCAAACGACCCTTTCAGGCGCAGTCCCAGGCCGCACCGCTCTCGGCCAAACTGCGCGACGATCCTAAACCGCTCGGCGAAGTGCGACCCGATATACCTCCAGAGTTGCGTCGCATTGTTACGCACTGCTTGAAGAGGGATCCGCAATCGCGATATCCATCCGTCACCGAACTCGCGGTTGAACTCAAAGATTGCCGCGAACTCCTGTTTCCTGAATCCGGCGCGATTCTCACCCCGGCACGCATCGCCCGCGAAGTAAAGCGTCCTCGAATTCTAATTCCACTCGCTCTTGTACTCATCGCGTTGTTGACTGTCGGCGTGTTCAGGGTCAAGCGTTCGCGCAATATTCACTGGGCAAAAGAAGTGGCGATGCCACAGATTTCGAGTTTCTACCACCAGGGGAAATACGAGGAAGCCTATGCGCTCGCTGAGAAAGCAGAGAAGGCCATTCCGAACCTTAGCCAAACTTTGGCCGCTCATTTCCTATCAGGTCTCGATCGATAGCTCACCCTCCGGCGCCGACGTTTACCGCCGGGCGTATGCCGACGCAAGCGCTCCTTGGGTACGAGTTGCACGAACTCCGCTGAAAGCAGTCATCGTCTCCCAGCCGTTACTGATCTCTGGTCGCTGATCTCTGGTCACTCTTAATCATGATCCGCGAACCAATCAAGTACCCCAACGTCCCAGTCACAATGCCGCCAAAAATATCGGCCACGTAGTGATACCGGCCCCAAATCGTGGAGACGCACATCGCGGCGATCACCGGCAGCATCACCCAGAACAGCCAGCGCCGGAAGCGCCACGCTCCCCACAGCGCCGCAACC
>WNFP01004635.1_pt1 | contig 11052 bp, 7 predicted proteins | sample 5400201 | NCBI WGS metagenome assembly WNFP01 (sample SAMN13153355, study PRJNA577476) | soil metagenome | isolation source: 115 cm saprolite under Madrone tree | place: USA:California | collected 2016-06-14
GATACTTCGATCTGGAGACTCGGGTGCTCGAACCACTCGAAAATCCGTTCGGCCCAAAAGTGTTACCCATGTCTTAGGTACGAACTGTCACCCATGTCTCCGGGCCGGACCAAGTGCTTTTGGTGGAGCCGATGGGATTCGAACCCACGACCTCCTCGATGCCATCGAGGCGCGCTCCCAACTGCGCCACGGCCCCACCGGCGATGCAGCAATAATCCTAACATCGTAGCCGAGGCTTCGTCTACGACAGGGAAACAAGGAAGAAATAACGTCGCATTGCGGACGGCGCCGAGCGAACGTCTCAACTGCACATAGGCATACCGCAGCAAATGCGGTGAGAAGCCGTGAACTGCGACTGCCTCTCAATTGGTCGTGAAGAGGCGCAATGCAGCACTGGCACCACACTTCTGGTACTGATCGTACGCCTGCGCCGCGCGGCGACGAATGGCTTCATTGCCTTCGTTAGCGATCCAGCCATTGAGAGCGGCCCTCAGAGTGTACGCTTCCGGGGCCATCAAACCCGTTGTCCAAAGCAATGGTTCGGCGCGAGTTTGCTGGATATAAGGACTGAAGAATGCTTTGCTCGCACAGGCCAGGATGATGGTTTGGCGAGGCTTGCTACCCTTGGCCCCGGCAATCGGAGCAATCTGAAAATCCATGAAGGCATCATGTCCAACGTAGGCGAGTAAGTCTGAAGAGCCTCCTGCGACAATGGAAATGTCGAATGAATTGACCCTTACTGGGATATTTTCTGATCCTACGCCCGCAGCGGCAGAAAGAAAGTCAGTAACCGCCGACTTGATCTCGCTACCTTGATAGGCGTCGGCAACAAGGAAGACATCTGCATTTCGGTTTTTGAAGACGCAGCGATCCAGAATCGCCTCTTTCGGACCTCGGCCCGAGAAAAGCAGTTGCCATTCAGTGCTGGACTTAAAAAATGTTTTGACGCCGAAGGCGGCACCCCAATACAGATTGCGTTGCGGGTCACTCCCATTGCCAAGTGCAGCCGGAACGGGAACGATGCCTTGATGCTGATTATCCGCCAGGGCGACGAAGACGTGGACGACACGGGAAGAGGATTGAACTGTACCGGGAATCGCGAATGAAAATAGAACAAGTATCGCGAACCCTATCCACAGCGCCGTGATGCCGTTTGTCTTGGAAAATATTTTGATCATATGATTCCAACTCGTGCGAAACGCGTTGTCTGATACGAATGTTCGTTTAGAATACCACCCTATGGCAAAGCTCACATTTCTTGGCGCAGCAGGAAGCGTTACAGGTTCAAAATATCTGATCGAAGCGGCGGGCAAACGGCTGCTGGTGGATTGCGGAATTTTCCAAGGCTCGCAGGAACTGCAGGATCGGAACTACAAGCCGCTTTCGATCGATCCGAAAACGATTGACTATCTGGTTCTCACTCACGCGCATCTGGACCACACCGGATGGCTGCCGGTACTGGTGAAAGCAGGCTATCGCGGTCCGATCTTCGCGAATCCCGCCACGATCGAGCTGACGACCATCTTGCTGAAGGACTCGGCTCATCTGCAGCAAGAGGACACGCTGCACGCGCGGATTCATAAGGACAGCCGGCACGCCAATCCCGAGCCTCTGTATACCGAGGAAGACGTTGATCCCACTTTGAAACTGGTCAAAAGCATGCCACGCAGCGGCAGCTTCGACGTCAGCCCGGAATTTCGCGTGACGTCTTATGACGCGGGACACATTCTGGGATCTTCCAGCCTGGAACTGGCCGTCACCGAAGGCGGCAAGAAGACCGTCGTGGTTTTTTCCGGCGACATCGGGCGGTACGACCAGGCGATTTTGAAGGATCCGACAACGCCACCATCTAACGCGGATGTGCTGATCTGCGAATCGACATACGGCGATCGCGAGCATCCGGCAGGCGACCCTGCGGAACTGCTCGCGCAAATCGTGAATCGCGTGGCGAAACGCGGCGGTTCGATTGTGATTCCGTCCTTTGCTATCGGGCGGACCCAGACGTTCATGTACTACCTGCGGCAACTGGAGGATCAGCAAAGAATTCCGCGCTTGCCGGTCTATGTGGACAGCCCGATGGCGTTGAGCGCGACGGATTTGTACCTGAAGCACAAAGAGGATCACGACCTTGAGTATGTTCGGGAAGAAGGAAGCGACGGCAAGGGTGATCCTCTAAACGTGCATGAATTCCATCTAACGCGGTCGGTGGAAGAATCCAAGGCCATCAATAACGTCAAGACACCCTGCATCATTATTTCGGCGAGCGGGATGGTAAGCGGCGGGCGGGTCTTGCATCACCTGATGCAGCGGCTGCCGGACGCGCGCAACGCGGTTCTTCTTGCGGGATTCCAAGCCGAGGGCACGCGCGGCAGAGCTCTTCAGGAGGGTGCAAAATCGCTGAAGCTTTACGGCCAGGACGTCCCAGTGGCTGCGGAAATCGTGGAAATGGGACAATTTTCCGCCCACGCGGGAAAGAGCGAATTACTGCGCTGGCTGACAGCGCTGCCCGCACCTCCGAGGCAGACATATTTGACCCACGGCGAACCTGCCGCGGCCCAGGCGCTGCAAGCAGCAATCACAGAAAAGTTTCGCTGGAAGGCGGCCGTCGCGCGCTATATGGATTCCGTGCCCGTGGGTGAATAGTTCCCAAAGAGCCACAAATTATTTTACCGCGGCCAGGAAACTATTTTGCACCTCACCTCGTCTATACAGGCAAGACCACTCGCGGGGTAGGGGGCTAACCACCACAGGGCAACCGACCGTCAGTCTCCTACCCCTAAAAAGCCCTGATTCCGTTGAACTTGCCCCAATTTATATAAAATTTAGAAGGAAAAAATCAAGCCCAAAGCTGGTGGGGCCTCCTGCCGTCCTGCCCATAGCAAGTTGCCAGGTTCGAGAATTACTTTGCGGCGAGTGCGATTCGCGTTGTGGGAGTCTCACGGGACATCGGTGGAATTTCCTCGAGTTCCAAACCAGCTACGAACATGGGCATCGGCGCTACTCTGCCCCAGCGGTTCAGTTCCCAACCGGCACGGATGAATTTCGTGTCCGGGCGCAGGGAGAGGTCCAGGATCAGCCTTGTGATGCCACGGTAAAACTGCTGCGGCAGCTTGAGGAGCGGCTTCTTTGTCCAGGTCTGCCCGTCAGCAGAGCCCCATATTGAAACATCCAGCGATTCCTGTTCAATCTGGTCCACGACGGTAAGGCGACAGAGATACGTGCGTGTCGCGCTCGCGGAAATGTCGAAGGCGGCGCCCTCACCGTTGGCTTCCATGCGAGTATCGTTCGGAATCAGGCTTAAGATCACAGGTGGAGCGCTCATCAGGCCGGGATTCTAACACACAGCCTGCCTGTTTGCTGGTGGTGCCGCCAAAGCCAACGAAGAACAGTCGAAGAGCCTTTAGGCATGGAGCTTTGCCAGGCGTTCCTCCGCGGCAGCGAGCGTCTCTTCTTTTTTGCAGAAGGTGAAGCGGACTTGCGAGGCGCCGTCCTGTGCGTTGTTGTAGAAGCTGGAGCCTGGAACGACCGCGACGCCGATGGTTTCGACGAGATACTTCGCAAAGCGCACGTCTTTCGTATCGGCCCGAAAACGTACCGGATCGGGATCAGCGAAGCGCGCTATATCCGTCATGATGTAATAAGCGCCGCGCGGCTTGAACACGGTGAATCCCGCGGTCGAGAGGATTTTCAGCAGGCGTTCGCGCTTGGATGTGTAGGTAGCTGCGAGTTTGTCGTAGTAGCCCTGCGCAAATTTCAGCGCACTGGCCCCGGCTTGCTGGAGCGGCGCGGCAGCGCCGACGGTAAGAAAATCGTGGACCTTGCGAATCGGCTGCGTCGGCTCCGGCGGAGCCAGCACCCAGCCTACACGCCATCCCGTAACGCTGTACGTTTTCGACAAGCCATTGATCACGATGGTGCGGTCCCGCATGCCTTCGATGCGCGCCATGGAGATGTGTTCGGCGCCGTCGTACAGAATATGCTCGTAGATTTCGTCCGTGATGCAATAGGCGTTCCACCGTACGCAGAGATCGCGAATGAATTCCAGCTCGGCTTTGGTGAAGACTTTTCCGGTCGGATTGTTAGGCGTGTTCAGAATGATTGCTTTGGTGTGAGGGCCAAAAGCGGCCGCGAGTTCCTTTTCGTCGAACGACCAGTCGGGAGTGCGCAGTTTGACGAAGCGTGGCGTGGCCCCGCTCAAGATCGCGTCCGGCCCATAGTTTTCGTAGAACGGTTCGAAGACCACAATTTCGTCGCCAGGATTGATGATCGCCATCATGGCGGACATCATCGCTTCGGTCGAGCCGCAGCAGATGGTGATCTCGCGTTCAGGGTCGTACTTGACGCCCTGAGTACGTTCAAATTTCTCCACAATGGCGTCGCGCAGCGGCTTTGCACCCCAGGTGATAGCGTACTGATTGATGTCATCAGAAATTGCCTGGCGCGCGGCTTCCTTGATTTCCTCAGGCGCGGCGAAATCCGGAAACCCCTGAGAAAGATTGACGGCCCCGTGTTTCAGCGCCAGTCGCGTCATCTCGCGGATCACGGATTCAGTGAATTGTTCAGCCTTTGCCGAAAGCATGCGGCGTGAGATTTGTGCCATCGAGAGGTCGGGAGCGGTCATTACACCTTCTCAGAATCGTCAATTTGAATTGGTAGGGGCGCCTGCCGCTGGGGCCGCACCCCTACAAGGAAAGATCACAATCTGAAAAACCTTCAGCGGGCGTGCCCGGTTGCGGCTTGAGTAGCAACGCTCGGCTGCCCATAAATCATGCGGTAGACTTCGGTGTTGCGCAAGACCACTTGTACATATTCGCGAGTTTCCGTGAAAGGAATGGATTCGACGAGTTCTGGAATCTCTTCGTAATTTCGCTCAGCCTTCCACGCGGCGATGCGGTCTTCGCCGGCATTATAAGCAGCGGCCGCATATTCCAGCGCTCCGGTCTGCCGCACCAGGTTTGAAATATAAACCATGCCGAGTTCAATGTTGAAGTCCGGCTCGAAAAGTTTGTCCTTCGCGTAACGCACTCTGAGCTGCTTGGCAAGCAGCTTCCCCGTCTTGGGAAGAACCTGCATCAGCCCGATGGCGTTTGCATGCGAGACGGCGTCCGCTTGGAACGTGGACTCCTGGCGAATGAGGCCGGCGGCAAACATGGGATCGAAATCGTTCTTGGCAGCCTCCCGGCGCAATGCAGCTTCATAAGGTAATGGATAGAGCGCCTTCCAGGCGGCGACAGGCACTTCGCTGATCTTCCGCGAATCGAAATTCGGCACGATGATCCGGGCGTAAGCCATGCCGGCGCCGTAGTGGCCTTGATCGAAAGCCGCCTGCGCGGCTTCCAGCAAAAAGCGCGGCGAGGAGGTCGCGAAGTAGGCGTTCTTCAGCTCTTGTTCAGCCGAAGAATCAAACGCGATGGCTCGAAGCGCCTGCGCGCGCGCCCAGCGGTCCGCGGCTGCAACGGGAATCGGCTCATCGAAGGAACGCAGCGACGGCGGCGGCGGAATCTTTTCAAAAAACTCGGGCGGATTCTCCTCGCCTGGACCAAGCTTGCTGAGCCGGGCGGCAGCGGCGTTGCCAAAATACGTTTGCGGGAACCGCTCCGCAGCTTTTTCATAGTAGCTGCGCGCCCGCGCGGCATTTCCGCTGCGCTCGGCATTGCGCCCAAGCCAATAAATGGCGTCTACGGAATTCGCCGACACGGGATACTTCAACAGAAATGTCGTCAGCCGGTCATCGGCATCCGGCTGGCGATTCAGATAAGCGACCCAGGCGATCCGCCATTCACAACTGAACGCATACTTTCCGCTCGGAAAGGAATCCAGAACGCGCTGGTAAGCGACGACCGCTTTCTCACGTTCGAGTTCCACCCAATGGTAATTCCCTGCCGCCATCAGTCCATCTTCGTTCCACTTGCTCTCGGGATAATTCTTCGCCAGCGTGTTCAGCGCCGAAAACATGTCCGCTTCTTTTTTCGCAGAGCGGTAAGCCTGAGACAACGCGTAGAGCCTTTCGGCGTCCACGTCAAGATCCGGCGTCTTCACCGCGGCGATCAAGGAAGGTGAACCCTTCAACTGCACTCGGCACTCCGCGACGCGAAGCTGTGCGCGCTGCCGCGTGGGATTCGCGGGGTCCTTAACCATGCCAAGAAGTTTTTCATATTCAGAGCGCGCTTCCTTCCACTTGTGCGCATCGTAGAAGATTTGAGCTCGCTGTTCCTGCAGTTCCACGCCGGGATAGACATATTCCTTCCCGAGCGCACGCACCAGTTGCGACAAAGCCGAACCAGCCGGCTTGGCTTCATCCGCCAGAGGGAACTTGTAAAAAACAGTTTGATAATCCTTGGCTGCGCGCGCGAGTTGATGTGCAGCCTGATAAGCGTGAGCTCGTTCGTAAAGAAGGGCGGACTTTGAAGAGGTCGCCGAATAGGCGTCGAGAGCCTCGATGGCTTCCTGCGCATGCCCGATCTGCACGGCGGTGGGGGCAAATGCCTCGAGGAGCGGCTCGCGCATGGCGGTATTGGGGTAATCGTGCTGGATCGTCTGCAAACCTTTGTAAGCGTCCGCGTTACGCCCCAACGCTCTCTGCGCCTGCGCCGTCCAGTACAGCGCATACTCGCGAAGCAGCGTATCGTTCTGCGCTTTGGACAGCCATCCGAGGGCCTGTACCGATCGGCTCTTTGAATAGTCGTCATATCCAAGAGCAAGCGCGGCGCGCGCCCCCCAGGCATTTGTGGCGTTCTTGGCCGCAAAAGCCGAAAGTTTCTCATACCCGCCGGGAGTGGCGTTGTGCAGCGAACGGGCAAGATCGGAGAGTTCTCTTTGCGCGGCCTGGTCTTCCGGCGTATCCGCCGCAACTTGAGGCGCGGACGTTTCCGGCTTGCATCCGGTGCGGCAAGGCGTCGGCTTGGGCTTTTTCGATTTACGCTTGTGCCGGTTCGACTGCGCGAGAGCGTCAAACGCTCCGCCAAACGACAACCCAAAAATCAGGACCAACGCGACAAGCGCTCTCGACATAGACAAACAGAATAATACGGCGCTGGAGGAATCGCCACAAAAGCGAGAATGCTGCGTTCTATCAGTGATGGCGGGCCGGCGTGGCGTACGGGTAGTCGCCGAGCGCGTGTGCGTCTCCTTCGGCGAGGATTTCCACCATCCAGCGATAAAAATAATCAACTGGATGGTCCATGATCGGTTTAAAGCGGCGGTCGTATTCTCGATGAGCTTTTTCAATGTCGTCTTTCAATCGCGTGCAGAGATCTTTGTTTTGCCGGCCCAGGCGTACCTGCTCCGGCCGGAGCATTTTGATGTCCTGCATCGAAACTTTCGCGACGCGATTCGCGCGCCGGTGCAATTCCTGCTCTTCGGTGGAGAGCCGGTTCACGTCAAATTCGCCTTCAAATTCCGCCTCGGACGCGCCAGCCGCAGGCGCTGGCTCGATCAGTTCGAGCGGTTCCGGCTCGCCTGGCAACTCCAGTTCCTCGGCTACCGGCTCGTGAATGACAGGTTTCGGCGCTGGCGAAGGTGCAGGACGCGCTGGCGCTGTCTGAGCCGCCTTGGGCACTGGCTGTGAAGGCGCGGGACGTTGCGGCGCAGCAGGCAGCTCGGGAGCCACTTTGCCGACCAGGTCCGTAATCTGTGCTTCCACCGGCGATCGCGGGCCAGTCTGCATGGACATGGCTACAAATCTCGAAAGTACTTCGAGCGCAGCAGCCAGCGAAGCGGCGGACGTCTGTGCGCGCAGCAGCGGCGGTAGCGCATTGGCAGGCCTGTTGCTCGCGCAGGCGGAAACGACATCGCTGACGGAATGATGCAGCTCATCCGCAGTACGCTGAATGCGCTCAAGATTGTCGCGAAGCGCTCGCACGATTGCTTGATCCACGGCGCTAGGTTCCTGTGCCATATCCGTTTTTCGGGGCTCTTTCGACAGAATCTCCCCGTCTTGGCATTTTGGAAGCTAGGTGGTTTGGAGTCAACGGGCTAGCGGTACTGGTGTGCCTAATTGTTGCTTAACTGTGGCGAACCATGGCTCATTGCTGGCAAGCGGTACCCAAGTGTCAACACACTGAAAACATTCGGAATCCCGCGGACGCGACCCAGGGCTGCCAAGATAGTAGGCGGGCGCAAGTCACTTGGGAGCCGAAGCCGCTGGAGCATTCTTGCACTGGTACAGTGACCGCAGGGCCTCGAAAAATGGCTTGACGCTCGCATCCACCGGCACATTACCGGAATACCTGACGTTGTCTTGAGCATCCAGATAAACCTCGGCACTATGACTGTCGTCAGCGCGGAAATGCAGCGGCTGCGGGGCCGGAGTCGCCTTGTCGCTCACGGAAAGAAGCTTTCCGCTCTCGCAGCTGTATGATTTCGACCAGAGCGATTCAAACAGGGCCTTGGCGCTCGCCTCCGGTGGCATATCGCCGGAATAGATGATTCTCTCCGAGTTCCATTCCAGAATTCCGCTTCGGCCTTCATTACCGCGGAACTTGATGACGTGAGGTGTAGCCGGTGTGGGGGGAGAAGTCGGGCTAGCCGCCTTGTCCGCATCATCCCCATTCTTTGCCGGCTGGGCTGAGGAGGTAGAAATAACTTGAGCCGGATAGGGAAGGTCTACTGAACCGATCATGCCCGTCCGCGTATCGCAGACGAGCAATCGAACTCGTGCGGTCTCCGGCTTTGGCACGAACGAGATCGTGTGTGTAACACCGTGCGCTCTTATGGATTGATATTCGGCCTCCGTAAATTTCTGCCCAATGCTTTGACGGTTGTATTGCAGTGGCAGCCCGCGAGCGTTGAACATGCAGGTGGCAAGCTCAATCTGCGCGTTTCGCACGCCGCCATCCGGCGGACCGAACGAAAGGGCATTTGGATCAATAAGGACGAAATACTTGGTTTGCCCTGGCTGGTCGGGGGGCAAAGCGCTGGCTTCGACGAGAATTGAAGTGGCCGTCAGGAAATCATTGCACGCGGCTTGAGACAAGTGCGTATCTGTGTCCTTTGCATCTTTCGCCGAAATCGTGGCGTCAGCTTCGCGCGCAAAATAGCCTTCACGAAACGAGAGCTGTACGCCTGGCCGCGTAGTCTTCACGGAAATACGGCGAAACTCACCGTGCCAATTCTTGTCGGCAGGATAATAGGCCAGCTCATAATATGAGGAGGAATCATCGATCGCCCGTTTCACGCATTCCGAAAGGTCGTTGTTATTCAGGCACACTTTCCCACCGGTTTGCTGCGCAAGGTCTTGCATGGATTCCTGCACGGAAAAGCGCACGTTGCTTTCGCGGTTGAGCGTCGCCCCTTCCGAAAAGGGGTTCATCTTGCCTCGCGATTCAGGGTCGAAAAGTTCTTGCGTTTCCATCCCGCGTGGATCCACCGGATATACGGCAATTTGCGCGTCCGTCAAGGCGCTCGCTACTGCGGTCATGTCGCCGCCGTAATTTCGCATTCCGCTGAACCTAGCCACCATTTGGAGATTGGCATCCGGCGTGATGGCTAGAGGAAACGCGGAGGATAACCAGATCAGGTTTTTCCTCCCGGGGTATCCGCTGACGTGCCGCGCTATCATGCGCAGCGCGTCGAGAGTCAGTTTCACTCTCGCATCCACCGACTCCGCATACTGCTCTCTCTCAAATCGCTGGAGTTGCAAGGCGCGCATCGCCAGCAAAGCGTTGGAATTACTTCCTCCGGCCGGCGGCCCTCCAGGAATATCGCTCTGGCCTTCGGCCCCCGCCATCTGTTCCAGCAGCGACGAATGACTCATGGTATCGTCGCGCGCGTCCGTCGCTTGGAGATTGGTGGCTTCCAGCGTCAGCGCGCGTTCCGCCGCAGCGCGCAAAAGTTTCGTATCGGTCGTAAAACTCTGCAACAAAATCAGTTCCCGGCTCAGCAAAAATACCGCCATGGGCACGTCGCTCGGTGACGACGCGAGCAATCGCACCATTTTCTGCCGCACCTGCAATTGTGTTTTGGCGTCCGTGTTCAATCCGTCCACCAGCAGAATGGTGGGTGGCGCTGATAGACTTTTAGTAGTGACAAGGTTCGTGTACACCCCGGCAGGCAACTGCAAGGCGTCTCTTTCCGAATCGGCGGTCTTAGCCAGAGCGCGATCCAGCATCCTGAAGGACGCAATCTGTTGCAGATCTTTGTGAGAACCCGCTTGCTCCGTCACCTGAAAATCATTCGCAGCCAGGTCGCGGACCGGATTTCCATGCCGGTCTCTCGCCACCACGTCCACCGTAACCAGCCGCGTAGTCACTTTCAACACCGACGGAGGTTCCTGCTGAGGAGCCGGGGTCGGCGCCTTGCTCTTATCCTGGCAAACTCCGGTAGCACAAAGGACAAGAAACGATGCTGCGATCATACCGATGCGGGCAAGAACCCGCGTAGCCCGACAACCCAAATCTTTCATTTCGGAGCGCCTCTTCGGAAGCCCTTTCGCCTCGGCCTCATGCCCCTGATGATATAAGAATATCGAAATTCTTGAGCGAAATTTCGATTCTTGGCTTGCCGGCCAGGCTTGTGCCGTAATCGTTCTGCCAGTTCGAGAGGTTCGGCATCGCTGTGATTTAGACGGGCTACTCCTGGAGCCTCCTCAGGCACCCGTCACTTTTTTATTTGCACTGTGAGCTGGCGACTGTTAACTCGACCCGATTCTCCGGCGCCGCCCGGGCGCAGCCTGTGCCTGCACCCGGTGGTATAATCTAGACGGAGGGGGCGACACGGTTTCGACGGAAGCTGTCGCGGCCCGAAGGCATGCCGGGACCCACCTGCCCGTAACTTGGTGGAAACTAGAAATGCCAACAACAACTTGGCACTTGCAGCTTAATTAATTAAGTTGCCGTCTCCCCGGGCTTCGCTCATGGGCCCGGTCAGAGGCGTCACACAGTGAGCTGGCCTGGGCCTTTCGGTCCGTAAGGCTCGGGCGAGAACCATCGGACTAGCCGGCTGCGTTTCTTGCTCATTCTGAGCGTGGCGGGCGAACCAAACGGAATTGAGCTAAGCATGTAGGCTTCGTGTCGTAGCGCTTTTCGGACGGGGGTTCGACTCCCCCCGCCTCCA
>WNFP01004636.1_pt1 | contig 11052 bp, 10 predicted proteins | sample 5400201 | NCBI WGS metagenome assembly WNFP01 (sample SAMN13153355, study PRJNA577476) | soil metagenome | isolation source: 115 cm saprolite under Madrone tree | place: USA:California | collected 2016-06-14
GCCGAATCCATCTGCCGGGACATCCTCGCCGTTGATCCCGGGCATCAGCTTGCCCGTCGCATGCTTGGTCTTGCCATCACCGACCAATTTATCGGTGCTGCGAGCGATCGTTATAGCGAGGTGCAGTCCATCTTTCAAGAGCTGCGCGATCCCTACGAGCAGCTTTACTACACCGGGTTATTGCACGAACGTCACGCCAAGACTCAGCTCGTCGTCGGCTACGCCCCGCACACGCTACTGCCTTTAGTGGAAGAAGCCATGCGCTGCTTCGCCGAGGCCGAAAAAATTCGGCCCGCTGGCAACGACGACAGCATTCTGCGATGGAATCGTTGCGTCCGATTGCTGGAAAGCCGGCCCGATTTCCATTTCGAGCGCGGACCCGCAGCCTTTGATACCGAAGATATGCCGCCCGTCAGCTCGCCGGTTCGCCGAGCCGGCGGCCACGACTGAAGCATCGAATTTTCTTAGGCCGTGACCGCATGCTGAAATCGCCGCGCCAGTTTTTCATGCTCTTCGCGAATTGGACGCGGTAGGCGCTCACCGAATTTTCCGAAAAACTGCTTGGAATCTTCCATCTCCGCTTCCCAATCTTCCGGATTCACACGCAGCAGTTCATTCAGCGCTTCATCTGAAATCTTCATTCCGTCTAATGTCAGCCCGTTCTTCGCGGGGACATAGCCGATCGGCGTCTCCTGCGCCGCCCCGCGGCCTTCCACTCTTTCCAGAATCCACTTCAGCACGCGCACATTTTCGCCATACCCCGGCCACAGAAACTTTCCATCCGCGCCTTTGCGGAACCAGTTCACGTGAAAAATCTTCGGCGGCTTAGGTATTTTCTTGCCCATCTCCAGCCAGTGACCGAAATAATCCGCCATGTTGTAGCCGCAGAAGGGCAGCATGGCCATGGGATCTCTTCGCGTGATACCCACGTCGCCCGTAGCAGCCGCGGTCGTCTCGCTGGCCATGGTCGCGCCAACGAATACTCCGTGCTGCCAGTCAAACGATTCATAGACCAGAGGCGCCACTCGCGCTCTGCGCCCGCCAAAAATGAACGCGGAAACCGGCACGCCTTCTGGCGCTTCCCACTTTGCAGAAATGCTGGGCGATTGCGCTGCGGGAACGGTGTATCGCGCGTTGGGATGTGCCGCAGCTCCCTTGGACGGGTCCCACGCTTCGCCTTTCCAGTTAATTAAACCGGCAGGGGCATCGCTGCCAATTCCTTCCCACCAAGGCTCTCGCTCGGCGGTCATGGCCACATTTGTGAACAGGGTGTTCTTTCGGAGTGCTCCCATCACGTTCTGATTCGTTTTCATTCCCGTGCCCGGGGCCACGCCAAAAAATCCTGCTTCCGGATTGATCGCGCGCAGATATCCGTCTTCGCCGATCTTCATCCAGGCAATGTCGTCACCGACCGTCCAAACTCGGTAGCCCTGGTTCTCCAGCGCTGACACCATCATTGCCAGATTTGTTTTCCCGCACGCGCTCGGAAACGCCGCACCCATATACGTCACTTTGCCGCCCGGCGACTCCAGCCCCAGGATGAGCATGTGCTCGGCCATCCAGCCCTGCTCGCGCGCCATCACGCTGGCAATACGCAGCGCAAAACATTTTTTCCCGAGCAGGGCATTCCCGCCGTAGCCCGATCCCACGCTCCAGATCAATTTTTCCTGAGGGAAGTGCATGATGTACCGCCGCATGGGGTCCAGGTCGCCCAGCGAATGCAGCCCGGGAACAAACTCGCTCGACGAGCCCAGCCGCTCCATCGCCACGCTGCCCATCCGCGACATGATCCGCATGCTGGCCACAACGTACGGGCTGTCCGTCACTTCCACGCCGATCTTGCTGATTGGCGAGCTGACCGGTCCCATCACGTACGGCACCACATACATGGTCCGGCCGCGCATCGCTCCATCCAGGAGCGCGCCCACCTTGTGTTTCGCCGCACCCGGGTCCATCCAATTGTTCGTGGGACCTACGTCTTCTTTATCTGTGCTACAGATGTAAGTCAGGTGTTCGGTCCGCGCTACATCGTTGGGGCTGCTTCGGTGCAGGTGGCAATTCGGGAAGGTTTTCTCGTTCAGCTCGAAGGAATCCCCCGTGCGCAGCATCTCCGCGATCATCCGCTGGTACTCCGCTTCGGAACCGTCGCAATAGACCAGGCGGTCGGGCTTCGTCAGCTTGGCCGCTTCAGCGACCCAATTTTCCAGCGGAGTTGCCACTCTAATTCCCCCTGCCGGCCCAATGTGTCGCTGTCGCATAGTCCAAAGTCATACGCTCCGGTCGTTTGCATCGCCGGTAACACTCTGGAGGATGACCCCGAACGCGATGGGGTCGTGGAGCGATTGGACTCGGCCATGCCAACAGGCCCATACAAAGGCGGGAACTTCCGGCCCGGCTGGCAGGCTTTTTGCTTCTACCCACCCACAGTCTATGTTAGCCCGCGCCGCCCACGCAAGCCACTCCCTGTGGCAACATCGCTTCCGGGCCTCACTTTCCTGGTCCTTACATCCCCACATCTTTGCTTCCTGACTTCTCTCCTGCGGTAAACTCGTCTGCCTTGTCACCCAACGCAGAATGCGACCTCCTGCGCGTCATTCTTGTAGCGCCGCGCAACCCCCTCAACATCGGAGCCGCCGCCCGCGCCATGAGTAATTTCGGGTTTTTCCATCTCCGCGTGGTAAATCCTTATGAATTGGCTTTCCGCGAGGCGCGTTCCGCGGTTGGCGCTACACCGCTGCTTGCCCGGGCCGAAGAATTCAAGACCGTCGCTGAGGCTGTCGAGGATTGCGCGCTCGTCGTAGGAACCACCGCCGTCGGCCAGCGTCAATTGCAGCACCCCGTTCGCCGCCTCGATCAAGCCGCCCGCTTCCTGCGCAAGACTCTCGCTGGCAGCCGCGTCGCCCTGCTTTTCGGTTCGGAGAAACGTGGCCTTTCAAACGAAGACCTCAGCTACTGCCATTGGCTCCTGCGTATCCCCACTCAGGAAGAGCATCGTTCGATGAACCTTGGTCAGGCCGTAGCTGTTTGCCTCTACGAACTCGCTCGAGACCTCCGGGCCGTCGTGAAACCGGAGAAACACGTGCCTGCCACTGCTGCCGATCTCGAGCGCCTCACTGCTCTCCTGCTTGACGCCCTGCGCTCCAGTGGTTATCTGAAATCTGGTCTCGGAGGTTCCCAGAAACGGCGCTCTGCCGCACCCACCGAAGAAAAAATCCGCCGCCTTGTTCGCCGGCTGCACCTCTCCGCCAGGGATGCCGAACTCACCCTCGGCATCTTTCGCCAAATTCTCTGGAAATCGCGCCAAGACAACAGACTTTCACAATAGGCTCGTGGCGCTGCGAAGTTGCGTGGGGGTGCTTCCTCGTGGAAGAATGCCACCATGCTAGCAATGAAAAAATGCCGTCAGCTTCACTTGATCCTCATCCCGTTCCTCTGTGCCGCTTCGGTTGGCGCGCAAACCACCCGGCCCGAAGCAGAGAGAAAGCTCGCGCACGACATTTACAAAGAATTTGTCGAAATCCAGTCCGGTTTCACTACCGGCGCGACCACTCCCGTTGCCGAGGCGGCCGCTGCCCGTTTGCGCGCCGCAGGCTTCGCAGAAACCGATATCTTCGTCGGAGGAGCAAATCCCAAGAAGGCCAATCTCGTCGTCCGTTATCACGGCACGGGCGCACTCAAGCCGATTCTTCTTCTCGCGCACATAGATGTCGTCGAAGCCAAGCGCGAAGACTGGAGCACGGACCCGTTTCAATTCATCGAGCGCGACGGGTTTTTCTACGGTCGCGGTACCGGCGACGACAAAGCGCAGGCGGCCGTGTGGATCGCCAACTTGATCCAATTCAAGAGAGAGGGCTTCAAGCCTGACCGCGATATCATCGTGGCTCTCACCGCCGATGAAGAGGGCGGCGGCCCGTTCAACGGCGTGGACTGGCTCCTGAAGAACCACCGCGACCTGATCGAAGCGGAACTCACGTTGAACGAGGGCGGCTGGGGCGAGGAATCCAAGGGCAAGAAGATCTCGAACGACCTGCAGGTCAGCGAAAAATACGTCATCAATTACCGCTTCGAAGTCCGCAACAAGGGCGGTCACAGCTCCATGCCGGTTCGCGACAATGCCATCTATCATCTCGCGGGAGCTTTGCAGCGTCTCGCAGACTTCGGCTTTCCACTGAAAACCAACGAAGTGACGGCCGCCTATTTTCAGCAAATGGCAAAGATCGAGTCCGGTCCCTTGAGGGACGATCTCGCAAAAGCCGCTAGCGGATCCCAACAAGCTATGGAGCGAGTTGCAGCTTCGTCTCCGGCCTGGAACTCCACCCTTCGCACTACTTGCGTCGCAACGCTCTTGGAAGGGGGCCACGCTGTCAACGCTCTGCCGCAGCTTGCGGCTGCTACCGTGAATTGCCGCGTCTTGCCTGAGGACGCGCCCGAGTATGTGCTGAGCACCCTGCAAAGAGTCGTGGCCGACGATCAGGTAACCGTCAAACAGTTGGGCGTACCTGGCAAAGCGGACGCTTCTCCTATGCGCCCCGACGTGCTGAAAGCGGTAAGCGAAATCACCGCTCGCATGTGGTCCGGCGTGCCCACTGTTCCCATCATGGTCATGGGCGCCACCGACGGCAGATACCTTCGCGCCGCGGGCATTCCCACCTATGGCGTCCAGGGATTCTTCATGGACCGCGACGACATCCGGTTCCATGGTCGCGATGAGCGCATGGGAGTCCAATCATTCTACGAAGGCCAGACGTTTCTCTACGAATTGGTCAAGACACTTTCGAAAAACCAATCGGCTGGCCGCGCGGGGAATCAATAGAGCCGATACTATTTGCCGAAGAAGAAGTAACGGGCACCGTGCGCAGCGATGGTCTCGAACCGATCAAGGGTTTGGCTCTCCGCTTCCGCGGTGGACCGGATAGACCTTTTTCTTGGTTTTCGGCGCAGCAACATTGGTCGTCGCTGCATGAATGGTCGCAGTTGGATGGGCCTGGTGGAAACGCTGGATCCCGAGCGAGAGCTGCAAGGAGTAGTCAAGTGACTGCTGACCTGTGTCAAACGCTGTACCTGATTTAACATTCTGGAACCATCGCATTGTTTGGGCAGTAGTCGCTCCGGGAGCGGGCATCACTGCGGAAACCGCCTCATATTGCGCCGTGGAGTGACAGGACAGGCAGGACGACTTTGGATTATCCACTGGCCCATTCAGCCTCCCGGCTCTCCCCAGGTGCTGCGGTGGGCCGATCGTTGGGTTGATGAAAGTTTGCACCAGGTGCGTGCTAGTGGTCTTGGTCGCGGACGTTACCGTTGGATCATTCCCCCACATCACCCCCACTGGGACCAGGCGATCCCATGGAGTTTGGCCCGAAGCATTTCCGTCATACACAAAGGTCCCGAACACCCAGCCAGTCGTCGCATCGGCTCGGGTGTCCCTTACCGCGACATCCACTTGCAACAAGCGCACCGTTTGGATGGAGCGGTTCGTGGATCCTGCCAGCGAAACATCCGCCTGCCATTCGAACGAATTTTTCAGGGAGGGTACTTGAGCGGGAGTCGCAGTCGTGAACAGTAGTTTGCAGCTGACTGTCCCGTCGGGAAACTTGGCCGCGGTGGGATCCGGAGAGTTGTGGTCCTTCCAAACCTGCCCAATCACGTATCCGCCGTTTGCGTTGTACATGCCTACAGCCCAGTTGGAAAACGTGCTGGTTTGCGTAGGCGCCAGCTCCTTGGGCCGCGAAGATCTTTCGAGGGTAAGTCCGCGGACAAATTCGCGGCCATTATTTGTCGTATCCAACCACGGTACGTGATACCAGCTGCGAGTATGGTTATTCTCCAATTGCCAGTCCGCCGACACGTTGCCTTCGATGCAGTAACCCAGAACACTCTTCACATACTCCATCGGCTGCGTCTCAAAACTGAAGCCCTCCCATGGTTTTGTCTCGGGGGGAGGGAGTGTGGCGGGATAGTCCTGTCGAAGCTTGAAGACGGGCCCCGTCCAGCCTGCGGGCGGTTTGTTGTGTGCATCCGGGAATTGCGCGGCCTGTGCAATGCATAGCGGGCTGCAAAGGAAGAGAAATAGCGCTGAGGCGATGCCGGTAAGGGACCGCGTGGTTGCCTTGTGATAGGACATAAGTCTTCCCTCTCGATTTGAATTTAGCCTTAAGCTACCAGACTATTCGTCGAACTCCACCGCCCTCAGATCAAATTCACAATTCCTCGAGTTCCAGAGTTCCAGCCAGCAATCGCGCCCGGTTTCGTCAAGGGACGAGAGGCGCAAGGCCGGGATACGCGCTCCGAAGCTTTTCAGTGATGACCGCAAGCGTTTCGTCCGCCTTTGGCACGCCGGCACCTGGATCGCTCACGCACAAACGTTTTTTCGAGCCGTGCACCAGCAGGGGCTCGCAGGCGTCCTTTTTCACCGTTTGCAATATTGATTCGTTTCCGTAGAGCAGAATTCCCTTCACCCAGACCATTTGTACGTCCTGAAGGTGGGTTTTTAGCAAGCTCTGCGCTGGGTCCGGGTCGTTCGCAGTGAGGACGGTGATGTCCGCCTTCAAGCCTTGCTTGAGGTCTCCAATCTGGGTGTCGAGTGCGAGCGCGTTTGCTGGATTCACGGTGACCATCTTGATCCAATCGCTCGAGGGGATGGCGTTGTGGAATATTTCCGAATTTACCTGGCTGGCCACGCGCAGTTCATCGAACAACGTGTCGCTGCCAGATGGATTCCAGTCCACACCAAGTGAAACGGGCACTCCGTGCTTCAGGGCCAGGGGAATATTAGTTGTCTGGTTGTAAAGGCGAAGGTTGCTCTCTGGTGACCAAATCAGTTTCGCCTTAGCCTGCCCCATCTTCTGAAATTCCGCGTCGCCAAACGCCGTTCCGTGGATAATCGCGGTGCTCGCCGTGAGCAGGTTTTTCTGTTGAAGTATCTCAAATTCCTTCAGGGAGGGCAGATCACCCTGCGCGCCTTCCGCGATGTGCACGACGAATGACTTCGTGGCATTCCAGTCGATCGTTTCCTTAAAACTGGAAATATCCAGAATGAAGGTGCGGATGTAGCTGGCTGGCAGATTCAGCTGGTTTTGATTCTCGGCGTTGCGGATGAGGACGTCGATGCAGGCGCTGCCAGGCGAGGTCCCCTGAATCGTGGTGACGCCACTGAGCAAGGCCTTCAGCTCCCCATATTTCACCATTTCACAGAACAGTTGTTTCTTGTTGTCGTCGTATGGTTTCTTGAAAGTCTTGTACGACGGGGATGCTTGCCACTGCGCACGCCGCAGATAAGCCTTAGGTGGATTCCACTTCGGAAGGAAATTGTAAGCGACGTGATTATGCGCGTCGATGAATCCTGGAAAGATGTATGCGTTCAGGACAGTGATTAGGGTAGCGCCGGGGGGCTCGGTGCATGTGGCGGCAACGCACGCTATGGTGTCACCTTCGATGACCATTTCCCCGCTCAAGGCGCCGCCCGCGTTCACGATCATGCCCTTAAGGACAAATTTAGCCGGGTCAGTACCGACCTGCACGCTGGTCTGCGCGCAGACGCCCTGCCCAGCGCCCGCCACTATGGCGACGAGCCCCAGCACCATTAGCCACGGCCGCAAAGCGAAGGCCCGAATCAAGCGGGGCCGCAAACGCGTTGGCCCGTTCTGGTCAGCGGCCCGTGGAGCCTGCTCAAAGGTCTTTCGCACCATTGCCAATGGACGTGGATGCAATTCCATCCTGTTCTTCCTCCTTGGTACCTGGGACCTAAACACTGGCCATGCGTTCGCCGCGTTCTCCGCACCTGCCTACAGCAGTAGGAAAGTAAAAGCGTATCCGGCCTTGTCCGACGATTTGTCGCCGTAGAAGATGTAGTACTTTCCTTCCGGCTTGATGGCGCTCTTAAAAAAAGTAAGCGCAGCTGTAACCGCTTCAGCGTTTCCGGTGACCGGATTATTCCAGTTCCCGGCGGCTTTGCCGGTGTTGAGGTTGAACTTGAGCTGAATCGGAAACTTATGCGGAGCTGCCCCGCTGGAATCCAGAATATAAGCGTCTGAAAGCTGACTGGTCAATGTCCCGCGGAGGCCTGAAGCCGTGAACTTCGAGGCATCGCCGCCACCTAGAAATGAATCCGTAAAGAGGTCGTCGGTTAGGCGGGAGACCTCAAACGAGATGCCCTCATTCGTGCCGCTCCTCATCCAGTTGGCGATGATATCAAGCGCGTGGTTGGTTGCCTTTTGTTCTTGTTTTTCCGTCGCCATTTTAACGGGTTTTCCTCCAGTCAGAGTCGTGTCATTACAATCGCTTACTGGGTAGTGAAGCAGCTAAAGCTTTCGTTTCAACCTTTTCCCCGGCGGGGCACATTGGAGGGTCCCTGGCTGCAAACTTCCGACTATTTTTTATCATTCTGACATTGGTGCGCGGGTCTCACACCCTTTGGCATTCAGGTGTCATTGGTCCACCAGCAACTCTTCCGACCTAGTCACGTTTTGTGTTCAATCTTGAACAGTTTTTGAGCGCGCGGCCTCAGAAAATGGTAGAGTTATGACTGCCTATCACGTTCTGCACACCGGGCATTCACGCAGTAAACTACGCAGATCGCCGGAGAACACATGGAATTGACCGTAACGCAACAAGCGCGCCCCTGGGACCGGCCCTTCTGGAAGCCCGTTCATGGCAAAGAAGGCGTGTTCGCTTATCTCGTTCTCATTCACGTTCTTGCCGTCGTCGGCCTGATTCTCTTTCCCGTCCCGAGCCTCAAAGTAGTCGGCATGACCATCCTCAGTATTGCGTTTGGCGGGCTCGGCACTACGGTCTGCTATCACCGCATGCTGGCTCACAAGACTCTTAAGACCAACCGCTTCATCGAACAATTCCTGATTTTCTGGGCGGTCTTCAACGGCTCCGGTCATCCCGCCAGCTGGGTCGCCTATCATCGCCTCCACCACGCTGTCACCGATACGCCGGAAGACATCTCCAGTCCCAAGCAGGGTGGTTTCTGGTGGGCGCATCTTCGTTGGCTCTATCAAACTCAGCCTGCCGATAAAAAGCGCTGGGCGCCTGAACTCACCGGTGGCATATACAAGATCTGGGGCTGGGCGGAAACTCCCGTCATTGTCTTCTCGATATGCATTGGCCTGATTCTGGGCTTCGGCTGGATGGGCTTTTTCTGGATGGGCGCGATTCGCCTGGTCTACTCTCTGCACATGCAGTGCCTGGTGAACAGCCTCACGCATCTCAACCATGTCGAAAAAGGCGATTCCAGCATGAACGTCTGGTGGCTAGGCCCGTTCCAATTGACCGCCTGGGGCGAGAACTGGCACGAGAACCATCACACGCACGCTGGTTCCGCGCGCCTTGGCCTTCGCTGGTACCAGACCGACATTGGCTGGTATTTCATCTGGATGCTCGAAGCCGTCGGCTTGGCCCATTCCGTCAAGCGCCCCCGTGCTTCGTAACTCGCACCGTGCCACGCGGTTCGCTTTGTCCTAAAATGTAGAGGCGGGACTTGCCCCACCCTTTTGCTCCATGTACGCGCAAAAATTCAATGTCAATGTGGTGATTCGCGGCGAAGCCCGCGCTTGCCCGCTTGATTGGCTCGATCAATTTTGCATGCGCAACTTTACCAACTCGGCCGATTTTGACGACACGCTTCCCATCGCCGACGGTAAGGTCGAAGCTAGCTTCCGCCTCACTCCCGAACGTTTTGCCGAAGGCCTCGCCGCATGGCTGACGCAGCGCGGCAAAGGCGAAGGCCAGCCCGTGAAGGTGCAGATCACTCGCGACTAGTTCTCTGGATTCCTTACGCCGCGGAATCGCGCTTCTCGCCGCTCAGCAGCGCGCGAATTTCCGGAAGCGCCGCCAGGGTGGCCGCCTCGCCTGCAGCGACCATCTCTGGTGTCTTGCTGAAATCGTCCCACACGAAAGGTTTTACGTCCGGTTCGATAATGAGGTCCGCTTGCGTGCGCCACGCGAGGTCACCATGCCGCTGGATGATGTTGAAGGATCGGCTAAGGACGTCCGTGAAGGTGCGAGGCTCTTCGCTGTTGCTCGATTCCAGGTAAACGGCGATAACCACATCCGCGCCGAGAAGCAGCACGCCCTCAACTGGCACAGGTGCGGTCAGAAATCCGTCCACCAGAGTGCGTCCCTCAAATTGAATCGGCACAAATAGCCCGGGATAGGCGCAGGAAGCGCGCAGCGGCGGCGCGATCGGGCCGTGCGAATAGTAAACCGAAACACCTGCGGTGATATCCGTTGTGGCGATGGCCAGTGGTGTTTGCAATTCTTCGAATGTTTTCACCCGCGTAAAACGCGCCAGATATTTTTCCATGCGTTGATTGGTGGCCAGCCCGAGCCAGGACGGCGTCCAGCGGCCAAAATCCGCGAAGCTTGTGGCGGCTCCAATCTTGGCCATTTCATCCAGCGACGCTCCGGCACAGAATCCCGTGGCGATCAGCGCACCCACGCTCGTTCCGGCCACGCAATCGATGGGAATTCCAGCCTCGCGCAAAACGCGCAACACGCCAAGATGCGCAATGCCGCGCGCAAAGCCTCCCGCGAGAGCCAGGCCCACACGCGGGCGCTCCTTGGGTTCGCCCCGGTCTCCGTAAGCGAAGGCGCGAAACTTGTCCTTTGCGCTCTGCAGCCAGCCAAGTGGTCCAGCGGCTTTGCTCTCTTCCGTCATTTCTCCAGTTTAGCCCGATCAACTGCGGGTTGACCCGCCGTTTGACCCGCGCATGCCGGTTTTGTAACCTGTCCCTTCTCACTAAACGGGCCTCATAAATCCAGTCAAAAGGCGTCCCATGAATCGTCGCATCGAAAAGGCAGTAGTGCTCGGAGCAGGAACGATGGGCTCGCGGATCGCCGCTCATTTCGCGAACGCCGGGCTGCCGTGCATTTTGCTGGACATCGTTCCGCCAAACCTGCCCCCGGACGCGCCGGCCGGTGACCGCAAAAAGATCGTTCGCGCCGGATTGGACGCGGCAAAAAAATCGAAGCCCGCCGCCTTTTTTACGACCGCGCTTGCCGAAAAAATTGCCATCGGTAATTTCGATGACGATCTGGCGCGTTGCG
>WNFP01004849.1_pt1 | contig 11052 bp, 12 predicted proteins | sample 5400201 | NCBI WGS metagenome assembly WNFP01 (sample SAMN13153355, study PRJNA577476) | soil metagenome | isolation source: 115 cm saprolite under Madrone tree | place: USA:California | collected 2016-06-14
GGTTCCGAACATGTCCGGTAACCGCGTTAATCAGGACCTTGCGCCAACTCAGCCTTAATTTGTTGCTAGGTGACTAGGCATCGATTTGTCGGCAATGCGTCGTCTGTACTGTAAAACGCAGAGAATAATTCCTCCAAAAAAGCCAACAGCGTAGGAGGCGTTGTGTGCCCACCAGTCGGCCATAAAGCGTGGGTCTGCTGCCGCCGTTAGGTTGTTTAACACCCACTCCGGTGGAACGATGACGCCCTTTTGTGTCGCCACAAACCCAGTCAGGCCAGCCAACAAAGCACTTCCGAACATTATCGAGAGTAGTTTGCCGATTGGTTTGAGAAGGGACGCAGCGGATAGCTTTGGGCGCGACCCTGCGCGAGCCGCAATCGCAAGCAAAACGCCGAGAAAGGCTCCCATCCACCAAGTGGCAATAACTCCCCATCCGAATGCCAACAGAGTGGGAGATTGGGTCGCAAAAACAGGAGGGTGAAAAACCGTAAAGTACTCAAGGCAGACACGCACAGTAATTTGATCGTGGATGACGCCATAAAATATGGCCGCTACGATGCAAACAAGGAAGATTTTCAAGGATTCAGTCATGAAGAAAAAGTGACCATAGACCTGCCAGTATAAACCGAGTGTTAAGCGCCTCAGGGTTCAAACTCCTGGTTAGTCGCCTCTTGCTTATCCGGTTGTTTCAGGTCGCCACCAGCCCTGGCTGTGCATGCCCCGGCGAAGCCCAAGATGTCGTGGTTTGCTGAAGCAACCGGATAAGGAGAAGTCGCCTAACCGGAGAAGTCAAGTTCCAGGACTTCATATGGACGATTACCGCGTTAATCAGGAGTCAGCCTCCACCGTGCTAAAATGCGGCATTCTCTAGAACAAGGAATGCTCCGTGCAGCTTATCGAGATACTCCCATCGCTGGCCCTTGAACTGGAACAACTTTTCAAGAAACAAGGTGAGCCCGAACTTGCAGCACAAGTTCCGCAATTGGCGGTCGTGGACCGTTGCCGGTGTGGAGACGACTTCTGCTCGTCGTTCTATACACAGCCAAAACCCGACGGGCGCTATGGTCCTGGCCATCGTTGCCTGGACCTGGACGCAGAAGAAGGAATGTTGCTCGTTGACGTAGTCGAGGGAAAGATTGCCCACGTTGAAGTCCTCAACCGCGTCGATGTCCGACACAAGCTCCTGGCGGCACTTCCGTGAAGCTGTGACGAGACTTGGCCAGCTCACTTGATTCCATAACAATGTCGGCTCCTCGACCCGAGTAAACTTTGGTTGCATAACGACCATAGGCTCGGGAGAAAGGAGCCGAACATGTTGATAGGCGTAGATTATCACCCGAGCTTTCAGGCGATTGCATTTTTAATTGAAGAGACTGGTGAGTGTGGTGAACAGGAACTGAACCACAGTGATGGACAAGCAGAGCGGTTCTATCGAGACCTGCAGCAGCGAGGAATCAGCGTGCGGGTAGGCATGGAGGCTACCGGATATTCACGCTGGTTCGAGCGACTGCTGGCAGAGTTAGGGTTCGAAGTATGGATGGGCGATCCCGCGGAGATCAAGGCCAAGCGAGTGAAAAAGCAGAAGACCGACCGCAATGATGCTCGGCTGCTACTCAGGCTGATGCGCGAAAATAACTTTCCGCAAATTTGGGTACCGAGTCCGGAGAATCGGGATTTGCGACAACTGTTGTGGCACCGACATCGGTTGGTGCAGATGCGCACCCGGATCATGAATCAGCTGCAAGCGTTGGCCATGAACGAGGGTTATCGCTGGAAGAAAAAGCTGTTCAGCGAACAGGGACGAGCACAGTTAGAGAAGCTAGTGTTGGCCCCCTGGGCCAGTCGGCGCCGGCAAGAGTTGTTGGAGCTGTTGGACCGTATGAATCCGACCATCGAGGAGCTAACCGCAGCCGTCGAGCGAGAAGCCAGAAAGCGACCCGAGGTGCTGCGACTGATGACGCACCCAGGTGTGGGGCCGCTTACGGCCCTGGCCTATGTGTTGATCATCGGAACTCCAACGCGGTTTCAACGAGGCAAGCAGATCGGCACCTACGTGGGGATGATTCCGAGTGAGGACTCCAGTGCTCGCAAGCAACGGTTGGGGCACATCAGCAAACAGGGCAATTCCTTGTTGCGCTTCTTGTTGGTGGAGGCGGCACAAGCAGCAGCGCGTATCCATCCCGACTGGCGACGTCGGTACATGCACCTGGCGATGCGTCGGCACAAGAGTATTGCCAAGGTAGCGATGGGACGCAGGCTGGCGGTTCGGTTGTACTGGATGTGGCGGAATGGTTGTGGGTATTCGCAGTCGTTAGAGTTCGGTCCGTACGCGGGACAGCTCGGAACCGGACATGGCGTGAAGTAGAACGCCGTGCACTTGATGGGGCATCCCGCTCCCTCTAAAAGGGAGTTCGAAGAAGTAATCATGGTCGAAGTACGGATCGAAGAGATGTCTAGGTCGGACTGAAGCCGACCGAAAGATTACGAGCGGGCCGTGGTCGTCGATGCAGAGGTCAAGAAGAACAACGAAGACCACTCTTCGGAGTGAACAGAGAGGTGCGTTCAAAAAGTATTTGACAGAGCCGACATTGTTAGAGATGTCCGTGTTGTCCAGCTTGCCGTGGAAATAAGTGTCTTGTTGGGCGGTTCCATCGCCCATTTTTCGGAAGCTCGCCTCCCATCTTGCATCATCCGGATACTTGGACAGTTTCCCGTCGTATTTGCCGACAATGCTGCTTGTACAGAAGCCATCTTCCTTGCAACCTTCGCTCATCTTTATGCCGCCGGCTTCCACCTCGATCTTCAGTGTGCTGGGCTGATCCGGGGGAAGTTGCTTCCAACTCCCCAACAGCTTCTCCGGCCGGTTAGGCTTAACCCCAGTGGCCGACTGTCCTGCTACCAGCACCGCGGAGAACGATAGCCACAACAAACCACTCCAGAACAGGGTTCGACGCATATTAGCCTCCTGATTCAATGGAGAGACTTACCCTAGTGGGCGAACACTACCTCTGGGGGCCGCAATCGTCAAGCCTCGCTATGGATCGGCATCGAACGCAGATCTTCTGCTCGATGCTGCATCAGCCCAATGGACCCTGCACTCGTAGCGTTACGGAATGCACGGAACCGTCAGGTCGGCTTCTCGCAGTTGATAATCCATGGGATGCCGAATTGCTCGACGAGCACACCGAAACGAAGGGCCCAAAATGTTTCCTGGACGGGCATTTGAACGGTTCCGTTTTCTGCCAAGGCCTTGAAGATGGCGGGTGGCCGCCCTCGATCCAGATACGTTCGCGTGGCGCATCCTCATCGCCATCATAACGAGTAGGAACTCAACCATTGCCCAGTTCCGCGGATTGAGATCGTTCAAGCATCCGGCTGCTGATCTCGGAGAATTCAGACACTAGTGCCTTTGTACTCCTCCCGGCAAACGTCGCGGCGTCGATTTCAGTACTCAACAGGATGGCCGTTGCCAAGTCTGCACTGCACCCCAGACAGCATTTCTCTGTTCTTCCAAGAAGCTCGAATAATGCCTCCATACGGCCACAAACACTACACTGTGCAATCGAATCCTGTTCCGTACCCTTTGGTCCCGTTGACATGATAGTTCCTCCCATGGCTCCTTGCCGCTCCTCGCATATCTCTCAATTTCGGAGCGCATTAGTCATCTGGGATCGTAAGGAAAAGACCTTGAGGAAATCCTGAGCCTTTTATCAGGAAACCATAAGGCGAAAACGCCAGGGCCGCGCCACCGCCTCCATCCCCCATTTCTACTTTCTAGTTTCTGCCCTCTAGTTTCATCTCACATCCCCCAGTGAGTTCTGCCCCTTTGTTTTCTTCTCTTTACAAAATCTTTCGAACAAATCGCTCAATTTGCTAAATTCTAGTACTATAATAGTATTTGATAAATAATTTAATCCGTGCTAGTATCGGGGATGATTGATCGCCAGCTCGCCGGTTCTGCCCACCTTTTCGCATTGCAACCATTCCCATATCGTCGTTCAGTAACTCTTTTAGAATCAACACCTACAGGAATGCCTGAAAGTGTTGATCCTAAACCACTTAGATATGCCCTAAGTGCTTTAGCTGCAACACTTACAAAAAACCCGGGGGGAGGGGGCCGGTTTAACCTTCGACTTTCAACATTGCTCAACGTTCTCGGCAATTGGTCGTTTTCTCTCCGCTCGATTACAATGATTAGGCGCAGTAGGAGAGGGGTACAGTGAGCGAAGCATATGTCCACGGCTACGACCCCCGTGAGAACAAACGCCTGCTGGATCAGGCCGGAACGCTGGTCGACCTGCTGCACTCCGACACCTCATACCCGTGGGGGAGTGTGGTCCTCGAAGCGGGTTGTGGCGTTGGAGCTCAGACGGTCACTCTAGCCCAACGAAGCCCCGACGCACGATTCACGTCCGTTGACGTCTCCGCAGACTCGCTCGCGGAAGCCAAGAGGACGACGGAGGCCGCGGGAGTCACCAATGTGCGGTTCCACCAGGCGGACATCTTTGCCTTGCCCTTCACCCCTGAATCTTTCGATCATGTCTTCGTCTGTTTCGTCCTGGAGCACCTCTCGCGTCCCGTTCAGGCCCTGGCGATTCTCAACAGCCTGCTCAGACCCGGTGGCACCATGACCGTCATCGAGGGTGACCACGCGTCGACCTACTTCCACCCGGACAGCCCCGCAGCCCACATGGCAATCCAGTGCCTGGTCGAATTGCAGCGGTTGGCCGGAGGCAATGCGTTGATTGGGCGGCAGCTCTATCCATTGATGGTCGAGGCCGGTCTACAAGCGGTTCACGTGTCCCCACGGATGGTTTACGTGGACTCGAGCAGACCAGATCTATTCGACGGGTTCACCAGAAAAACCTTCACCGCGATGATCGAGGGCGTTCGCAAACCCGCGATTGAGGCCGGCATCACCGATCCCGAATCTTTTGATGCCGGTATTCGAGATCTTTACCGAACGACTGAGGCGGACGGCGTCTTCTGCTATACCTTCTTCAAGGGAGTGGGACAAAAGAGTCGAAGCGCCTGACAACGGCTTGTCCACATTATGGGAAGTCGTCCCTCGACCGCGCGGTACCGAGAGGTCCCGCATCTGCCCTGTTCAGGGACTGGCAGAAAGCAGCCGCAACCCTCCGGCATTCAACAGCGCAAGGAGTGTCAGCACAGCCAACAGAGAAATAGCGTCGCCCAAAGTTCGATCCGGAGTGCGCACAAACTGTGCCGTGATGCGCCATGTTCCAGGAGGGAGCGTCAGAATCATCTCGCCGTTTGTCTCCGCGTGTTGCGGCCTCACCGCCTTGTGATTTGCCTCCACGCGCCAGGCCGGATAGTCCAGCAACCGCAGCCCCACTCGCAGCGGCTCGCGAGAAGTTACTCGCACGACTTTTTCTTCCGCGGTCCAGCGCTCAATATGAATCTCCGCGTCCGGAGTGCTTCCGCTGGATTCCTCCGCCGGTAGAACCTGCACGCGCGCCATTTTTTCCGGCAAGTTGGTGTGATCGTCGCTCAACGGATCATATTCGTCGGTACCCTCGAAACCCCGATCGTTCGCAACCGCTTCTTGTAACGATGGGATGTCATCGGAATCCCACCACGCTTTCTTGACGAGAAACGTCGCTGTTCCAGCAGCTACGGTCAACACCAGCACGCACCAGATCCAACGCATTCGCGTGCGCACCATCGCCGCCGCTGAAAAATACGCATACGGCACCACGAGGATCGCCATCCACCTCCAGGGAAATTGCACGAAGCGCAGCTTCGGAAGATATGTCCAGAAAATCGAACTGGGGCGAATCATAAAAATCGCCGCCACCGCGGACAGTAGCAACAGCACGCGCAAAAGTTTCTTTCTCGCGTCTCCTTTTTGTTCTTCAGCCGCTTCTCGCCGCGCCGAAATCGCAGCGATCCCCGTCATCACCATCATCAGAACCGCCACGTTCGACGCGATCCAATTGAACGCGTTATGTTCCGGATCGTTGCCCATGGCGTAGAGAAAATTGTCCGAAGGTTGCAAGCCCGAGGAAAGTGCCTGCGTGATGTTCACCCAGCGTTGCTCATACGCCGCCGGCAAAAGATAAAAATTTGTCAATCCAAACCCCAGTGCCAGTCCACCCGCGCCGCGCGACAACGGCTGCAGCGATTTTTCCGCAAGCACAGCCCACGCGAAAATAAGTGCCACGCTGTAGCTCGCCACCACGGCGGCTGGCGCATTGGAAAGCCACACCGTCGCGAACGCTAATGCGAAGAGCGCCATGGCCCGCGAAAGCGAGCCATGGCGATTCTCCACTAGCCCGCAAAGTTCCATCGCCGTCAGCAACACCAGCGGCATCAGCGCGCACGCCAGTTGCTCCGCAAAATCGCTGCGCATGTAAACAATCAGCAGCGCATACGGATTCGCCGCGTAACACGCCGCTCCAAAAAGCGCCGCGCTTCTCGGGAGAAATCGGCGCGCCAGCGAAAACGCGCAAATTCCCGCCATCGTTTGCGCGACGACAATGAAAGCTCCCGGCACCGCATTCCACGGAACCACAAAGCTCAGCGCCGCCCCCAGCATCCACGAAAGCGGCGGATAGAAAATAAATCGCGGCTCGCCAAATCCGTGGTTGGCCCACTCCGTCCATCGGGGGAAGAAAATCCCTTCTCGCCATTGCCCCGCAACGTCCAGCCACGAAGCGGCGTGAAATTCGAAGTCATGCCCCGAAGCGTTCCCCAGCCAGAAAAAGGGCGCAATCACCAGCAGCGCTGTTGCCAGCGAAACGCCCAGTGCGAGCAGCCACTCGCGAAATCCCACGGTCGCTGTCATTTTGTTTGGAAGTTCGGCCGAAGATGTCATGCAGTGTTCATGCCGTTGTAACCGCTCCGGAAACGCGCTGCCGAGTCTTATCCAATAGTGTGCGGCCACGCGGCAGCTGAGCGATAATACACGCGCTCATGGCCACCGCAAACACCGCTGCCGCGCCCACACCAATTATCGAAGCGCGCAAGCTGGAAAAATCTTACCCACAGCCCGATGGCAGCCAGATTCAGGTCATTGCCCCCACCGACCTCGCCATCTACCCCGGCCAGATCATCACGCTGCTCGGCGCTTCCGGCTGCGGCAAATCCACTTTGCTTCGCATGCTGACCGGTCTCTCTCCCGCCAGCGCGGGCGAGGTTTACTGGCACGGCCAGCCGGTTCGCGATGAATCGCCCAACGTTTCCATTGTCTTTCAGAGCTTCGCGCTTTTTCCCTGGCTCACCGTTCTCGAAAATGTCGAAGCCCCGCTCGAAGCGCGCGGCACGCCTCCCATCGAACGCCACAAGCGCTCCCTCCGCATCATTGACGCCGTCGGCCTCGATGGTTTTGAAACCGCCTACCCCAAGGAACTCTCCGGCGGCATGAAACAGCGTGTCGGTGTTGCCCGCGCCCTGGTCGTCGAGCCCGAAGTGCTCTTCATGGACGAGCCGTTCTCCGCGCTCGATGTGCTCACCGCGGAAACACTTCGCGGCGAATTGCTGGAGCTCTGGCTGGATCGCAAAATCCCCACGCGCGCCATCTTCATCGTCACTCACAACATCGAAGAAGCCGTCGTCCTCGCCGACCGCATCATCGTTCTGGGCCGCAATCCCGCGCACATTCACGCGGACTTCAACGTGGATATGCCCCATCCTCGAGACAGAAAGTCCGCCCACTTCGTCGATCTCGTCGACTCCATCTATCGCATTCTCACGCGGCCGGATCACAAGGATGCAGCGGCTCCGCTGAAAACCTTCGGCCCCGGAAAAGAAGTGCGGCCGAAGATCATGATGCTTCCCCACACGCGCCCCGGCGGCCTCGCGGGCCTGCTGGAAATCCTCGCAGACCACGGAGGCCGCGCCGACCTCCATCGTCTTGCGGACGAACTGAGTCTTGAAGTTGACGACTTGCTGCCCAGCGTTGACACCGCGGCGCTGCTGGGCTTTCTGCGCGTCGAGGAGGGCAATGTAACGATTACTCCGGAGGGCCAGGCGTTCGCGCAGGCGGACATTCAACAGCGCAAAACAATCTTTCGAAAAGCGGCTCTTGCCAATGTGCCCTTGCTCCGCCAGATGGAGCAGGCGCTGAAAGCCAAATCCGATCGCACCCTAAATGAAGAATTTTTCCAGGATTTGCTCGACGAGCATTTTGGCGAGGAAGAATCCCGCCGCCAGCTGGAAACTGCCATCCAGTGGGGCCGCTACGCCGAAATTTTCGATTACGACGCCGCCACCGGCAAGCTGACTCTCACCGAGGCCTGACGCTCCCGTGCCGGACATCACTCTTTCGAATACTCAGGCTACACCGATTCCTCCCGCCGTACAGCGGCCCGCGGGCTCACGCTGGAGCTGGGCATTCCTGATCGACATTGCCGTTTTTCTATTTGTCTGCGCCGCGATTTTTGGCGTCTACGCGATCGGCCGCTCCTGGCTCGGGCCCGCGCAAGCTCACGTCGAAATTTCACAGAATCCCCGTGACCTCCCTCTTTACGCTCTTTACTCTCTGGTTCGAATCAGCGTGGCTTATGCACTCAGCCTGGTTTTTGCTCTCGGCTACGGCTACGTCGCTGCTCGCTCACGGCGCGCCGAAATGGTCATGGTTCCGTTGCTGGATATTCTCCAGTCCATCCCCGTGCTCAGCTTCCTGCCGGGAGTCATGCTCGCCATGGTCACGATTTTTCCGCACCGGCAGCTCGGCGTCGAGCTCGGTTCGATTCTGCTTATCTTCACCGGCCAGGTCTGGAACATTGCTTTCAGTTTTTACTCTTCTTTGAAAACCATCCCGCGCGAGCTCAATGAAGCGGCGATCATTTACCGCTTTGGACGCTGGCAGCGCTTCGCCGAACTCGACCTTCCGTTTTCCACCATCGGTCTGGTTTGGAATTCCATGATGTCGGTCGCGGGCGGCTGGTTTTTTCTGATGGCCTGCGAAATGTTCGTCCTGGGCAAGCGCGACTTCCGCCTCCCTGGCCTTGGCTCTTTTCTTCAAACGGCGGCCAGCCATGGCGACACGCGCGCGATTCTGTGGGGCGTGGCCGCGATGGTCGCCGTCATCGTTCTTCTCGATCAACTTGTTTGGCGGCCCATCATCGTGTGGGCGGACAAGTTCAAGTTCGAACAGGTGGAAAGTCCAGGTGCCGCAAAAACCACTCTGCTGCATCTCATCGGCCGCGCCTCCATCGTTCTTCGTTTGTACCGGCTGCTCCTTCAGCCCGTTTTCAACTGGCTCACCATGACATTTGCTCTTGGCACCCGCCGCGCCGCGGAAACTTTTGCAGTACCAAAACAAAATCGCGTGGGACGCTGGATCGGCTATGTATTTGCCGGAGGCGTGCTGGTTGGCTTGGGCTTTGCCGTTTTCCATGCGGTTCGCGAATTGTCCGATCTTCACCGAGAGGACTACTGGGAACTTCTGGAGAGCGCCGCGCTGACCTTTCTGCGGGTCAACACCGCGCTTATCCTCGGCGCGCTTTGGACCGTTCCCGCTGGCGTCGCTATCGGTTTGAATCCTCGGCTGGCACGCATCGCGCAGCCGCTGGTGCAGATAGCCGCCTCCATTCCCGCGACCGCTCTCTTCCCGATTATTCTTCTTTTTCTGTTGCGTCTCCGCGGCGGGCTCGAAATTTCCGCCATGCTGCTGATGCTGCTCGGAACGCAGTGGTACATTCTTTTTAATGTCATTGCCGGCGCGCTGGCCATTCCGACCGACCTCAAGGAAGCGGCGCGAATCTACCGCTTCGGTTCCTGGGACCGCTGGCGTTACCTGATCCTGCCGGGAATATTTCCGTATCTCGTCACGGGCATGGTGACGGCATCGGGCGGAGCGTGGAACGCCAGCATCGTGGCGGAATATTTTCATTTTCAGGGAAGGATTGTTTCGACGGCGGGGCTAGGCAGCACGATCAGCAGCGCGAGCGATTCGGGCCGTTTCGATGTGCTGCTGGCTTCAACGCTGATCATGGCCACGGTCGTCGTGCTCATCAACCGACTGCTGTGGCGGCGCCTGTATCGCCTCGCGTCCTCGCGCTTCAAGCTAGAGTCGTAGCCGCCCTTTCCCACTACGTTTTTTCTGCCTGGCAATATAGTACGATATCGTATAATCGGACAACGTAGAAAATACGGAGGGAAAATGCCAGCCATTGACATATCCACAGCCGATCCACGCAAAAAGTCGTCTTCAGGTAAGCCCCTTGCAACGGTTCCAGAAGCCTGGACCGATGAGGATTTCCGCGAGGCATTCGAGTCGCTCAAGATTCCGAACGAGATGTTCCACCACAGGGAGCACATCCGACTGGCGTGGATTTATTCGCGCGAGTATCCGCAAGAACAGGCCCTTGCACACATGGTGCAGGGAATTCAGGCTTTCGCGAAGCATCACGGCGCCGCAGCCAAGTATCACCACACGATCACCGTCGCCTGGATGCGCCTCGTCCGGCATGCTGTGCGCCAGGCGCCGCAGGCGCAGGATTTCAATACGTTTGCCGCCGCGCATGTTCATCTCTTCCATGCACGACTCCTCGAGTATTACTACTCGAAGGCCCGGCTTCAAAGTGATGCAGCGCGATACGACTGGTTGGATCCGGATCTTCGCCCGCTGCCGTGACGCTTGGGTAGTGTCAGTTGTCGCGTGAAGGAACTCCAAGCCTTAACACAGAAGTTCGCCGATGCCTTCGATCAGCGCGACCTCCAGCCCATCCTGGACATGCTTTCCGAGGATGTGGAAGTATTTGACCACGTTCCCTACCGGTTCGATGGCAAGGCGCTCTTTGCCAAGTATCTCAACGAGGTCATCGCGAGCCTGAAACGGTGGGTATCGTAAATGCTCACGACATGTTCACGGGAGTCACCAAAGACGGCAAGACCCTCTCGATCCATGGCCGAACTACCTTGGTCTTCATCAAACAAAGCAGGCAGTGGAAGATTGTGAGCGCCCACTTCTCAGCAATACCCAAGGCTCTCTGAGAATCGAGCCAGGGCATACGGGCGCTTGGAGATGCACCATGACTATCCATAATCCGCTAGCCGACAACTCCCCCGACCACGAGGACCAAA
>WNFP01005038.1_pt1 | contig 11051 bp, 11 predicted proteins | sample 5400201 | NCBI WGS metagenome assembly WNFP01 (sample SAMN13153355, study PRJNA577476) | soil metagenome | isolation source: 115 cm saprolite under Madrone tree | place: USA:California | collected 2016-06-14
AAAAACGATTATTCAGGTGTGACACGGTTCCTTTTTGCCAGGTATGGATAAGATCCTCATTCACGGTGGCCGCCCGCTCTCCGGGTCGATCAAGGTCAGCGGCTCGAAGAATTCTTCGCTGCCGATCCTGGCTGCGACGTTGCTTACGCCGGAGCCTTGTGTGGTTCAGGGGGTGCCCGACCTGAGCGACACGCATTACATGTTGCAGATTCTAACTCATCTCGGCGCGCAAGTGGAACGCGCCAGTGGCACGGTCACTGTCGCGGCGGAGAAAATCCAATCCGTGGCGCCTTACGAGGTCGTGCGCAAAATGCGCGCCTCCGTGTGCGTGCTTGGCCCGCTGTTGGGGCGCTGCAAAGAGGCGACGGTCTCTTTGCCGGGTGGTTGCGTCATTGGCGATCGACCGATTGATCTGCATCTGACAGGTTTCGAAGCGCTTGGGGCGGCGGTGCGCGTGGAGGGTGGCAACGTGAAAGTTTTTGCACCGAAGCTGACCGGTGCCGTAATCAATCTGCGGGGCAAATTCGGTCCGACCGTCCTCGGCACCGATAACGTCATGATGGCCGCCGTGCTCGCCGAGGGCGTGACCGTAATCGAAGGGGCGGCACAAGAACCCGAAGTCGTGGATCTTGCCAATTTTTTAAACAAGATGGGCGCGAAGATCGAAGGCGCCGGAACGCGCCGGATCATCATTGAAGGGGTGGCGGCGCTGCACGGAGTGGAACATGCTGTTATCCCTGACCGAATTGAAGCGGGGACATTTCTGGTGGCTGGGGCGATTTGCGGCAAAGAAGTTACCGTTAAGCGGGTCGAGCCGGAGCATGTTCGCTCGATCACGGACGTACTGGGGAGTTGCGGTTTTCCAATCAACATCGCAGACCACGCGATTTCGATCTTGCCGAACGGCGAAGCCAAGGCGTTGGAGTTAATCACCGAACCATATCCGGGCTTTCCCACCGACATGCAGGCACAGATGTGTGCACTACTCTCTACAAGCGAGGGTATCAGCGTCGTGACGGACAATATTTTTCCCCAACGCTACATGCACGTCGCGGAGCTAAAACGCATGGGAGCGCAAATGCAGATGGAAGGCGGAACTGCGGTGATCCAAGGGGTCGATCGTCTTTTTGGCGCGCAGGTTATGGCGAGCGATCTGCGCGCGTCCGCCGCCCTGGTGCTTGCGGGATTGAAGGCGGACGGAATTACCGAGGTGAGTCGCGTGTATCACATCGATCGGGGCTACGAGCGGCTCGATGAAAAATTGAGCGAACTCGGCGCCCACATCGAGCGAGTAAAAGAAGCGTAGCGCGAGGACTTTTCCTTGCGCTCATCCGCAGCAAGCGGAACAATTGTTCTAATCGAGCGAAAGATTAAGCCAATGGAAACATCGACAACTTCATCAAACGTTCGGACATGGAGTGTGCTGTGCCACGCCAGCGCGTTGCTCGGATTATTTTTTCATTTCCTGGGTCATCTTCTCGGCCCGCTCATCGTTTGGTTAGTAAAACGTGGCGACTCGCCCGAGATCGACGCGCACGGAAAAGAATCGCTCAATTTCCAGATTTCCATGCTGATTTACGACGCGATTGCCGCAATTCTCTGCTTCGTGCTTATCGGCATTCCGATTCTGATCGCGCTTTGGGTGCTCAACACGGTATTTGTCATCATCGCGTCGGTCAAAGCGAGCGAAGGAAAGCTCTATCGCTATCCGTTTACGATCCGCCTGATCAATTAAGCCGGAAATAGAAACTGTTGTAATTTGATTAACAGGCTGGAAGCCTGTCCGGCGAGTCAGGCAGGATGCCTAACCTCCGATTAACGCGCGGAGCGTGTTTAAGTTCACAACGTCTTCCCGCAATTCTTTACCTTTGGGCGTTTCGAGAACTTTCGGGATTTTATTAAGACGCTGCTCACACATGATAAAGCGGAAAGCGTCGAGCCCGATTTTGCCTTTGCCGATGTGCTCATGTCGATCCACACGTGAGTCGCGTGCGGTTTTCGAATCGTTGACATGAATCGCTGCGAGACGGTCGAGGCCGATTGTTCGATGAAATTGTGCGAACATCTTTCGCACGGCTGATTCGCTGCCGATATCGTAACCCGCTGCGAAGACATGCGCGGTGTCGAGACAAACACGCAATCGCTCCGGCTCGCGGACGCGGCCGATGATGTAAGCGAGATGTTCGAATTTGTTTCCAAGGCATGAGCCTTGGCCGGCCGTCGTTTCAAGCGCGATGCGTATGTTTACCTTTGGAACTTTGCGGAAGACCGCGTTTATGGAAGCGATGATCTTTTTCAATCCAGCTTCTTCGCCGGCACCGAGATGCGCTCCCGGATGTAGAACCAGAAATGGCAATTCGAGTTGATCGCCGCGGGTGAGTTCCTCGGACAAAGCGCGGATTGAATTTGCGTGAAACTGCGGATTGGTCGCTGCCAGGTTAATGAGATAATTCGCATGCGCGAAGATCGACAACAAATTCCCGCGTTGTCGATGCTCAAGAAAAGCGCGGATTTCGTCGGGCATAAGCGGGCGTGCGAACCATTGCATGTTGTTCTTCACAAACATCTGGATCGCGGTGCACTTGATAGAGCAGCCCCGCTCGATCGCCATGTGCACGCCACCGCCGATCGACATGTGGGCGCCCAGCAGCAAAGGTGACTGGTTAGAGCGCCTTCGCGCCCTCTGCTTTTTCACAATGACAATCCGAAATCGTTAGAACCGTTTTGGGTGCCAATCGGGTTTCTTCAAGCTCCCTTCGCCGGTGTATTCGAAAAGCTTATATACCGGCGCGAGCAACACGCCTGGCCCCTTCATGTTCAGCCGCAAATTGAAATCGAGCTTGTCGTCCAGGAAATGGATATCGCCATGGCCGAGCATGCTGAAGAAGGTGCCAGCGGCGTCGAAATCGTCGGTATGAATGATTCCCTCACCGATCTTAAAGCTCGCGCTCGCCTTGTGCGCGATGCTGTACCCACTGCCAGGAACGATAAGGTTTAGAATTCCTGAAAGTGGCCCGAAAATGGGAATCGCGAAAACGTTGCCATTGGTCACGTCCACTTTTCCGCGGCCACGCATTGTGCGTGCATCGCTCCCTAAGCCGGTAAAATCATACGTGCCGCTCAACTGCCCGTGCGTCGTTTTGTAGTTGTAGTACAAATCGGTCAGATGCGGAAAATCGATAGCGTCTACGGAAACACTTGCTCGAAAACGCGGATCATTGCGGGCCAGCGAAATGTCGGCATTTCCGCGCACCGTGCCGGAAAGAAGAGCACCACGAAGATCGACAATTTGCAATCGATCATTGGTGAACAGCAATCGTGCGGAGACGCGATCGAAAGGCAAGGTTTTCCCAAGGAAATCGTAGTCCACCCCGTTCGTGTCGTCGACCGTAATCTCGAGATGCGTGTTCTTGCCGCCGCGAAATTGGTATACGCCATTGGCGGTCACGGTCGGCGGGTGGCGAAATTTGTAAGGCACAACCGTTTTCCAAATCTTCGGGTCGATCCAAAAAATCGCCTCGGCTGGATACAAAGAGCTTTTGATATTTGAGACGCGCACCTCGTGTTTTTTAAAATCGTAGGTGAAATTGCCGGCGCCGGTCCCTTCGTCGCGTACCACATGAAAATCCTGGCAAGAGATGGCGCCGTCGGCGAAATGAATCTTCGTGCTTCCCCCGTTCATGCTGGCACCGCGAAGTCGCGTTCGGTCCAACGTGATGGTTCCATCGCCTCGCCAATTCTCCGGGTTGTGATCCTGGCCCCGAATTGCGAGGTGGATTGTGGGCGAGCGCTGCCATTCCCATTCCCCGAGAAATTCCTCCAAATCGGGAGGGACAAGCGCTCGCATTGCGCCGGGACTGATTGTACTATCGATATTCAAACGAAAATCGTTTGGGCCGTCGAAGAGATCGGCCATAAGCCGGCCGGTTTGATGCCCAAGGCGCACATCGCGGAGCAACGCGCGCTCGCCATCCCAGGAAAAATCGGCGGCCAAATCGGAGAATGGCAGCGTCTTGTAGGCAAAACTTGCAACATTGGCGTGGCCGATGATCTCTGGTCGAAGAGGATCCTGCCCTAAATTTGCTGAACCAGAGATCTCGACCAAAGGTGGCGAGTAGAACGTTATGTCTGCGAGTGGCCCGCCAAGACCGAAGGCATCGAGAAAAATTTTCAGATCCAGGCTGCTGCGCACTTGAAAATTAGCGCGGTTGCCTTGCCGGCTCCAATCGGCGCGCCCGGCAAAACTGCCCCGGCCATCATTCCATTCGCAGCGCGTGATATTCAAATGTTGGTCGCTCCATTCGGCGGTGGCAGACAAGCCTCTCATTTCGTAATTGCCTCGTTGCAACCGATCCGCGCTCAGCGTCGCCTCGACTCGCGCATTCTCGATTTCTGCGACGTCTCCGCTAAATTTTACCTGCAATGAGGGAGGCGCGCCCGGGAAGTTGAACTTTTGCAGTTCCTTCACGATGCGTTCCAAAATTGCTAGTCGCTTTCGCCACTCTTCTTCTGAAATCGGCGGTGATGGCTGGTAATTCGCTCGCTTGATTAACTGACCAGTCGCGGAAATCCGCACTCCGCAAAAAACTCCTTCCGCCTGACTGACGTAAATTTGCTCAGGCGGAAAATAGACGTGCGCGCGCAAATCGTTGAGCTGGGCACCATTGATCCCTCCCTCGGCATTTTTCAGAGGCAGGGCGATTTGCGCGTTACGAACGTCAAGTGCGTTCAGAAATGGCTGATGATGGATGAGCGCCGCGTAATTAATATCCAACGAGACTTCGCTGATACGGGCAAGCGTCTTCTCGCGATTTTTGTAATCGAAGATTCGCACATTCTTCGCGACCAGACCGCGTAACGGATCCAACGTCAACCGTCCGATGGAAGCTTCGACACCGCGTTTGTGCAATTCCTCGACCACGCGGTAACGCCATTGCCGGCCGAAGCCTCTTTTCGCGAGGTACCAACCGCCGCTAAAAGAGACTGCAATTGCAACGAACATCACCAGACGCGCCACATTTACGGCGATGTGGTGCACCAAAGTGGGTTGTCGATCCTGCGTCGCTGCAACGTTCTTCGGCGGTTCGAGAATCCGTGGCATCAAGTATAGTGAAAGATGTTTCGACTTCGCTCAACATGACAAAAAAATCATGAATGTTTCCGATCTGCCGGCCGTCAACGCGTCGCTCAATCTCGTCAGCACCGTCTTCATCTCGATGGGTTGGTATCTGATCCGGCACGGGGCGTGGCGTCGCCACATGGCCTGCATGATTACTGCGGTGATTTCGTCTACATTTTTTCTGGCCGGTTACATCGTTTACCATGCGCATGTAGGTGAAAAATCGACCGCGTTCGCAGCGCAGGGGATCGTACGTCCAATTTATTTCGCGATGTTGATTTCGCACATCTTACTCGCATTCGTGACCTTGCCCTTGGTGATTTTGACTCTTGTTCCGGTGTTTCGCCGCCGTTGGAATCGCCATAGGCGAATCGCGCGCTGGACGATGCCAATCTGGCTCTATGTCTCAATCACAGGTGTGCTGGTTTATCTCATGCTCTACAAATGGTTTCCTCCGCCAAATCTTGCGTTCGGCCATTAGTTGATGTTTGATCAGAGGACGCGCTGTCGCGCAGACAAAGAAATCTATGGTGACGATCGCGACGTTTAACGAGTCGGCAAAAGCGAGGCAGCTTAAACGTCGCTTCCACGACGCTGGACTGAAGGCCGATGTTCACAATGAAGCTCCTTTGCAGCAAGTCGGGTTCATGTCGCGACCGCAAGCGAATGCTAAGGTGCTGGTGGAGGATAACGATTTCGAAAGGGCACAAAGCCTGATGGTTGATTGGGAAGCGACTGATCCGGACATCTCTGCTGCCGTGATTCGCTGCCCGCAATGCGGCTCCTCAAATATCGAGTATCCGCAGATGACCCGCAAATTCATTACCCCCGCGCTCGTCGGCGTTCTTTGCGCGCTGAAAATTATTCCGAAGGAATTTTATTGTCTGGATTGCCACTTTACCTGGAGCAACGAAGAAGAGCGAACGCTGGGGCGCCTCTGGCATCGTTTCTTTCCTGGACTCGAGTCGGGCAAAGAGAGTTCGTAGAATAACCGCTCTGCTCGACCGGCGCGATTGATTCCTCGCGCACGATTCTTCTTGTGATCGACCTTCGATTCCTTCGATTGCCTCAAACCATGAGAGCTTCCCGTTCGCATCGGCTTTGCCTCGCCCCGAACAACGCTTGGACTCCGCTCGGATCCACAATCGCGCTCTGTCGTCCATGAAGTGGCTCTTTGCTTTTCTGCTGGCCCTGATCATTTTCGGCGGTGCCGCCTGGTTTGGTTACAACTTCTTCGTCAAAGAAGAAATCGCAGTGAAAAAGGAACAACGTGGGGAAGTTGCGGTTGCACCTACGCCGGACATCAGCCTTCCCGAGCTTCAGGCAGCGGCGAAACTGCGACAGGACGGGAAACTAACCGAAGCTCGCGACGCGCTCATCGCCTTTATTCAAAAATATCCGACCGGGCTACACGTCGAAGAAGCCAAAGACTTACTCGGTGAAGTCAACATCGACATCTACCTTTCGCGCTATCCTTCGCCGGAGAAAACCGATTATGTTGTGCAGTCTGGAGACGTGCTAGCAAAGATTGGGAGGAAACTGAAAACGACGCCCGAGCTTATTATGCGGATGAATAATCTGAGCGGCACGATGCTGCACATTGGCGAACATCTTCTCGTGTCGCACCCGGATTTTTCTGTTTTTATTCAACGAAAGGCGAAGCTGGTCGTGCTTCTTAATCACGGCGCTTTTTTTAAGCAGTATCACATACTTGAAGAGAAGTTGTCGCCCAAACAGCCTTCGAAAATTACCACGAAAGTCTCTGAAATAATGGCTTGGAAAGACGGGAAGCGCGTTGGTTTTGGGAGCAAGGATTACATGAGTAGCACGCGGTGGATCCGGCTCGGCTCGGCCGCTTATACGCTGTATTCCACCGCCGATTCGGCGCATCCCAATCTTACTCAGCCACCGCCTCCAGTCGGCCTTGGTCTGGCCGCCTCCGACGTCGAGGAGCTAAGCAGCCTTGTAAACAGCCACACGCCTGTCAGCATTACGGATTGATCAGATTGATGGATGCAACCTTGCAAAATCCAACACGCGCTTGACGCTTCAAGGTCTTAACGCTTCGTCATTCTATGGAATTGCAACCGCTCGATTTCGAAAAACCGATCTTTGAACTGCAACGGCGTTTGCAGGATTTGAAGGCTCATTCCGACGAACACGATGTCGATCTTGATTCGGCGGTCGGGGCGATTGAGGCAAAGCTCCGCCAAACTCGCCGCGAGATTTACGGCAACCTGACTGCCTGGCAGCGTGTCCAAATCGCGCGGCATGTGCAGAGGCCATTCGCCCTCGATTACATCGAACGGTGTTTTACAAACTGGACTGAACTGCACGGTGATCGTCGTTTTGCCGATGACAAGGCCATGCCGAGCGGTCTTGCCATGCTTGGGACGCAGCGCTGCGTGGTTATCACTCATCAAAAAGGGCGCAACACGAAAGAAAACGTGATGCGCAATTTTGGGTGCGCCCATCCGGAAGGTTATCGGAAAGCACTGCGCTTGATGCGGCTGGGTGAAAAATTTGGCATGCCAGTGATTTCATTGATCGATACGCCAGGTGCGTTTCCGGGGATTGGATCGGAGGAACGTCACATCTCGGAAGCAATCGCAGTAAACCTTCGCGAAATGATGAGGCTGCGCGTGCCCATCATCGCCGCTGTTGTCGGCGAGGGTGGATCGGGCGGCGCGCTTGGAATTGGCGTGGCAGATCGCGTATTGATTCTCGAGAACGCTTACTACTCGGTGATCAGTCCGGAAGCGTGCTCCGCCATTTTGTGGAGGGATCGCCGTCACGCTGCCGAGGCAGCCGACGCGCTCAAATTAACTGCGCAGGATTTGTTGAAGCTTGAAGTGGTCGACGAAGTTGTCCACGAACCAGAAGGCGGCGCGCATCGGGACTATGATTCGGTCGTGACAAATATGGGCAACGCTCTCCGCCGCAGCCTGCAGCGCATCTGTGACATTCCAATTGAGGAATTGTTAACCAAACGGTACGAAAAATTTCGCCGACTCGGCAGTTTCGCCGAAGCCAAACCCGCGTCCGCTTCGGCGCGTTCTTGATGTGATTCCCAGCAATTGGCGTACATCGGCAGGTTTTTGGCAGCTCGGCGTTTTCGTCGCTCTCATGCTTCTACGGAGCGGCGCGGCGGCATCGGATTTTCATTTCGACCGCGATACGGTCGGCTTCGCCAACTCAACTGTCTTCGGGTATCGCGAAGGCCATCCCTATTTGCGGCAAAGAGAGAAAGGAGAGCCGAAAAGGTACACTCGCCGCTGTTTTGTCATGTGCCGTACGACGATGCAGTTTCAGAAGTTCGCTCGTTTCGATCCGCATGCCGCTCCGTTGGACGACAGTGCGTTGGCCGCTCGCATTCGAAATGTCACCCGTCGGGCGGCTTGGGGAAAGCCGTTGCCGCCGGATCAGCGTGTCGTTTTCCCGGGCTACGCCAACTTGCGCGCAATGAGTGAGGCGCGCCGCGAAGTTGTGCGGGCAAATATCGGCCTTGGTTGGCCCACTTACTTTCGGCTCGGCAATGCCCGGATGCTTTTCCAGCACGGCTCTAATTATCACAAGGAGACCCACGCCAACCTCAATGCAGCTTTGGCGCGCGGCGAGTTATTCGTCGGTTTTCTCACCACTTATCCTCGTCTCAGCATCAATCACGCGGTCCTGGTCTACAAACGAAAACCTGCCTCTCAGAATGATGGAATTGAACGTTATCTCGTTTACGACCCTAATCATCCGGAATCGCCGCGTGAGCTGACCTGGTCCTCCCGCGATCATGCTTTCGCATATCAAAAAGATTGGGATTTCATCGGCGGCTTCGTTCGCGTTTATCAAATTTACGGCAAGTGGCTGCAGTAAAAACGATTCATTCAAAGGAGAGCACCAATGCCAGATAATCCATCGCCGCCTACGCCAACCCCGCCGAAACCGCCGCCGCCACCTGAGCCTTTACCGCCAAATCCGACGCCGGTGCCGCCGATCGGAAGATAGAGCGTTCACCCGAACGGCCCGCAGGCGATTGAGGTCAATCGCCCTGCCCGCCGGCGGAAATAAAAAACGCAGCGCTGGTTCAACCCGCCCTGCCCAGGCCGCTTCAGTGTGATCGGCGCCTTCGACTTCCATGTAGTGAAGATCGTCACGAAGTTTCCAGCCTTTTTTGGCAAGCCGATCGCGCAACACACGCGCTTGTTCCCAACCAGGCTCCCTTGTTCCCGTGTCCAGCCAGATTTTCAGCGGTGGCTTCTGCTCGACAGAATCGACGAGCCTGTAAATCGCGAAATCGTCCCACCAGACTGATGGCGACATTACCATCAGGCGCGTAAACGTCTGTGGAAACAAAATCCCGATTGCGAGGGTCACAAGACCACCGAGAGACGAGCCGCCTAACCCCGTAAATTGAGGTTCACGTTTCGTCCGATATTTTCTATCGATGTACGGCTTGAGTTCCTCGATCAAAAACTGCCCGTACTGGCGCGCAAGGCCACGGCTGCGCTTTTTTCGCTTTGCCTTGCCATCGATCACGCCGCGCGTCGGCGAGTATTCGTGAATCCGGTCCTCGCCCATGTTCGCGATCGCCACGATAATGAGCGGATCGAGCAGCTTTTTGCGAATCAGGCGCTCGGCTGTTTCATCGACGCCCCACTCCACGCCCGCGAAAGAGGTGGCAGCGTCAAAGACATTCTGCCCATCCTGCAGATACAGCACCGGATAACGCTGGCGCGAGAACCGCCGGTAGCCTGGCGGTAGGTAAACCAACACGTCGCGCCGGTTTCCGAGAATCTTTGATCGAAATCCGCGATGCCGTTTGATGTTTCCGGTGAGCGTATGTTTGAGCATGCAAAGCGAAATGCTTCGCTGAAGATGTCGGCTTGTCCAGATGCACTCGGAGTGAACGAACGAAAATGCTTTGACAGAATCGACAGAATGAAACCGAATGTTCATCTGCCCAAACCCTTATTCTGATAATTTTTGTCAATTCTGCCTTCAGTTTCTAGATGAACGAACGTTACATCAAATGGTGGACGCCGCATTTAAGCCGCGAGTTTGAAATGCTTGCCTTCGGCGACGGTGGCGGGCTGCCGCTGGTTCTGTTTCCAACTTCGTTCGGCAGTTATTATCAGAACAAAGACTTCGGACTGGTCGGTTCCGTCGCTAGTTACGTCGACGCCGGTCGAGTCACGGTTTATTGCCCGGATGCCATCGACCTTGAGAGTTTCTACAACAAATCAATTCATCCCTCGGACCGGATGCGGACGCACAACGCCTATGAAAATGTGATCGTCCGCGATGTGTTCGATCTCGCGCGGCGCGAATGCTCATCTCCTCGCGTCGCGGTATGCGGCGCTAGCCTTGGGGCTTACCACGCCGCAAACATCGCTTTTCGTCATCCCGACGCTGTGAGCCATCTCATCAGCCTCAGCGGTTCCTTCGATATCAGCTCGTTCTTCGACGGTTATCACGACGACAATATTTATTTCAACAGTCCGTACATTATTCTCGGCACCGGCGAATGGGACAACACGCGCCATGAAAGCCTACGGCTCTCCGAGATTCTGAATTTCAAAGGTATCCGCCACTTCCTCGACGATCGGAAATGGTGCGGCCACGAGTGGAGCTATTGGCGCGACATGCTGCCGTACTATTTATCGACCTTGTGATTCTCGTGCGGCGACACTTTCGCTCGAAATGACAAGAAGCTGGTTATTTTATCCGTGTAAATCCGCGTAATCGGCGGTTCTCTTCCTATGAAAAAAATCGGAATCCTTTTTGGGCAGGAACACAGTTTTCCACCGGCATTTGTCGAGCGGGTGAACCAAAAAACCGGTGGCAAAGAGATCGTGGCGGAGTTCGTCAGGATCGACAAGGTGATCCAGGGCGAGCCGTGCGGTTACGATGTGGTGATCGATCGCATTTCACAGGACGT
>WNFP01004644.1_pt1 | contig 11044 bp, 6 predicted proteins | sample 5400201 | NCBI WGS metagenome assembly WNFP01 (sample SAMN13153355, study PRJNA577476) | soil metagenome | isolation source: 115 cm saprolite under Madrone tree | place: USA:California | collected 2016-06-14
GGCTCTCCTATTACTTCAGCGGCAAGCCAGCACAAGCCATTCCGGTGCTGGAAAAGGTACGACTCTGGCATCCCAACGAGAATATTGACGCCATCTATGTTCTAGGTCTTTGCTACGCGCTGAATAGGAACTACCCAGAGGCGCTAAAAACTTTTGCGCGTCTATACCGTTTGGAGCTCGACTCCGCGGCATCCCACTTGATGATGGGTCGCATTTTGCTCCGTCAGGGCTTCGATCCGATCGCTGAGCAGGAGGTGCGCAAGGCTCTGGCGCTTTCAGCACGCTTGCCGCTCGCCCATTTCACATTGGGAGAGTTCTACGCCTACAGCGGTGATTATCCGAAAGCCGCCGAAGAATTCCGGCAAGAGCTCGACATCAATCCCGGCTATGCGCCCGCGTTCAACCGCCTAGGCGACGCTTACTGGCGACTTAAGCGAAACGAGGACGCGGAAAGAGTACTGCGGGATTCCATATGGCTGGACTCGACCAGCGGGGAGCCTTACGTGATTCTGGGCAAAGTGTTCATGGCCAAGAGGCAATTAGTGCAAGCTGAACGAACCCTGCAACGCGCAATCGCTATGGATTCCGGTAGCTACACGGCACACTATTTCCTTGGCCAGGTATACCGAGAGCTGGGCAAAACGGCTGACGCGGATCGGGAATTGAAAATCTCGGCGCGCATCCAGCAACTTCAGGCGCAGAATGCATCTCGCATTCGATAGGTGAGCGGTTTTAAGGACTCCCGCGCTTCTCCTTGGGAGCTGCGAGTTCCGCTCGTATGATTTTTTCGAACGCAGCTTCTGGTTGGGCTCCGCTGAGTAGGATTCCGTTTATAAAAATTCCCGGGGTGCCTTCGACGCCGGCGCGAATCCCATCCTGAAGGTCCTGTTCAATTTGTTTCGTGTATTTGCCACTGGATAGGCAAGCGTCAAACTGCTTTTCGTCGAGGCCCAGACTTTGAGCCATTCCCGCTACGCCCGATCGGTTGAGTTTATCGGGATTCCCGAACAAGAGGTCATGATACTCCCAAAATTTCCCTTGCTCGACGGCGCAACGCGAAGCTTCGGCAGCCAACTCCGCCTGCGAATGCATCCCGCGTAGCGGAAAGTCTCGGTATGCCAGGCTGACCTGCCCCTGGTACGTTTCGAGTAGGTTCTTCAGGGCGCTCTGAACTTTCCTGCAAAACGGACACTGGAAATCGGAAAATTCAACAATCATTACGGGCGCCTGCGGACTTCCGCGAAGCCGGGCCGGGTCGTAGACGACGTGGACCTTGCCTGGTTGCAGTAAAATCGCCGTTCCCCCGCGTTCTTGCAAGCGTGCCAGTAATTCCTGCCGGGTCTGGTGAAGTTCCGATTCGTTCAGTACGAGTTTTTGGCGAGCGCTGTGTAGTTCAGGCAGATCCTTATCGGCGTCACTCCACAGCCTTTCTGCGATGGCAAACTCCTGGCTCGCGGCGACAGAATCGCCTAGGTGTTCGGACACTAACCCAAGGGCGTAGTAGCCGCCAGCGTAGCTCGGTTCCTGCTGGATCATTTCCCGCGCAGTGAACTCGGCCAAAGCCCATTCCTCGGTCTCGCGAGCCCCGCGCGCGATTGAATCAAGCTGGATTAGCGCTTGGCTTCGCGCATCAGGCCCGGGCGAGGCGCGAAGCTGCTCCTCGATTTCCTTCATCAAGGTGACGCCTTCGGCAGACTTTTTTTGTGAGAGCAGAATCTCAGCCCGCAAGGTCTCGGCATAGGGCCGCAACCGATCGGCTTCGGTTACTGTAACCAAAACCAGCGCATCACGCGCCAAAGCTAACTCCGTCTCGGCATCATCGACGCGATTCAAAGCCACCAAGGCGCGGCCCATCAACGCATGTCCTGCAAATCGCGCCATCATCGAGGGGCTCTGCGCGAGAATCTTCGATTGCTCGTATGCCTCTTGAGCGCGCCCTCGGGCCAGCAGAAACTCCGGCCACTGCTTGTGGCCGAACTCCGCAAGTTCACCGTGCGCCGGCAGGGAAAACGATTCACGGAGCAGTTGCTCCGCGGCTTTCATTTGTCCCAGCAACTGGTAACACATCGCCAGGAGGCTAAGATTATGAGGACGGTGCCAGTCGTACTCTGCAGGAATGTGCTCGGCACGATAGTAGGCACTCTCCAGATCGTTCGCTTTTCGAAACTCTTCGACGGCATCCTCAATGCGCCCCGCCCGGCGAAGTTCATGTCCGCGCATGTGATGTGCGTGCGGAATCGAAGAGGATACGCGCAAATATGCCTCGCTGTGGTACAGCGCCTCATCGGTGCGGCCGATGTTCTCGTAGGAATGAGCCAAATAATGATGCGCAGCGGAATTATTGGGAGAAACCACCAGGGCGGTTTGATAGAAGGCGATGGAATCCAGATCCCCGGTCTGACCGTGTCCCGCTCCCGGTCCTTCATCAGCAAAACCCCGCAAAATCCAAAGACCTGGGTCGCTAGGGCTCGCCATCAAAGCGTCGTAAATGGCTTTACGGTAGGCGACGAATTTGTCGAGGTTCTGCTTGTCTTCGAGGAAATCCACGAGGCGGGCACGGATCTCCATACGCTGCCGTTCGGCCCCGGTTATCTTGCCGGAGAGCGATTGTGCTTTCTCCAATGCTGCTCGCGCAGCCGGCACGTCTTGCAACTGCACATAAACATCGCATAGTCCGACATAGGCCGGAGATAAGGACGGATCCAGTCGCAACGCTTGGTGAAAGGAGCGCGCCGCTTCGATCCACACGTACGAAGCAAAATAGTTTAGCCCCTGATCATAAAACGCCTGAGCTTCCGCGGAGGGCGTCGTCACTTTTTCATGGAGATTGCCAATGTCGTGCCGAAGTGGGAGCGGTCGCTCGAGAACCTCTTGCGGCACCCATCCGACAACTCCTTGTCCTTCGTGGCCCTCGTGCTGTGCCAGGATCGGTGCTACCCATACTGCCAACAAACACGCCTGCATGATAGCCAGTCGCGTCACGAGCAACCATACGTCACTATTCCAGACGTCATCGTGCGCTGGGGTCCTTTTTTTGCGAGATCGCTGGTTAACGTCCTTCTCCTGTAAATTCACTCTCAAATTTCGGTCACCTCGACGGAACGAACGTAGTATCCGGAATCGAGTCGCTTCGTTTCCACCAGCGGATCGGCGATCCGCAGCCGGATCAAATAGGTTCCCACAGTTGTAGGTGTCCACGCGTGCGACCAAAGGCTCCAGGGATCATTTGCTGTTTGCGAAAAATGGTCCACTCGGACGTAGTTCTCTTCCGGATTAAAGCGTATTTCCAGAGCCTTCACCAAACGCGACCCTCCCCACAGAATTCCAACAACGTGATACTTGATTCTGCCATCCACGAACCACTTTTCGACGCGAATTGGCATAGCCGCCTGGTCAATGATCGCCGGACGGTAATCTCTCGCAAGTTTCGGTATCCCTTGCTGATGTGTTCGTGCGGCAAATTCTTGCATCTGCGATGTCGCCAAGAAATTCTCATCGACAAGTGTGATGGCGTTTACCCACTTTATCGAAGCGCAGCCATACCAGCCGGGCACAACCAGCCGGACTGGTGCGCCGTGGTCTTTGTCCAATGGCTGCCCGTTCATCTCCGTGACCAGAAAGGCCTTGGAAGTCTTGAGTTGCTCGACTGTGAAGACCCAATCCGCACCGGGAAGAGAGGTGGCGGAGCTGGCAGAATAGCTATCGAAACCGGAGACTACGACCGTGGTCGCTTGCGGTTTGGATTTGCACAACTCCAAGAGGTCGGACATGGGCGCGCCGCTCCAGTCAGCAACGCTGATCATGCCGTACCGCGTGGCGCGCGCGTTACCGGAGCATTCCATCAGATGCAGGCCAGCGGGCCTCGCGCCTTTCTTTAAATCTTCCATGGTAAGAGTCGCAGTTTTATCGACCAAGCCGCCCAGCCGGATCTGCCATCCTTTCTCGCTATTTAGCAAATGGGAAGCGCAAGTGCGAACGTAGAATCTCTCGGTCGGAGGAATGGGGTTTTCAGGGGTCAGTTTAGAAAGATCCGAATACAGCCGGGCGTCAAGCTCTGATCCAAGGAGTGTGTCAAGTGGAGCGCGGCTCTCGCCAGCAAAATCCAGGTTCCCCAGGTGTTTGCCTCCGTCGAACGCATCCGTTCGGGCCTGTATCTTGGCGGCCAGCGTCGGGAGCTTGTCAAACCCGACCAGAAGAGCGCCGCCAGCCACAAAAGAGGATCTAAGGAAGTCGCGCCGCGTAGGGTTTGGTCTGGGTTTGCGAGTTAACATGTCACCAACAACCGCGTAAGTCTCCCACCCCACATTGTAAGAGTCCCGCCGACAATCTGCCACCAGCCCAAGCAGAAAAAGGGGCCGGGCTTTTTGTCCCGGCCCCTGTGATACCGACGGTTGTGCTCCAGTTTAGAAGTCGAACCGCAGGCCCATCTGAATGTATCGCGGTGTATTGAATTGGCTGCTCATAACACCGAAGTTTTGCGGGGACGCTATATCCGCGCCCGGCTCAAACGAAAAATACTGACTGCCACTAAACATAGGATGGTTGAAGGCGTTAACGAATTGGACGTCGAAGCGCGTAGATAGCCGCTCCGTGATTTGGGTCCGCTTCGCCAGTGCGAGGTCCACGTTCCACCGGAACAGGCCGCGAATGGCACCAAAGCCCAGGCGCTTATCGTCGAAGGTTGGGTAGCGAAATTGAGCTGCTATCGTGTCGGGGTTGGCGAAGGCATTCGGGACACCCCCTGGTGAGCTGTTTGTCCCCAAAGTACCGATTGTGGGATTGTTATGGCGGGAAGTGCCGATAGAGCCTGACGAGGTCCGCAACAGTCCAATGGGAGCTCCGTTGAACGGCGTTGAACCGAACTCCGAGGCACATGCGTTACTGTCCTCCAAGAACAGAGGCAGTCCGCTTGCTGCGGTGTAAACTCCGGAAACGTTCCAGCCGCCTAGCACCTTGTCAGCGAATGTGCCACTGGCCCAACGCTTCCCCTTACCGAGCGGCAAGTCATAAGTGACGAGCAGGTTGAAGGTATGCCGGCGGTCGAACAGCGATGGCGCATATGACCGGTTGACAAAAAAGGCATCGGTTACCGCACAAGTGTTCTCCTGGGTGAGCCCCAGGTTGTCGAGTGAGTGCGCGAAAGTATAGTTCAAGTCGAACGTCAGCCCATGCGAGGCGGTCTTTCGGAGCGTCACGAAGGCGGCGTTGTAGTTTGAGTGACCCTCGTTTGTGTTCCAGTCGATTCCCGCCACTTGCGTGTTGCCCAACACCATCGGCCCAGTCACGAAGCTGGGTTCGATCAGGTTCCACAAAGCTCCAGCGCCGTGAGATGGCCAGTATGGATTGCCGTTTTGAGAGTCAAACTCGGCAGCAGCAGCCGTGCAAGAAGCGAAGGGCGCCTGCGCAGTACCCCATACACTCGCACTGCCACTGCACAAGGGGCTACTCAATCCACCTAGCAGGGCTTCTAACGCTGGCTGAGCGGTGACCGCCCTGGTGGAAGTACCGGCCTGGAGTTGCGCCGCGACCTTGTCGAAGGCCTGCGCAAAGCTCTGGTTCGTCCCCTTGGGGGTAAACATATAGGGGATGTGGTTTAGGTCGATGTTGAGAAACAGATTTCGCGCGAAGCGGCCGACATAGCCGACTTCGAGCAACATTTTCCCGGGCAATTCGCGCTGAATGCTGAAGTCGATCATATCCGCGCTTCCGATGCGATTCTTCGGATCAAGACGAGAGTCGCTGTTCTCGAATACGCTGTTGGCGTTCGCCGGGCATAACGTTCCTCCGCCCGGACACCCCAAACCCGGAATGATGACCCCGCCGCTGAGGGTTGGCAGCGCCGGGACGGTGACGTGGTTTCCGTCAACCCCGATTCGGAAATTGCTCGTGGGATCGCCGCCGTTTCCGCATACACCTGCAGTGTCTGGTGCCCTGCAAACCGAGAGATCACCAAAACCGATTCCAAGCGCCGGAGTGAGCACAATCCCGACACCGTTAATGCGGTCAAAGGCACGCGACCATCCTGCGCGGACCACCGACTTCTTGTTTCCGAATAAATTCCCAAGAAAGCCGTCCCCGAAGGACGGGTTCCAGGCAGCCGCCAAGCGCGGACCGAAGTTCGAATAATCCGGGTTATAAGGATACTTACGCCCTGTGGCCTTGATTGGCACATAGCCTATAGTGGGATTAAACACATCACCGTTCAGAGCGGCCGCGCTCTTCGCCTTCAAGTACGACTCCGAATCAATCGGCTTCCCAGTGCTAACATCGATCATCATTGCCGTCTTGCCGGTCGGGTCGTAGGGAGGCATCTGCACGCCCCAAGTCAGCCCGAAAGTGAGCGTCAGCGAAGACGTCGGACGCCACGTGTCGCCAGCGTAGATTTCGTAGGCGTCGACATTCTCCTTTTGGACGATGTTGGTCAGCGGTGGTTGGGGATTCAGGCTACCATCGCGCGTCAACACCTGAGTGGCAGAGTCGACCAAGCCGAGCACAGAAATATAGGCGCGCTTAAAGGTTGTCGATTCGCTAACCGCAGCGGGAACGGAAATTCCTCCGATGTCGTTGAAGTTGCCACCTTTTGCCACAAAGTAGAGAGGCGTGGATATGCCTCCGGTCACCTTGTCATCGCGAACATGTAAGAAATGCTCGATTTGAACCCGCCCCCCAAAACTAAATGCGTGCTTGCCCTTTATCCAGCTCAAGTTATCGGTCCAGGTGTAATCCTGGCCATTCCACACGCGCTGACGCGCTTGCTGTGTGTTCACGTTGATCGGGACCATACCGTCCGTTCTGCTTTCCCGCCAAATCTGCAGAGGAGTGTCGCTCAACGAATTGGGGATCACCGGAATCCTCGCGCCCGGCGCGATCCAGGACCACCAGTGGCGCAGCCAATCGAAATGGAAGTCGTTCACCAGATTTGGGGTGATCCGCCCCGTCAACCCTCCGACGAGGAATCGCGGCTGCAGAGGCCGGCTGGCAAGAGCGCACGCCATGCCCTTCTGGCAGCCGGGGGCTGTACCGCTAATGTCCTCCTGGGTATTTGGGGGCTGGATGGCAGATACGCTGTAACGATAGGAGGCCATGAAATCCCACTTATCGTTTATTTTGTGATCCAAGCGCAGCACGGCGAAGTGCTCGTTGGATGTGTTGGCCTCAGGCGCGGTAAAGTTTGCGGTCCGCAAGCCATCACCACCGGAGAAATCGTTAGGCAGCGGCATTGTGGCCCAGGTTGCCGCTATCGCCGGGCTAACGTTAACGCCGAGCCCTGCCGCTCCCGAAGAACCGCAGGGGAAGCGCGGATCGAGTCCACTACAAGGAATAGTCTGGCCGGTGTTTGGGTCACCCGCGAACGCGCCAGGATCAACCGTCGGGACGGCGTTCAAGTTGTAAGGGATGATGTTGCCGCTAGCGTCCTTGAATTCAAGAATACCAGCCCTCAAGGCTGCGGTGGGAACCAACCGAGAGAACACCGCTTGGGTGAAGAAATGGCGCTCTTCTTCGTGCAAGAAGAAGAAAGTGCGGTTCTTCCAGATCGGTCCGCCGATCTTCCCCCCGTAGCGGTTGTCCCGCCATTCGGGGTTTTCAATCGGAGTACCGTTTCCGAAACCATTGTTTCGGAACCAGTTGTTGGCATTCAATTCATCATTCTGGTGGTACCAGTAGCCGGCACCGTGCCAACTATTCGTGCCTCTTTTCGTAACCATTTGCACTTCAGCGCCCGCTGAGCGCGTGAAATCGGTGCCCGCGTTGTTCGTCGCCACGCGAAACTCTTCGAGGCTCTCCACGGGAGTGGGAACCACAGCGCGCGGCGTGGCCACGAAGCCTGAGTTATATCCGCCGCCACCTTCCATATTGCTGGTCGCGTCGCCGCCATCAATCATGAACGTATTTTGATCAGCGCGCGCCCCTGCAACTGATCCGCCGCTAAGGTTTCCTTCGCCGCTTCCTCCAGGCCCGTTGAAGCCGGGAATCGCCATTGGTTGTAACAGCAGCAAGGATGTTGCGTCACGGCTCAGGGTCGGCAATTGCGACAAGAGATTCGAATCCAGCACGTTGCCCATAGTGGCGTCTAGGGTCTGCAGTTGGAGCCCGGTGGCTGACACCTCCACCGTTTCCGTCATTCCGCCAACTTCCAAACTCACATTAACCAGGGCCGATTTTCCGACTTCAACTCGAACGCCGGTCACCACCGACTGCCGGAAGCCTTTACCTGAAACCGTGATGCTGTAATTTCCTGGACGCACGGAAGGAAAGGTATAACCACCGTCGCTTCCCGTGGTGACCGAGGTCTTTGCTTTGGTGTCCACATCTTCCAAATCGACCCTGGCATTCGGAACCGTAGCTCCCGTCTTATCGGAGACTGTACCTGTCACTGTTGACGTTGACGCCGTTTGTGCAGAGAGCGAAACGGCGATCGACAGAACAACAAAGACGAGCAGCACTACGAATCCCAAAAGCATCCTTACGCGGCGCATAAAGACCTCCTCAAATTTATCAACATTGGAGATTGGAGAGAATCGGCACGGAAATAATCCAAAGCTCACACGGCACCCCCTCAGATTGGCAAAGAGGCTAGCTCAATATTGCGCTTCACGCAATCTTTATATAGTTCCGCTTTATATAGTTCCGCTTAACGAGTCGCCTTTATTCCGGGTTCTTGGAGTACAGGGACGCTATATTCAGAGCGCATAAAATAGCTATATGAAACATTTCTCACTTGTAATTATTCGCTCGGGCTCAATTAGAGTGCTTGTACTGCTCCGTTCTAGAACTGAAGTGCTAACCCGCGCGTGATGGCCACTGCTGCAACCAGGGCGCCGTCATGTTTCAATCCTGACTCCCCGTGTTTGGTCTCTCTCGACCGACGTGGCTCGCACGCTATCGAAGAAATGTACTGGTACCAAGAATTCTTCTTACATTGTCAAGAGGCATGGGGGGGAGCGGAGAGTCTGCGTGCCACCTGTGGAAGTGCAAACCTGCTAGATGGAGCGCCTCCTCCCGTGGTCCTTGAGCTTGAGTGGAGCGTCGTCGAAAAGTAGTCACACCCTAATCAATGTCCCAATTCACTTTCTTCCCGCGAAGATTTACTACGGACAGAAAACCTCCCAACCCACCGTTCGCTACTTCGCCGACAAGTTCCCGATGTTCTTCGGTAGTGGCGCTTCTTGTCCCTTGCCTGTGGTGACGTTTACCTACCTCCAGGGGGCGGAAGCAACCGTAAAATCAACGACTTACCGTAAAACCACGCAAACAAGGGCTTTGCAAGATTCGCATACAGCGCACCTTTCGCTTGCTGTGCATACGGTAACAGCGGTCCCTGCCAAAACCGCCAATAAACCGCCAATAAAAATTTGGACGCTCATGCGAGTCTGATACTAAGACAGATACGGACGAGACGCGACAACCAGCGCATGAAAACAGCTCCTGAAGAAAGGCTGACATCTATAACACTAAGTGCTATACATGAAAATTGACGGTGCTGCGGCGCGTCGCGGAGCAGATGCGGATTCTCAAGAACAAGCCCTTCACCAAATTCGCTCGAAAAGCCGGTCTTTGATGATCGGACACTGTGCGAGGCGATTGCAAACGCCGAACGCGGCTTGATCGAGGCCGATCTCGGAGGAGGTGTCATCAAACAACGGATCGCCCGGCCAGGCAAAGGAAAGTCATGTGGTTTCCGCACGATGATTCTGTACAAGCGGGCTACGAGGGCGGTTTTTGTCTACGGTTTAGCGAAAAAGGAAAGGGCGAACATTGCGCAAGACGAGTTAGCAACGCTTAAGGAACTCGCATCCCAAATTCTGGCTTACGACGATAGGGCCCTGGCCCAAGCAGCGGCATTCGGAACACTGATCGAGGTCATCTGCCATGAGAAAAACTAGGACGACAAGACATGGAACGTATCGTAGCCCTCTGCTGGCCTCGGTCTACGAGACCGCCAAGGGCTTCCACGACGCCGGTGTGATGGACAAGGAGACCATGCGGAAATTTGACATCATGTGCCTGACGCCGGTGCGGCCGCTGACCGCGAAACAGATCCGCACCCTCCGTCGGCGCGAGAAGGCCAGCCAAGCGGTCTTCGCTCGCTATCTAAATGTTACTACCGGCTTGGTCAGTCAGTGGGAACGAGGCAAAAAGCATCCGAGGGGAGCTTCCCTAAAGCTCCTCACGCTAGTCGCCAAGAACGGTCTCAAGGCTGTTGCCTGACATCTGCAGGGAACGCCGTTTTGATTCCCTGGGATTTTGCGCTCCTGCATCGCTTAATATGCCGGAAGAATGCGTTGCCACGAATCGTTCGGCCGTACGCGCACCGTCTCACCACTCGCGCGTGCTTGCGTAGAGAGGTTAAGGGCGGGCCGCAGACTCACCTGCATTCCGAACCAAATCCATTGAGCTCTGAAGCCACTCCTGCGTCTCTCGGTTGAGGAAGTCGCAATTGATCACCTCTCCAGATATCCTTAACTGCGACGACAACTCGGGACGGGGCTGAATGCGGTGATCGGTCACCTCTGTGTGAGCGATATCCGTGCTCAGAGAGGACGGCATGTGGCAGGCCGTATAATCGGACTTTTTAGGCTGGTGCTTCGTGCCAAATGCGGCGCCATAGCAGGCGAGGCATTTTCCACGGTAGTAAGACGCACGCTCATCGGCAGACGGATAATAATGAGGATTATGACAACTAATGCACGACATCGAATCACCCGATTTTTTCTTGCAGGTGCTTTGCGCCAGAGCTTCAAATTGGCTGTTTGCGTCGAGACCCGAAGCCCGGTTTCCAGCAAGAACGTAATGACGGACATTAGTCGGCGAGCGCGGGGGCGGTCTCCTGCGGACGTTCTCCGCGCCACTCGCGCAGGACGGTTGGAAGAAGTACATGACCGCGCCAGACGTGCCGACCGAGACTGCAGAGGGAAAAGTGCCTGAGGGATGGGTTGGAGAAACGTTAGTTTTTGGCCCTGGGATTTTGCCGTGGCAGCCGGAAAGGCTCAGCGCTCAAAAAACCTGGCTGGTCGTTTGCATACTGACGGCGTTGGGCGTATCT
>WNFP01016774.1_pt1 | contig 11040 bp, 7 predicted proteins | sample 5400201 | NCBI WGS metagenome assembly WNFP01 (sample SAMN13153355, study PRJNA577476) | soil metagenome | isolation source: 115 cm saprolite under Madrone tree | place: USA:California | collected 2016-06-14
GGCTTCGCGGGCGAGATCTATCCGATCAACCCGCGACGTAGCGACGTGGCTGGGCACAAGGCCTACCCGTCGATTGCCGCCGCGCCGGCGCCGCCGGACGTCGCCATACTCGCCGTGCCGGCCGACGCGCTGGTAACGAGCGTGACCGAGGCGGCCGAGGCGGGAGTCGGCTGCTGCGTCATCATCTCCACCGGCTTCGCGGAGGCGGGCGACGAAGGGCGCGCGCGCCAGTCCGCGCTCGTGGACGTCGCGGGCCGCACGGGCACGCGCCTCGTCGGGCCGAACTGCATGGGCCTCATCGTGCCCCACCATCACCTGGCGCTCTGCTCCTCGGTGGTGCTCGATACCGACCGCCTCCGAGACGGCGCGATCGGCCTCGTGAGCCAGAGCGGCGCGCTCATGGTGTCGATCTTCGACCGCGCCGCCGAGGACGGGATCGGCTTCCGCCACTGCGTATCGCTCGGCAACCAGGTTGATCTCGAGATCTGCGACTTCGTGGAGTACATGGTCGAGGACCCGGGCACCGAGGCCATCTGCGTGTACGTCGAGGGCCTCCTCGACGGCGAGCGCTTCCGGCGGTGCGCCGCGGCTGCGCGCCGGGCGGGCAAGCCGCTCCTCATCATCAAGACCGGGCGGACGGCGGCCGGCGTCGTCTCGGCGCGGTCGCACACGGCGAGCCTCGCCGGCTCCTTCGAGGTGTTCGCGGCCGTGTGCCGCGAGGAGGGCGCCGTCATCGCCCGCGATCCCGACGACATGGTCCGCGCCGCGCATTTCCTGGTCCGGCATCGCCGGCCTCGCCGCGGCGGCGTCGGCATCCTGTCGTCCTCGGGCGGCGCCGCCGGCATCGCCTGTGATCGCGTGAGTGAGCTTGGCGTACCACTCGGCGTGCTCTCGCCCGCCACGCGAGCCCAGCTCGAGGAGATCCTCCTGCCGCCGCAGGCGATGAACCCGATCGACCTCGGCGGGCGCAAGAAGCCGGAAGACGTCGAGATCGCGGGGGAGACGGCGCGCCTCCTGTTCGACGATCCCGACGTCGCCTACGGCCTGGTGATCCTCACGTCGATACCGTTCTTCGCCAGGCGGACGAAGATGATCGGCGAGACGGCGCAGGCCGCCGACAAGCCCGTGCTGATGACGCTCACGCCGGGCGCTGCTGCGAACGCGCCTCGCCAGGCGCTCCGCGACCTCGGCCAGTTCTACTTCGACCGCTCCGAGGACGCCTTCCGCGTGCTGGCGATCCTTTCCGAACACGACGCGCTTCGGGCCGCGCCCGCGGCGGCGGCGGCGCGACCGCCCGACTTGCCCGCCGCCGGCGCGCTGGGCGCTCTCAGCGCGGGGCCCCTCACGGAGGCTGAAGTCAAGCGGCTGCTCGCCGCGTACGGCGTCAAGGTCGCGCGCGAAGCGACGGCACCCACCGCCGAAGCGGCCGGCGAGGCGGCTGCCCGCGTCGGCTTTCCCGTCGTCCTGAAGGCGATCTCGCGCGACATCGTGCACAAGAGCGACGTGGGCGCGGTCCGGCTTGGCCTGGCCTCCAGCGACGCGGTCGCCACGGCCGCTCGCGAGATGGCTGCGGCGCTCGCGAGCGAAGCGCCGAAGGCCCGGCTCGAGGGCTTCTCCGTGCAGGAGACGGTAGCGGGCGAGGCCGAGATCATCGTCGGCGCGCGGCGCGATCCGCAGTTCGGTCCCGTGGTGCTGGTCGGGCTCGGCGGCATTGCGGTGGAGATCCTGAAGGACGTCGCGCTGGCGCCTGCGCCGGTGAGTAGCGCGCGGGCACGGGACCTGCTCGACTCGCTCGCCGCCGCGCCGCTCCTGCACGGCGCGCGCGGGCGGCCGCCGCTCGACCTCGACGCCGTCGTCGACGCGGTGGTGCACGTCTCCTGGCTCGCTGCGGACCTCGGCGCGCGCCTAGTCGATCTCGAGGTCAACCCGCTCATCGTGCGCCGGGCTGGGCAGGGCGCGGTCGCGGTTGATGGCCGCGGAACTCTCACCGACAGTCACACGGAGGAGCACTCGACATGAGCTGGAAGCGAATTCAGATGGCCGTGGTCGCGACGATGCTGCTCGCGGCTGTCCCCGCTTCCGCGCAGAGCGTACTGCGGATCGGACTCAACGACGACCCCGACGCGCTCGATCCCACCATCAGCCGCGCGTACGTCGGCCGCCTCGTCTTCGCCGCGCTCTGCGACAAGCTCTTCGACGTCACGCCCGACCTCAAGATCGTGCCGCAGCTCGCCACCGGCTACGAGTGGGCACCCGACAGCCGCTCGGTCGTGCTCAAGCTGCGCCCCGGCGTCAAGTTCCACGACGGCGAGCCGTTCAACGCCGAGGCGGTGCGCTTCAACATCGAGCGCCACCTGACCACGCCGGGCTCGTTCCGCAAGTCGGAGATCGGCGACATCGCGAACGTCGAGGTGGTCAACAACCTGACGGTAAGGATCAACCTCTCGCAACCGCTGGTGCCGCTGCTGGCCGCGCTGACCGACCGCGCGGGCATGATGGTCTCGCCGAAGGCGGCCAAGGAGCTCGGGGACAAGTTCGGCACGCGCCCCGTCTGCTCGGGACCGTTCAAGTTCGTCGAGCGGGTGGCGCAGGGTAAGATCGTGCTCGAGCGCTTCCCCGACTACTGGGACAAGGCCAACATCAAGCTCGACCGCGTCGAGTTCGTGCCGATCACCGATTCGACCTCGCGCCTGGCCAGCCTGCGCTCGGGCGACCTGCACATGATCGAGCGCGTGTCGCCGACCGATCTCGCCGAGCTCCGCGGCGACAGCCGGCTCAAGGTGGTCGGCGTGCCCGAGCTGGGCTACCAGGTCATCCCCCTCAACGTGAACAACGGCCCGAAGAGCAAGACGCTGGCGGACGTGCGCGTCCGGCAGGCGATCGACCTCGCCATCGACCGCGAGACGATCGTCAAGACCGTGTTCAACAACGAGTACATTCCGGGCAACCAGTGGGTCAGCCCGTCGAGCTTCTACTACAACGCCAAGCTCCCCGTGAGAAAGCGCGACGTCGCAAAGGCCAAGCAGCTGCTGCGCGAGGCGGGCCAGCCGAATCTCACGTTCACGCTCATCCTGCCCCCGGAGCGCGACCGCCAGGAGGCCGCCCTCGTCATCCAGGCCATGCTCGCCGAGGCCGGCATCACGATGAAGCTCCAGACGCAGGAAAACGTCACCATGCTCACGGCCGGCCGGAACGGCGACTTCGAGGCCTACTTCACCTTCTGGAGCGGCCGGCCGGATCCCGACGGCAACATCTTCACGCATGCGACGTGCAAGGGCGCCCAGAACGACTCGCATTGGTGCAACGCGGACTTCGACGCGCTCGTGACCAAGGCGCGGCACGTGGCCGATCCCGCCGAGCGCAAGAAGCTCTACGACCAGGCCACCGAGATCCTCTTGAAGGAGGAGTCGCGCCTGATCCTGTGGCACCGCCGCGTGTTCACGGGCCAGAGCGCGCGCGTGCAGGGCTTCACGCCGCACCCCGACGGGATTATCCGCCTCCGCGGGCTGACGCTCAACTGACGCCCGGCGGCCCGCGATGACGCTCTGGCTCTACATCGCGCGCCGGCTGGCGGTGCTCGTTCCCACGCTGCTCGTCGTGTCCGTGCTGATCTTCTCGCTTCAGCAGCTGCTGCCGGGCGATCCGGCGATCGCGCTGGCGGGCGAGGAGCACGACGCGGCCGTGGTGGCGGCGATCCGCGCGAGGTACCACCTCGACCGCCCGCTTGTCGTCCAGTACGGGATCTGGCTCGGCAAGGTCCTGCGCGGCGACTTCGGCGAGTCGCTGCGCAATCGCATCCCCGTCGCCGAGCTGGTCGCGAGCAAGCTGCCGGTGACGGTCGAGCTCGCGCTCTGCTCGATGCTGATCGCGCTCCTGATCGGGCTGCCGGCCGGCATCGTGTCCGCCGCGCGCAAGGGCACCCCCATCGACGTCGCCGCCAACCTGGTCGCGCTGTCCGGGCTCTCGGTGCCGCATTTCTGGCTCGGCATCATGCTGATCCTGCTCTTCGCCGTGCGCCTGGGCTGGCTGCCGGCCTCCGGGTACGTGCCGCCGTGGGAGAACCTGCCGCGAAATCTCCTGACGATCCTGCTACCCTCGTTCGTGCTCGGCACCGGCGTGGCCGGCGTGATGATGCGCCACACGCGCAGCGCCATGCTGCAGACCCTCAACGCCGACTACGTGCGCACGGCGCGGGCCAAGGGCGTGTCCGAGCGGTTGGTCGTGCTCAAGCATGCGCTCCGGAACGCGCTGATCCCAGTCATCACGCTTGGCGCCATCGAGTTCGGGCGCCTGCTCTCGGGCGCGGTGCTGACCGAACAGATCTTCGCGATCCCAGGGTTCGGCAAGCTGCTCGTGGACGGCGTCCTCAACCGCGACTACGCCGTCGTCCAGGCTGTCGTCCTCGTCTCCGCGAGCCTGTACCTCGTCCTCAACCTGCTCGCGGACATCCTCTACTTCGTCGTCAACCCTCGCCTGCGGGGAACGGCGTGACGGACGCCGCCGGCATCGTCGCGGCGCCGGCCGCGCGGGACGCCCGGCGATATCACGCGCTCAAGCGTCTGGCGCGCCGGCCGGCCGCGGTGCTCGCCGCGCTTGTCGTGCTGGGCTTCATCGCCGTCGCGGCTGGCGCGCCGCACATCGCGCCGTACAATCCAACGACGCCCAACTTCCTGGCCGTGCGCAAGCCGCCGTCGAGCCTCTACCTGCTCGGCACCGACGAAGTCGGCCGCGACGTGCTCTCGCGCCTCATCTGGGGCGCGCGCGCCTCGCTTCTGGCCGGGGTCATCCCGGTCGGGATCGCGCTCAGCCTCAGCATTCCGCTCGGGCTCCTGTCGGGCTACGCCGGCGGATGGGTCGACGGGGCGATCATGCGCGTTACCGACGCCATGCTTGCCATCCCCTTTCTGATCGTGGCGATTGCGCTCGCGGCCTTTCTCGGGCCAAGCCTGACCAACGCCATGATCGCGATCGGGATCGCCGCGCTGCCGACCTTCCTCCGGCTGGCGCGCGGCACCGTGCTCACGATCAAGACGGAGGAGTACGTCGAGTCGGCGCGCGCGCTGGGCTGCACGGCGCGCAGGATCGCCACGCGTCACATCTTCCCGAACATGCTGCCGCCGCTCTTCATCCAGTCGTCCATCACGGTGGCGGCGGCGATCATCGCCGAGGCGAGCCTGTCGTTCCTCGGGCTCGGCCAGCAGCCGCCGGCGCCGTCGTGGGGCTCCATGCTCAACGCGGCTCAGCGATACCTCTCGCAGGCGCCATGGATGGCCCTCTACCCGGGGCTCGTGATCTTTGTCATCGTCATGGCTCTCAACGTCCTCGGCGACGGGTTGCGCGACGCCCTCGACCCGCGGCACGAGTGACCGCTGGCCCTGCTGGCCGCGGTGGGCGCGATCGCCTATGTGCTGCTGATCGGTCCGATCTTCGCCCTGCCCGTTGGGGTGGCCGTCGCCGAAAGTGCCCTGGCCACCGACGATCTCGTTTTGCTCGCCGGACTCAATGTCAAACACATGACATTTCTGGAGCGGTGGTTTCTCGGGCGCCCGGCGATCAGCGTGACCAATGGGCGTCCCCTGCCCGAGGCTGCGGACCGGGGTATCGTCGATCACCTGCGGGCCGCCCAGGTCGATCCACGCGGCGACGTCGATTACGCATTCTTCGCGCTCTACCCGGCGAACGGCCCGACGTCGCACCGGGCGGCGGTTCTCGTCGGACGATTCGATCCTGCGGCCATCAAGGCCTACGTGGAGCGCGACCTCCGCGGTACCCCGCGCTCGGTAGGCGGCATTCCGTCCTACGAGGTCAGCGTGACCGACTCGGCTACCTGTCAGCCCGGTCCGACGTGGATGCTCACCGTGGAGTCGAGCTGGATCCTGATCGCGGATCCGTCCTCGCACGTCACGCTCCTGCCTCGTCTCATGAGCCCGCCGCGGGAGGCACGGCCTGAGCTTGCCTGGTGGCGTGCCCTCAGCAGGGCCGATGTGCTGAGCGTCGGAGTGTGGAACCTTCGCCGGCTCGAGAGCGCCGTTTCCAGGTCGCCGTGGCAGGGCTCGGCCGCCACCCTCGCCGCGGAAGCTGATGTCTTCGAACGGGTCTACGCAGGCGTGGGAGTGAGGACGGTGCCGCCCAAGATCGCCCTCCGTCTCGTCATGGATGCCGCGGAAGCAAGCCGCGGCGCCCAGCAGATCAAGGCCTGGGAGCAAACGGTCCGCGACTCGAAGGCGCGCTGGGCGGAGACCATGCCGAGCGTGGCCAGGCTGTACGACAGCCTGAAGATCCGCACGCGCGGGCCACGCACGACAGTGGACGTCACCATCAACCGGAAACTGGCCACCGATGCCCATCGCGTGGTCACCGAGGCCCTGGGCGCGATGTTGAGCGGGTTCGGGGTCCGCGTCAGCGAACCCGGCGTGGCCCAGCCGGCCGAGCACATCGATTCCGACCCCGTCACGTTCACCGAGTCGGTGACGCCAGAGAAACTGTCGCGCTATGACCCTCGCGCACAGTTTGCCGCGGAGGTCGACCAGGTCACGGGGCCCTTCGGCCTGCGGATCGACCAGCTACGCGTGGGCGGCGAACCGGGCGTGGGCCTGGAGCTCGTGGTCGAAGGTTTTGCGAATTCGGTGCCGAACCTCAGCGGCAACGACGAGCGCGCGCGGCTCATCATCGACAGCGTGAAGGGCACCTCCGGGCAGGAGCTGCTGCGGCCCGAGGCCTGCGGCCGGGAGCGCAACAGCCAGCCCGCGGCCTTCACCAGGTCCGATGCCCGTCGACTGGGAGCCGTGAAGAAGCTGCGGCTGATCAGTGGAGCCGATCCCCGCGCGCTGCAGAGCGTGTCGGGCCGGGTCCAGCTCCGCCTCCCGACCCGGACGGACGTGGTGACGGTGCGGCATCCAGCCCCGGGCGCCGAGGTGGAGAAGCACGGCGCGACCTTCACCGTCACCAAGGTGCAGGGAGGCAGCGTGGGATATCAGATCACGGGCGCCCGCGACCGAGTTCTCGATGTCCGGGCGCTCAATGACAAGGGACAGCCCCTGGCGTCCTCGAGCAGCTTCTCATCCGACTTTATGTTCGGAGACGGCCTCTCAGGGCAGAAGAACTATTCCGGCGTCGTAGACCGCCTGGAGATCACATTCGCCGCCGAGGAAAAAGCGGTCGATCTCCCGTTCGCACTGACCGACTTCTCATTCGCGGGGAAACCCGGCGGGGGCCCGCTCGACAAGACACCCCCGTTCCGGCCGTACAGCTCTGAAGCGCTCCGGCGGGAAGCCTCGCGAAAGCCTCAGCCGTCGCGGGCGATGTCGGAGGCGCCGAAGGCCGTCGCACTGCTCGAGCCCTTCGAGCTCTCGCTCGACAAGGTGCAGCCTTTCTACGCGCTGAGGCTCGACTTCACGCTCAGAAGCCCGGAGGCGCCGAATCTCCAGCCGGCCTTCACGTTGGGACAGCTTCGGCTCACACGGCTCGGGCTCAAGGATGGCACCGTGATTCTCCCGCCGGCCGGCGGCGCGTCGACGGCAGCAAGCGCCGAGGGCTCGAACTGGGACCGCGCCGTTCGCTTTACCCGTGCCCCCAAGGACGGCGTACTGTCGACCTCGGTGAGCTTCTACATCGACACGGATGCCAGGCCCGAGGACCTCAAGAGCGTGCAGGGCAGCCTGACGATGAATTTCCCTGGGGCCTTCGACACGCTGGAACTCGATGATCTGACAGTAGGCCGGCGGGCCGAACGGCGCGATCTCACAGCCACCGTCGTGGCGAGGAGCCGCAAGAGCCTGACCATTGAAACCAACAAGGATGGCGAGCAAGTCTACTATATCCGGCTGTTGGGCGGCGATGGCCAGCCTCTGGCCTTCACCGGCCCAAACATCACCACCGCGCCGGGCGGCGCGTGGCGCTTCGAGCTCTCGCCGCTTGGCCAGCCGGCACGGGCCGAAGTCATTGTCGCCCGGAACCTGGAGCGCAAGGTCTACCCGATAGCCATCACGCTCAAGTAGAGTGTTCGGGGAGGATCTCACCGATGAGACTCGTCAGGTTGGCCGGGGTGCTCGCGATCGCGGGCCTGCCGCTGTGGACACCTGTCGCCGATGCCGCGCTGCTCGATGACGCCAAGAATCTCTTGAGCCGGCTGAACGATGCCGGGGACTACGGGCGCGGGTCGGCCGAAAACGCCGTGCGTCAGGCCCGTGAGGCCGCCGAGCGGGGCGCCCGGGACAAGTACGCCGACGGCCAGCGTCGGCTCCAGGACGTCGGGCGCAAGCTCGCCGACGCCGAGACCCAGCGTCAGAAGCTGCGCAACACCGGCCAGGCGGCGCGGGACAAGGACCCCCGGCGCCTGGAGGCCGACCTCGACGTGGCGCGGCGCCAAGTAGGCGAGTTCGAGCGCAGGGCGGCCGCGAACGGAAAGCTGACGCCGACGGAGCGCACGCAGCTCGAAACGGCACGTACCAACGTCGCGGGGCTACAGCGCGAGCTCACGGCCACGCGCGGCAGCGATGCGAAGATGGACAACGCGAAGATCAACGCCCAGATGAAAGAGGCCCGCGAGAAATACGAGCAGGCTATGGCGGCCGCGACCGCGGAGATGGTCACCGCGATCGTCTCCGGCCTCGCCAACCTCGGCGGCGGGGCCATCGACGCGAGCGTTGGCGAGGGGCGGCAACAGGTCGGCAGCGCCCGCGATGCGTTGCGCGCGGTTATCCCATCGCCGATCGGGACGCGCGCCGCGGTGAGGACCGAGCGGCGCTGCGTGACGGTGGGCAAGGTCCAGCAGTGCTCGAACGTGGAGGTGCCAAACGATCCCTCTGACGGCGACCTGCGCGGGGCCATCAACGCCGGTAATGCCGCCCTGAGCACCGTCGGCCGCGCTGGCGAGCGCGCGGCGGCGCGTTTCGAGGCCGCCCAGAGCGGCAACGTCGGCCTGCAGGCCGCGCTTCAGCGGCTCAATCAGTTCATGGCGATGGTCTCCAACGCCGAGAAGACGTACGACGACGCGGCGAGGGCCATCATCACCAATCTCAGGGGTTGAACGCCACGAGCTTCCCGATGATCGTGACGGCCACGCTGGCCATTACCGGTAGCGCCTCAGTTCGATCCAGAGACCCACGAGCACGTGGGATCGAGGCGAGGGGAGAGGTTGCCCGCCGGGACTCACCAAGCAGAGGCGCTGCTAACGCTCGGCCCAGCAGTAAAGATTCTACATGGCCAGACCAGGCACAACTTACCCGGAGCCGGCCGCAGAGGACCGTAAGCCGCGACTGATCGCAGGGCAGTAAACGGCCTAATTTCCCTCGTCTTTTCTATGATTCCCCTCACATGGCATGGCACCTGCTGGATAAGGTGTCAAAAGAGGGTCAGTTCCGTGCAGACCCCATGAATGGTCGGCGCGATCGGGCCCAGAGGAGGATGACGCGATGAAACGCACGATGACGATCGCTCTTGCCGTCGCGCTGCTCGGGCTGCCGATGGTGACCCGGGCTGATGACGGTCAGGCAGTGGCGCGCGGCGCCGGGAGCGCCTTCGGCACGCTCGTCTACACGCCCGTGAAGACGAGCTTCTGCATCCTCGGCGCGATCGGAGGCGGGTTCACGTACATGGTCGACTCAAAGACCGGCGCCAAGGTCGCGCGCGGCGCCTGCGGCGGCACGTGGGTCATCACGCCGAGCGCCGTCGGGGGCAATGAGCCCGTCCACTTCGTCGGCAACACGGCGCCCGACGGCGGGCAGCGGTCGAACGTGGCCTCGGCGCCGCCGACGCGGTACGCTCCGAGCAACCAGACGGCTCCGAGTACTCAGAAGTAGATGTCAGCGGGGCCGCTGGCCCTAATCAGGGCCAGCGGCCTCTTCGGGCGATTTGCTAGTCTCCCCGTTGCTCCTGTGACTAAGGTCTTGGCTCGACCCATACTTTCCTGCTGTTTCGGCGGACACCGTCTCGCTCCACATCCGAGTCAACTGTCACGTGTGTTTGTGGCAGTCATCTTCACGCAGTAAAGGCAGCGCGGTGCCTATCAATAAATTCCTCCAGCGTCGTCGGAGGACGGCCGCCGATTTTCTCGACCAGATCATTCGTCCCGGCGAAGATACCGTCCTGATGATCGATGGCGACCTCACGCAGATGCTGCATGACGAAGGACTCTCGATGAGGCTCCGAAGTCGATTCGAATTCGCCATAGAATGTGCGCGCGTTATGTCCGGCCGGCGGTTTCTGTCCGCCCGATGCCATCAATTGCAGCATCGTGTCAATGCTCACCTGCTTGTATCGGACCTCTTTCTTTAAGACGCGGCTGAGGACTTGCGCAATCTCTGCATACGTAAACTGGACCGGGCCAAAGAGCGGATAGACGTGCGAGCGATGGGCCATCGGATTCTCCAGAATCCCCGCGATCACTCGGGCCTGATCCTCGGCGGCAATGGGAGCATGGCGACCGGTGCCAAACGGGACATGCAGCAGTCCAGCGCGGATCATGGGAGCCAGGATCAGTAGCCATTCTGCAAAATACGTGGGGCGAAGGTGGGCCGCGGTGATTCCCGACCAGTCGAAGACCTGCTCGGAGAGCCAATGATCCTGCGCCGCGTGGCTCAGCGCGTCCTCGCGAGCCGATTTCTGCGACATGTTCACGACGCATTCGAGAGCGACCTCCTTAGCGGCCTGAGCGAAGTAGGCTGTCGCCTGCAGAATGCCGGGGCGGATCGGATAACAGAAGTATGCGCCGCGAACTCCTCGCATCGCCGCCCGCACATCGTTGAACTTCAGTAAATCTCCGATGACCACTTCTGCGCCCATCTTTTCCAGCCGTTTCGAGCGGTCATCTTCGCTATGGGCCAGCGCCCGCACCGCATGTCCTCGTTCCAGCAGCCGCTCGACCGTGTAACCGCCCGTGTCGCCAGTCGCACCTGTCACTAGGAATCTCTTCCGCGCCATGCTCTCTCCTTCTCGGTATCTGTCAGCCGCATCGCGGCTTCTATCCTTCAAATGCGCCTCAATGAGCGCACGAACGCCGCTAGCGCTTCTTCTCCTTTTGTGCTGGACGTTACTGATGCT
>WNFP01014266.1_pt1 | contig 11039 bp, 8 predicted proteins | sample 5400201 | NCBI WGS metagenome assembly WNFP01 (sample SAMN13153355, study PRJNA577476) | soil metagenome | isolation source: 115 cm saprolite under Madrone tree | place: USA:California | collected 2016-06-14
GGGTGTCGACCGAGATCACGCGCCACTCGACCTTGTAGCTGCCGGACCCTAGCGGCTGCAGCGATACCTTCAACACGGTGAGATCCTCCCCGCTCAGATGGGAATCGCCCTTGTCCACCTGCTTGCCGCCGGCGTCGCGCACCACGATGGTACTGAATTTGGGCTCGAGCCGTTGGGTGAAATGAAGCGTCACCTCGGTCGGCGCGACGGCGAGCGTCGCGCCGGCGGCCGGGCTGGCGCGATCGAGATGCGCATGAGCATAGGCGGCAGCCGCGGCCGCCGAGGCGATGGCGATCACGAGTCCTCGGATGCCGGCGTGGATGGTCATGAAACGGCAGCCAAGGCGCTCGCTAAGCCGATTTGAGCACCGGCTTGCGCACCAGCGGCGTGATGCGCAGCGCCGTGATGCGGTTCCTGTCGCGGCGCAGCACCCGAAAACGGAAACCGTGGAAGGTGAAGGTCTGGCCGGGCTCGGGGATCGAGCGCGCCTCGTGGATGACGAGCCCGGCGATGGTCGTCGCTTCGTCGTCGGGCAGGTTCCACTCCAAGGCGCGATTGAGATCGCGGATCGAAACGCCGCCATCGACGTTGACCGAGCCATCGGGCTGCGGCCGCACGCCAGGCACCGCGATGTCGTGCTCATCGGAGATGTCGCCGACGATTTCCTCCAAAATGTCCTCGAGCGTGACCAGCCCCATCACCTCACCGTATTCGTCGACCACCAGCGCGAAATGCGTCTTCCGCCGCCGGAAAGCTTTGAGTTGCTCGGACAGCGGGCGGATGTCGGGCACGAACCAGGGCGGCCGCGCAATGGCGGTGACGTCGATCTTGGCAAGATCGCCGTCCGAGATCTGGATCGCACGCAAGAGGTCCTTGGCATGCAAGATGCCGATGATGTTCTCAGGCTTTCCCTTCCAGAGCGGCACCCGCGTGACCTCCGATTCCAGCACCGCCTTGACCACCTGCTCGGGCGGGTCGTCGGCGCAGACCGTGACCATCTCGGTGCGGTGGATCATGACGTCGGAGACGGTGAGATCGCGCAGATCCAGAAGCCCGCTGAACATGTCGCGGTCGAGCCTCTCGACGCTGCCGGCCCGGTGCAAGAGATCGACCGCTCCCCGCAGTTCCTCATGGGGCGAAAGAATCGATTCGATTTCCCCGACCTTCATCCCAGCCATCCGCAGCACCCATTTCACGATCCATTCGACGCCAATCAGGACCGGCGCGAGCACCCGGACCGTCCAATCGATCGGGCGCGCAACCGCAAGCGCGAGGCGGTTGGGCGCGTTGAAGGCCGCGGTCTTCGGCAAGACCTCGGCGAACACCACGATCACGATGGTCATGACGACGGTGGCATAGATGACACCCACCTCGCCGAACCAGGCGAGCAGTACGCCGGTCGCGAGCGCGGAGGCCGCGATATTGACGGCGTTGTTGCCGAATAGCAGCACGCCGATCAATCTTTCGCGCGCGCTGAGCAGGCGATTGACCAGCGCAGCGCGCCGATTCCCCTGCTTTTCGAGACGATGCATGCTGGCGCGCGACGACGCGATCAACGCGGTCTCGCTGCCCGCGAAGAAGGCGGAGAGCAGGATGCAGATGAGAACCGCCACCAGGGCGAACCAATCGTAGGCAGTCATCGCTCGGCGAGCTTCTCGACCAGAAAGGCATGGACCTCGGCGGCGTCAACGTCGGGTGCGATGAAGCTTGCGCCGATTCCGCGCGCCAGTATGAAGGTCAGTCTACCGCGCTTGACCTTCTTGTCCTGGGCGATGAGCTCCATCAGGCGGTCCGCGCCCGGCACGCCGCCAGGAACCGAGGAGACACGGATCGGCAGGCCGACAGCCGCAAGGTGGCGCTCGACGCGCTCGGCCTCGGCCGAGGATAGCAGCCCGCGCCGAGCGGAGAATGCGAAGGCGAGTGTCATGCCGAGCGCAATTGCCTCGCCGTGCAGCAGGCGGTCGGAGAAACCGGCCGCGGCTTCGAGCGCGTGGCCGAAGGTATGGCCGAGATTGAGCAGCGCCCGCTCGCCGACTTCGCGCTCGTCGCGGCCGACGATCGCGGCCTTCATGCGGCAGCTCACCGCGATGGCGTGCTCGCGCGCGCTGCCGCCTGCGAACAGCTCCCGCCAATTCGCCTCCAGCCAGGCGAAGAAGCCAGCATCTCCGATCAAGCCGTATTTGACGACTTCGGCATAGCCCGCGCGGAATTGGCGTGGCGGCAACGTGTCGAGCAGCGCGGTGTCGGCCAAGACCAGCACCGGCTGATGGAAGGCGCCGATGAGGTTCTTGCCGTGATTGGAATCGATGGCGGTCTTGCCGCCGACCGAGGAATCGACTTGCGCAAGCAGCGTGGTTGGCACCTGCACATAGTCGAGACCACGGCGGACAACCGCGGCGGCGAAGCCGGCAAGATCGCCGATCACGCCGCCACCGAGCGCCACCACGACATCGGCGCGTTCGATGCGCGCGGAAATCAGCGCTTCGCACACTCGCTCGAGCACCGGGAAGCTCTTCGAAGTCTCGCCCGCTGGCGCCGTCATCGACGTGGTACCGATGCCGGCAGCAGCGAGCGCGGACTCGGTCGCGGCGAGGTGGTGACGCGCGACCGTTTCGTCGGTGACGATCGCGGCCTTGGCGCCCGGCCGCAGCGCGGCAATTTTCTCGCCCAGCGAGGCCAGCTGACCGCGCCCGATAATGATCTCGTAGCTGCGCTCGCCGAGCACCACATTGACGACGGTTGGATGGCTGGCGCGCAGCGGCGCAGTCATGGCCGGCGATCTCCTTCGGACGGCTGGCCCGCCCCCGCGCAAGCCACTCGCATCTGCCCCGCGAGCCCGCTCACGATCTCGTCGACGATCTTATCGTGCAGTACGTCGCGCGACTGTACGGTGAGATCGGCCAAAGCATAGATCGGATCGCGCTCCTCCATCAGCTTGCGCAGCGTTGCGGCCGGATCTTCGGTTCTGAGCAGAGGCCGATCCTGGCGGCGCCTGATACGTTTCATGAGCACGTCGAATTCGGCCTTGAGCCAGATCGAGATGCCCTTGGCCGCGATGGCGGCGCGGATGTCCGGGTTCATGAACGCTCCGCCGCCGGTCGCCAGCACTTGCGGCCCGCCCTCAAGCAGGCGCGCGATCACGCGCGTCTCACCGGTGCGGAACTCCGCCTCCCCGCGGATGGCGAAGATATCGCTGATGGACATGCCGGCTGCCTTTTCGATCTCCGCGTCGGCGTCAACGAATGGAATGCCAAGGCGCAGTGCCACGCGGCGGCCGATTGATGACTTGCCCGACCCCATCATGCCCACGAGCACGACCGAGCGCCGCCCGAGCGCCGCCGTGATGGCGCCTTCCAGTCGCGTGCTGACGTCGTGGGCCGCGCCGTGCGACATATTCCTCGATCCTCCGGTGCTGTTGCGGGTGCCCAGCACGGCCGCGTTCAGGCGGTTTCTCTTCTAGCACAACCACTTGCTGCGCCGCTTGGTAGCACAGACGTGCTGCCGGCGCGCCATTAACCATCTCTGCGGGACGGCCGCGATCTTTTCTCGGCTGACGCTCGCCGCCTATGTCCTAGTTTCTCCATTGTTTTACGCGAAGTTGGCGCTCGAGGGTTCATCATGCCGAGTTTGTTCCGATTCCTCACTCTGATCGGTGTTCTGGGCGGCCTGACCTATGGCGCCATGTTCATACTCGCAACCTGGGTCGATCCGAAGCCGCGCGAGATTACGGTTTCGATTCCGCCGGACAGATTCGCCAAGCAGCCCTGAGCGCGTCATCGCCGAATGGCCCCGCAGGCCGCAACTTCCGACCAGACCCTGATCGAGCTGTTCCTCGATATGGTCGCGGCCGAGCGCGGGGGAGCGAAGAACACGCTCGCCGCCTATGCCCGCGACCTCACCGACTTCTCCGCAGAGCTCGGCAAAGTCGGACGCAGCATCGCTCGTGCCTCGACCGAGGACCTGCGCGGTTATCTCGGATCGCTCGGCAAGCGTCGCTTCGCGGCCTCGTCGGTGGCCCGGCGGCTCTCGGCCATCCGCCAGCTCTATCGCTTCCTCTATGCAGAGGGGCGCCGCGCCGACGACCCATCCGCCGTCATCGAAGGGCCGAAACGCGGCCGTGCGCTGCCCAAAGTGCTCACCATCGCCGAGGTAGACCGGCTGCTGGCGCGGGCGCGCACCGACATGGACAAGGCGGACCAACCCGCGCTAGCACGGCTTCGCGCCGCGCGGCTCGCTTGCCTGATCGAATTGCTCTACGCCACGGGATTGCGGGTGTCCGAACTCGTCGCACTGCCGATTTCAGCCGCCGAGCGTAACGCCCGCATGCTGACCATTCGCGGCAAGGGCAACAAGGAGCGTCTCGTGCCGCTCAACGAAGCTGCCAAGAAGGCCATGGGCGAGTATCTCGCGCTCCTGTTCGCAGCACGACCTCAGCGGAAGGCGAAATGGCTTTTCCCCTCGTTCGGTGAAGCCGGCCATCTCACCCGCCAACACTTTGCCCGCGAATTGAAAACGCTCGCCGCAGCCGCGGGACTACGCGCTGCGCAGGTGAGCCCGCACGTACTCCGCCATGCCTTCGCCAGTCACCTCCTGCACAACGGTGCCGACCTTCGGGTGGTGCAGACGCTGCTGGGCCACGCCGACATCTCAACCACACAGATTTATACCCATGTGCTCGAGGAGCGGCTCAAGAGCCTGGTGCGCGACCTGCACCCGTTGGGGGAGGAATGACAAAACCGCTCGACATGATTTAGCCTGACCGCCGCGAACGATGGAGTTGCCGATGGCTCGCACGGCAGTAAAGCGTCTGTGCTCGATCTTGACCGGTGTCTCGCTTGCCGGCGCCTCGGCGCTCGCACAGACGCCTCAGGAGCGTGGCTGGTGCGAGAGCGAGGACGCGGTGACGGTCGATCAGCGCATCGACGGTTGTTCCGCCGTCATCAGAACGGCGCGCGACAAGGGCGACAAGCTCGCGGAGGCTTTCAACAATCGCGGCGTCGGCTACCGGCTCAAAGGCGACTATGACCGCGCCATTGCGGATTATAACCAGGCAATCAAACTCAACGCCAAGTTTGCCAGCGCCTATAACAACCGCGGCGTGGCCTACGACAAGAAGGGCGAATACGACCGCGCCATCCTGGATTACGACCAGGCGATCAAACTCAGGCCATCGGCTGAAGGTTACTTCAACCGCGGCAACGCCCAGCTCGGCAAGGCCCACTACGATCGCGCGATCGACGACTACAACCAGGCCATCAAGCTCAAGGCGGATTTTGCTGCTGCGTTCGACAACCGGTGCTGGGCGCGCGCGGTGGTTGGGATCCTCAAGCAGGCGCTCGCCGACTGCAACGAAGCGCTCCGACTGATGCCGAACAACGCCGCGACGCTCGACAGCCGCGGCTTCGTCTTTCTCAAGATGACTCACTTCGATGCTGCCGTTTCCGATTACGACGCGGCGCTGCGGATCAACCCGAAGCTTGCCTTCGCGCTTTACGGCCGCGGCTTGGCGAGATTGAAGAACGAGGATCCCTCGGGCGAGGCCGACATCGCGGCGGCGAAGGCGCTTCAGGCCGACATTGCCGAGGAATACGCGCGCTATGGCATGCAAGAAACGCGCTAGCCAGTCTTCGGCGCGGCGGGCCTGAGAGCGGCTCGATGCGCAGCTATCTCGATTTCGAAAAGCCGGTGGCCGAGCTCGAGGCCAAGGTGGCGGAACTGCGCGCGCTCGAGAGTGGCGACAGTGCAGCCGCCTTCGGCGAGGAGATTTCCCGCCTCGAAGCTAGGGCCGCGCAGGTGCTCAAAGACCTCTACGCGGAACTCACGCCTTGGCAAAAGACCCAGGTCGCTCGCCATCCGGAGCGCCCCCATTGCCTCGACTACGTCGGAACCCTCATCACCGATTTCGTTTCGCTATCCGGCGACCGCAAATTCGGCGACGACGTCGCGATCATCGGTGGCTTCGGCCGCTTTCGCGGCGAAAGCGTCTGCGTCATCGGGCATGAGAAGGGCTCGTCGACCGAAAGCCGCCTCAAGCACAATTTCGGGATGGCGCGGCCGGAGGGATATCGCAAGGCGGAGCGGCTGATGCAGATGGCGGACCGTTTCGGGATTCCGGTTTTGTCGCTGGTCGACACCGCCGGCGCTTATCCCGGCATCGGCGCCGAGGAGCGCGGCCAAGCCGAGGCCATCGCACGCTCGACCGATGCCAGCCTCGAACTCGGGGTGCCGAATGTGGCGGTCATCATCGGCGAAGGCGGTTCGGGCGGCGCCATCGCGATTGCCTCCGCCAACCGGGTGCTGATGCTCGAACACGCGATCTACAGCGTGATCTCGCCGGAGGGCGCCGCCTCGATCCTGTGGCGCGACACCGCCAAGGCGCAGGAATCGATCAGATCGTGACCGAGCCGCCCGGCGGCGCCCACCGCGACCCGGCAGCCGCGATCGCTTCGACCGGAGAGGCGATCGCCAACGCCCTGGAGGAACTTGCCGGCCTCGACCGGGAGACCGTCCGCCGCCAGCGGCGCGAGAAGTTCTTGGCCATCGGGCGCACGTGGGGCTGAAGGCCGCGACCCGCGCCGCGTTCTTCCCCGAGAACGATGGGTAAGCGCTTGTTTTCCAAACGAATCTTCAAAAATGCGATTCTTGAGCTTTGCCCTGATGTTACCCAAGTCTTGGCCTAGGTTCCGGTTGCCGTTGGGGGATGTGGGAGCGCCTTTCAGTCCGAAGTAATCCCTTTTCATCCATCGGCGTGCTCAATCGAGCATTCATCGGTGCCCTGCGACGGGCAATCTTCCGATAAGCGATTGGGCAGGGGAGAGGCTTGGGGAAGCCTCGCGGGCGGGGGGAGCTTTCGTTGAATCGTCGACCCTTGGTGCGCGCGCTCTTGGCGTCAGCTGCGATTGCGGCGGCGCTAGCGCTGGCCGGTTGCGACACCGACGGCACGACCTCCGCGGTCAACGGCCGCCACATGCAACCTCTTTCCGACCGGATGCAGGGCGAAATCGAAAGCAAGAACATGGCGAAAGAATCGCCGATCTTGGTGCGGATATTCAAAGAGGAATCTGAGCTGGAGGTCTGGAAGCAGGACAGGAGCGGGCGCTTTGCCCTCCTCAACACCTATCCGATCTGCCGCTGGTCGGGCGAACTCGGTCCCAAGATCAAGCAAGGCGACCGCCAAGCGCCGGAAGGCTTCTACACCATCACTCCCGGCCTGATGAACCCGAATTCCAACTACTATCTCGCGATCAACACCGGCTTCCCGAATGCTTACGATCGAGCGAACGGACGCACCGGGGCCTTTCTCATGATCCATGGCGACTGCTCGTCGGCCGGCTGCTACGCCATGACGGACGAGCAGATCGCGGAGATTTACGCGCTCGCGCGCGAATCCTTCTTCGGCGGCCAGAGGTCGTTCCAGATTCAGGCCTACCCGTTCAAGATGACCCCGCTCAACATGGCCAAGCATCGCAATTCGCCGCATATGGCGTTCTGGAAGATGCTCAAGGAGGGCTATGACTACTTCGAGGTCACGCGAGCGGAGCCCAAGGTCGACATCTGCGAGAAGCGCTACGTGTTCGGCGCCGAACCGTCGGCCAAATTCAGCCCGGCCGACCGCTGCCCGGCCTACAGGATTCCCGAGGAGATCGCCACCGCGGTCAGGGAGAAGCAGCACCGCGACGAGACCCAGACCGCCGAACTGATCAACCGCGGTACGCAGACGGTCCCCGTCAAGATGGGCGTGGACGGCGGCATGAATGCAGCGTTCCTGACTGCCGTGAAGAGCAACGGTGGTCCCGGCGCGACCATTCGCACGGCAGCGGGCACGATCCCGCCCCACGTCAACCCACCGGGGTTCGAACCTCCCGCCGAGACAATGAGCGCGAGCACGCTGAGCCTTGCCTCCGCCGAGTCCAAGCCCGCTTCCGGGCCGCGTTCGTCGGTGCAGGTCGCCTCGGCGGTGCCCGGAAGCTCGAGCGGAGTCGGCAGCTTCTTCAGCAATCTGTTCGGCTCCAAGGCCGAGGACTCGCGCGCGACTCAGCCCGCCGAGGCGTCCGCGTCCAAATCGAAGCCCGCCGCCTCCGCGGCGAAGACCGGGCAGAGCGCCGCCAGCGCATCCCGGCCTAAGTCCGCGCCACCATCGCCAGAGACCAAGACCGCAAACGCAGCCGCGACCAAGCCTTCGTCGAAACAGGACGCCGAGCCGGAGAAAAATGCGGGCAGCGCTCCAAGCGTGCTCAACGGTGCCGCGCCGACCGTGCCCTCCAGCGGCTTCGAAAATCGCTTCGGCGCCTGGAACTGACGATCAGGCGCGACTGCGATAGCCAACGGACTATTCGCTCCGTCGTCTGCCTAAGCGAACCGCCCATGGCAGTGCTTGTATTTCTTGCCCGAGCCGCAGGGACAGGCCTCGTTGCGGCCAACCTTGCCCCAGCTTGAAGGATCGTCAGGCTTACGCTCGGGCGCCGCCGCGCTGGCGGTGATCCCGTGGCGCGCAAGAGTCTCCGCCCCGGCACGTGCAAGGGCGAGCTCGTCCTCGCCGGTCGAGGGGTCGATTTTGTGCGCCTCCATGTATGGCAAACTCGCCGGCTCTTCCGGCGGCGGTGCCGCCCTGATCTCGACCCGCATCAGCTGCGAAGAGACCGCCTCGCGTAGATGGGCGCTCATGGCCTCGAACAGGTTGAACGATTCCGCCTTGTATTCGTTGAGCGGATCGCGCTGGCCATAGCCGCGCAGCCCGATCACTTGGCGCAGATGTTCGAGCATGACCAGGTGCTCGCGCCACAGGTGGTCGAGCGTCTGCAGCAGGATCGACTTCTCGACGTAGCGCATCACGTCGGCGCCCCATTGCGCGACTTTCGCGGCCATGTGCTCGTCCGCGCGCCGCTCGATGCGGGAGAGCAGCTCCTCGTCGGCGATGCCCTCTTCCTTCGCCCATTCGTCGACCGGCAAGTCGAGGTCGAGGATGCGCTTGAGCTCCTCCCGCAGCCCCTTGGTATCCCACTGTTCGGGATAGGCGTTTTCGGGGACGTGCTTGGCGACGAGGTCATCGACCGCGGAGTGGCGCATGTCGGCCACGATCTCATTGACCTCCTCGTCCCGCATCCACTCGATCCGCTGGTCAAAGATGACCTTGCGTTGGTCGTTCATCACGTTGTCGAACTTGAGCAGGTTCTTGCGGATGTCGAAGTTGCGCGCCTCCACCTTCTGCTGCGCCTTCTCCAACGCCTTGTTGATCCAGGAATGCACGATCGCCTCGTTCTCCTTGAGACCCAACCGCTGCAGCATGGTGTCGAGCTTGTCGGTCCCGAAGATGCGCATGAGATCGTCTTCCAAGGACAGGAAGAACTTGGAATGGCCGGGGTCGCCCTGCCGCCCGGAGCGGCCGCGTAGTTGGTTGTCGATGCGTCGGCTCTCGTGCCGCTCGGTGCCGAGCACGTAAAGCCCACCGGCGGCAAGCGCCTTGTCCTTGAGCCGGGCCACCTGGCCGCGGATGTCCGCCGCCCGCCGCGCATGCTCCTCGGTCTCGGGGCCGATCTCCTTGAGCTCCTGGCGGATACGCATGTCGGCATTGCCGCCAAGCTGGATGTCGGTGCCGCGCCCGGCCATGTTGGTTGCGATGGTGATCGCTCCAGGCACCCCGGCTTGGCCGATGATATAGGCCTCCTGTTCGTGGTAGCGCGCGTTGAGGATGGCGAACACCTTGGCCTTGGAGGCCCCGTCGTCGCCGGAATAGAGCGCGGCGAACGCATCGGGATCGGAGAAATCGTGCTGTTCCCAGCCCCGCTTGCGCAGCATCTCGGCCAATTGCTCGGACTTCTCGATCGACGTGGTGCCTACCAGCACCGGCTGGCCGCGCGCCTTGCAGTCGTCGATCAGGGTCAGGATCGAGCGGTACTTTTCCGCCGCCGTGCGATAGACCTCGTCGTCATCGTCGACCCGCACCATCGGCATATTGGTCGGCACTTCGATCACTTCCAGATTATAGATGTCGATGAACTCGTCGGCCTCGGTCAGGGCGGTGCCGGTCATGCCCGCGAGCTTCTCGTACATGCGGAAGTAGTTCTGGAACGTGATCGAGGCGAGCGTCTGGTTCTCCGGCTGGATCGGCTGGCGCTCCTTGCCCTCCAGGGCCTGGTGCAGGCCCTCCGAATAGCGCCGCCCCGGCATCATGCGCCCGGTGAACTCGTCGATGATCACCACCTCGCCGTTGCGCACGATGTAATCCTTGTCGCGGTGGAACAGCTTGTGCGCCTTCAAGGCCTGATTCACGTGGTGCACGGTCGAGACATTCTCGACGTCATAGAGCGATTGCCCCTTGAGCAGACCGTCGCCGCGCAGCATCTGCTCCATCTTCTCCATGCCGACCTCGGTCAGCGTCACCGTGCGCTGCTTCTCGTCGACTTCGTAGTCCGCTTTCTCGAGCTTCGGGATATAGGCGTCGATGGTGTTGTAAAACTCCGAGCGGTCGTCCAACGGACCCGAGATGATCAGCGGGGTACGCGCTTCATCGATCAGGATCGAGTCGACCTCGTCCACGATGGCGTAAATGTGCCCGCGCTGGACCATGTCCTCGAGTCGATACTTCATGTTGTCGCGCAGATAATCGAAGCCGAGCTCGTTGTTGGTGCCGTAGGTGACGTCGGCGTCGTAAGCCTGCTTGCGTTGCTCGTCGTCCAGGCCATGGACGATGACGCCGACCTTGAGCCCGAGGAAATTGTAGATCTGTCCCATCCACTCGGCATCGCGCTTTGCCAGGTAGTCGTTCACGGTCACCACGTGCACGCCGCGCCCCGCAAGCGCGTTGAGATAGACCGGCAGCGTCGCGACCAGCGTCTTGCCTTCACCGGTCTTCATCTCCGAGATCCGTCCCTCGTGCAGGATCATGCCGCCGATGAGCTGCACGTCGAAATGCCTTTGACCGAGCGTGCGCTTGGCCGCCTCGCGGCAAGTGGCGAAGGCCGCAACCAGAATGTCGTCGAGGCTCGCTCCAGCCCCCACCTGCTGCTTGAACTCGTCCGTGCGCGCCCGCAACGCCTCGT